>Ga0209119_1000175_pt1 | contig 65130 bp, 56 predicted proteins | sample COG_03_FD_184747 | JGI IMG/M metagenome (GOLD analysis project Ga0209119, IMG submission 184747) | Pelagic Microbial community sample from North Sea - COGITO 998_met_03 (SPAdes) (version 2) | ecosystem: Environmental > Aquatic > Marine > Neritic zone/Coastal water | place: Helgoland, sampling...
ACCAACAACATATGCTATCGATTTCATTTGATCGCTGATGGTTAACAAACCTCCCGTAATTGCATCACCTGTTAATTCATCATTATTGTTATCTACACATGCTATTACTGTAACTATTGAAAATAATGTAAGTAAGTAATATTTTATTTTATTCATTTTTATGTTTTTTAAATTAATTATTGCCAGAATAAGGGTGCTGTTAAATTATCACTACCGATCGTTTGAACACCTGCGTCGTAGTTTTCTTTGTTTAAAGAAGACTCTGTGGTTGGGTAGAATAAGCGAGATGGAATTTGTTTTATAATAGATTCTGCAGCGGGTGCTAAAACAGGAATTTTATTTCTTCTCCACTCTGTCCAACTTTCAAATCCTTGACCAAATAAAGCAATCCATTCTTGGGTTGCTATTTTTGCACGTGCATCAGCATTCGTAGTAAAGTCTAGAGTTGGCTGTGCTAAGTAACTACTTGCGCTTAAACCATTAAATTCAAAACTTGCCGTAATCCCTTTTTTGTACCAGTCTAAAGCTGAGGTTATTCCTCCAGAAATATACCCTTCGTTTGCAGCTTCAGCTATTAAGAAAGATAATTGTGAATAAGACATAAGAACACCTGGAAGTGTTGCTGTTAAATACTTTTCACCTAAAGGGGAAATATTTGCATAAGTGTAGCCTAAATCTTCATTTGGTAATGTTGTTTGAACTCCGAAACCTGAAGGTTTTCCAACAATATTTCCGGAAGCATTTTCACCTGCATATATTGCTAATCTATCATCATTTAAACTTGTTAACATCTCAACCATAACAGAATTAATTTTATATTCTGCTCTGTTTCCGTCTACAATAGTTTCCCAAATAGGATTTGCATCAGGTTGAGTAGATAAATAAGATATTTGTGCATTGTCTGCATTGGAGGTAAACATTTTACCCATCAAAGCTTGTAAATCTACCATCACGTTTTTAGTAGATGAGATTCTCATCAATGCTCTAAATTTTAATGAATTAGCTAATTTAATCCAGTTAGAGACATTTCCTCCATAGAATAAATCCGAGCTAGCTGTAATCGTACCCTTACCACTAGCTAATAATGTTGAGGCATCTGAAAGCATTTGAATGATTCCCTCGTATACTAACGATTCACTATCATATGCAGGTTGTAGATTATTACCATCAATTGCTTCAGTAAAAGGTATTGGACCATAAAGATCAACCAATGTTTGGTAAGCAACTGCTTGCATAACCAATCCAGCACCTTTTAAACTGTTATTTCCTTCTGCTCCAGCCAAATCATACATGGCTTTAGATTCGGAAATAACATCGGCATACATTACATCCCAGATGTCATCGATCACTCCTCTTCTTGGCACATATCGTGCTTCATCATTATACTGAACTTTAGACCATTGTTGAGCCCAACACGCTCCCATATCTCCACCATATTGTACTGAGTACATTATGTTCATATATTTTTTTTGTGGCCCTCCTAATAATAGGTGGGCTGGAACTACTGTGGAGTTGTTTGGATCCACATTGAACTCTTCAAAGCCTTCATCACACCCAGTGAATAGAACAAAGCTTAAAAAAGTATATAAAATTATATTTAATTTTTTCATAATTTTTCTGTTTTGATTTAATTAAAATCTCATGTTAATATTAAAACCAATATTTCTTGCTGATGGAGATTGACCAAATTCTTGACCTTGGTTTCCATTCGAACTACTGAATCCTGTTTCAGGATCAATATGTGGTGCATTCTTGTATAAAATGGCAAGATTTCTACCAACAATTGAGAATTTTAATGATTTAAGAATAGATTTTTCAATGAATTTTTGAGGTAATGTATACCCAATTGATACTTGTCTTAGTTTTACATAAGAAGCATCAAAAATAGCACTAGACTCAATTGAGTTAGAATAAGATGATTGGTTGAATGCTTTGGCAGAAACAAGTACATTGTTCGCTACATAACCACCATTACCGTCAGACATCACTCCATTACCAACAACACCAGTCTCTCTTCCGATTAATGTTTCAGATAAAGTTCCAGCATATCTACCCCAAGAGTACGTCATACTATGAACATCACCGCCTATTTTGGCATCTATCAAACTAGAAAAATCAAAATCTTTATAACGTATAGAGAAATTAGCTCCACCCGTCCAGTCTGGCGCAATGTTTCCAATTATTTTTTGATCTGTATCTATTTTAGGTAAACCATTATCATAAATAACATCTCCACTAGTAGTTCTTTCAAAATCTCTACCAATTAATGTTCCGTATGGTTGTCCTGGTCTAGCCTCTAAGCTTAATCCCCATTGACCTCCTAAAACGTAGGTATCTAAGTCTCCCAATGAAGTAACTTCGTTGTTATTCTTAGCAAAGTTTAAATCAATGTCAAAACTAAAGTCCTCTTTCTTAATTAAAGTACCCCCTAGCTGAAGTTCAATACCTTTGTTACTCATGTCTGCAATATTATCCCATACATTGGTAAAACCAGTGGCTGCAGTTACTTGAATCGGTAATAATAAGTCCTCACTCTGTGCGTCATAATACGTAGCGCTTAAACGCAGTCTGTTATTAAACATTTTTGCATCGATACCAAATTCAATACTTGTTACCATTTCCGCTTTTAAGTTCGGGTTAAATTGTGTATTGGGAACACTTGCTTGATTACCAAAACCGGAATTACTAAGTCCGTAAGTTTGATTTAAAGAATAAGCTCCTAAAGCACCGGTACTACCTACCTTTGCCCAACTTCCTCTTAATTTTAAGAAGTTTATTTTATTTTCCTTTAAGGCTGGAAATATGTCAGATAGTAAAGCAGATCCAGTTACCGAAGGATATAAAAAAGAATTATTTACTACCGGTAATATACTCGACCAGTCATTTCTAGCTGTAAAATCTAAGAAAAACATGTCTTTGTATGAAAACTGACCATATGCATACAAACTATTAATTTGTTCATAAGTATGAAGGTTTTCTAGCTCAGCAGTAGCTCCTGTTTGTAAATTAGATAAGTTGTATAGGTTTGGTAATTCTAAGCCTGGTAATTCTCCGTAAACTTTATCATAGGTTCTGTGCATATGGTTTCCACCAAAACTCAGAGAAAAACCAAAGTCTTCAGTGAAGTCTTTATTATAACTTAATAAAAAACTTGCATTTACTTCTTCAGAACGAATTTGTCTTTCTTTGTAAGAACCATTTGGAGCACTATTACTACCCATAGCTTGTCTATTTGTGTCTAACAGGCTAGACGAATCTATACCATACTTCATAGAAAGTGTTAAATCATCTGTTAATTGGGATGTTAAGTCAACATTTCCGATAAGACGATCCTTTTCAAAAGTATTTTTATTGGTTTGTAATACCCAATAAGGATTGTTCTGGAAATTATGATTCCAGTTTAAAGGTGTTCCTTCTGCAGCAGTTCCAATGGGCGCTAGCGGAAGGCTTCTCCAATCTTTTAAATCTGAGAAATTCACTTGTCTTGCAGACCAAATAAATTGTTGGAATGCATTTTCGTTGTTATAACCTGTAATTGGTAGGTTGTCACTATTCTGATTAACGTAATTTAGAGAAACGCTTGCTTTCAGGTTTTCACCAAGTTGCAAAGCTCCACTAAGTCCTACTAAGAATTTTTTTAGATCCGTAAAAGGCATCATTCCTTTTTGATTACTATTTCCTATCGATAGTCTAAATCCACCACTTGAAACAGAAACATTGTTAGAAATATTTAAACCGGTATCAAGGAAATCTTTAACATTGTCTGGATGTGAAACCCAAGGAGTTGGGTTCCCATTGTTTGTTAACTGAGAGTCCCATTGAACAAATTTCAAACCTGCATCTAACGCTGGCCCCCAACTTTCATCAACACCGTCACCTACACCTCCACTTGCACCATTTACATAGTTAAAGAAATTAGAATCACCACCTTGTCCATAAGAATTTTGGTAATCAGGAAGCAACAGGGGGTTAGACATTGTAACATTTGTGTTTACAGAAATACTGAATCTTTTGTTAGCATCTCCTTTTTTTGTGGTAATTACAATGACACCATTCCCAGCTCTTAATCCGTATAAGGCAGCTGCATTTGGTCCCTTTAAAACAGTAATAGATTCTATATCATCTGGATTCAGATCTGAGGCACCGTTTGGTAGATCAACTCCACCATAAGAACCAGCATCACCAAAGCTTCGGTTGCTTATTGGTACACCATCTACAACATATAGTGGTTCGTTATTACCTGTAATAGAAGAGTTACCCCTTAATACGATTCTTGAAGAAGCGCCAACACTACCAGAAGTCCCAGTAACCTGAACTCCAGCAATTTTACCACTAATCGCATTTGTAAGGTTACTTTCTCTTGCTTCTGTCATCGCATCTCCTTTGATACTTTGTACAGAATAACCTAAAGCTTTTTCTTCTCTTTTGATACCAAAAGCAGTAACGACAATCTCATCCAAGACTTCACCGCCTTCTTCTAGAATAATGTTAATTGTATTTGAGGTTCCAACGGTTGTATTCGTTGTTTTGAATCCAAGGTATCGAAATACCAAAACATCTCCAGGACTTGCTTCAATAGCATATTTTCCATCAAAATCGGTTTCTACGCCTTTAGAGGTTCCCTCAATGATTACACTTACCCCTGGTAAAACTCCCGAAACATCAGAAACTATACCTGAAATAATCTTTTCTTGTGCAGAGGTAATTTGCACTGTAGCCGCTATAATGAACATTATAACTAGTCTTTTTACTTTCATAAATTTTTAAATTTGAATTTAGAAAGTAAAGAAACTTTTAATCTCACTTTAAAAAGATAATGCTTGTAATAACTTACCCTTACCGATAATTGTTTTCTTTTATTTTACCCTAAGAAGAATTCAAAAAAATGGTCAATTATCATTTTTTGAGTAAAATTTATTTTGAAAGTATTTGTAATTGAAAATACAATTGAATAGATTTATTTTTGTTTTGTTTTCTTTATATATTGACTTGGAGTCATTTTTAATTCAGCTTTAAAAGCTTTATTAAAAGTGACTTTATTATTAAATCCTACATCATAAGCAATGTCTATAATGTTTAAGTTTCTGTGTAGATCTTTGTTCAAAATCAGTATAGTTTCATCAATTCTATATTTATTTACAAAACGAAAAAAGCTCATTCCAAAATGCTCATTTATTACTTGTGAAATATTATGCCTAGTTGTCCCTATTTTCTCAGCAAGCATAGACAGATTTAAACCACTATCCATATATATCTTTTCGTACTGAAATACGCCAAGCAACCGCTCCTTTAGCTCTAAAGAAAAACTTTCTGTTAGTCCTGATTTTTTATATTTAGAACTACAGTCATGAATAGATAAACTTATTTTTTGGAAAAAATTTGGTTTTACATACGTCAGATAAACTATCAAGACAACAATCATTGATGTTAAAAATATATGTGAATAAAATATCTTTAATTTTAAAATATTGCCAATAGTGATCGCATACAAAAATCCATATAAAAAAAGAAAAAAAACTGTAATTCTCTGCCATAGAACTTCTTTCTTTTTTGATTTATTGTTTTTGGAAGATAACTTTCTATAAATTTTATAACTTAAAAAAGAATAAAAAAACAAGAAAATAATTTTAAGATAGATAATTATTTTTAATGGGGTATCTATGGCTTCACCACTGTTAAATAGTATGTTTAGTTTTTCTTCTGATGATAAAGAATACATTGGAATAAAATAAACCAATACTAGTAGAAAAGGAACTATATGGAAAATATCTGTTTTTTTAAATGTATATTCTTCTGCAACTCTCCTAAAATAAAAATATATCAATGGAATACATAAAAAGAAAATTGGTTTTGAAAAAAATAAAGAATGTGGAATATTAAAATCATATTTTGATAAGGATAGACATGAATGAATAATATATAATGAGAGAAACAAGAGAAAAAAACTAACCAGTAAATTAGAAATGAGATCCCCATTTTTCATAATATTAATCATTACAAAAGAGAACACCCCAATAAAACCAATTGAAAGAAAAAATAGAATCCATCCATTAATTTCTAGTCTATATCTTTCTTTCAAAAGTTTAAATTCTTTTGTATCAGTTATGTTTAAAAAGAGTTCATGGTCTAGTATGCTGATTTTATGAGTATTCTTTATATATTTTTCAACATACTTAGAAGATTTTTCAGCATTGTTAAAATAAGCATAACTTAAAGCTACTCTTTTGTAATCTTCGCTTGTTAAGTTTATTTTATCTTTAAGTAATCGTTTTTCCCATTCTACAACACTATGGTATAAATCTTCTGTTTGAAGGTGGTTTTTATAAAATAAACTGTCGGTTGAGTTTTTCTTAGCAGTGCTTTTTATATTTATTTTTTGGTTGGGTTTTAATTTATGGATTCCACAAAATACCAACACAAAAAAAATAAATATTATTTTTCTTGTATTCATAAGGGCAATTTTTTATTAAAACTACAATTTTTTTTTATAAATAAAAAATCCCCAGATAATATCTTACGAATGAATACTAAATTATAATGATAAGAAACTAGATATATTATAGCTAGTTATCATTGTTTTTAAGAGTTTTACTTTGTTTCCACTTCGTGAATAAAGTATTGTAATACATCGATCTAAATCGAGGTTTTCTGAACTATAGAATCTAATATTGATATGCAGACTTATTAATACATGTATGTATTTTAATACCTTTATGAAGGAACCCTTTTTTGAAAAAAAAAGCTAAAAAGGTTTTAAAAATTACAGCAAAAAACTGTCTGTTTTCTTATCATAGCCATAAGGACAATGCTTACAACCGCTTTTACAACAATGGCCTCTTTTTAGATGATACTTTTCAGTAAACACTTTATAACCTTGCTCGTTTACATAGTAATCACCTTCTTCTAAGGGCATCCTTTTATTATACATTTTTTGTCTGAAGAGTTTAAATAAAAAAGCTATTTGAATCTTTTATTCGTCTTACTTTCCGTTAGACTCAGGCGGAAATTGAGTCATAATTTCCGCTACAAATTCTTTAATTCTAATTTCTTTCTTTTCACGGTTTTGTGTTTTGAGAGCTCCTGAACCGATCCCCTGCCAAATCAATTCTTTTTTTGTTGTGTCTATGAAATCAATAAATAAAGTTCCCTCTGAGAATTGAGATACTTGTATATTAGAATTCAACCCATTCATCATCCAAGGATTCCACCTCCAACCAAAACCTTGGTTATTTTGATTTTGATTTATATTTACTTTCTCTCTCGATTTAGCAAAAATACCTACCAACATATCTGGAGCATTAGATTTTGTAAATCCTTTCTCTAGTAATGCTACCTCAATAGCTCTTAAAATTCTTTTTTTATCTAAATCCGATATTTTAGCTCTGTCAATTTCTGGCTTATAAAAAGCGAAGGTTTTATAGGACTTAAAATTTACTTTTGAATCGTAATCTGAAGTAACTTTTACTGAATTGCAAGAAAACAATACTATTGCACTTAAAAATAAAATAATACATTTTTTCATTGTGATCGGTTTTAAATTATTGAATTTATTAAAGCATCATCAACCAAATTAGGCAGCGTTACTTGTAATTTTTTTTCCGCTTTCATTGCTCTTTTGATTGCAAAAACTGCTTCTTTATTTCTAGCCCAACTTCTTCTTGATATCCCATTATTAACATCCCAAAAAAGCATGGATTTCAAACGCTTTGAAGCTTTCTTAGTACCATCAAGAAGCATGCCAAAACCACCATTAATAACTTCTCCCCAACCGACTCCTCCTCCATTATGAATCGAAACCCAAGTTGCGCCCCTAAAGCTATCTCCAATAACGTTTTGGATAGCCATGTCTGCTGTATATTTAGAACCATCATAGATGTTGGATGTTTCTCTGTAAGGGGAATCTGTCCCAGAAACATCATGATGATCTCTACCTAGAATGATGCTACCAATGGTTCCTTTTTTTATTGCCTTGTTAAATGCTTGTGCTATTTTAATTCTTCCTTCAGCATCTGCATATAAAATTCTTGCTTGAGACCCAACCACCAAATTATTTTCTTGCGCACCTTTAATCCATTGAATATTATCCGCCATTTGTTGCCGAATTTCATTGGGAGAATCTTGCATCATTTTTTCTAAAACTTCACAAGCTATGGCATCTGTTTTTACTAAATCTTCAGGATTTCCAGAAGAACAAACCCATCTAAAAGGTCCGAAACCATAATCGAAACACATAGGTCCCATGATATCTTGTACGTAACTTGAGTATTTAAAATCAATATTGTTTGTCGCCATAACATCAGCTCCTGCTTTACTTGCCTCTAATAAAAAAGCATTTCCATAATCAAAAAAGTAAGTGCCTTTTGCCGTATGTCTGTTAATCGCTTTCGCATGCTTTTTTAAGGTTTCTTGAACTTTCTTTTTAAATTGAATTGGATTTTCAGTCATCATCTTATTGGCTCGATCAAAAGAAAGGCCAGCAGGATAATACCCCCCTGCCCAAGGATTGTGGAGAGATGTCTGATCGGATCCTAAATCTACATAAATATCTTCTTGATCAAATTTCTCCCAAACATCTACAATATTCCCTAAATAGGCCAACGAAACAACTTCTTTTTTTTCTTTAGCTAATCGCACTCTGGTTACTAACATCTCTAAGTCAGTAATTTTCTCATCAATCCAACCTTGATCTAACCTAATTTGAGTAATTTTTGGATTTACTTCTGCACAAACTGTAATACAACCTGCTATATTTCCAGCTTTAGGCTGTGCTCCAGACATCCCACCCAAACCAGAAGTAACAAACAAACTTCCTTTTGGTTCTTTTTTTATTTTTCTAAATCCATTTAAAACCGTAATTGTAGTTCCGTGCACAATTCCCTGCGGACCAATATACATATAACTTCCTGCAGTCATTTGCCCATATTGAGAAACTCCTAAAGCATTCATTTTCTCCCAATCATCTGGTTTAGAGTAATTCGGGATAACCATTCCATTGGTAACAACTACTCTCGGGGCATTTTTATGAGATGGAAACAACCCCATTGGATGACCAGAATACATTGTTAAAGTCTGTGTCTGAGTCATTTCAGATAAATACTTCATCGTAAGTAAATATTGTGCCCAATTTTGAAAAACAGCACCATTCCCACCGTAAGTAATTAATTCGTGTGGGTGTTGAGCAACTGCAATATCTAAATTGTTTTGAATCATCAGCATGATGGATTTTGCTTGCGCTGACTTCCCTGGATATTCAGAAATTGCTCTGGCTTTCATTTCATAATCTGGACGGAAACGGTACATATATATACGACCATATTTTTCAAGCTCATCAGCAAATTCTGGGAGTAATATTTTGTGGTGTTTTACATCGAAATATCGCAAGGCATTTCTCAATGCTAATTTTTTTTCATCTGCTGATAAAATAGATTTGCGTTTTGGTGCATGATTTATTGACAGTTCATATTTCTTTACACTTGGTAAAACATCTGGAATTCCTTGCTGAATTTGGGCTTTAAATGTCATCTAATTTTCATTTCAAATCTGAAACAAATATATTTATTTTTTACCTGACTTAATTAACTATTCAAAAAAATAGCTATTATTTTAGGAATTTCGTAAATTGCTGTCATAATTCAATATCTAAATTACGAATGAATCAAATTACACCATACAAACCTAAACATAAAGTAAGAATTGTAACGGCCGCCTCTCTTTTTGACGGTCATGACGCTGCCATCAATATTATGCGAAGAATCATTCAGTCTACCGGTGTAGAAGTCATTCATTTAGGTCATGACAGAAGTGTAGAAGACGTTGTGAATTGTGCAATCCAAGAGGATGTAAATGCGATTGCAATGACGTCATATCAGGGTGGACATAATGAGTATTTTAAATACATGTATGACTTATTAAAAGAAAAAGGTGCTAGTCATATTAAAATTTTTGGAGGCGGCGGTGGTGTCATTCTTCCAAAAGAGATCAAAGAATTAATGGAGTATGGAATTACACGAATATACTCTCCAGATGATGGACGTGAATTAGGCTTGCAAGGAATGATTAATGATTTGGTACAAAAAGCAGATTTTGCAATTGGTGACGTCTTATATAAAGAAGTCAAAGGGTTGAAAAAAAAAGAAATTGGCAGCATTGCTAGAATTATTTCGGCAGCTGAAAATTTCCCTAAAATCGCTAAAAAAACATTGTCTGAAATACATGAAAAAAATAAAACAAGCACCACTCCTGTTCTGGGAATTACCGGAACTGGTGGTTCTGGGAAATCTAGTTTGGTTGATGAATTGGTTCGCAGATTTTTGATTGACTTTCCAAAAAAAACAATTGGACTTATTTCTGTAGACCCCTCTAAGCGTAAAACCGGTGGCGCCCTATTAGGAGACCGCATTAGAATGAATGCCATAAACAACAACCGGGTGTATATGCGTTCTTTGGCAACTCGTCAATCTAATTTAGCTTTGTCTAAATACGTGAATGAAGCTATTGAAGTTTTAAAAGCTGCAGAATTTGATTTAATTATTATAGAAACTTCTGGTATTGGACAATCGGACACTGAAATCATTGAACATTCCGATACCTCATTGTATGTGATGACTCCAGAATTTGGAGCAGCAACTCAATTAGAAAAAATAGACATGTTAGATTTTGCAGACCTCGTTGCCATTAATAAGTTTGACAAACGCGGTGCTTTGGATGCTGTTCGCGATGTGAAAAAACAGTATCTGCGTAACAATAATTTGTGGCATATAGATATGGATGACCTGCCTGTTTTTGGAACCATTGCCTCACAGTTTAATGATCCAGGAATGAATTTCCTTTACAAAGCAGTTATGGATAAGTTGGTTGAAAAAACTGGAGTTGATTTAAAATCGAACATGAAAATTACTCAGGAAATATCTGAGAAAGTTTTTGTAATTCCTCCCGCTAGAGTTCGTTACTTATCGGAAATATCAGAAAGCAATAGGGCTTATGATAAAAAAGCAACTGATCAAGTAGCAGTAGCTCAAAAATTATTTGGAATTTACAAAACTATAGACTCCATCGTAAGTTCGGATTCAGCTGCTATCAAAACTCAAAATATATTGACTAAAACAGGTTTAGATGAAGATAAAATATTGCAAGATACTTCAAAGGATCAATTGCCTTTTATAAAATTATTACGCTCTCAGTTTGATAAAATAAAAATGGACTTTGATCCCTATAACTGGGAAATCATTTTCAACTGGCAAGAAAAAGTTCAACGCTATAAAGACCTTATTTATACATTTAAAGTAAGAGATAAGGAAATTAATATAGAAACACACAGTGAGTCGCTGTCTCATAATAAAATTCCAAAAATTTCCTTACCAAAATATGAGGCTTGGGGCGATATATTACAATGGAATTTACAAGAAAACGTACCTGGAGAATTCCCCTTTACTGCGGGTTTGTATCCTTTTAAAAGAACTGCAGAAGATCCGACTAGAATGTTTGCTGGTGAAGGAGGACCAGAACGCACCAACAGACGTTTTCACTATGTAAGTTTAGGGATGAGTGCCAAACGTTTATCTACTGCTTTTGATTCTGTTACTTTATACGGTAACGATCCTGAATACAGACCCGATATTTATGGTAAAATAGGAAATGCTGGTGTTTCTATTTGTTGTTTAGATGATGCCAAGAAGTTATATTCTGGGTTTGATTTAAGTCATCCTATGACCTCTGTATCTATGACTATTAATGGTCCTGCCCCTATGTTACTTGGCTTTTTTATGAATGCTGCCATAGATCAGAATTGCGAGAAATACATCAAAGAACACAAGCTGGAAAAAACAGTTGAAACAATATTTAAAAAAGTGTATGACAGGGCTGGAATAGACAGACCCACATATCAAGGAGACTTACCTGAAGGTAATAACGGTTTAGGATTGATGCTTTTAGGACTAACTGGAGACCTCATTTTACCAAAAGAAACCTATCAAAAAATTAAAAAAGAAACTTTATCACAAGTTCGTGGAACTGTTCAAGCTGATATTTTAAAAGAAGATCAAGCGCAGAATACGTGTATTTTTTCTACTGAATTTGCACTGCGATTAATGGGAGATGTTCAAGAATATTTTATTGAAAAACAGGTTCGTAATTTCTATTCGGTCTCTATTTCTGGATATCATATTGCAGAAGCTGGTGCAAATCCTATTACTCAACTTGCTTTGACATTGTCTAATGGTTTTACTTATGTAGAGTATTATTTAAGCCGTGGGATGGACATTAATAAATTTGGACCAAACCTATCCTTTTTCTTTTCTAACGGAATTGATCCTGAATACGCTGTTATTGGACGTGTAGCAAGAAAGATATGGGCCAAAGCAATGAAATTTAAGTATGGAGCAAATGAAAGAGCGCAAATGCTAAAATACCATATTCAAACTTCTGGACGCTCCTTGCATGCTCAGGAAATTGATTTTAATGACATTAGAACAACCCTACAGGCCTTGTACGCTATCAATGACAACTGTAATTCCCTGCACACCAATGCCTATGATGAAGCCATAACAACCCCTACAGAGGATTCTGTAAGAAGAGCGATGGCCATACAATTGATTATTAATAAAGAATTAGGATTGACAAAAAATGAAAACCCAATACAAGGGGCATTTATTATTGAAGAATTAACTGATTTGGTAGAAGAAGCTGTCTTACTTGAATTTGATAGAATTACAGAGCGGGGAGGAGTTTTAGGCGCCATGGAAACCATGTATCAACGTTCTAAAATACAAGAGGAAAGTTTGCACTATGAAACCTTAAAACACAATGGAGAATTCCCTATAATCGGGGTAAACACCTTTTTAAGTTCCAAAGGCTCACCTACAATCCTACCCACAGAAGTAATTCGAGCTACCGAAAAAGAAAAGCAGTTCCAAATTCAGACAAAAGAGAAGCTAAATAACCGAAACGCTACTGAAGTAAAAAATCAAATTACATTACTACAAAAATCGGCCATTGAAAATGATAATTTATTTGAAAAGATCATGGAAGCAACCAAAGTATGTTCTTTGGGTCAAATTACAACAGCGCTGTTTGAAGTAGGAGGACAATACAGGAGAAACATGTAATTCTGATTTCAAAATACCATTAAAGTATCTAACCGTTTCAAAGTATTCGTGATTTAAAAATTAAATTGCATCTTTTCTATACATTCTAAGTCTATTTAGTGAATTTAAAAATAACTAAAAATGATCTTTAGAAATGAATGTACTTGCAACTGCGAAAAATGTATTGAAGGAAACTGTTCATGTTGCTCTTGTGAATACTGTTTTTGCTCTGGGTGCAATTGTAAAAGTCATGAATCATGACAACAAAAAAAATTTGGAAACAATATTCCGAGGATTTAAAACAATTCATTATAAGTAAGGTACATGAAAAAACAGTTACTGACGATATATTACAGGATACCTTCATAAAAATTCACACAAAACTCCATACACTTAAAAATAAAAATAAACTTAAGTCTTGGATTTTCACCATCGCAAGAAATTCTATCATAGATTATTTCAAGACCCTTAAAATATCCCATGAAATGGGGGACATAATATCAGAAATAGATACTAAAGAAAACGAGCATACAGAAAGAGATTGTTTAAGAAGTATCTTAAAAAAATTACCTAAAAAATATAGAACTCCATTATTTTTATCTGATATAAGAGGCTTAAAACAAGAAGAAATTGCAAGACGACTAAATCAACCTTTATCGACGACTAAATCACAAATTCAACGCGCAAGAAAACGCATTGCACAAGGCTTCATAGATTGCTGTGGCTTTGTAATGAATAGGGATGGAAAGTTGGTTGGCGAAATTCAAGAAAAAGAAGATTGTAAAGTTTGCAACTAATTAATTAGTTACTTTTATACTTTAAATTTTTACACGTGAAAAATAAGGTATTAATTAGTAAAGAATTAGAAAATTTTTACAACAAAGCTTCAGAAGAGACTAGACTTGAAAAAGGGATGGGTATTTTTGAATTTGAACGCATCAAAGAATTGATAACACAACATATTTCTAAACCAAACTCAACAATTATAGATGTGGGTGGTGGAACTGGGAAATATGCTGAATGGTTGTCTAAAAAGAACCATGCTGTTCATCTAATAGAACCTGTTCTAAAACACATTCAACTTGCTCAAAAAAGAGCCAAAAAATTAAAAAATCCATTTTCTATAGCTATTGGTGAAGCAAAAAAACTTCCTTTTGAAAATAATTTTGCTGACTTGGTCATTCTACACGGACCACTGTATCATTTGCAAAACAAAGAAGATAGAATTACAGCCATTATTGAAGCGAAACGAGTCGTAAAAAAAGGAGGAATTATTTTGGGATTCGCAATTAACGCAACAGCATCTACTCTTGTTGGCTTGATGAATGGAATGATTCATGCAAATTCCTTTTTTGACATGTGCAAACAAGAATTGACTACAGGGATTCATAATGCTCCAAGAGATTTTCCTTTTTTATTAGCGGATGCATTTTATCACAAGCCACAAGAATTAAAAACAGAATTTCTCGAACAAGACTTGAGGCTCATCAATCTTTTTGCAGTGGAAGGAATGATTTGGTTAGATCAGGAGTATTTTGCAAACATGATCGATCAGAAAAAATCTAAAACGTTAAAAAAACTTCAGGAAATTACTCAAAATGATGAATACTTATTAGCTTTCAGTCCTCACATGATGATCGCTGTAAAAAAATAGCGTTATTGAATGAGTTGACTTTTGACTTCCTGTAAGAACTACTACCTCCTTTTTTTTGAAGCCCTACTGACTTTCTTTTTGCGTCTGTTAAAAGGAACAGCATCGTCAAAAGTATTCTTAACTTCCTTGGCTTTTTTGTTCTTTTTCCAAGAATTATTTTCTGGGAGTAATTTTTTTAACAAATCTGGTCTTCCAACTTTGTTTAAGGTGTTTCGAATCCAATCTTTATTTTCTTTCTTGTACCAAAAGAAAAATTTATGCTGATCTTCACGCTCCTTTTTTGTTTTGGGAGTTCTTGTTGGCTTTAAAGTATACGGATGATATCCAGAGTAATAAATAACAGTTGCCACTGTCATTGGTGTTGGTGTAAATCCCTGAACTTGTTCTAACTGAAAGCCCATATCTTTGGTCTCTGCAGCCAAATTAGCCATGTCTTCAACTTCACTTGCTGGGTGGCTAGAAATAAAATAAGGGATCAATTGTAAGTTTAATTTTTTCTTAATGTTAATTTTATCAAAGCGCTCTTTAAATTTATGAAAATAGGTAAAAGAGGGTTTTCTCATTAATTTTAAAACTGGATCCGAAGTATGTTCTGGAGCTACTTTCAAACGCCCAGAAACATGTTTTGTCATTACTTCTTCCGTGTAGGCATCTAATTCTTTTGGATCTGCATTTTTATTAAACTCAGGGACCAACATATCATGTCTTATTCCACTTCCAATAAAAGATTTTTTAATCTTTGGGTGTTTATCTACTGCCTGATACAATTCTGTTAAAGGCTTGTGGGAAGTATCTAAATTGGAACAAATTACGGGAGAGATACAACTTGGAGCAATACATTTATCACAAATAGACTGAACCTTCCCTTTCATTTGATACATATTCGCAGAAGGGCCCCCTATATCGGACAAATAGCCTTTAAAATCAGGCATGTTTGCTACTTTATCTATTTCCTTTAATACAGATTCTTGACTTCTACTCGCAATAAACTTCCCTTGATGGGCAGATATGGTGCAAAAACTACAACCTCCAAAACATCCTCGGTGAATGTTGATAGAGAATTTGATCATTTCAAATGCAGGAATTGGTCCTCGTTTGTCATATTTTGGATGAGGTAAACGCGTAAAAGGCAAATCGAAAGACCCATCAATTTCTTTTTCTGTCATTGTTGGAAAAGGAGGGTTTATAACCAATGTTTTCCCTTTGACATCTTGTAGAATTCTTCTTGCTTTTAGTTTGTTTGATTCTTGCTCTATTACCTTAAAATTGGAAGCAAATGTTTTTTTATCTTTCAAACAAGCTTCATGAGAATTAATGGTTACATCTTCCCAATTATTTACAATAGGTAACTTTTCTTCTTTTTGATTGATAAAAACAGCGGTTTGCTTGATGTTTTTTAAGCTCGAAAACGGAACTCCTTTTTGTAACAATTCAACAATTTCTCGCAAAGGTTGTTCTCCCATTCCATAAACCAGCATGTCCGCATTAGAAGTTTCTAAAATAGTTGGTAATAATTTATCGGACCAATAATCATAGTGAGTTACTCGTCTCAAGGAAGCTTCAATCCCTCCAATTAATACAGGAACATCAGGAAACTTTTCTTTTAATATCTTGGTATATACAGAGGTAGCATAATCAGGTCTGAATCCTTTATCTCCATTTGGCGTATAGGCATCTTTATCTCTTCTTTTTTTGCTAGCAGTGTAATTACTAACCATTGGATCCATACATCCGCCAGTCGCTCCAAAAAATAACCGAGGTTTTCCTAATTTTTCAAAATCTTGTAAATTATCATGAACACTTGGTTGTGGGACAATGGCTACTCGCAAACCATAACTTTCTAAAATACGACCAATTACAGCAGGTCCAAAAGAGGGATGATCTACATAGGCGTCTCCACTAAATAAAATAACATCCAAAACATCCCAACCACGAATTTTTACTTCCTTCATTGTGGTTGGCAACCAATCTGTTAATTGATGTCTTTTTGCATGCTCCATGTTTTGCAAAAATACAGGAATTATATGTATTTTAATAGAATTAAATTTAACAAAAAAACCAGGAACGCAATCTTTAAAATTATAAACAAAAAAGTAACAATTTCTTCAGTCATTCGTTTTACTAAAAGTACTTTATAAATAATCTATGAAAAAAATATTTTCTGCAGCAGCGATCATCGCTTTTTTAGTCAGTTGCTCTATTTCTAAAAACACCATAAAAACGAATAAATTAATAGCCGTTGAAATTAATTTGAATACGGTTATTGATGACAAAGTTGAGGTGGTTATCAATCCAAAAAAAATAAAAGAAGAAACGATTACTTATCATATTCCGGCGATCGTTCCAGGAACTTATATGATGAGTAATTATGGAAAATTCATTTCTAATTTTAAAGCGTTTGATTATGACGGAAACGAAATGTCAGTTGAAAAATTAGATGCTAATTCGTGGCAAATTAATAATGCAAAAAAAATGGATAAACTCTCTTATTGGGTTGATGACACATTTGACACAGAACAGGACCATAATATTTATGTAATGGCAGGGACCAATATTGAAGAAGGCAAAAATTTTCTTTTAAACCTTCCTGGGTTTGTAGGCTACTTTAGAGAAAAAAAAGAAACTCCCTATTTAATTACAGTAACACACCCCTCAAATTTATATGAAACCTCTTCTTTAATCAATAACAACATAAGTAAAAAGGACAACACAAAAGATTTTTTTACAGCTGCTAGATATGATGAAATTTCTGACAACCCAATTATGTATGCTCCGTTAAACAATGTAAGTTTTAATGTAGACGGGATACAAGTTACTTTAGCTGTTTATTCTCCAAACAATGTGCACCAAGCTGCAGATATGGAAGCAGATTTAAAAAAGATGGTGCAGGCACAATCAAACTTTTTAAAAGGGTTTAAAACCACAAAAGAATACAATATATTATTATACCTTTTTGACTCAGAAATTCATAAATTTAGTGTTTTCGGGGCATTAGAGCACTTATCTTCCACAACCGTTATCTATCCTGAATCTTATTCTAAAAAACAACTAGCAAATGGCATGATTAACGGAACCATTTCTCATGAGTTTTTCCACATTGTTTCTCCGCTATCTGTTCATTCAGAAGAGATTCATTCTTTTGATTTTAATGAACCGAACATGTCTATGCATTTATGGATGTATGAAGGGGTAACTGAGTATTTTGCAAATTTATTTCAAGTAAATCAAGGATTAATTTCTGAGCAAGAATTTGTAAATAAAATCAACGAAAAAATAAATGCTTCGTCGAATTTTGACGATACCATGCCTTTTACAAAAATGAGCAAAAATATTCTAGAGCCGGCGTTTGCAAAAAACTACGGAAATGTCTATCAGAAAGGAGCATTAATTGGAATGTGTATTGATATTATTCTGAGAGAAGAAAGCAAAGGTCTTTACGGCATAAGAAATTTAATGAAAGATTTATCTGAAAAATATGGCGCTCTAAGACCCTTTAAAGACAATGAAATCATTGATGAAATTGTAAGAATGACCTACCCTTCTGTTGGTGATTTCTTTACAAACCACGTAATTGGACCTACTCCAATTGATTATTTTTTATATTTTGAGAAAACAGGTATTTACAAAAGTAGTGCATTAACAGAGGTAAGTTACTTTATAGATTCACAAAATCAACCTTTTATTTCAGTAAATAAAGAACGGAAACTTTTTTTTACAAAAAGAACAAACTCTGGTCTGACCGCATTGGGTATAAAAGAAAATGATCTTTTAAAATCTGTAAACGGAGAAGCAATTTCTCTACAAAATATAAATCAAATTATAGGTCAATCTTTCCAATGGAAACCTGGTGATGAACTTAGCTTTGAAATTGAAAGAAATGGAAAATTAATTCAATTAAAAGGAAAAGCTGTCATTCCTAAATTTGAACAAAAAGTTTTAAAAATTAAAGAACTCCCAGAAAATGATCCTAGAGTTCTATTGAGAAAAGCGTGGTTGAAAGGATAATTAAGAGTATTTTTAACAAAAGAAGATTCAATAACTCTTTTTAGTTTTGTAGATTTAGCGTCAATTTAAATCCGCTTCTCAATGAAAAAATATATATTTCTTACTATTTTTAGTACGATTCTTCTTGTAAATTGTGACTTCCTTTCCCCACAAAAAAAGAACGAAAAAGATGCATATGTTATAAATAACTACAATAAAAAAGAAGTAGATATTGTCATGAGAGATGGCACTAAACTGCATACCACAATTTATTCCCCTAAAGACAATCACAAAACATACCCCATCTTAATGCAAAGAACTCCCTATAGTTCTGCTCCTTATGGAAAAGGAAATTTTAAAACTAAAATTGGACCAAACGTTCATTTAATGAAAGAAGGGAATATTGTTGTTTACCAAGATGTTCGCGGTCGTTGGATGAGTGAGGGGGTATATGACAATATGCGGGCATATATTCCCAATAAAAAAGGAAACGAAACAGATGAAGCTTCGGATACATACGACACCATTGATTGGCTGGTAAAAAATGTTGAGAACAACAACGGAAATGTTGGAACATGGGGGATTTCATATCCCGGTTATTATGCAACCGTCGCTACAATTGATGCACATCCTGCGTTAAAAGCATCTTCTCCGCAAGCGTGTATTGGAGATTTCTTTTTTGATGACTTTCATCATAATGGTGCATTTTTATTAAGTTATTTTAGAGCAATTTCTCTATTTGGAACCTATAAAGACACCCCAACTGACTCGGCTTGGTATTCATTTCCGAAAATGAACTCGAAAGATCAATATCAATTTTTCCTAGACAAAGGCCCTTTAAAAAACCTTAATGAATACTTTCAATACGAAAAATTAGATGTAAATTCTCCTAAAAACACAGAGAAAGTTGATGATTTTTTCTGGAAAGAAATTATTGAACATCCCAATTATGATCATGTATGGAAAAGTAAAGGAATTATTCAACATTTGGATAAAGTACCCTCCTCTGTCGCAACAATGATCGTTGGTGGCTGGTTTGACGCTGAAGATTTATACGGGCCTTTAGAGACCTATAAAGCAATTGAAAAACACGGAAAAGAAAATTACAATACCCTTGTTTTTGGACCTTGGGATCACGGAAAATGGGCTAGTAACCAAATTGAAAATTCTGTAGGAAATTATTATTTTGGAGACTCCATTTCTTTAAAATTTCAATCTGAAATAGAGACTAATTTTTTCAATCACTTCTTAAAAGGAAAAGGGGATAAAAATTCAGGACTCCCGGAAGCCTATGTGTACGATTCTGGTAAAAAACAATGGAAATCATATGCTTCTTGGCCACCAAAAGAGGTCGTTAAAGAATCGTTTTTCTTAAATTCCAATCTAGAATTAAAAAAAATTCAGAATACAAAATCTCCTAAAAAAATACAATTTGTTAGTGATGTCAAACGACCTGTTCCCTATTCAGAGGATATCAAAACCGTATTTACACCAAGAAAATATATGACTGACGACCAACGTTTCGCAGCAAGAAGACCCGATGTCTTAGTATTTGAAACCGATGTCTTAACCGAAGAGTATACACTAGCCGGTGATATTTTAGCAAAATTAAAAGTTGCGACAACGGGAACTGCTGCGGATTGGATTGTAAAAGTGGTCGATGTTCATCCTTCAGAAACATCAGAAAATAATGACAATCTTCAAGATCATTTAAAAATGAGTAATTATCATTTGATGGTTAGAAGTGAAGTTTTAAGAGGGCGTTTTAGAAATAGCTTTGAAAATCCTGAGCCATTCATATCAAATAAAAAAACAATTGTAGACATTAAACTCCAAGACGTTTTCCATACTTTTAAAAAAGGACATAAACTTCAAATCCAAGTCCAAAGCACCTGGTTTCCCCTTATCGATTTAAATCCACAAACGTATGTAGAAAATATTTTCAAAGCAGATAAAAAGGATTTTAAAACCCAAACGCATACTGTATATTCCGACTCATCAATAGAGTTCTCGGTTCTAAAATAAAAAATTTAAAATGAAGAATACCATCCCAAATATGTTTCTTTTTCTTTTTGTATTATCGCTGCAAGCACAAGAAAAAACAGTCCCTATTTTTAAAGAAGGAGAAGCGCAAATTGTTGCGGCGTTCAGCAATCCCAAAAATTGGATTCGTCATGACCTATGGGTAGAAACCTCTTTTGACACAGACGAAGATGGAAGGCTAGACAGAATGCATGTTGCGGTAACCAGACCAAATCAGACAGAATCAGAGGGATTAAAACTTCCGATTGTATATGAATCAAGTCCTTATTACGGAGGTACTGCTGGAAATGACCTTGGATTATTTTGGGACGTAAAACACGAGCTCGGAGAAAAAGAAAAACCCAGAAGTAAGGTAGAAGTTATCAGAATAGGAAAACGTCCTATTATCTCTAACACTCAAATTAGAACGTGGGTTCCCAGGGGATATGTTGTGGTTCATTCATCATCACCAGGAACAGGGTTGTCTGATGGGTCTCCAACTGTTGGAGGAAGGAACGAATCATTAGCCCCCAAAGCAGTAATCGATTGGTTAAATGGACGTGCAAAAGGCTTTTCTTCAAGAGAGGGTACTGAGTCCGTAACCGCTTTTTGGTCTACAGGAAAAGTTGGAATGACAGGTACTTCCTACAACGGAACAATTCCTTTAGCAGCAGCTACAACGGGAGTTTCGGGGCTAGAAGCAATCATTCCAATAGCGCCAAACACCTCTTACTACCACTATTATCGCTCCAATGGATTGGTTCGATCTCCTGGCGGATATTTGGGCGAAGACATTGACGTTTTATACGATTATATTCATAGTGGAAAAGAAGAAAACAGGGCTCACAACAACAAAAAAATCAGAGATACAGAAATGGCAAATGGTATGGACAGAATTTCTGGAGATTACAATGATTTTTGGGCAGGAAGAGATTATCTAAACCAAATGAAACCTATGAAAGCTGCACTTTTAATGTCACATGGTTTTAATGATTGGAATGTGATGCCAGAACACAGTTACAGAATTTATAAAAGAGCCACCGAAATGGGAATCCCTACTCAAATTTATTATCATCAAAATGGACATGGTGGTCCCCCTCCGTTAAAAATGATGAACAGATGGTTCACTCGTTATTTACACGGAATTGAAAATGATGTAGAAAATGATGCAAAGGCATGGATTGTTAGAGAACAAGATAAAAGGACGGAACCAACAGCCTATAAAGCATATCCAAATCCTGCAGCACAACAAGTTACTTTAAACATTACAGCGGGTGCACCTGGTATTGGAACTTTAACCTTACAAGATTCTGAATCGAAAGGAAAAGAAAGTCTCATTGACAACTCTTCTTTTTCAGCAACATCTTTAGCACAGGCTACAACTTCTGATCATAGATTGTTATATGTTAGTTCGGTTTTAAAAGAAGATGTTCATATTTCTGGTTCGTCAAGTATTAGTATAAGAGCAGCTAGTTCAAAACCAGCTGTAAATTTGTCTGTTTACCTAGTTTCTTTACCTTGGAATAAAGATCGAAGGGCAAAAATTACCGATAATATCATCACAAGAGGTTGGGCCGATTTACAAAATCATACATCACTCTCAGAGAGTGCTCCGCTAAAACCTAATACATTTTACAAAATGTCGTTTAACCTACAGCCTGACGATCAAATTATTAAAAAAGGACAACAAATTGGTTTACTGATTTTCTCAAGTGACTCTGAATACACACTGTTACCAAAACCTGGAACAACGTTAACAATCGATGTAAAAGAAACTAAAATTAGCATTCCTATTGTAGGAGGTGAAAATGCTTTTAAGAAAGCTACAAACGAATTGAATAACTAAAAAATCAAATATTCTTACCCTCTTTTTATTGATTTTTTAATCCCTAGAAAAAAAGAAATATTTACTAAAAAACTCGAAAAGATATAAATAATGACTTCAACAGAAATTGCCTTACTGTTAAATAGCAACTCAGAAAAAATCACAAGAATCGGTGAAATTATTGGTAAAAAAATTGAAGAAAAAGATAACTTTGAAAATCTGAATGAATTTGAAAAGACTTTTGTACTGATCGATGTTTTGGAACACAACGTCACCAATGGTGGATTTGTTCAATTGTTTTTCAACTCATCAGGACAATTTTCCCATGAAATATTGCAAGCGTATGTTGCTATTAAAGCGACGAAAACAGTAGAAATTATCTCAAAGGCAATTCAATTATTTCCTGAAATACCTGTTCCTAAAAACCTAAGGATAAGACAGCAAACATTAATGGCATCCTCAAATAACCTCGATTTATGGGACGAATTAGACGAAGAATTTGATAAATATGAAGACGACATCATTCAATTGACTCTTGATTACGTTAGGGAACACATCCGTTATTTTGATTGATTCTTTGATTTTTTTTCAATACTGTAATTTGAAAGAAGTGTATAATAGTGTATTTTTATACTAAAATGAGATTCCGTGAAGCATTCTAAACATATGTTCCTATCGCTTTTATTTGTTTCGATGACAATGTGCATGCTCCAAAACTGTAGCCAAAAAAAAGAACTTATATTTAATAGTAATAATGTACGAAATGCCAATCAATCGACTACAGAAATCCTGTACTTTATTGATAAAAAAGAAGTTCCCAAAGATTATTTAGACAGGATCAACCCAACCAATATTCAATCGGTAAATGTGGTAAAAACAGCAGAAGAAATTTTACGTTATACGAATAAAAAAGTAGCTGGAATCATCATCATACAATTAAAAAAATAACCATCATGTGGAAACTATTTTTATACCTAATAACTTTCTTTATTTTCAGTTCCTGTTTATCAAAGAAACGACCAATTTTGGGTGAATCTGCATACCAAGTGGCTTTAAACTCCGTTTTTAAAGATGCTTCTATGTCTCCTTTAAAAAAGAACGATTTAAAAAACTTTAAAGGCTTGGCATTTTTCCCAATAGATTCCTCTTTCATCGTAAAAGCAACATTTACAAAAAAAGAAAATGCAACAAGTTTTATGATGAAAACAACTACTGACAGAATAGCGCTATACAAAGAATATGGTGTCATAAAATTTACATTGAAGGGAGGAAATTATGAATTGACACTCTATCAAAGTGAGGAAGATTTTCGAAATGAAAAACGCAAAAACCGTCTATTTTTACCTTTTACAGATGCCACTAGTAGCAATCAATCCTATGGTGGTGGACGTTATATGGATCTTATGATAACAGACATTACTCGAGATCAGACCATAGAAGTAAACTTTAACAACACCTACAATCCCTATTGTGCTTATAACGAGAAATATTCTTGTCCCTTAACACCAAGAAAAAACCATCTAAATACTGAGATTACAGCAGGAATTAAAGCTTTTTCTAAATAGGTGAAAATTTATTTCATTTTTTTAAAGGTTATATACAATCCATAAAAAACACTAAAAACAATTTTAAAACCGAAAAAGGCTTTCCATTTACCCTCTGAAAACTTCGTTTGGTAAACTGTTTCAAAATCACCTGAAGAAATTTCAGAATAATGATTAAAAAGTAGAGAGAGAACAGTAACAATTACAAAGAAAGGAAGAGCAACTTTTGTGAAGTTGGACCAAAAATTAGGCTGTTTTATTATTTCTATAAGAGACATTTATTTTAATTTTAGATTGTTGTGATGACGCTCGTGATCGCGTTTTGTTTTAAGATCTAATTTCTTTTCAAAAGCATCTTTTAGATCGATACCCGTTTGATTTGCCAAACAAAGAACCACAAATAGTACATCTGCTAATTCTTCTCCTAAATCTTTATTTTTGTCAGATTCTTTCTCGCTTTGTTCGCCATAACGTCTGGCAATGATTCGAGCAACCTCACCAACTTCTTCTGTTAATTGTGCCATATTGGTAAGTTCGTTAAAATAACGAACTCCATGGGTTTTAATCCAGTCATCAACCTGTTTTTGGGCGTCTTGTAAATCCATAGTTTGTTTTATAAATGCAACATTACAAGGGGTAAAGATAAAACTTATAAATTGTTTCGTTTATTTCTAGTTTTAAAATATTGTAACTTTTTCAATTCCCTAATTTTCGTTATCGAAACATCAAAAAAAAATACGACTACTGATGTCTTCTTTTGATCATTCAAAATAAGACATCTCTTAAATGTATGGTCTTCTGTATTCGTTAAACCTTAGCTATTTGTCATCCCATTTTTATTTACTAAATTGAGTACCTTAAATAAGGAAACTAATACTTTATTAAAATATAAAGCTTATAATTAATATTGATGGAAATAAATAAATTTTGGTCTAGAACTTTAGGTGTAATTGGAATACTAGGTGGATTCACTTTATTTACCGGAGACATGCTTTTTTACTACGATCCAACCAACAGTAATATATATGAAAACATAGGAAATGCATCTGATCTTAGAATTATGTTGAGCGGTATCACTGCGTTGTTTGGAGCATGGTTTTATATGCTTGGTGTTGGACAGGTATACGATGCATTTAAGCCAACTAAGCCCTTAATAAAAAACACTATTCTAATTTGTTTTGGAGCAATTTCTATTGCTTACGGAGTAATTCATAGCGAATATCTAGCCATTGCAATAGCTACAAAACTAGCTACACAAAATAATCTTAATCTAAATGAAACAGTCTATGTGGCTTTGGAAACAAATAATATTTTAAGGCTAATCGTTTACCCTATTTTTGGTCTTTTGTCGGTCGTATTTATCACTCAAGTATGGAAAAGAAAAACCTTATATCCAAGATGGATTCTTCTTTTTTTTCCACTTGTTCCTTTTTTGTTGAAAGATCTTATTTGTAATCAACTGTCTGGAACCATTTCAATCATCGTTAGTGGTGGATACTTGAATCTTATTTTAATTGTATTTTTCACAGCCTCAACAGTAGCCTTGTGGAATCGCAAGAACAATTAGATTAAAAAAAGATTTACTTCCTCGTAAAATTGTATCGGATTTTCAGCATGCAGCCAGTGACCTGCATTTTTTATTTCTATAATTTTCGAGTTCAAAAAATGTGCTGCTATCAATGGTGCTTCCTCTTCTGTAATATAATCAGAATTAGCCCCTTTTAAAAATAAGGTTTCCTTTTCGAAAATTGTAAAAGAAGGCAATGCTTCACCAACTTCAGGATTGTTTTCCGATAAAGAAGCTAAATTGAACCGATAAGCGAGTTGTCCTTTTTCTTTCCAAAATACATTTTTCAATAAAAATTGACGAACACCCAACTCTGGAATGAATTCTGATAGTTTCTGATCTACCAAAGCTCTGGTATTCTGAAGAGAAAAATCTACAGCATTTAAACCCGCGAGAATGGCATTGTGATGTGGTTCATATCTTCTTGGTGAAATATCTACAACGATTAACTTTCGAACCAATTCAGGATACGTTACAGCAAACAACATGGCGGTCTTTCCTCCCATGGAGTGGCCTATGAGGTATATGTTTTCTAATTGGTGATACTGAATATAGCGGTATAAATCTTCGACTAAAACCTCATAATTAAAAGTATCTTCATGAAAACTTCGCCCGTGGTTTCTTTGATCTATTAAGTGAACTTCATAGGCTTCTGAAAACTGATTGCCTAATGACTTCCAATTATCACTCATCCCAAAGTAACCGTGTAAAATTAAGAGGGGAATTCCCTCCCCTTTTACTGTTGAGTGTAATATCGGGTTCTCTGACATCTATGTGATCTATTTTATGAACAAAATAACTGTGATAAAATTGAATTAAGATTGCAAACGGTGTATATACATATTTACAACATTTTCTAGCCCTAGATATAAACTTTCAGCAATGAGTGCATGCCCAATTGAAACTTCTGCCAGATTCGGAATATTTTTTTTAAAGAATTGAATATTATCTAAACTTAAATCGTGTCCTGCATTGATTCCTAAACCCAATTCATGGGCTAAAATTGCCGCTTCTGTATAAGGTTGTATGGCTTCTTTATTTCCTTTTTTAAATTGTGTCGCAAACTGCTCTGTATACAATTCAATTCTATCTGTTCCTGTTTTTGCTGCAGCTTCAATCAATTTTAGATCAGTATCAATAAAAATAGAAGTTCTAATCCCATGATGTTGAAATTCTTGAATCACTTCTTGTAAAAAAGATTGATGCTTATGGGTATCCCAACCAGCATTAGACGTAATTGCATCTAGTGCATCTGGCACCAAAGTAACCTGCGTAGGCTTTACATCTAGCACTAAATTCACAAAAGATGAAATTGGATTTCCCTCAATATTATATTCTGTTCGAACCGTATTTTTTAAATCTCTTGCGTCTTGATAACGAATATGCCTTTCATCTGGTCGGGGATGAATGGTAATTCCTTGTGCTCCAAATTCTTCAATATCACGAGCTACTTTTAATAAATTAGGTACATTTCCGCCACGAGAATTTCTTAAAGTTGCTATTTTATTAATATTTACACTTAACTTTGTCATGTTCTAAAATTAGACCACAAAGATAATTTATTAAATCATTTTATCCTATATTCGTAAAGCATGAATATGAACGAATACATATTAGAAGAAATAAAACCACTTTGCTTAACAGATGCTGTAAAAAGTGCTCAAAAAATGTTTGAAAATTATCCAATTACACATTTTCCAGTAATTGAAAACAATAAACTTTTGGGTTCTTTTGGCGAAAATGACATTCAAACTATTGAAAATAAAGAGGATAGATTGAGCACCTATGCCCATTTATTACATTCTTTTTACGCAGATGAAAAAGCAACAGTTTTAGAGTTATTAAAAAAATTTGCTGATAACGACGCCAATATTATTCCTGTTTTAAACGAATTTAAAGATTATTTAGGTTATTTTGACTTGCGTGATGTTTTGGATGTTTTCTCTACAAGTCCGTTCATGTTTGAACAAAGTGAAACTTTAATTATAGCAAAACAAAAAAATGACTATTCTATGAGTCAAATTGTTCAAATTATAGAATCGAATGGCGGTAAATTATTAGGCGTATACATCTCTGAAAAAAAATTGGATATGATTCAGGTAACCGTAAAATTTATTTCGAAAGAAATTAACGAAATCATGCAAAGTCTCAGAAGATATGACTACAAAATTATATCCATCCATGAAAATGATTTGTATTTAGAAGATTTAAAAAATCGGTCTGAATACTTACAAAAATATTTAGAAATTTAATCCTAAAGAAGCAGTTACTTAAAAAACAAAAAAAGTGAAGAAAGCAGCTATTTACGGTCAGTCATATGCCATTTCATCTGAAAAGGAAATTAAAACATTACTCCATGTTTTAAATAAAAACAATATTGAATTTTACATAGAAAATGATTTTTACACCCTTTTAAGAGAAAATAAAGTTTTAGATAACACCTATAATTCTTTTAGTAGTTTTCAAGATTTAGACAGTACTTTCGATATCATGTTTACTATTGGTGGAGATGGAACTTTTTTACGATCTGTAACTCATATCAGAAACTTAGACATTCCTATTTTAGGAATCAACACGGGAAGGTTAGGCTTTTTAGCCATTGTTGCAAAAGACATGATAGAGGAGAGTATCGAATTGGTTATTAAAGGAGATTATAGTATCCAAGAAAGAACACTTATTTCTGTAAAAACAACTCCTAAAACTACTGATTTTTCGGAACTCAATTTTGCTTTAAACGAAGTTACCATTGCCAAGAAAAACACGACTTCCATGATTGGTGTAAAAACTTATTTAAATGAAGAATACCTCACAAATTATTGGTCAGATGGTTTAATTATTGCAACACCTACAGGATCTACAGGATATTCATTAAGTTGTAATGGCCCTGTAATTTTACCTGACTCTAAAAATCTAGTCATCACTCCTATTGCGCCCCACAATTTAAACGCCAGACCAATGGTTATTTCTGATGAAACTAAAATAGCGTTAGAAGTGAATTCTAGAGAAAAAGACTACTTGATCTCTTTAGATTCAAGAATCACTACTGTTCCTAAAAACACAAAAATTTTCATAGAAAAAACCAACTTTACCATTAAAAGTATCTTGCCTAAAAATCAATCATTTTTAAAGACTTTAAGAAGTAAATTATTATGGGGTGAAGATATTAGAAACAAAACAAATCTTTAACACATTACTTACAATATAGTCCCAAAAAAAAAGTTCCCTTTAAAAGACGAATCATTAACTTTAAAAAGCAAATTGAAATCCTTACATTTGCTTGCTATTTTTTACCATGAAAAACGGATTTCTTTTTTTGCTATTTGCCTGTTTTTGTTCAATATCGTTGGGTCAAATTCACGAGGTCGGAATCTCTTTTGGAGGCACAAACTACGTTGGAGATATAGGTAAAACCAGTTATATCAATCCAAACAGACCTGGGGGTGCCATTTTTTATAAATTCAATACAAATCCAAAAATGGCTCTAAGAGCAACCTTCAGCCATCTTCCAATTATTGGGGATGATGCAAATGCTTCTACTAGTTTTAGAAAGGACAGAAAAAACGGAAAAATGAGTTTCTTGAATACGATCAATGAGTTGGCTGTCGGATTGGAATATAATTTTTACGAGTTTGATATTTCATCGGATGATAAAACATGGACCCCGTATCTTCTCTTAGAATTGGTTGGTTTTAATTATCAAAATGTAAAAAGTCATACAGCCTCGGGAGAAATAATTTATGGTCGAAAGACTTCATATGCTATTCCTTTTGGAATTGGCTATAAGTCTAAATTATATAGTACTTTAGCATTTGCAATTGAAACCAAATTTAGATATACTTTTGAAGATGATTTAGATTTTGTTTCTAACAAAACACCGTTAGTAAATGTAGAAGGAACTGGAAACGATTGGTATATGTTTACCGGTTTTTCTTTAATATATACTTTCGGAAGACCCCCTTGCTTCAGCAAAGGATTTTAAAGCTATGGAAAAAAAGAGACTCCTCAATTTAGAAAGAATACCGAAACATGTTGCCATTATTATGGATGGAAATGGTCGTTGGGCCAAAGAGAAAGGTATGAATAGAATTTTTGGCCACAGAAATGCATTAACAGCAGTTCGAGAATCCGTTGAAAGTGCAACTGAAATTGGAGTAAAAGCAATTACATTATATGCATTTTCAACTGAAAATTGGAACCGACCAAAATTAGAAGTAGATGCCCTAATGAGTTTACTAATTAGTTCATTAAAAAAAGAGCTTTCTACATTTCAAAATAATGGTGTTATCGTAAATGCAATAGGAAATACCGAAAACCTACCAAAAAAAGCTCAGAGAGTTTTAAAAGAAGTGATTTTTGACACAAAAGACAACACTAAAATTGTATTAACTCTTGCATTAAGTTATGGTGCAAAAGAAGAAATTGTGAATGCAATTAAAAATATATCTAAAAAAGTTGTTAATAAAGAACTAAATATCGAAGAAATTAATGAAAATATTATAAATAATCATTTATATACGTTTAATTTGCCCAACGTAGATTTGATGATAAGAACTAGTGGAGAAAAACGCATTAGTAATTTCTTATTATGGCAAATGGCATATGCTGAATTATATTTTACAGATGTACTTTGGCCAGATTTTAGAAAAGAGCATTTTTATGATGCAATCATTGATTACCAGAATAGAGAACGAAGATTTGGAAAAACAAGCGAACAAATTACAGAATAATATTTTTATAAAATTATCTTCTGCAGCATTACTAATATGTACCCTATTTTTTACTTTTAGTGCAAATGCACAATCGAAAAAAGATAGTTTATCAATTGTAAAAATAGACACTACTTCTAGTGAAAAAATTACCTTTAAAAAAGGAAAAGAATATTTGTTAGGAGGAATTAGTGTTACTGGGTTAAAAAAGTTTAGTGAAGAAACTGTTCGAGTCTTTACAGGCCTAAGAAATGGACAAGCAATCAAACTCCCTGGAGACAAGCTAACAAGCGCAATCAAAAAATTATACGAAAGTAAGCAGTTTAGCAACGTAGATGTTTATCTCGAAAAATTGGATGATAACACCGTATACCTTCAATTTTTTGTTCAAGAACTACCACAATTAAATAATGTAAAAATTACAGGGGTAAAAAAAGGAAAAGCCAAAGAACTTTTAAAAGATGCTGAACTAAAACAAGGTGCAATGGTCACAGACAATCTTGTTGTTACTTCACGAAATTATTTTACAAAAAAATATACCGATAAAGGATTCCTAAAAACAAAAGTTAGTCTCAATGTAAAACAAGATACTACAGATATTAACACTGTTAATATGGCTATTTTTATTGATAAAGGGAAAAAAATTAAGATTAAAAACATTTTATTCAAAGGGAACAAAACGCTTTCTGCAATTCAGCTCAGAAAAGCAATGAAAAACACAAAACAGAAATTCATAGGACGTTTTTGGAAAGGTTCTAAATACATAGAAGAGGATTACCAAGAAGATTTAGAAAGTATTTTAGATAAATATAGTCGTTTAGGATTTAGAGACGCTCGTATTCTTAGCGAAAATATTTCATGGAATGAAAACAATACAATAAATATCCACATTGATATAGAAGAAGGAAAACAGTATCGATTTGCAGAAATATTATTTGTTGGAAATAAAGAATACACAGACGAACAACTCCAAATGTATCTGAAGATTGTAAAGGGAGATGTTTATAATGGAGCAGTGCTAAAAGAGAGAGTGAAAGGAGATGGGACACCAACTTCACAAGATATTTCTACATTATACCAAGATAATGGGTTCTTATTTTCTTCAGTAAATGCTGTAGAAACAAAAGTAGAAAGTGACTCTATTACTGTAGAAATAAGAATTAGAGAAGATGAAAAAGCGCGTATAAAAAAAGTGATCGTTTCAGGTAATGACAAAACCAATGATCATGTCTTATTTAGAGAATTACGTGTAAAACCAGGGGATTTATTTAGTAGAAGTGCAATCATTCGATCTATTAGAGAAATTGGTCAACTAGGCTTTTTTGATACCAATGTAACTCCAGATGTTGTACCAGATTATCAAAATAAAACTGCAGATATCGAATTTAGTGTTGCTGAAAAAGGTGGAAGTCAAATAGAATTACAAGGTGGATATGGTGGAGGTTCTTTTATTGGAACTTTAGGACTGTCGTTTAACAATTTTTCTGCCAAGAACATCTTTAACAAAGAGGCCTATAAGCCCTTACCAATGGGAGATGGTCAAACGTTATCTCTAAGATTACAAACTAGTAGAACTTTTAGTACCTACAGTTTTTCTTTTACAGAACCATGGCTAGGTGGAAAGAAACCGAAATCATTATCGTTTTCAGTGTATTCTTCTAATCAATATCAGTTAAATCAGCGAACATTCGATGTAGACAGGAGTAGAAGTTTAGGAATTATTGGAGCTTCTTTAGGATTAGGACAACGTTTAAAATGGCCTGATGATTATTTTCAACTTTCACAAACTATTGCTTACCAGAGCTTCAAATTAAATGATTATGGGTTTAGAGTAGGTGCTGCAATTTTAAATAACGGGACATTAAATAACTTGTCTTACAATGCGACAATTTCTAGAAACTCAGCAGGTCCAAGTTTAATTTTTCCAACCTATGGATCAGAATTTTCATTCGGTGTCAAAGCAACTTTTCCATATTCACTCGTGAATGGAAAAGATTACACAGAACCAACTGGCCTAACAAACACAGAAAAAAATACATTTTTTGCGGACAAATATAAATGGTTAGAATACTATAAATTAATTGCCAAAGGAAAATGGTATACTTCATTTACCGATAAATTGGTTTTGATGACCAATGCCGAATTTGGTTTTCTAGGTTTTTACAATTCTGAAGTAGGTCTGAGTCCTTTTGAAAGGTATTTTGTTGGGGGTGACGGTATTGCTCAATTTCAATTAGATGGTAGAGAAACTGTAGGTTTAAGAGGATATGAAAACAATCGATTATCTTCCATTGAAGGAGGCGCAATTTATAATAAATTTCAATTAGAAATACGATATTCGATTACAGATGCTCCCTCTGCCTCAATTTATACCTTAGGATTTTTAGAGGCTGGTAACTCTTATGACAATTTTAATGTATATAATCCGTTTGAAGTAAAACGTTCAGCTGGTCTAGGGGTAAGAATATTCATGCCTGCATTTGGTTTATTGGGTATAGACTTTGCTCATGGTTTTGACCCTCTTCCGGGCCAAAACGTAAAATCTGGCTGGCAAACGCATTTTATCATTGGAAGACAATTCTAAAAAAACTGTAAATTTGTAAAAAATTATTTTGATGCGGTTTTTCTAAATATAAGTATACAAATGAAAAAAATAGTTTTATCAATCATTCTTTGTGTGTGTGCGAACCATTCTTGGTCGCAAAGAAGTCAGAAAATCGCATACATAGATATGGAGTATATTTTAGAAAATGTTCCAGAATATCTTGATGCACAAAATACTCTCAACGCAAAAATTTCAAAATGGCGAAAAAAATTAGATGATCAAGCCAGGCATATAGAAATTCTAAAAAGTGACCTAGCCAACGAAAAGGCAATACTAACAAAAGATTTAATTGAAGAAAAAGAGCAAGAAATTGGTTTAAAACAAATAGAATTAAGAAGACTTGAATCTTTATTCTTTGGACCAAAGGGAGATATGTTTACTGTTAGAAAACAAATGGTAAAACCAATTCAAGATCAAGTTTTTAATGAAATTCAAGCGATCGCTAAAAGAAAAAAATATGACTTTGTTTTTGACAAATCTAGTGACTTGGTTATGTTATATTCAAATAAAAAGTACGATATTAGCGACTTTGTTTTAGCTTCCATAAATCGTTCGCGATTAATAGAAACAAAAAATGAAAAGAAAAGTAAGAAGAAAAAAAAGAAGAATGCTCCTAAAAAACAACTAACTGATAAACAAAAAGAAGCTATTGTAAAAAAGGAGGCAGCAAAAGCAAAAAAGATTGAGAAAGTAAATGAAAAAAAGAGGCTTATTGAAGAAAAAAGAAAAGCTAAATTAGAACTTAGAAATGAAGCAAGAAAAAAATTAAGAGAAAGAAATGCTGAAAAAAAGAGATTAAAAAACAAAGAAAAAAATAATTAAATCAAAAATCAAAATCAAAAAATGAAAAATTTTAAAACGTTACTATTAATTGCCGTATTTACTCTGGGATTAGGTACAATTGCAAATGCTCAAAAAGTGGGTCACATAGATTTCGAAAAATTAGTAGCAGAAATGCCAGAAACTAAAACTCTAAAATTAGATATGGAAAAACTTGGTAAGACCTATCAAGATGAAATTCTAGGAATGGAGAAAGAACTTGAATCTACAAGAAAAAAATATATTGCTGAGTCTAACACACAGACTCAAGGAACTAATGATAAGAGAGCACAAGAGCTTCAAGCACAAAATGCAAAAGTTGAACAAGCAAGAAGATTTGCTTATCAAGATATGCAGAAAAAACAAAATGATGGATTACAACCAATCATCGAAAAAGCTCAAAAAGCAATTGATGAAGTAGCTGCAGCTAAAGGTGTATTATACGTTTTAGACGCATCTGTTGGAAAAGGTTTACTCGTAAAGAAAGGACAAGATATATTTAATGCGGTAAAAGCTAAATTAGGTTTTTAAAACAATTTAAATAATAATATAATCTAAAACCTACTGAAATTCAGTAGGTTTTTTTATTTTTACGAAACATGGCAAAGCATTCTAAATTTCCTATTGGTATTTTTGATTCTGGTATAGGAGGAACTTCTATATGGAAAGAAATGAATACATTGTTACCTTATGAAAATACAATTTATCTTTCTGATAGTAAAAATGCTCCCTACGGAGAAAAGAGTAAACAAACCATCATTGATTTAGCGATAAAAAATACAGAAATTTTACTAAATAGAAACTGTAAAATAATTATCGTTGCTTGCAATACAGCAACAACTAATGCTATTGATATTTTAAGAGAAAAGTATTCCATTCCATTTATAGGAATTGAACCCGCTATAAAACCGGCTGCCCTAAAAACTAGAAGTAACATAATTGGAATACTAGCCACTAAAGGAACTCTAAATAGCAAATTATTTGAACAGACGTCTAGCACTATTAATAAAAAAATTATAAGAAAAGAAATTATTGGAAAAGGTTTGGTAGCATTAATAGAAAGCGGAAAACTAGATTCTAAAGAAATGACAGCGTTACTTTCATCTTATATCATTCCTTTGATAAAAGAAAATGTTGATTGCTTGGTTTTAGGTTGTACTCATTATCCATATCTGGTTCCTCAAATCAGAAAAATAGTAGGTAATAAAATTCAAATTATCGATTCTGGAGAAGCTGTTGCAAGACAGACAAAAGCAGTTCTTCATAAAAATGATATAATTAATACTTCTAAGGATAAAAGTGAACACAAATTTTACATCAATAAAGATAAAAAGATCTTAGAGTTCATAATTCAGGACTGTAAAACGAACATAGAGATTGAAGAAAAAGACTTTTAAAAACTACCAAAAGAATTAATATTAGGACAAGCAGCTCCTCTTGATTTTTTTGTCCATAAATTTATCCCCACAGAAACTTGATGAAACCCCGAATTTGTTAGTACAATATCGTTCATTTGCTTTGAATAGGTGTAAGAAAACATAAAATTACTATAATTGATTCCTATTACGGGAGAGACAAATTGCGAAGTATCTATTGGATTTGTATCAAAACTTCTTCTGTAAGAAATTGCAGCCCAAATTTGAGTTTGAGACAAGGTCTTGTATGCTTTGAGGTTAAAATCAGCTATTTTCTGTCCCATACTTTGTTTAAATTGAACCATTATAGAGGGCTCTAACTGAATATAATTATCCTTTCCATAATAGTACCCTGCAGAAAATATATAGTTCTTTAGATCAAGGGGTTCTTGAATATTCAAATTGTTTTTAGCGGTGAGTAATAAGTTTTTTACAGTAAAATACGAAGAAAACCCTTCCCTGTGATAAGCGATACTAAAATCTGAGTTGTAGTAACTTGTACTTTGTATAATAGAAGCAACATCTGAATCTCCAAAGCTTCTCTGATCTGATTGATTTTGAACAAATGTAAATGACAAACCAAAAGAAAATTGTTCAAAGAAGTTTGCATCACTTAACGGTAAATGATAGGTGTAGGTTCCTTGAATCCCTTTTTGAGAATGATACCCATTTCTATCGTTAAACAAGACAAAACCATAACCAGCATTAGATTGTTCATCAAATTTTGAATGAAAACTTAAGGTTTGTAAAGTTGGGGCATCGGGTATACCCGCCCATTGCTGTCTTGCTGTCATGCGTAATTTACTTGAATTACCAATACCTGCAGCAGATGGATGAACTAAGTAAACATTATCGGATAAATAATCCTGATAGATGGGCAATGTTACTTGTGAATAATTTTTTAAACAAAAAAAACATAAACTCACGTAAAAAAATCGCACTAGGTGTGAATGCATTAAAATCAAATTATAATGTTTACCAAATATATTGCTTTTATTAAAAGAATACTTGTAAGACTGAGAATTTAACATAGATTTAAAAAACAACTACCGTAGAACTGTAAAATCCTACATTATAGTTATGAGATTTAAAAATAGTAGCTGTGCGAATTTAACAAACTTCCTCCAACGAGGATATTAATCTTAAAATCTGATGCTTTCTCCCTCTTGTTAAAGGAATAATTGATTTATCTAACAATTCTAATCTTGAAATCGATACTGTTTTTATTTTTCTGATATTTACGATATAGGATCGATGTTGTCTAAAAAAGAAAAAAGGCAATCGAGTATAAAAACTCTTAATGGTAGAATAAACGACAATGACACCGTTTATGGTTACAATCTTAACATAGTCGCCAATAGATTTAACATAAAGTATGTTATCTGTATCTATAAGGTGATTTTTTTTTTCAGAGTAAACGAGTAATTTTGGGGTAAAATTATCTTTAACATTCATTAGTTTAAGAATTTTACTTTCTAACAATGTAAAATCGATATAATGAGAGTATTCAAAATTTAAGTATCCGGAAATAAACTCTATATTAGAGTGTTTTTCTTTTACAGAAGCTTCATCCATAATAGTCACTACATGTGCATTGTGAGACAATAATGAAGACAAGGCAAAAGGAAAAGTCCAACAAGAGTTCTGTTTAAAAATTAATAAATCTATTCTCTTAGACTGATCATTTTTAGAATTGACAAAATCGTTACAATTTTTAAAATGATCACAATGCTTATACCGCAATAGGGTAACTAGATTCGATTCTAAATAAAAAACCTCATCGTTTGATAAATTGTAACAATAGAAATTCTCATCTATTACTACTACTGTTATTTTCTTTTTCATCTTTTTTATCTAAATTTAAAAAAAAAAAATGACTCTGCATTTAGCTCAGAGAAAAAAACAGCGTGTTTTTCTTATTTTTTAGATAAAAACATCATTATTAACGATAAATAAACATGCGTTAAAAGTGGTATATAACAATAGAAAAACTTAAAAATTAGCATTACTCTATATTTTGAAACCAAAGAAAATACATTGTAAGAGCCCTTATATAAAGAGAAGCTCTTGCCTACCATTATCTTTTGATAAAACATCAAGGTCTCGTAAAAAAAATATTTTTCGTAAATAAGTTGTTTTTAAAGAATTTTAATGTAAAATGAAGAAAACTATAAAAAACAAAAGATATTCTTGATGATTGCGTAGCAATATGAAATTTACCCTAGAACTACCGAATATGATGTAAAAGAAAAATCCTTAACGTTCTATAAATAGATTGTTAAGGATTACTAAAGCGGTCTGGACGGGACTCGAACCCGCGACCTCCTGCGTGACAGGCAGGCATTCTAACCAGCTGAACTACCAAACCGTTGCTATTAGCGGATGCAAATATAACACAGATTTTTTCATTTGCAAATATATAGCAGCAAATTTATTTATTTATTTTTCTACTGATCAAATAGGCTGTCAAAACTTCGTGATACCCCTTGTGAATGTCTACAGGCACATAATCAATTTTATATTGTAAACATTTATTTTTCAAATCTTTAAAGTATTTTCGAACTAATTCTTTATAAGAGTCTTGAATATTTTCTGCGTATACATTTATTTCTTCTGAAGTTTCAACATCAACAAATTTCTTTGGTGAAATGTCAAAATTGAAATTAAATTCTGTTTCTTCATCATAAGTATGAAATAAAACAACCTCGTGTTTATTGTATTTTAAATGTCTTAATGCTTCAAATAGCGCTTCATTGTCTTTTGTCGTTTGAAACATATCGGTAAAAATAAAAATTAAAGAACGTCTATGAATCTTTTTTGCAATTTCATGTAAGTATTTACAGGTATCTGTTGATGCTTTTGAACTAGTAGCTAGTAAAAGCTCTAATTGATGTAGTAACATTTTTCTATGACGGTCACTTGCTTTTTCAGGTGCATAATATTCATATGAATCTGAATATATACTTAACCCTACGGCATCTCGCTGTCTTTTTAACATCTCCATCAAAGAAGCGGCTGCTACAGCAGAGAACCCAACTTTATTTAAATTATCTAACTGTTGATTTTTTGCAATAGGATAATGCATTGAAGCAGAATTATCGATGATAATATGGCACCGTAAGTTTGTTTCTTCTTCGTACTTCTTCGTATACAGTTTCTCGGTCTTTGCATATAGTTTCCAATCTATATGACGCGTACTTTCTCCTTTGTTATAAAGTTTGTGCTCAGAAAATTCTACAGAAAAACCATGAAACGGGCTTTTATGCAATCCTGTTATAAAACCTTCAACTACTTGTTTTGCAAGTAAGTCTAAGTTTTTTAATACCGAAGGTTGGACTTCTGAAAGAGATTTCATATAAGTAACGAAAATAAAAAAAGGTCTGACATTAGCCAAACCTTTTCAATTATATATTGAACGGCTATTATTATTACATAGCAGCGTCTATTTTTCCTGTGTACACATTTTTAGGGGCAACACCTACTTGCTTATCTACTACCTCTCCATTTTTAAAAATTAAAACCGTAGGAATATTACGCACACCATATTTTGCTGCAAATTCTTGATTTGCATCTACATCTACTTTACCAACAATTGCTTTACCATCGTATTCCGTATAAATTTCATCAACGATTGGCCCTACCATTCTGCAAGGACCACACCAAGCTGCCCAAAAATCAACCAAAACTGGCTTGTCTGATTTTAATACTACTTCATCAAAATTTGCATCTGTTATTTCTAGTGCCATATATTATTTTTTAAATTGTTATTTTAAATTCAATACACAAAAGTAAACATTTTATTTGCTTTCTAGTTTTTAGAAAATTACTTTTAACTATGTGTGTATCAATTGTCCTTATGTGTTAAAATAATGCTTTGGCAATCGCTTTTATATTATCACTTTTACCCATAGAATAATAGTGTAAAACAGGAACTCCGGCAGCTAATAATTCTTTAGACTGCTCAATAGCCCATTCAATTCCTACATTGCGAACTTCTTTATTTGTTTTGCAACTCTCAATATTAGAAATTAATGATTCTGGTATATCGATTTTAAAAACCTGGGGCAATAATTGTAAATGACGTTCTACTGCAATCGGCTTAATTCCTGGTATGATAGGTACTTTTATTCCGATATCTCTTGCTGCTTGCACAAATTGAAAATACTTCTGATTATCAAAAAACATCTGAGTGACCACATAATCTGCCCCTGCATCTACTTTTTCTTTTAACCGTTTTAAATCTGATTGTAACGAGGGAGACTCAATATGTTTTTCGGGATACCCAGCAACTCCAATACAAAAATCTGATTTGTTCGATGACTCAACAACATCGTGTAAATATTTTCCAGAATTTAAATTTTGAATTTGTCTTACCAAGTCTACAGCATAATGATTGCCTTCATGATTGGGTTCAAAATACTTTTGATGACTCATCGCATCTCCTCTTAAAGCCATTACATTATCGATTCCTAAATATTGACAATCCACTAAAACATACTCTGTTTCCTCTTTGGTAAACCCTCCACACAACACATGAGGCACTGTGTCTACGTCATATTTGTGCTTGATAGCCGCACAAATACCAACTGTTCCTGGACGCATTCTTGTTATTTTTCTGTCCAACAACCCATTCTCTTTATGAATATAAACAAACTCCTCTCTTGAAGTTGTAACATCTATAAATGGGGGCTTAAACTCCATTAAAGGATTAATATTATCATACAACTCTTGAATATTATTTCCTTTTTTGGGTGGAATAACTTCGAAGGAAAATAATGTTTTCCCATTTGCTTTTTTAATATGCTCTGTAATTTTCATGTATCGTCAATTTAATTCAGGATCTTACTTATGTTTCTTGGCTGAAAATTTTTTATCTTTTTCGTTATTTAAACTTCAGCAAGTATTGGATGCAACCATTTTCTTGCTTTCTCTTTTGTAATCGATTTTCTCTTTGAATACGCCGTAACTTGATCGTCTGTGATTTTTCCTAAACCAAAATATTTTGCTTCTTTGTTTGCAAAATAATATCCAGAAACTGCTGCTGCTGGCCACATCGCTAAACTTTCGGTTAACTTCACTCCTATCTGATTTTCAACATCTAATAAATTCCAAATTGTTTCTTTTTCTAGGTGATCCGGACAAGCAGGATACCCTGGAGCAGGTCGAATTCCTTTATAACTTTCTTTTATTAAATCATCATTAGACAATACTTCACTAGAAGCATATCCCCAATGTTTGGTTCTAATCTGTTTGTGCAAGTATTCTGCAAAGGCTTCTGCAAATCTATCTGCAATTGCTTGCGCCATGATTCCATTATAATCATCTTCTTTTGCTCGATAACTGTCTGCTAATTCTTGTGCGCCAAAAATAGCGACACAAAAGGCACCCATATAATCTGTTTTATTGGATGTTTTTGGAGCAATAAAATCTGACAATGCAAGGTTTGGTATTCCTTCTCGTTTTTTTAATTGTTGACGTAAAGTTCTAAAAACAGCAACTTCTTCTCCTTTCTTTTGAATAGAAATGTCGTCTTCATTAATCGTATTTGCCTCAAATAGCCCAAAAATTGCTTTGGGTTTTAAAAGCTGTTTTGCAATAATCTCTTCAATCATTTGTTGTGCTTCTTCATACATTATCGAAGCTTGTTCACCTACTACTTCATCGGTTAAAATGGCTGGAAATTTTCCATGTAAATCCCAACTTCTAAAAAATGGACTCCAATCTATAAATGGAACTAATTCTTTCAAACTTAACTGTTCTAAAGTTTGAATTCCTAATTCTTTCGGTTTTATAATTTCAGAAGTTTCCCAATCTATTTTATATTTTCTCTTTCGTGCTTCTTCAATAGAAAGGTATGATTTTTCTTTCCCTCGTTTTAAAAACTTGGTTCTGAATTCATCGTACTCTTTTTTCAATTTAATGACGTACTCATTTGAGGTTTTCTTATTCAGTAAATCCCCTACAACTGTTACTGCTCTAGAGGCATCATTCACATGAACCACTGCATTTTTATATTGTGTATCTATCTTAACGGCAGTATGCGCTTTTGAAGTTGTTGCTCCTCCTATTAATAGGGGTAAGTCAAAATTTTGACGTTCCATTTCTTTAGCTAAATAGACCATTTCGTCCAAAGAAGGGGTTATTAAACCACTCAAACCTATTGCGTCGACTTGTTCTCTTTTTGCCGCTTCAATTATTTTTTCTGGCGGAACCATGACTCCTAAATCTACAATTTCATAATTATTACAACCTAATACAACACTCACTATATTTTTACCAATATCGTGAACATCTCCTTTAACTGTCGCCATTAAAATCTTACCCAAAGCTTTTTGCTCTTCTCCTTTTTCTGCCTCAATAAACGGATTCAAATATCCTACCGCTTTTTTCATTACACGCGCAGATTTCACCACCTGTGGCAGAAACATTTTTCCTGCTCCAAATAAATCTCCAACAACATTCATTCCAATCATTAAGTTCCCTTCAATAACATCAATTGGTTTGTCTGCTACTTGCCTTGCAGTTTCAACATCTTCAATAATAAAAGCATCTATTCCCTTGACCAAAGCGTGCGTAATTCTGTCTTGTAATGATTGCTCTCTCCAAGATAAATCTACTGTTTTTTCTTTTTTTGAACCTTTTACAGTTTCCGAAAAATCCAATAGACGTTCGGTAGCATCTGCTCTTCTGTCAAGAATAACATCTTCTATATGCTCTAGTAAATCTTTGGGAATATCGTCATATACCTCCAACAAAGCAGGATTTACAATTCCCATGTTCATCCCTGCCTGGATTGCATAATACAAGAAAACAGAATGCATTGCTTCACGAACTCCATTGTTTCCCCTAAAAGAAAATGACACATTACTTACACCCCCACTTACAGAGACATTTTCAAGGTTTTCTCGCACCCATTTGGTTGCTTCAATAAAATCGACTGCATTTCTTCTGTGTTCATCCATTCCTGTTGCTACAGGAAATATATTTAAATCGAAAATGATATCCTCTGATGGAAAGCCTACCTTATTGACCAAAACATCATAAGATCTTTTTGCTATTTCTATTCTACGTTCATAATTATCTGCTTGGCCAACTTCATCAAAAGCCATTACTATTACGGCAGCTCCATAGCGTTTGATTTGGGTCGCTTCCCAAATAAATTTTTCTTCTCCTTCTTTTAATGAAATTGAATTTACAACACATTTCCCTTGAACAACCTGCAAGCCTGCTTCAATAATCTCCCATTTTGAGCTATCAATCATCATTGGAACTCTACAAATATCGGGTTCAGAAGCAATCAAATTCAAAAAACGGACCATGGCTTCTTTTCCATCAATCAGACCATCATCCATATTGATGTCTACGATTTGAGCCCCACCATCTACTTGATGTCTAGCTATAGCAATCGCTTCATCAAATTTTTCTTCTTGAATTAAACGTAAAAACTTACGAGAACCAGCAACGTTTGTTCGTTCTCCAATATTGATGAAATTGCTATTTTCATTCAGAATCAAAGGCTCTAGACCAGACAATCTCATATATTTAGTTTGATGTATCTTCATCTTTGTTCTTTCTAATAGTGAGATTCTGAAATAGGTTTTAAAAGATCTCTTGGCTCGTATTTTGCAGATAAATTTGCAATAACACGAATGTGTTCTGGACCTGTACCACAACATCCTCCAATAATATTAATCAAATTTTTCTTTAAATACTCTTCAATTTGAACTCCCATTTCTTCTGGAGTTTCATCATATTCACCAAAAGCATTGGGTAAACCTGCATTTGGATGTGCCGATACTGCAAAATTTGTTTTGTTTGCAATGGCCTCCAAATGGGGTTGCAATAGATTTGCTCCTAAGGCACAATTGAATCCTATTGATAATAATGGAATATGAGAAACCGAAATTAAAAATGCTTCTGCTGTTTGTCCAGACAGTGTTCTACCCGAAGCATCTGTGATGGTTCCACTTAACATGATCGGAATGTCGATATTTTTTTCTTCTTTTACTTCTTCAATAGCAAATAATGCTGCTTTTGCATTTAGGGTGTCAAATACTGTTTCTACCAATAAAATATCTACACCACCTTCTATTAAAGCCTGAACTTGCTCCTTATAAGCAATTCTTAATTCATTAAAAGTAACAGCTCTGTATCCTGGATCATTTACATCTGGAGACATACTCGCTGTTCTGTTAGTAGGTCCTATTGCACCTGCTACAAAACGAGGTTTATCGGGTTGCTTTAGTGTATATTCATTTGCAACTTCTTTGGCTATTTTTGCAGATTGATAATTTAATTCATAGACCAAATCTTCCATTTGATAATCTGCCATGGCAATGCTTGTTCCTGAAAAGGTATTGGTTTCTACAATATCGGCACCTGCTTCAAAATATTTTCCATGAATCGTTTTGATAGCCTCTGGTTGTGTGATGGATAATAAATCGTTATTCCCTTGTAAAGGAGACGGATAGTCCTTGAAGCGTTCTCCCCTAAAAGCTTCTTCTGTAAATTTATATGCTTGTAACATGGTACCCATGGCACCATCTAAAACTAAAATGCGTTCTTGTAAAACTTTGTGTATGTTTGACATATTTTATTTTTTCTATAATATGTCATCAGGAAAGGTGTTTTTTTCGCTGTTATCTGTCAGATAAAATCTGTAGAATGTAGCACCTTCTATTTCTTTTGAAGAAATGGGTTGCTAAGGTTTCAACGGGTCTAATCCCTCTACCTTTCGTGATAACGTATTAATATGTTTATGAACTACGCTACAAATAAAAGGATTATTTTTTTATTTGCAGAGAACTATTTTTAAAATCTATTCTTTTTCAAAAAGTGTTGAAGATAAATATCGATCTCCTCGATCACAAATAATTGCAACAACAACACCTTTCTCTATTTTTTCTGCTACTTTTACTGCAGTGGCAACAGAGCCCCCACTACTCATCCCTGCAAAAATACCTTCTTCAGAAGCCAATCGTTGTGTCATTTGTTTGGCTTCTTCCTCACTAACTTCTATAACTTGATCTACTTTAGAGGGAGTGAAAATTGCAGGCATGTATTCTGAAGTCCATTTTCGAATTCCAGGAATTTTAGCCCCTTCTCTGGGTTGTGCTCCAATGATTTTTATGTGTTCATTCTGCTCTTTTAAATAATCTGAAACTCCCATAATAGTCCCAGTAGTCCCCATTGCTGCAACAAAATGCGTCACTTCTCCTTCAGTATCTCTCCAAATTTCTGGTCCAGTGGTTTTGTAATGGGCTTTGGAATTGTCTGTATTGTCAAACTGATTCAATCGGTAATATCCTTTTTGATACTTCAATTTCAAGGCATAATCTCTTGAGCCTTCCATCCCTAATTCTTGTGGTGTTAAGATTACTTCAGCACCATAAGAACGCATTGTTTTAATTCTTTCTTCTGTTGAATTTTCTGGTAATACCAGTACCATATTTACACCTAAAACCTTCGCCATCAAAGCCAATGCAATTCCTGTATTTCCACTAGTTGCCTCAACTAGTGTATCTCCCTTTCTGATGTTTTTTCTTCTAATTGCCTCTGAAATCATATTGTAAGCAGCTCTATCTTTCACACTTCCTCCAGGATTATTCCCTTCTAGTTTCAACAATAGGGTGACTCCTTGTTTTTGAAAAATATGTTGAGCTACTACCAATGGTGTATTTCCAACAAAATCTGTAATACTTTTTATTTTCATGCTATTTTTTTTTTAAAAAAATATGATTCTCTGATTGGACCGTTACAACAGAATTTGCTTGAATAGATTCTGTAATGCATACATTCGCTCCAATTGTAGAATCTGCCCCTATACGAACATCTCCTCCTAAAATGGTCGCATTTGCGTATATAATAACGCCATTTTCTATGGTTGGATGTCTTTTCGTGGAAGCTAAACTTTTTTTAACCTGAAGACCTCCCAAGGTAACTCCTTGAAAAATTTGCACGTAATCTTTGATGATTGTGGTCTCTCCAATCACAATCCCTGTTGCATGATCTATAAAAAAAGAACCTCCTATTTCTGCTCCTGGATGAATATCTGCTCCTGTTATACTGTGTGCAAATTCACTCATCATTCGCGGTAAAATGGGAACTCCTAATTTAAATAATTGATTACTCAAACGATGAACAGCAATGGCATAAAACCCAGGATATGCCAAATAAACCTCCTCTAAACTTTTTGCAGCAGGATCATTTTTCTCGGCAGCAACTGCATCTAAATCTAATTTTTGTCTTATAATAATAAAAGAATCTTCGAAATCATCCCATAGGTTTTTTCCATTTTCAATGGACAACCTTTCTAAAATTTTTAAAAATTTTTCTCTTGTTTGCAAGCCACTTTGAGTAAGGTGATTTGCATCAAATAAATTATTAATTAATTGTTTCGTAAAAATAGCTACAGCATCTCTTAAACACATCCTGTAGTTCTTAAATACTGTTTTTTCTGCGACCTCTCTCATTTATCGCTTATATTTCGGGTGCTAGTTCAACTTCTAAACCGTCCATTTCGGGTGTCATTTGAATTTGACAACCCAATCTACTATTCGATTTTACATGAAATGCTTCTGCCAACATTGCATCTTCATCATCAGTAATCTCAGGTAATTCATGAGTAGATTTTACATAACATTGACAAGATGCACACATCGCCATTCCACCACAAACACCAATCGTTCCTTCCTCTGCTAACTCATAAGAACGGACCACCTCCATAAGATTCATAGCCATGTCTGTTGGTGCGACTACCTCGTGAACGTCTCCCTTTCTATCTATTATTTTAATATTGATGTCTTGCATCTGATTGCCTTTTATTAATATTTTTTGCAAAGTTACACAAACCTACTAAAATCTTACTAGTGAATTGCTTTAACTACTGCTTTTGGTGCTTCTTTTCTGGTTCCGTCAAAACCATCTACTCCTCCAACGGTGGTGTACTTCATTACATACCTTTTATTCGGAAAAATACGCTTATAAGCACTCTGACACATTAATGTAGCTTCGTGAAAACCACATAAAATCAACTTTAATTTACCCGGATACGTATTTACATCTCCAATGGCATATACTCCAGGAATCGTTGTCTGATAATCCAAGGCATTGTTTACTTTGATCGCATTCTTCTCAATCTCTAAACCCCAATCCCCAATAGGACCTAACTTGGGAGACAATCCAAACAAGGGAATAAAGTGATCTGTATCAATAATAAAAGCATCTTTTCCTTTCTGCTCAACAGCAACTCCTTCCACTTTATCTGTACCTATAATTCCTTTGACCTCTGCTGGAGTGATTAATCTTATTTTTCCTAAATTTTTTAATTCTTGTACTTTTTCAACCGAATCTAAAGCGCCTCTGAATTCATTCCTTCTGTGAATTAAGGTAACTTCGGAAGCAATGTCTGACAAGAAAATTGCCCAATCCAAAGCAGAATCTCCTCCTCCAGAAATCACTACTTTTTTATTGCGGTATAATTCAGGCTCCTTAATAATATATTCTACTCCTTTGTCTTCAAAATCTGCAATGTTTGGAATCGGAGGCTTCCTTGGTTCAAAAGAACCCAAACCTCCTGCTATGGCAACAACTTTTGCCTGGTGTTTGGTGCCTTTATTTGTGGTCACAATAAACGTTTCGTCTTCTTGTTTCTCGATCGTTTCTGCGCGCTCTCCTAGGGTGAATCCTGGCTCAAATTGCTTGATTTGTTCTAATAACTTATCCGTTAAATCTCCTGCTAAAATCTCTGGATAGGCAGGAATATCATAAATCGGTTTCTTTGGATAAATTTCCGAACATTGACCTCCAGGTTGAGGTAAGGCATCAATAAGATGGCATTTTAACTTTAATAAACCGGCTTCAAAAACAGTGAACAGCCCTGTGGGTCCTGCTCCAATAATTAGAATATCTGTTGTAATCATTTTAAGATTCTTTTTTCTCTATTAATCCTTTTGTAAATTCATTGAGGGTCTCTACTTTTTCTTCGAAATCACCTTTAATTGTTTTTCTAAATTCGTTTAAATTTTTCACAAGATCGTTGATGTTTTCTGGAATTACATCTTCAAAAAACTGACGTAATCTTTTCGCAGTTGTTGGTGATTTTCCATTAGTCGAAATGGCTATTTTTACATTTCCCTTGGTGACAATTCCTCCCATATAAAAATCACAAAAAGGCGGGTTATCGGCTACATTTACCAAGATACTTCGTCTTCTACAGTGTTTATAAACCTTTTCATTTACTTCTGGAAGATCAGTGGTGGCAACAACAATGTGTTTTCCTTTCAAATAACGTCTGTGGTACTTTTTATATACCAATTCTACATTTCCTTTTTTAGCCAACGCTTTTGTTCCTTCTCTAAACATTGGTGATACCATAAGAACATTTGCATCTGGACTCGATTTTAACAAGAAGGTTAATTTTTCCTCTGCAACAAAACCTCCCCCAATGATTAAAACATGTAAGTTCTTGGTTTTTAAAAAAATGGGATACAAATTATTAACTTCCATAAAGCACGCTGTTTTGCTCAACGGCATAGTGCAGTTGAATGTCTGAAATTATTTGACGGTGTTTGACAACTTCTCCTAAAACGATGATGGAGGGGTTACTTAGTGCCTTTTCTTTGACAACTTCTAAAATAGTATCAACGGTTCCAATACCGACTTTTTCGTTTGCTCTTGTTCCATTTTGAATGATGGCAACGGGTAAATTATGTTTATTTTCTAGTTGAAATAATGCAATTATTTCTGGTAGTTTACCCATCCCCATTAAAACAACTACGGTCGCATTTGACTTCGCTGCCAATGTAACATCGCTGGAGATCTTATGGTCTTTTGTAGTCCCAGTAATAATCCAAAAACTTTCTGAACTTCCACGTTTTGTTAACGGTATGTTTTGATATGCAGGAACTGCTAATGAAGATGAAATACCCGGAACAAAAGCTGTCTCAATCCCAAAATTTGCAGCATATTCCATTTCTTCTGCACCTCTCCCAAAAATAAATGGATCTCCACCTTTCAGACGAACTACATGTCCTTTAGAATTCGCTAATGCAACAATTAACTCATTAATCTGTTCTTGCTGATAACGATAACAGCCTCTTCGTTTACCTACAAAGATAATTTCTGCATCTGTATTTATGTATTCTAATAACTCTTCATTTACTAAAGCGTCATATAAGACAACATCGGCAGTTTTTAAAACACGAATCGCTTTTACTGTGATTAAATCTACATCTCCAGGACCCGCTCCAACTAAAGTTAATTTCGGTGTATTTATCCTCATTTTTTTCTTCTAAATAATTTTTACAGTCTAGTTTGTTTCAGCTGTTCTATAAGCTCTTACTTTTTGTAAAAACTTAGTTGAATTTTTAATATAAATTTCGGCAAACTCCTTTGAGGGAGCATATTTATTAATTTGATAAATCAACTCTGAAAACGAGATTCCTATGTCTATTTTTTTAGAAGTAACAAATACCTCATCAAATTGAGAAATAATACTTGAATGGGTGTTTGTTTTCTTCTTATCTGCTAATAGCATTGCTTTTGCTGTGTTTACCAAAGATTGATACGCGTAATAAATGGCCCCAGAATACACATGATTTTTAAAGGCCTCGTTTGCATTTTCTATTTTTTCTTCACTTTCTAAAAATAAAGTAGCAATTAAATCAATCACAACTCCAGCACATTCACCAATCCCAATTTGTTTTAAATATTTCTCTTCCTCTCCCCAGTCAATAAAATCTTCTTGAGTTAAATTAGAGACGTCTTGTAAATCATTTAAAAAATGATAGAAATATTTTTCTCCTTTTTCTTTATAGTATTCGATAAAGGCTTGCCCATTCGCGTTTGCTTCAAAATCATTTAAAATTCTTCTCAAAGCTTCGGGACCTCTTCTACTTGGTACTTTTACTACTTTATCTGCAAAAGCTCCATTTCCATTTCCTAAATTACCTCCACCCAGCAAAACTTGTAAGGCTGGAGCGACCAATTTTTCAGGAGTCCTTACTGTCATTCCTTGAAAACCAATATTCGCCATATTATGCTGTCCACAGGCATTCATACAACCACTAATTTTTATCACTAAATCTTCATTTTTCAAATATTGAGGGTATTCAGTGGTAATTACTCGCTCTAACTCTTTTGCAATTCCTGTGCTACTTGCAATCCCTAAATTACAAGTATCTGTCCCAGGACATGCTGTAATATCAACTGCTTTATTATACCCTGCTTCAACGAATCCTAATTTTTCTAATTCGGTATAAAAAAATGGGAGTAGCGCTTCTTTTACAAAAGGAATTATTATGTTTTGACGCAAGGTTAATCGGATTTCTCCTGCGGCATAAACATCCACTAAATTGGCCAATAATCTTGCTTTATCAGTATAAAAATCTCCTAATAAAACTTTAATTCCAATCGCTACAAAACCTTTTTGCTTTTGAGGTATTAAGTTCGTCGTTTTCCATAAATTAAAAGCAACTTCGTCTTGGACCGCTGTTTCAGGAATTGTCACTGAAACAGGTTTCGAAGGAACATAAGATTGGTAATCTACTGGTACTGATTTGAACTCAATTGCTTTTTGTTCTTTAGTAATTAATTCTTTAAAAGCTGCCAAGCCTATGTCTTTTAAAAGAAATTTCATTCTCGCTTTTGCTCTACTTTTACGTTCACCATAACGATCAAAAACTCTTAAAACACTTTCCATTGCTGGAATCATTTTGTCTGAAGGTAAAAAATCATAGAGTACCTCCGCATGACGTGGCTGAGAACCTAGTCCTCCAGCAACCAACACTTTAAATCCTCTTACTCCATTTTCAATTTTAGCAATATATCCTAAATCATTCAAATACGACAACCCTGTATCTTCATCAGTAGCAGAAAAAGACACTTTAAATTTACGCCCCATTTCTTGACAAATTGGATTCCGTAAAAAGAACTTGTAGAGTGCATCTGCATAGGGAGACACATCAAAAGGTTCGTTTACATCTATCCCAGCAGTTTCTGAAGCAGTTACATTTCTTACAACATTTCCACAAGCTTCCCGTAACGTCACATCATCTCTTTCTAACGCTGCCCATAATTCTGGCGTTCTGTTTAAATCTACATGGTGAATTTGTATGTCTTGACGGGTCGTAATGTGTAATCTCCCTCTCGAGTATTCATCTGAAACTTCAGAAATTCTTCGCAATTGATTGCTCATTACCTTTCCATAAGGAAGTTTGATACGAATCATTTGAACTCCCTGTTGACGCTGCCCATAAACTCCTCTAGCCAAACGTAAACTTCGAAACTTTTCTTCATCTATTTCCAAGTTATTGAATTGCTCTATTTTGTGAGCCAATTCAATAATATCTTTCTCTACAATCGGATCTTCAATTTCTGTTCTAAAACTTTGCATACATTTTTATTTATTGTCTGATAAAACCCACACCCACTGTGTTATTTGTTTTTGGATTAATTAAAATAAAAGCTCCATTAGATTTGTTTTGATTAAAAGAATCTACCAACAAAGGCTTACTTAATTTTAATTGAACATCTCCTATTTGATTTAACTCTAGTTTAGAAGGATTGTTTATTTTTCCAGAAAAATCTGTTTTGATAATACTTGATAATTGTGTTATTTTTGCCTGTGCATCATTTACACCATGTTTAATGTAATATTTTTGAGATACTTCAAGAGGAGCTGAATCCATCCAGCAAATAGTGGCATCTAGTTGTTTTGTTATGGTTGGTTCTTCATTAACTTTTACCAACATATCTCCCCTACTTACATTTACATTATCTGCCAATGTCATGGTTACAGCACTTCCTCTTTTTGCCTCAACATACGTTTCATTAAAAAAATGAATACTTTTTATCGTAGATGTTGTTTGAGAGGGTAGCACCCTAATTTTATCTCCAACTTCAAAGTTTCCACCATAAATTTTACCTGCATATCCTCTAAAATCATGATACTCTTCTGTTTTTGGCCTGATAACTGATTGAACAGGAAAACGAGCTTGGGATTCCTCATTAATGTCTTCAGTTTCCAATCCTTCCAAATGGTCTAATAGTGTTTTACCAGTATACCAAGGGGTTTTATCAGACGATGAAACCACATTATCACCCTCTAAAGCTGACAAAGGAATGAATGTTAAATTTTGATTTTTATACGCACTTTTAGAAGCTAAAAACTCAATTTCACCTTTAATATTATTAAATTTTTCTTGTGAAAAATTTACCAAGTCCATTTTATTTATTGCAATTACAACATTCTTAATTCGCAATAAATTATTAATAAAAAAGTGACGATAGGTTTGTTCAACAACTCCATTTCTTGCATCGATCAAAACAATGGAAGCTTGCGCTGTGGAAGCTCCAGTGACCATGTTTCTTGTATACTCTATATGACCTGGTGTGTCTGCAATAATAAAACTTTTTGAAGGTGTCGAAAAATAGATATGTGCTACATCGATGGTAATTCCTTGCTCTCTTTCTGCAACCAAACCGTCTGTAGCCAATGAAAAATCTAAATAATCAAAACCTCTTTGTTTACTTTTTTCTTCTATCGCTTCTAATTTATCATCTGTCAATGATTTGGTATCATACAACAAACGTCCAATTAAGGTACTTTTTCCGTCATCTACACTTCCTGCTGTTGCTATTTTTAATACGTTCATTTATTTTTACTATTGGCTTTTTACAATTTGCTCTGCAGCTAATTATGACTCTTTTTTTTACTTATCATCTTAAATTATTAAGAGGAAAGTGTTGCTTCTTCAATTTTTAAAAATATCCTTGTTGTTTTCTTTTTTCCATGGCCGCCTCCGATCTTTTGTCATCAATTCTTGCTCCTCGTTCTGAAATAGATGAATCTCTGATCTCTTCTACTACCTTTAAGATGTTTGTAGCTTCAGACAATACTGCTGCTGTACAACTCATATCTCCTACAGTTCTAAAACGAACCATTCTTTCTTCAACTTGCTCTTCTTCATCTCTGTATACAACTTGATCATCTGCAGACCAAATCAATCCGTCTCTAAAGAATGTTTTTCGCTTGTGCGCAAAATAAATAGAAGGAATTTCGATATGTTCCTTTTGAATGTAGGACCAAACGTCTAATTCTGTCCAGTTAGAAATTGGAAAAACACGAACATTTTGCCCTAAATCTATTTTCCCATTTAACATATCAAAGACCTCAGGACGTTGGTTTTTTTCGTCCCATTGACCAAAATCATCTCTTACAGAAAAAATTCTTTCTTTTGCCCTTGCCTTTTCTTCATCTCTTCGAGCTCCTCCTATACAAGCATCAAAACCAAATTCTTCAATAGCATCTAGTAAGGTTTCTGTTTGGAGCATATTTCTACTTGCATATCTTCCTGTTTCTTCTTTAACACGACCACTATCAATATTATCTTGCACATTTCTCACGTGCAATTCAACCCCTAATTCTTTGACGAGTTTGTCTCTAAAATCGATTGTTTCAGGAAAATTGTGACCGGTGTCTATATGCAACAGCGGAAAAGGTATTTTAGCAGGAAAAAATGCTTTTTGCGCCAATCGAACCAAGGTAATACTGTCTTTCCCTCCAGAAAAAAGTAATACCGGTTTTTCAAACTGGGCGACTACCTCTCTAAAGATATATATTGCTTCACTCTCTAAAGCATCTACTTGGATTATTTTTTGATTCATCAGTATCTTTTTTTAAATATGCAAACCACATTCCCTGTTGGTCGTTACTTTGGTTGGATCGAAATAGGTGAACTCATTTGGCAAACCTTTTTCTTCTAAATAAGCATCTAGTTCTTTGTCTGACCAATTGTAAAAGGGACTTACCTTTACAATCCCATCCTTGCTTTTAGAAACAATATCTATGCTGTTTCTAAAAGTTGTTTGCCCTTTTCTTAGGTTGGTAAACCACACATCTGGTTGATGCTCTTTCATTGCTCTTGAAAAGGGTTCTAACTTAACTTGCTCTGTAAAAATGCGGTGTTTTGGATCTTCTATTGAAGGAATTCCTAGAACAATATTTCTGTGAGCAACCGTTTGCTTTGGTGTATACAAATGAATGTTTAAGTTTAAGGTCTCTATAATTTCTTCTGCATGTTTATATGTCTGAGGAGTATTATAACCGGTGTCACACCAAATCACTTTAATATCATTCTGAACTTCCGTGACAGCTTTTAAAATAGCCACTTCATAAGGTCTGAAATTGGTCGTAATAACTGGTTTTTTAGCAAAAGAAAAAGCCCATGAAATAATTTCTAACGGTGTTTTATCTTTTAATTCTTGATTGATTTGTTCTAAATATAAACTCATTATTTTCCCCATTTTATTGTATTCCATAGCCTTTCGTGAAAGAAATACAATACTAATTTTGTGATAAAATCTATAGAAGCGATAGAGGTTGCCAAACCAATTTCTCCAAGAAGAATATAAGACACTAATAGCGTGTCTAGGGTTCCAACGACTCTCCAGCTTAATGCTTTCAATACACTTCGTAGAGGTTTTTCAGAATATTTATCTTCTTGAAAACCTCTACTCTGTGCTTTTTTACTAAAAATGATTTGGTTTAAAATCATATATTAATATTAATTCAAACATTACCCCACTAATTAAGTAGGATACGCAAATCTACTTCAAAAAATTCTAATAAAAGATGAAAAAATATGAATAATTCTAAAAACCCTACTAAATTAGTATATTATTAAAAAAAAGAGATAAAATTAAGAATATCGAATTGCTACAAGGATATAGTAGATAAAAATTATAGTGATTTTCTATGGGATTATCGAAGGTTATTTACCACATAAATCTGCCAGGGTAGTATTCCTAAATATCTGCAAAGAACTGTCTCTTAATTGTGTCATTAAAGTATGAACAGCACATAGATTTTCGTCTGGGCAGTCAGCGCATTTTTCATAAAAATTTAAGCTGACACAAGGAACCATAGAAATTGGGCCTTCTAGAATTCTCATTACTACTGTCATTTGAATTTCACTGGGATCTTTTAAGAGGTAGTAACCTCCACCTTTGCCTTTTTTTGACCCTAGTATTCCATTCTTACGAAGTGTTAAAAGTATTCTTTCTAAAAACTTTAAGGAGATATTTTCACTCTCCGAAATTATTGCGATTTGAACAGGAAGTTTATGTTCTAGTCTCGCTAAATAAGTGAGCGCTTTAATTCCATATTTTGTTTTTTTAGAAAGCATGCAACAAAGCTACACCTTTAAATATAATAATCAAACACCTAAAGCTTGTTGAATATCTGCAATGATATCTACTACATTTTCTAAACCTACAGAAATTCTTACCAAGCCGTCTGTAATTCCAACCTCAAGTCGATCTTCTTCTGATAAACGACCGTGAGTTGTAGAGGATGGATGTGTAACAATCGTTCTTGTATCTCCTAAATTTGCAGACAAAGAACACATTTTAATATTGTCTAAAAAGCTTCTTCCTGCGGCAATACCTCCTTTAATTTCAAAAGCAACGATAGAACCTCCCAATTTCATTTGCCTCTTTGCTACTTCATATTGAGGATGAGTGGGTAAAAAAGGATATTTAACATAAGTTACATTTTCATGCTCTTCTAAAAACTGAGCAACTTTTAAAGCATTTTCACAATGTCTGTCTACTCTTACTGCCAATGTTTCCAAACTTTTTGACAACACCCAAGCATTAAAAGGAGACATGGCTGGCCCTGTATTTCTAGAAAATAAATAAATTTCGCGCATCAAATCTTTGTTTCCTACGGTAATACCCCCTAGAACTCGCCCCTGACCATCTATCAATTTTGTTGCTGAATGAATGACCAAATCAGCTCCGAATTTTATTGGCTGCTGAATGTAGGGGGTTGCAAAACAATTATCTACAATAAAAATGAGTTGATGCTTTTTGGCTATATTTCCAATGAGTTCTAGATCTAAAATATCCACCCCCGGATTTGTAGGGGTCTCAATGTATAGAATTTTAGTATTCTCTTGAATCAAACTTTCTAATAAGTGTACTTCATTTACTTTAAAATAAGAAGTATCAATATTCCATTTTGGAAGGTATTTATGAAACATACTATGAGTAGAACCAAACACAGATCTACAAGATACAATGTGATCTCCGGCATCTAATAATGCGGCAAATGTTGAGAAAATAGCAGACATCCCAGTTGCAAATGCATATCCTGCTTCGGCTCCTTCCATGGCCACAATTTTATTTACAAATTCTGATGTATTTGGATTTGTAAACCTACTGTATAAATTACGCTCTTTTTCTTCTGCAAATGATGCGCGCATCTCTTCTGCATCCTCAAAAACAAAACTTGAGGTTAAGTATAATGGTGTAGAATGCTCGGAAAACTGAGACCTTTCGGTCTGATTCCGTATCGCTTGTGTTTCGAAATTTTCTTTCATTATTTTATGAATATAAAATCCTTCAATTTTTAATTATGATGTTTAGCCAATCTCAAAATATCTCCAAAAACACCTCTGGCGGTGACACTTGCTCCTGCTCCTGCTCCCTGAATTACAATAGGTTGCGCTCCATAGGATTCTGTATAAATTTCAAAAATTGCATCAGACCCTTTTAAAGATCCTAAAGGAGTACTTTCTGGCGTGGATACTAATTTCACCTCTAAAGTTCCTTTATTTTTTGATAAATCTCCACTTAATTCACCGATATAACGCAATACATGGTTCGGCTTTTGATGGTCTTTTAACGTTTGATATTCGTGGTTTAAAAGTTCTAAATTTCCTAAGAATTGATCTAATGAATTTTCTTGTAAATTTTCAGGAATTAAATTTTGTATGGCAACCTCTGTCAATTCATTTTCGAGATCTAATTCTCTCGCTAAAATCAATAATTTTCTAGCAACATCATTACCTCCCAGATCTTCTCGAGGATCTGGCTCTGTAAATCCTTTGTCAATAGCTTCTTGTAACACTGTTGAAAAAGGAACATTCTCTTTAGAAAAATTATTAAATAAATAACTTAAAGAGCCTGAAAAAACACCTCTAATTTTTGTGATATTTTCTCCGGACTCATGTAATAAACGAATGGTATCTATCAAAGGTAATCCCGCACCTACATTCGTTTCATACAAATATTGCTTCTTATGTTCTTTTAATTTCGCTCTTACTTGTTTATAAAAATCAAAAGATAAGGTGTTGGCTATTTTATTACAGGAAACCAAATCAAATCCTGCTTCAATAAGAGGTATGTAATACTTCACAAAATTTACATTTGCTGTATTATCAACAGCGATTAAATTTTCAAAATGATGGGTTTTTGCAAATGATATGATCTCTGAAACAGAAATAAGATCGTCTCCCTTTTCTATAAGATCTTGCTTCCATGTTTCAGAAACGCCCTCTTTACTTAATAATACTTTTTTAGAATTAGCTACTGCAAAAACATTGATCTGAATTTTTCTTCTCTCTAAAACAGAAGGGGAGTTTTCTATAATTTGATCTATTAAGGTTGCACCAACTAAACCTTTTCCAAAAATAGCGATGTTTATTTTCTTCGTTATCCCAAAAACTTGTCCATGAATTACATTTACAGCTTTGTGTAATTCATCTTTTCTAACCACCAAACTCACATTTTTACCCGTTACCGTGTTGTTGAACAAAACAGGTACAATTTGATTTTTGATTAGCGCATTATAAGGATGATGAAATTCGCTTAGATCTTGACCAATGATAGAAATTACAGCAACATTGTTTACAACAGAGATTTGATGCACATCTTGTGAATAAAAATCATTTTCAAATTCTTGTTCTAACGCCAACACTGCTTGATTGGCCTTATCTGCATCGATAATTAAACCAATTCCTCTTTCTGAGGAACCCTGGGAAATGATACTTACACTAATATTTTTATCACTTAACACTCTAAATATTCTAGCATCAACTCCAACTTTACCTAATAAACCCCTGCCTTCAAAATTTAGCAAGGCTACATTATCGGTGGTGGAAATAGATTTGATTCCTTTTACGGAAGATGTTGAAGTAATTAGAGTTCCTTTGTCTTTTTTGTTGAATGTATTAAGAATACGCAAGTTGATATTCTTTTCCAACAGAGGTATGATTGTTTTAGCATGTAAAATAGTCGCTCCAAAATTCGCCAATTCATTGGCTTCTGAGAATGATAATTGTTCAATCTTTTTAGCATCAGCAACCATGTCTGGATTCGCAGTATAAATACCACTTACATGGGTATAATTTTGCAACTCCTCTGCATCTAAGTAATTTGCTATGAGCGCAGCAGTGTAATTACTTCCATGTCTTCCTAAAGTAGTCGTTTCTCCTTTTTTATTTGAAGCAATGAAACCAGAAACTATTTGAATGTCTTTGTTATTCTTTTTAAAATAAGCAATCACATTTTCTTTGGAAACAGCAAGTATCGGTTGTGCATTTCCAAAATTTTCATCGGTTATGATTAAGGGTCTTGAATCTACAGGGTTGACAGAGAGTTGCTGTTTTTCTAGCAAACTAGCTACCAATTTAACTGACAGTAATTCTCCTTGCGCCAAAACCTCCTCTTTTATTTTCTGGCTGTAATCTCCCAACAAAGAAACCCCTTCAAAAATGGTCTCTAAGGTTAAGAATTCTTCAGAAAAATCAATGTTTTCATTTGGTTCTTGTTGATATTTTTTAAAGGTATCAAATTTTGATTTATAGTCTTTTTTTTCTGCTGCCGTCTCTAAAATTGATTCTAATTGATCTGTCGAATTATCTCTTGCTGAAACAACAACTGCTATTTTTTCTCCATCTTTGGATTTGCTTGAAATAATTTCAATAGCATTTTTCAAACCATCTCCATTCGCCAAAGATTTTCCTCCAAATTTTAAAATTTTCATCTTATTTTCTCTATAATTTATATTAAAAATAGGTTCAATTATTTTTTGCAATTGGTCGTATTCCATTAAGAAAGCATCATGACCATGCACAGAATTTATTTCGTAATAGGTAACGTTTTCCTTGGTTAATGCTAATTTTTTATGCGTTTCTCTATTTTCTTCGGCCGTAAAAAACAAATCAGAATCAACACCAATAATGTGGATGTTCGCTTCTACTTTATCGAGAAGTTCTCTGTTTTTTTTCTGTCCGTCAGTAACATCAATTGTTTTTAATAATTGATTCATTAACTTGTAAGAAGAAAGTTGATATCGTTCTTGTAATTTTTTTCCATGATGCAGCAACCAACTTTCAACATCAAAAACATCTGAATTGTCTTTTTTGGATCGATGAAAGCGTTCTTTGAAAGATTCAGGTGTTCGATAACATAACATAGCATGCATTCGAGCGTCATGAACAGGATTACTTGAATTTACTAGAAATTGTTCTTGAATTTGGCAATTGGCAATTAACCAATCGGTCGATTTCCAATCAGTAGCTACGGGAATAAAATGTTGGGTAATTTTTGTGTCTAAAACAACCATTTCCCAGCCAACTCCTCCTCCTAAAGATCCTCCTATTAAAGCAAATAACTGTGTGATTTTTAATATTGACAACCCTTCTAAAAAGATTTTGGCAATGTCTCTGGTAATAAAAGCTTTATAATTCTCAATTAAAAAACCATCAAAACCATTCCCAGGGATATTAAAGGACAAAACAGTATACACATCTGTATTTATTGCTTTCTGATGACCTACGATCTCTTTCCACCATCCCTGATCTCCGGCAACGTTGCTATGACCAGTTAGTGCATGATTGATTAATACTACAGGAGCCGTTCCTAATTCTTTTCCAAAAACCTGATAACTCAAGTTAAGTTCAGAAAATGAGGCACCAGCTTCTGTAGTAAAGTCTTTTATTTTGATATGTTGTAGTAGCTCTTTCAACGAATTACTTATATTTCTGAAAAAGCAGCTTTTAAATCTTCTTTTAAATCTTCTAAATCTTCAATACCAACAGACAGTCTAATTAAATCCTGGCTAACACCTGCACTTGCTTGTTGCGCGTCATCTAATTGTTGGTGCGTAGTACTTGCTGGATGAATAATTAATGATTTCGTATCTCCAATATTTGCTAATAATGAAAATACTTTTGTTTTATCTGCGATTTTCTTTGCTGCTTCAAAGCCTCCTTTTGCTCCAAAAGTAACAATCCCACTTTGTCCTTTAGGCAGGTATTTATCTGCCAAAGTTTTGTAGGCACTACTTTCTAATCCAGGATAGTTAACCCAAGCAACTTCTTCTTGAGCCTCCAACCATGTTGCCAATGCCAAGGCATTTTCGGAATGCTGCTTTATTCTCACAGGTAATGTCTCCAATCCTTGAATAATATTGAAGGCATTTGTTGGACTTAAAGCTCCTCCAAAGTCACGTAAGCCCTCTAAAATTAATTTAAAGGTATAGGATGCAGCTCCTAAAGCTTCATGGTATTTTAAACCATGATACCCTGCAGATGGCTCTGTAAATTCAGGAAATTTACCGTTTGCCCAATTAAATGTTCCTGCATCAACAATGGCTCCACCCAAAGAGGTTCCTTGACCTCCAATATATTTTGTTAAGGAATGAATTACAATATTTGCTCCATGCTTTATGGGATTTAGTAATGCTGGGGTAGCGACTGTATTATCTACGATAAAAGGAACCTCTGCTGCCTTCGCATGATCTGAAATAGCCTCTAAATCTAGCACATCTAATTTAGGATTCCCTAACGACTCTACAAAAAACGCTCTTGTATTTTCTTGAACAGCTGCCGAAAAACTCTCAGGGTTTGATGCATCTACAAAGGTTGTTGTAATTCCGAATCTTGGCAAGGTGACATTTAAAAGATTATAGGTTCCTCCATACAAACTGCTCGAGGCTACAATGTGATCTCCTGCTTTTAAAAGCGTTAATAAACCTGTTGAAATTGCAGAAGTTCCTGAAGCAAAAACAACGGCTCCAATTCCACCTTCAACAGCTGCCAAACGGTCTTGTAAAATTTGATTTGTTGGGTTGTTTAATCGGGTATAAATAAAGCCTAATTCTTTTAATGAAAAAAGATTGGCAGCATGTTCCGAATTGTTAAAAACATAGGATGATGTTTGATAAATAGGAACGGCTCTTGTTCCCCCATTTTGTGAAACTTCATGACCTGCATGTAATGCATTGGTCGCTAATTTTAATGTACTCATTTTTCTATTTTTTTTGAGTTAATAAATAAACAAAAAAGTCAAATGCATCAATTATTGTTGATGTACTTACTAGAAAAATGTTATGAAGAAAATAGGATTTTCCTGAACAGGAAAATTCTTTTTTGTTATCTATCCAAATATAAATATTTAGGTAGAATTTAGCACCTTCTTTATTTCTAAAGGGTTGCTAAGGTTTCAACGGGTCTAATCCCTTCACCTTTCTTGATAACATTTCAATAAGTTATTGAACTTTGTGAGTGCAAATATAGGTTCAGAAAAATTTAATATCCAAGTAAAAATTGGTTTATTTTAAAGAAATAACAATTTCACATTTATAAGCCTGTTTTTATGAGTATCGTTTAAATTACATATGTCAAAATCTAAATTTTTGATAATATGATAATAAAATATTATTATGAAAAGCTATAATATTTAGATATATAATGTAACTTTGCAATGAATTAAAGAGGAAAAATTTGAACTGATTGCAACCTCTGACACTGATATATTCAGTTGAAACAAAAAATGCTAAAGCAGTAATTTCCTACTACTTTAAGCAACCAGCAATCTATTTTTATTTTTTAATTACCATAAAAAAAAATTTATATGTCCTATTTATTTACTTCAGAAAGTGTTTCTGAAGGACACCCAGATAAAGTTGCTGATCAAATTTCTGATGCGCTGATCGATAATTTTTTAGCTTTTGACACATCGAGTAAAGTTGCTTGTGAAACCCTAGTTACTACTGGTCAAGTAATTTTAGCAGGAGAAGTGAAGTCTAAAACATATTTGGATGTCCAAAAAATTGCCAGAGATGTCATTAATAAAATTGGTTATACCAAAAGTGAATACATGTTCGATGGTAATTCTTGCGGTGTTTTATCAGCAATCCATGAGCAATCACCCGATATTAACCAAGGAGTAGACAAAGCAAATCCCGAAGAGCAAGGTGCTGGAGACCAAGGAATGATGTTTGGTTATGCTACAGATGAAACTGAAAATTATATGCCTCTAGCCTTAGAGCTTTCTCACAGATTATTGATTGAGTTGGCTGCATTGCGAAGAGAAAATTCAGCGATCTCATACTTACGTCCTGACGCGAAAAGTCAAGTAACAATTGAATACTCTGATGACAACATTCCTCAAAGAATTGACGCAATCGTTGTGTCTACGCAGCACGACAATTTTGACCCTTCTGAAGAGGTGATGTTGGCAAAAATCAAAAAAGATATTGTAGAAATTTTGATCCCTAGAGTCATTGCAAAATTACCAACTCAGATACAGCAATTATTTACAAAAGAAATTACGTATCATATTAATCCAACAGGGGTTTTTGTTATTGGAGGACCTCACGGAGATACTGGTTTAACAGGCAGGAAAATCATTGTGGACACCTACGGAGGAAAAGGCGCCCATGGTGGTGGTGCTTTCTCAGGGAAAGATCCTTCTAAAGTAGATAGATCTGGAGCCTATGCAACACGACATATCGCTAAAAACTTAGTAGCTGCTGGTCTTTGTAAAGAGGTATTAGTTCAAGTTTCTTATGCTATTGGCGTGGCAGAACCTACAAGTATAAATGTAGAAACTTATGGGACAGCTAATCTTGATTTATCTGATGGAGAAATTAGTAAAAAAGTAGCGACTATTTTTGATATGCGTCCTTATTTTATTGAACAACGCTTAAAATTAAGAACTCCAATTTATTCTGAAACGGCTGCATATGGGCATATGGGAAGAACTCCAGAAATAAAAACAGTGACGTTTTCAAACCCAATGGGAGAAACTGTTTCTGAAGAGGTAGAAACGTTTACTTGGGAGAAGTTAGATTATGTAGATAAAATAAAAGAAGCTTTTGGCTTATTTTAATACGTTTATTATATTAAAAACTAATTATTGAAAAAAATTTAAAATTAGAACTTTTCAAAAAAGGCATCCCATACGGATGCTTTTTTTGTTCTGTAAAATTGATAAAGTTTTGTAAAACACTCTCGTCTTTAAATATGTTGAACACATACATATTTGAATTTATTGTGACCTTCGTAAATAAATTCCATGATCAAGATGTGAAACATCAAGTTGAATAAAATTCTTTTCGAGTCTAAGAGTTTTTACATTTTGACCTAATGGAATAAAAACATCGATTTTCCCTACTAACTCATTTGAATTCATTGTTACTAATTCTTGATACGAATTAGGATAGAATGATAAACTGTATTTTAAATTAATCTTGTAAGAGTTATTTTTTGATAAAAATAAAAATAAAAAGATATTTATTAAAAGTTTTAATTTTTGTAACATTAAAAAAATAACGCTATAATTGAACTAGTTAAAAACAAATAATATGTTTCATATAAAATACATCTTGGTCTTTACAATGCTGTTTAATATTGGATATACATTTCAAAAAATCCATGACAACAAGATATTTTATAATTTTGTTACTTATGAAAATGAACTATATGTAAGTTCCAACAGTGGTATTTACAAAATTAATTCTACTGGGGATGATTTAACCCTTTTTGATGCATCTATTGCTGGACCAATAAATTCAATTTTTCAAAAAAATAATAATTTTAAAATAAAATTCATAAAAACACCTTTAGGATTTTCTGACATTTACTCAACATCTACAACAGATTTTGCATACCTAGAAAATACACTATACATTATCTCTAGAGGTAAATTGTTAACTTACAAAGAGCTATCCTATGAATTTAAACCATTTCAAAGTGTAAGATCAATAACGAAGAATGCTGTTGGATCTTACAACGGAGTTTATATCAATGGCAACAAGTTGAGCAAAATAACTTATACAGATGGACAAATAAAAGAGTTTGACAGTATTACATTTGTGTGCTATAATGGTCTCTTATCCTATAAAAACAACGAAGAGAAAAAATTATATAACAATGACAACTCTATAAGGACTAAAGCAGAGTATGGCGTAATTTCAGATATTTTTTTTATACGTGATTCAAAATATTTGGTTATTTCTGACAAAGGACTTTATAACTATGACTACAAAACAAACAATTTTGAATTAGTATACACCACTCAGAAAAAAATTACACCCATAAGAAATAAGATACAAAATCGAATCAAAGATCGAGGGGAGTTTCACTTTATTGATAATAATCAATACGTTTCATTAAATGTAAAAGATTATAATATTGAAATTATAGAAAACAAAATTAAGTATGCAATTGATGACATTTTAGAATCTGATATAGATGGTAACAATTTTTATGCTATATCTGAAAATAAATTACTATTGAGTTTTAGAAGAACAAAAGAGGGTTTAAAGCTGGAAAGTAAAACAGCCATTAGTTTGACCGCACATACGATATCTGATTATAATGATTTAATTTTTTTATCTGGAAACAATGGATTAAGCATCTTCAGTAAAACTAAAAAGAAAATATACGATGGTTTTATTATCGATGAATTCAACAAAACTGCAGTTTACAAAAGTGATCAAACTATCAGCTTCGGGAGTTTACATGGAATATATTCCATAAAAAATATAAAAAAATTTAATAATAATTTAATTTTCAAGGATTATAAAATTAACAGTCACAGAAACTATTTATACTTTGGTATAATAATAATAATAATGATAATTTCTCTCCTAATTATTAAAACTGTAAAGAAAAAAATCATTACGGATGACCAATTGGTCTCCAATATCAAACGTTTCATTCATGGAAATTTGAATCGAGTAACTTTAAAAATGTTAGAGGTTGAATTTAACCTAGACTACTATGAAATTAACAGTTTAAATAAAGATTTTAAACCAGCTCAATTCATAAAAAAAGAAAGATCAGAATTAGCAAAAAAAATGCTACTAAATAAAAAATTAATCTCAGAAATAGCAACAAAAACAGGATACTCTGAGACCTATCTTTTAAAAAATAAGTATAAATTTTTAAGATAAAAATCAAATAATTAATATCTATTTCAATGTTTTTCCATCAGAAAATAGCGTTTATTAAAGGATAAATTCATTTCACCATACTTTTAAAACAAACGATGCAAGAAAGATGTTTTTTTTAAAAAAAGGATGTTTTTAAAAAAAAATAACATTTATCCACCCCTTTAAATTTATGTAATTATGCAGAATAAAATAAAAACCTGTTTTGCTTTTTAAAAAAATCATTAATCTAATAGTTGTTACATTTTTGATGGCAAGCTGCTCTAATAGCAAATTGCTTTTTAAAAATATCCCAGAAGATCTAGAAATTAAAATTCCTGAGGCGATCATAAACTACGGAGATTTAATTGATGTAAATATTTCCTCTTTAAACAATCAAAGCACCTCAATTTTTACACCAAGTTCAATCGACAAGATTGGAACCATAAGAAATGGAGAGGCAAGAAAGTTAGACGGCTATTTAGTCGATAGTTCAGGCTGTATAGACATCCGTATTCTTGGTAAAATAAAAGCTTTGGGGTTAACTTGTTCTTCGCTTTCTGAATCTATTAAATTAAAACTAAAGGAATATGTTCAAAATCCAAATGTTAGAACAAAAATTTTAAATTTTAGAGTTTCAATATTAGGTGAAGTAGGAAAGCCTGGTACATTTGAAGTAATAAATCAAAATATTTCTTTTACAGAACTCATTAGTAGAGCTGGAGATTTCAATAAAAATGCAGATCCAACCAAAGTACTGATTATTAGAAACTCGAACAATAAAATTGAAACTCAATATTTAGATTTAACATCCTATGAGTTTATGAACTCAGAGTACTATTACCTGAAACAAAACGATAAAATTTATGTAAGGCCCGATGATACCTCTTTAGCATTTG
>Ga0209119_1000186_pt1 | contig 63615 bp, 55 predicted proteins | sample COG_03_FD_184747 | JGI IMG/M metagenome (GOLD analysis project Ga0209119, IMG submission 184747) | Pelagic Microbial community sample from North Sea - COGITO 998_met_03 (SPAdes) (version 2) | ecosystem: Environmental > Aquatic > Marine > Neritic zone/Coastal water | place: Helgoland, sampling...
CTACTTCAATTCCAGAAACATCAATGTTTTTATCCTGCAACATTTGAAGGTAAGCTGCAGGAAAATCACCGCCAACTACAGACACAATACCTGAAGGAACATTGAAATAAGCGGCAGACAAGCCGATGTAAGTTGCTGCTCCACCTAAGATTTTATCCGTGCTCCCAAAAGGGGTTTGGATGGCATCAAAAGCAACTGTTCCCAAAATTAAAAGCTTGCTCATATGATTTTTGTTCTTTTGGTTGGGCTTGAATCTTTTGCTCAAAAAGCGAAAAACTTCAGCGCGATTCAATAACTTTGCAAAAATAAGTTTAAAATATGACTATCAAAGAAATACAAGAGGAAATTATTGACGAGTTTTCGATGTTTGAAGATTGGATGGAACGCTACGAACACATCATCGACCTCGGAAAATCCTTGCCCTTGATTGAAGACACTTATAAAACGGAAGAAAACCTCATCAAAGGATGCCAGTCCAAGGTGTGGTTGCACTCGGAACTAAAAGACGGCACGTTGGACTTTTCAGCGGACAGTGATGCCATCTTGACCAAAGGAATTGTCGCGCTTTTGCTACGAGTGTTCCAAGGACAAAAGCCCACTGACATCCTCCTTGCAGAACTTTCTTTTATCGACGAAATTGAACTCAAAGAACACCTGTCTCCAACCCGTGCCAACGGATTGCTGTCCATGGTCAAACAAATCAAACTCTACGCCCTTGCCTACCAATCCAAAATTGGAGCGAACTCAAACTCTTAAAAGACCAACGCTTTTAAAGATTGGAAATGAGAAAACCCACGAGAATTCATATCTTTGAAGATTACACACCAAGAACACAAACACGATGAACGAAGAAGAAATAACCGATATCGGCGAAAAAATTGTACAGGTTTTAAAAACCATTTTTGATCCTGAAATCCCCGTAGACATCTACGAATTGGGCTTGATTTACGATGTGATGGTCAACGAAAATAAAGAGGCCAAAATTTTGATGACTTTGACCTCTCCCAACTGTCCCGTTGCAGAAACCTTGCCCAAAGAAGTCGAGGACAAAGTGATGGAACTCGAAGAAATTGACCATGCCGAAGTAGAAATTACTTTTGACCCCACATGGACTCAGGACATGATGAGCGAAGAAGCCAAATTGGAATTGGGCTTTTTATAAACCCAGACTGCAAAACACTTTGCATTCCCAATCATTGTTTATATGGATGAAATCACCAACAAAGTTGCCAATAGCAAACTCCTGACGATTGATCTTGAGGATTATTATCCTCAGGGAGAACGCATCCTGTTTGACATCAAACCCTGGCTCTTTCAAGAGTTGATCTTAAAAGAAAAAGACTTTCGCGCTTTTGTAGAAGCCTACGATTGGTCCCTCCTAAAAGACCAATTCCTCGCCTTGCACTGTTCCTCAGACGCCATCATCCCCTCATGGGCCTATCTGCTCATCGCCTCAAAAGCGGCGGCTTTTGCCCCTAAAATAGTGGTAGGAGACCTCGTGGTCTTGGAGACAAGTCTTTACCAAGACCTGCTCGAAAAAATGGACGTTACAAAATACACGGGAAGACCTGTCATCCTCAAAGGATGTGCCGACAAGCCCATTCCACCAACAGCCTACACCTTGCTGATTGAAAAACTGCTCCCTGTTGCCAGCTCGATCCTCTACGGAGAAGCCTGCTCAACAGTCCCTCTTTTTAAAAAGAAAAAACCTTAAGATTCTTCGGTGTACTCTTGGTACAAAAAGTTGTTGTAAGGAAAGCGTTTGATGTGAATTTTCTTAACTTCATCGTATACGCGGCTTTTAAAATCTTCCAAATTTTCTTTGTGCAAGGCCGAGATAAACACACAGTTGTTTTCCATTTTGGACATCCATGATTTTTGCAGCTCTTCCAAAGTGAAGTGAGCCTTGGTCTTTTCGGTGACCAAATCGTCCGCGTCTATCGTCTCGTATGTATAGGCATCAATCATGTTGAACACCATCATCACAGGTTTGTCGGCACTTTTGATCTCCAACAAAATTTTGTTGACAGATTCGATGTGTTCTTCAAAGTTTTTATGAGAAATGTCGACGACATGCAACAACAAATCCGCTTCGCGCACCTCGTCCAAAGTAGACTTAAAAGACTCGACCAATTGTGTGGGCAATTTTCGGATAAATCCCACCGTATCGGTCATCAAAAAAGGCAAGTTTTTGACCACAACCTTTCGCACTGTGGTGTCCAAGGTCGCAAACAATTTGTTTTCGGCAAAGACATCGGATTTGCTGACAACGTTCATCAGCGTCGATTTGCCCACATTGGTGTAACCAACAAGGGCTACACGAACCATTTTTCCGCGGTTTTTTCGCTGAATGGCCATCTGCTTGTCGATCACTGCCAAGCGCTTTTTCAAGACAGAAATCTGTTCGCGGACAATCCGTCTGTCCGTTTCAATTTCGGTTTCTCCAGGCCCACGCATTCCGATCCCCCCTTTTTGTTTGTCAAGGTGGGTCCAAAGTTTGGTCAAGCGCGGCAAGAGGTATTGGCATTGAGCCAAGGCAACTTGGGTTCTCGCATAACTCGTCTGGGCACGTTGGGCAAAAATATCGAGGATCAAATTTGTCCGGTCCAAGATTTTGCAATCCAATACTTTTTCAATATTGCGCAGTTGTGCCGGTGACAACTCGTCGTCAAAAATGGCAGTTCCCACATGGTGGGTGTCGATATAACGTTTGACTTCTTCCAGCTTGCCCGCACCAATAAAAGTTTTGGGATGGGGCTTTTCCAGCTTTTGAACAAATCTTTTGATGGAAACACCTCCAGCAGTGGTGACCAAAAATTCCAATTCATCCAAAAACTCCTTCGCTTTTTCTTCGTCTTGATGTTGCGTAACCACTCCAATCAAAATTGCTTTTTCGGAAGTTGCCTTTTTTTGTTCTATCATGCGACAAATGTACAATTTTTTGAGATTGTGGGCTTTTATTTTAAGAAAACTCCTCGGCAAAAGAAGGTCTTTTCTTTTTTAAATTTGGACTTGTTTTTGTATTTTAGAGTTTTGCAACACAACACCTCGCTATGGAGAATTCTCAGTTTTCAATTGCCTTTTACAACGTAGAGAATTTATTTGACGCAATTGATGGGCCCCATACCTTGGACCACGAATTTACTCCCAAAGGCAAAAAAAAATGGGGGCCCTATCGACTGAACCACAAAATTCAAAAATTGGGCAAGACGATTGCTAAAATTGGCCGGGACAAAAGTTCAATTCCTCCTGTTTTGGTGGGCCTGGCAGAAGTAGAAAACAAAACCGTGTTACAGGATCTTCTCAAAGCGGAAGCCCTCCAAAGGACTCCTTATGATTTTCTTCATTACGAATCTTCAGACGAACGGGGGATGGACGTCGCTTTGCTGTACAACAAAAAATTTTTTCAACCCAGCAAATCCAAATCGATTCCTGTATTTCTCTACGATGCAGCCAAAAAACGCGACCACACCCGAGACATCTTACACGTGCAAGGAACGCTGCAAGGAGAAGAAGTCCACGTCTTTGTAAATCATTGGTCGTCCAAAAGAGCAGGCAATGCCAATGCTAACAAGCACCTAGAGATCCTCAAAACTCTTGAAAGAGAAATCGCAAACATCGCAGCACCCGACCCTAAAATACTTCTCCTCGGTGATTTCAACGAAAATCCTTCGGAACAAGCCCTGCAGCTTTTGGCTGCCAAAAGTTTCAACAACCCCATGGAAGAACTCTACGCAAAAGGTCTGGGCAGCTTGAAATTTTATGGAAAATGGATGCTCTTTGATCAAATTCTCCTCTCCAAAAATTTTTTTCCCCCCAAAGCCAAACACCTTCAATTTCAAGAAGCGTGCATTTTCAACGAACCCTTTTTACAAAACCCCAAAGGACCTTTCAAAGGACAACCCTTTCGCACGTATTCGGGGAAATACTACCTCGGCGGTTACAGCGACCACTTTCCGGTTTATGTACTCCTTCAAGTCCGAGCCCATTCCACTCTTTAAAACCGCTACCTTTCTTTCGGTCCAAAATCGGCAGGAGCTTCTTGGGCAGCCTCATTGGCCTTGGAGAACACCGTCCATTCCGAAAGCTCAAAGACAGGGTTGGGCTCGGTGACTTCAACCTTGCGAATCGCTTTGCCATCGGTGTACTCCCATCCAGTGTTTGAGCCATCTATCCCCCGATGTCCAAAAACGTCATGTACCTTTTGATTGGGATCCACCAACTCATAGACATCATCACCAGTCCCAGAGATATAGGGAGAAACAATGTCAGGTGCAAAACCAAATACCGAAGCAAAACTCGTATTGCCTAAAATTAAAAAAGACTTGGACGGCAAAACACCCGACAAGCGGAGTGCGGTTCCCGAAACCACTGATGAGCCGTTCAGGTATTTGTGCAACGACCAACCTTCCAAATCAATGGGATCTGCTCCTGCGTTGTACAATTCCACAAAACGAGCCATGTTGTTGTTGTGAGGATCGGCAATTTCAGTCAGCAATACTTTTGGAATTATGAGAGGGCATCTTTCGGTTGCCGCTGAAAATTCGACATCAACCAAAGAGCGGATTTGCACTTTTAGCTTTTGATTGCTACGTGACAACACCCCGGTGATGGCTCCAAGCCCTTTTGGAAAGGACTCGTGGGCAAAACGGGCTCCTTCTTCAGTATGCAAGTTGATTTTTTGCAAGACGCCACAGGTTTCCAAAGTCCGATCTGCAGCAGCATCTCCTGAATAATAGGCATAGGCTTTGCCCAATTCCTGCGCCACCAACTGTAGCTTTTCAATGCGAACCAACGTGTTTTGAAAACTTTCTGTATCCAACTCCGACAACTCCTTCGACAAAGGGACAAGCGTTTGGATTTCTTCTGTAGGCACGACAAAATCGAACAAGGCACCCTCCTCAATTGCTTCCACCGTTTTTCCGTCTGTATAACCCATACTGAGGACGCCATCCACGCGGTCCATATACAATCGATTCAACTTGAAAAACACTTTTTGCCCCAAAGCAAACTGCTCGTGTGTTTCCTCTTCGTCTGTTAGTATTTGAAGTCCCAACGAAGGGTTTTCAAAGGCGTCTTGCAGCACAATGCGTTTGGTGAAATTCCCTTCTCGATCTGAAGAAATCACAAAGCCCTCCAAAACCATGGTTTCTTCTACACCAAACTCCACCAATGTCCCCTGGTACATTTGCAGCACTTCTTCAAAGCCAAGCGTTGCAGATAGCGGCGCACTGTCAGCACAACGTTCCTCAGAAAAATCCAGATCTTCAGGACTGTGTAAAACCAACTGTAGGTCTGAGTAATAAGCGGTCAAAAGTGCTTTGACAGCGCCCTTTCCCAAAGGAAGTGATTCGCTTTTAAAGGAGGCGAAACCACTCGTTCTCAAAGGGATTTCTGCATCCAAAAGACAGTTTTCTGAAACCTGCTGCAACATCCTATCTACCGAATGAGTACCCGTATCGGCATAAGAATTGCCGCGCTCTTTGGCGGCAAATTGCATGTGCTCCAAAACAACCCACATGCCCACCATAGAGGTATTGAGTTCAGAAAGTGTTACTTTTTTGGGAACGATCGGTACTTGCTCGCAAGACCGAAAGAGGTGTTCGTCAATTTTTGAGGAATGAATGGGTGCCAAAGTACCCCCTTGGTTGACGCCCAAACTCAAGACGCCAAAACGGTAACCGATGGAAAGTCCTTTCAATTTTAGAAAGACTTTTCTTCCTACCGGATAGTGGGCGTGCAATTGAGTCTGATCTATCAAAACTGGCAAAGACACCTTTGGGTTTTCAGGAGCGTCTTGTAGGTAGAGGAGCTTGTAATGATTTCCGGATGTGTCGTCAGATACCACATAACCTGACACTACCAAATCCTCTTCAAAGAGCACTGTCCCAAAACCCGCCCTGTCTTTGGTGGCCAAAAGGGAACTGTTCGTGACCATGACAGGTTCTCTACATAAAATAGAAGGCGTACTAGGGACATCGTCAACGCAAGAAAAGACCAAAGCGACAGATGAAAGTAGTGCAAATAAATAGGGTGTTTTCATAATCCTTTTTTTATGGTTTCTTTTAAAAATAAACGGAGAGCATCAAGTAATAGCCCACTCCAGGGGCCGTCCAATATTTTGGACCAAAAAGAGGGGTTTCCAAACCCATGTCTTCGCTCAGTTCTCTGTAGTTGGCTTTCCGAGATTGCTCAAAACCACCTGTCTTAAAAACGGTTCCCAAAAGATTGGTCACACTGGCAAAAAGACTCAAATAATACGTGGGTGTTTTCCAGGATTTTCCTCCGACAAAATTGACCAAAAACAAGTCTTTAAGACGTTCTTGCTGCCAAAATTCTTTCACTTCCTTCGCTGTGATTGGTAAAGAAGAATCAGGATTGACAAAGGGAAGTCCATCAGCATCTAAAAAAAAATTGGCCGTTCGGATAAGAGGAGAACTATTTAGGTAGCGGTGTGATAAAAAATTCCCGTTGACCTGTGCCCACCAATAGGCAGGGTCTCGGTATTCAAGCCCCAAAGAATAGGCCCTTTGTGGGCTGCCTCCCAAGCGGGCGTTTTTCAAATAGGCGGAACCAAAGTCTCCTTTCTCTCCGACAAACTGATCGGAACGCAAATACAAGTGAGGGTTGTTGGCATAGACATGGCTTCCCAAAGCGGCCACAGCTGACAATTGAAAAAATGAATTGAGCTTTGCTTCCATTCCAAATTCCACCCCTTGGTGCTGTTTTTCGATTCCTGTGAGTACCAAAGCCACAAAATCAGCTTCCTCACCTCTCAACCCTTGCGCAAAAGAAAAGGAGGTGCTTGTTCCCTGCGCAAACCGCGTGTGGTAGCCTGTCAATCTTGCTTGGATTCCTGGGGCCCTGTAGCGGTAACTCAAGTCAACCGTTTGTCTCAGTTCGCTGCGCAACTCAGGCGAAAAATCGGCCGTGACCCGCACCTGAGGGAAAACCAATTTTGCTGAGGGAGCCTGTGAGAACACTCCCAAATTGAACCCAAACAGGTGCCTTCCTGTCAGTTTGTATAGGAGGTTTGCCTTCCCACTGAAATTCCGAAAGGCTTTTTTTGGAGAGCGGCCATAAGAGTTGTCGGGGTAGCTCCCATTTCGATAGCCTCCATCTCTTTGATACAAAGAAGTCCGATACGTCCAACTTGCCTGCATTTCCAAACGCCTACTGTGGTAATGGCTCTGAAAAAAAAGGATGGCTTTTTTGGAACGCAAGGCATAGCGGTACGAAAAAGAGTCTCCCTCTTCTATGTTTCGATTGGGACGATTCAAATCGTTTTGACTCGCAACTCCAGTTGCATAAGGATCCAAGTCTACAAAAGTGGTAGCCCCCAATAAGTCTCGCATTTTCGCATAGTTCAAACTGTAAAGGTCTTGGTAGGAAAGTCCGATATTTGCGCGCCATTTTTTGGTAAACTGTAGGTCTATTTTTGAATGAAAAGTCCAGGTTTGGTCTTCATTGCGGTCTTCGTAGAGAAAATATTTTGCAGACGGGCTCAAGGCATTTGCCTGAAAGAGGTCTTTCCAAGCTATTTGGCCGTAGTTTTGAAATTCTCGCAGGGAAAGATAGGCGTTTTCGTAGTTGGGGTTCTCTGGAAATCGCAGGGAATAACTCGGCAATTTTTGGTAGTAGGTAGGCGAGGGATTGGGGGCTTTGAAATTGCCCAAACGGCTATTGCCCACATGCCCCTTTTGAAAAGACACCGTGGTCCCAACCTCTGTGTTTTTCTGAACTGTCCAAGTATGTGTCAATTGGAAAATCGGTTCTCGAATTTCTTTGATCCGCGCATTTCTTTCCTTTCCCGATTGCAGCCCCCAATAGGCATTGTATTTTGCACCCCGAAGGTCTAAAACTTCTTGGGTGTTGGGTGATGATTTGGCTCTTTTGTTGGAAGCTACAAAAGCGGTGAGGTTCAAACTGTGTTTGGGATGGAGTTGTTTTTCAAGGGCGATAAAAGAAGACCAAGCCCAATAATGGGTTCCGTCTATGACCCCCTTTTCAGCGGCGCGCAAAGAGGCTGAAAGCGTGAGTGCCCAGCCGTTCTCTAGAAGGCCCGTTGCATAAGAAGCCAAAACTCTCGAGCGGTAACTCCCTCGGGTTGCGGCCACAGAAACTGCATTTCCAGGCCTGTATTGAGAGGCTCTCGTACTGAAATGGGTGGCCCCAGCCAAACGTCCAAAACTGTGTTCTGAAGCAGCAATCCCAAAAGCCAACTCCTGGTTTCTAAGAACGGTGTTTAAGCCTCCCCAATTGCTCCATTGCGGCCTTCCGTCAAAGTGTTTGTTCATTTCGATTCCGTTGATCAAGATCAGGCCTTCCTGACTGTCATAGCCCCGAACCTTGAACCGCGCTTGTCCAAAACGAAAGGCAGCCGCATTTAAAAATACGTCTTTGGAAGCTTGCATCAACCCGGGGATGTTGTCTGCGCCTCCATTTTCTTCCTCAAACAATTCGGCTTGGCTGAGCAGTACTGTCGGGCGCTGTATTTCTTCAAAAGGAAGTGCTGACAAAGAAAGTACTCCCAAATCCATTACAACTCCTTGGACAAGCTCCAAGGGCAAGGTTTTGGAAACAAAATTTTTTGCAGAAATTTCCAACATCCAAAGTCCCTGAACAGTGGTTTCCAACTCAAAAAAACCCTTGGAATTGGAATGGGTGAAAACAGGCGTTTCTCCAAGACGAAGCAACACGCCCTCCAAAGGGCGTTGCGTGTTTTCAAACACCACAGTTCCCTTTAGAACGCTCACTTCTTGGGCACACAAAAGCACCTGTACACAATAGCAAAAACCACAGCATATGTTTTTTAAAAAACGCATGTTCACTTTCTTTTCCATAGCAATCAAGAAAAAGATAACCTATAAGTTACGTAAAATAACGCTGGTTGGTTTTGATAAAGGGTGTAACTTTAAGAAAAACATTTCCATGAAGAAACTCGGTTATTTGATCCTGTACTTGTGGTGTTGTGTCCAACTATCCACAGCACAAACGAACACATACGAAGTCTATACAGTCGCCTTTTACAACTTGGAAAATTTGTTTGATCCCATCGACGATCCCGAAAAAAACGACGAAGCCAGTCCGTTGATGGAACTTAAAAAAGACCGCGAAGGGGTCTATCAACAAAAACTCAACAAGCTCTCCCATGTCCTTGCGGATATTGGTTTTGAAAGGACAAAGACAAGTCCTGCGCTGATCGGTGTGGCAGAGGTAGAAAATCGCAGGGTGCTGGAAGACCTCGTCCAAACAGCGCTCCTACGCCCCAAAAACTATGGCATTGTGCATGCCGATTCTCCCGATGCACGGGGCATCGATGTGGCGCTTTTGTATCAAAAAGACCAATTCATTCCTTTGTCTCAACAATCCCATACGCTCAGAATTTGGTCTGACAAAAGCCACCGCATCCCTACCCGGAGTCCTTTGGTTGTCAGTGGGTACCTCGGTGATGCGCTGCTTCACATCATCGTCAACCATTGGCCCTCTCGAAGAGGAGGCGAAGCCAAAAGCCGTCGTTTTCGGGAACAGGCTGCTTTGCTCAACAAACACATTGTAGACAGCCTCTTTCTTCGCGAACCCGGCGCCAAAATCTTATTGATGGGCGATTTGAATGACGACCCGATCAACACGAGCTTAAAAGCGGTTTTAAAAACACAGTCCTCGCCAAAAAACCTCGCCGACACCACTTTTTACAACCCTTTTGAAAAACTTTTTGAAAAAGGCTATGGCAGTTTGGGCTATCGGGACAACCTCCACCTCTTTGACCAAATCCTTTTGAATGGTGCGCTTCTTTCCAAAGACAAACAATTCCGATCCTTGGGCTTTTTTAAAAGTGCTGTTTTCAATCCCGACTACCTGTACATTCAAAAAGGAAGGTACAAAGGCTACCCATTTCGCAGTTTTGCCAACGGAAATTTTACAGGCGGTTACAGCGACCACTTTCCGGTTTATGTAATTTTAATTAAAAAAGCCTAAAAAAACCTTATCTTTACTTTTTTTTAACGCTAAACCTCCCCCTGTTTTATGAAAAAGGCACACTTTATAACCCCTGCCATTACCGCATTTTTTTTAGCCACTTCTTGTGCATCCGACAAAGAACAAATCGAAACTCCTTCTGACAACACAAATCCTCCCGAGGGGTATTCCCTCATTTGGCAAGACGAATTCAACGAAAATGAAATCGACGCGGCCAACTGGAATTTTGAGACCGGAGATGGAACGGATTATGGGCTGCCAGTAGGTTGGGGAAATGACGAAGAACAACGCTATACCGATACTCCTGAAAATGCACGGATTCAACAGGAAGGAAGCCAATCCGTTTTGGCGATCAGCGCCCTCAAAGAAGGAGCGGAATACACCGCCTCCAAATTGACCACTCAAAACAAATTTGAAATGCGTTACGGCCTCTTGGAAGTAAAAGCAAAAATGCCACAAGGAAAGGGCTTGTGGCCTGCCATTTGGATGCTCGGAAGCAACCGCCCCGAAATCGGATGGCCAGGATGTGGAGAAATTGATATCGTTGAATACTTGCCCTCAAAACCCAAAGAAGTGAGTGCCACCTTGCACTTCACCAATGCAGAAAAAAAATGGGAATACCTTGCCGAATGGATCGATCTGGAAGACGAAAGTGTCATCAGTGATGCTTTTCACACCTACACCATGGACTGGACTCCTGAATCCGTTCGCATCTCTATTGACGGACAACTGATCAATGAGGTTTTCCTTTCTGATGGGATGAAAGAATTTCAACGTGATTTTTACCTGATTCTAAACATTGCAGTCGGAGGGAATTTAGGTGGAGAAATAGACCCCAATTTTACCGAAGGTGTGCTGCTGATCGATTACGTCCGTGTGTATGCCAAAGACAATTTTGTGGCGCCAGAAGCCCCCCTACTTGACATTGATGAAGAAACTGTAGGAGAGCTCATCGATTCTTCCTTGGCAAGCAATGCCATCAAAACAGGATTTACCGATTTGGGCGTGGTAGAATTGGTCAACTACGGACCTGACATGCCTGATTTTAGCGCCGCTGAAACTGCCCTTGACGGCGACTACAGCTTGTCTTTTGACTTTCCCGTAGCTGACGAATGGGGAGGTGGCTACCTAGAAACCGAAGAAAAGGTAGACCTGAGCAACTATGCCTTCCTCAAATTTTCGCTAAAGGCTCCCGAAACGTTCACCAATGGAAACATCAAATTGGAAAGCCCCCCTACAAACTTTGAAGTAGCGCTTGAAAACTACACAGGAACGCCTCGTTCCAACGGTTTTGTGGAATACACACTCCCGCTTGCTGATTTTGAAGGGCTGAATCTTTCCGAAATCAAGATTCCTTTTTCCATCTGGAACATCACGACAAGCAGCTCCGAAGAAGTAAGCCTATTGGTAGACGATCTTTATTTTACAAATTAAAATAACAGTTTCATGAAAAATTCAATTTGTTCAATGCTGAACAAACTAAAATAGGTCGTGGTTTGTACACCTTAAATGGCCTTACAGAAGCCGAAAGTTTCGTAGTGCTCGATTTGGATGGAAACGAAGTTTGAGCAAACATTTGAACTCATTTTTATACAAAGGTCTTCCTGCTGTTTGGGAAGGCCTTTGTGTTTTTTAAAAAATACCTGCGCCGTCCCTTAAAATTTGTACTTTTGTAGCGTATTTTCAAAACAAGAAACGACAGCACAATGCGCAGCTCAAAAAAAATTTTGGTCAAAATAGGCTCCAATGTCCTCACCCTCTCTTCTGGGCTTCCAGACCGGTCGCGCATGGCGCAGCTTGTCGACCAAATAACGACGCTAAAAACCCGTGGGTATGAAGTGATCTTGGTTTCTTCCGGAGCGGTTGCTGCGGGACGCAGTGTGGTCAAAAGCTCGAAAACACTTGATTCCATCAGCGAGCGGCAAGTGTTGGCATCGGTTGGTCAAATCGAATTGATGAAAATATACAGCGATTTGTTCCAACTAAAGAACGCCGAATGTGCTCAGGTTCTGGTGACCAAAGAAGATTTTAGAACGCGGGAGCATTACCTAAATATAAAAAACTGCATGGAAGCACTTTTAAAAAGCGATGTGACGCCCATCATCAACGAAAACGATGTGGTATCCATCACCGAATTGATGTTTACCGACAACGACGAACTCTCAGGCTTGGTCGCTTCCATGATGGATGTGCAAAGTTTGTTTTTGCTGTCCAATGTAGACGGTATTTTTACCGCACATCCCGAAGAATCGGGCGCCAAACTGATTCGAAACTACCGAGAAAAGGCAATGCAGCTGGAAGAAATGGTCACCGATCAGAAATCTGAATTTGGGAGGGGAGGCATGTTGAGCAAAGCCACTACAGCCGAAAAAATCGCCAACCTCGGGATTGATGTATACATCGGCAACGGGGCCCAAGACCACATCATAGAATCACTTATGGCCAAAAAAACAGGGACTTTTTTTGAGGCTGAAAAGCAAAGCACATCAACCGTAAAAAAATGGCTGGCACAATCGGGTGATTTTTCAAAGGCTTGTATTGTTGTCAACCAAGGCGCCAAAGAAGCTTTGATCTCTGCAAAAGCGAGCAGTCTCTTGCCTGTTGGAGTGCTTAGCATTGAGGGGAATTTTGAGAAAGGAGACGTGGTTCACATCGCCGACGAAGACGGAAACAAGATCGGTCTGGGAAAAGTGGCTTGTGATGCTGCAACCGCCAACGCTTGTTTGGGGGAAAGAGGACATGCTGCCTTGGTGCATTACAATTACCTGGTCTTGGAAAAAAATCACACATAGAAATACGCAGTCAAAACAAACACCTATAAAAGCTGCGCCAAACAAAAACAGTAACACCTGAGTGTCATGATAGAAAACACATTGAAAGCCGTACAACAGGCCAGTCGTGAATTGGTAGGCTTGTCTGCCGAAAAAATTGATCAAATCTTATTGGAAATCGCCGATTTGGCTGTCAAAAGAACGGAAACAATCTTGAGAGAAAACCAAAAAGATCTGGATCGAATGGATGCAGAAGATCCCAAATACGACCGCTTGCTCCTGACAGCCGATCGGATCGAAGGCATTGCTCAAGACATTCGAAACGTGGCACACATGTCCAATCCTGTCGGAGAGGTACTGTCCCAAAAAGAATTGGAAAACGGCCTAAAAATTTCCAAAGTACGGGTGCCGATGGGTGTGATAGGCGTCATCTACGAAGCCCGCCCCAACGTCTCTTTCGACGTGTTTTCACTTTGTTTTAAAACCAACAATGCCTGCTTGCTCAAAGGAGGTAGTGACGCCGAATTTTCAAATATTGCCATCGTGGGTTTGCTTCGAGAGGTGTTGACAAAACACGGGGTGAATTCAGATGTGGTCACCCTATTGCCTGCTGACCGAGCGGCGACTTCAGAAATGCTACAAGCGACAGGCTACGTTGACATCATCATCCCAAGAGGCAGCCAAGGACTTATCAATTATGTTCGTGACAATGCAAAAGTACCGGTCATTGAAACGGGTGCAGGCATTGTCCACACCTATTTTGACGAGAGCGGAGATCTTAAAAAAGGCGCCGCCATTGTGGCAAACGCCAAAACTCGACGTGTAAGTGTATGCAACGCTTTGGACTGCTTGTTGATCCATAAAAACCGCCTTGGAGATTTGCCAAAAATCACTGCTGATTTGGGTCCAAAAGAAACAGAATTATTTGCCGATCCGGCTGCCTTTGCTGTTTTGGAAAAGCACTACCCAAAAGGATTGTTGCAAAAAGCGAACCCAGCACATTTTGGGACGGAATTTCTATCCAACAAAATGGCTGTCAAAACAGTGGCCAACCTGGAAGAAGCCCTCGCCCACATTGCCACATACAGCTCCAAACACAGCGAGGCCATCATCGCTGAAAATTCGACTACGCTCGAAACTTACTTGAACCTCGTGGATGCGGCGGCAGTCTATGCCAACAGTTCTACTGCCTTTACAGACGGAGCCCAATTTGGACTGGGGGCAGAAATTGGCATCAGCACCCAAAAACTCCACGCAAGAGGCCCAATGGCCTTGGAAGAAATCACCACTTACAAATGGATTGTAAGAGGCGATGGACAAGTACGTGTTTGATTTTTCTTAAAAACACTGAGTTGCAAAAGGTATTGGCGTGTAAATTTGAAAAGGTATTGAACGAACAAGCTGCTATGAAACACGCGTCACTACAGCCCTAAATTTTAGAATCAGCAACAACAAATCACGAGCCGCCAATTCCTAAAAACTTAGTTTTTTAGCTGTGCTCGTATTTCTTTGGCCTTGGCTTTGGCTTCTTCATTGCGTTCAATGCTGTGTTTTGGCCGTGTCCATTTCGGATTTTCTCCTTGTGCTTGGAATTCAGAGTCCTGTGCCTCTACTGTTTTGGGTTGTACTTTTTTGGTAAAGGGCTTCATCGGGTTCAAGCCCAATTTGGCAAACAATTTCATGTCTTCGTTTACATCTGGATTGGGTGTGGTCAACAATTTATCTCCTGCAAAGATGGAATTGGCGCCCGCGAAGAAACACATGGCTTGTCCTTCTTGGCTCATTTGGGTTCTTCCTGCAGAGAGGCGAACTTGTGTTTCTGGCAATACGATGCGAGTGGTGGCAACCATGCGAATCATCTCCCAAATCTCTACGGGATTTTGATCTTCCAAAGGGGTTCCTTCCACAGCGACCAATGCGTTGATTGGGGTCGATTCTGGTTGGGGGTTTAGGGTAGACAAGGCGACCAACATTCCTGCGCGGTCTTCAATTTTCTCTCCCATGCCGATGATCCCTCCCGAACAAACGGTGACATTGGTCTTGCGCACGTTTCCGATGGTGTCCAAACGATCTTGGTAGCCTCGTGTGGAGATCACTTCCTTGTAGTATTCTTCTGAAGAATCCAAATTGTGGTTGTAGGCATAGAGCCCGGCTTCTGCCAATCGTTGTGCTTGGTTTTCGGTGACCATTCCCAAGGTACAGCACACTTCCATGTCCAGCTTGTTGATGGTACGTACCATCTCCAAAACTTCTTCAAATTCGGGGCCGTCTTTTACATTTCGCCAGGAAGCTCCCATACAAACACGCGAAGAACCACTGGCTTTTGCACGCAACGCTTGGGCTTTTACTTGCTGCACAGGCATCAAATCATTGCCTTCAATGTCCGTATGGTAGCGGGCCGCTTGCGGGCAGTAACCACAATCTTCCGAACAGCCTCCTGTCTTGATCGACAGCAAGGTAGAAACCTGAACCGCATTGGGGTCGTGGTGTGTTCTGTGAATTTGTGCCGCTTCGAACAACAGGTCCATCAACGGTTTGTTGTAAATTTCAAGGATTTCCTCTTGGGTCCAATTGTGTCTCACTTCAGGCATAGTCTTTCTTAATTTTCGGTTCAAAAATACGGAATTTTATCTGTATAAAAATAGCATCTTTTAGACGGAATGCTAACAATCTTTATTTTTTAGAAAGTAGGATGCTGACCGCATTCCCACCAAAGCCCACTGCATTGACCATCACGGTGTCCAAAGCGCTGACATCCGCAACATTGGACAAGTAAGGTACGGGGATGAATTGTTGGTGTTGCAGCATCAAAACAGCCAGTTCGAGACTCAAGGCACCCGAAGCTCCTAGGGTATGACCGATTTTCCATTTGTTGGAAGTCAAGGCCGGAAGGCGGTTTCCAAAAACGGCTTGTAGGGCTTTGTATTCTGACATGTCTCCTTTGATGGTTCCCGGTGCATGCATCACAACGGCGTCTACTGTTTGCAAACCAGCGTCTTCAAGGGCCATCTGCATGGACTTTTGAAAACAATTCGCTTCGGATGAAATGGAAATGTTGTGTGTCAAAATTTCTGTAGCATAGCCCATACCTCGAATTACCGCCAAAGGATTTTCAACGGGACCCCGCTCCAAGCAGAAAGAGGCGGCACCTTCTCCCAAAACCATCGTATTTTCTTTTTTCTCCAAATCCAAGGCCCTGCAAGGATGGCTTGCTGAAGAAGTGGGGGCGTAGATTTTAAGTGCCTTCATCTGTGCAATCGTAAAGGGGGTGTTTGCAGCTTCCGTTCCTCCTACCAAAAAGGCATTCGACATCCCAGAACGCAGCCATGCCACACCATTTAGGAGTGCATGCAAAGCGGTAGAACAGGTGATGGAATGACTGATGGCAGGTCCTGTGGCTTGCAAATCGTGTGCCACCCATGAGGCAATGTTTCCCAACGTTGTGGTCGGAGATGTCAAGGTTGCTGTTTTTGCCAAAGGGTTTTTTTGAAAGGCATCGAAATAGCTTTCAAACAGGGCTGTGGCTCCACGAGAGGATCCGATATTGACTCCGAATTCTTTGTCCCACGTCACTTGGGACAAGGCTTTTCTCGAAGTGTAAAGCGCCAAAAGTACGGAGCGGTCCAGTCTTCTGTATTTTGAATCGGAATTTCGAAGGGCTTCCAAAGCATCGTTTTGTTCCCCTGCAAGTGCGCCAACAGGAGCCGCAAAGGAATCGAATTCCGTCACTTTTAAAAAGGAGTGGTCTTGTAAATAGGCTTGCCAAATTGTTGTGGCATCCGCTCCCAAAGGAGATACAGAGGCCATGCCCGTGATGGAAATTTGTGCTGTTTTCAAATGATGGTAAATTGAAGGTCAAAGATACGAAACCTAAAGATTCTAAGGATGCATTTTAACGGAGGTTTCTCTTGATACCCACTGTTCTTTTGATTTGGCTTAGGGAAATCCATCTCAAGAACGAGCAGGACTCCGAGACCAACTTTGTCTTTTGTGTCCCCAGAGAGCAAAAAACAAAATCAAGGCATAGCAGGGGATCAAAATCCAATAACTCGAAGTCGACGCATGGGCAAGTGCCTCGGGTTCGAGCATCCCAGCAGCCAGCAATTCTTGTTTATTGGCATCTACCAATCGGCCGTACAAAGGGGGAATCAAGGCCCCTCCCGAAATGGCCATGATCAAAAGTGCCGAAGCTGTTTTTGTAAATTTTCCAAGGCCTTCTAAGGTCAAAGGCCACACTGCTGGCCAGACCAATGCATTCGCAACTCCCAATGCGGCTACAAAAAAAACAGAAGTTCCTCCACTGGTAGTTAAAATGCAACTACTACAAACAATGCCAAAAAAGGCAGAGAGGCGCAAGGCTGTTCCCTGGCTGAGGTATCTGGGAATCAACAACACGCCCAAGGCATAGGTGGCTACCATGGCCAAAAGGGTGTAGGTGGTAAAAAATTTGGCTTCTTCAGCGGGGAAACCCAAAGCAATTCCATAAGCGATGATGGTGTCTCCTGCAATTACTTCTGCCCCTACATAGACAAACAATGTCAATACGCCCAGCCACAAATGTGGAAACTGAAAGATGCTTGTTTTTGTGGTTTTGATTGCTGCCGTTGCTTCTTCTTCGACTGCGACTGCATGAGGGAGCGGTGCTTTTCGAATCAGCAAACCCAAAACAACCAAGACCAATGCCATGACCAAATAGGGAATGACCACGCTGTCGGCCATGCGGTCTAACAAAATGCCTTTCTCGGAGTCCGTTACGTGGTTGAGCTGCTGGTTCACTTCATCGATTCCCGACAACAGAAGAGCTCCAAAGATCAAGGCGCCCAAAGCTCCTGCAATTTTGTTGGCAATGCCCATAATGGCAATTCGTTTGGCGCCACTTTCCATCGGTCCTAAAATGGTGATATAGGGATTGGCAGCTGTCTGTAACAAGGTCATTCCAGTTCCTTGAATAAAAATTGCTGCCAAAAACAAGTTGTACGTTCGTGCAGCAGCAGCTGGAATAAACAGCAGGGCTCCGACTGCCATGAGCATCAAGCCAAAGGACATGCCTTTTCGATATCCTATTTTGTTTAAAAACCACGAGGAGGGCAGTGCCATGACCACAAAAGAAATGTAAGAGGCCGAAGCGACCAAATAGGACTGGGCTGCTGTCAACTCATTGATGGTTTTCATAAATGGGATCAAGGCACCGTTGATCCAGGTCACAAATCCAAAAACAAAAAAGATCCCCGCGATGATGCTGATGGAAACAAGAGAATTGCGAACGGTGGAAGCAGTTGTTGTTGCAGACATGTGATGGAATTTAGTAGTTTGTGCTTGGCAGTCGAAAATACAAATCCCTTTCTGCCCTGCAAAACAATGAAAAGGAAAAGGTTTTAATTTCTTCCTTTTTCGTTGGGATACAACTGATAAACGGGATCGCTTTGCCAAAAGTCTTTGGTGTCAACGTCTAAAATTGTCAAAGGGTTTTTGTGGGCGGCACCGGTGTCTATATTCCATAAATTTTCGATGTTTACCGGGCTGTGCTTCCCAATTCGTGACAAGGCCGTATGTCCGATAAAAATTTCTTTGTACTGCAACAGGCGTTTGGGATAGTATTCGTTGTTTGGTGTGAGGTTTTTGTCGAGGGCCAAAACCATTTCCCACAGGGAACGATCCCAATAGAGCATTTTTTCAAAATACTCATTTTCTACACCTTTTTGATTGGTAAAACCTGCATGGACAAACAAACGGTTTTCGGAATCGATGTGGAAGTTTTTCAGTTGTTCAAAAAAATACAGGTGGCGTTGTACGATGTTGTGAGGGACTTTTGCGTAGGAGTCTACACTTGCCTGTCCTCCGTGAAACAGCCATGTTTCGTTGCTTTCTTCGTATTTGAGCCAACGGTAGCACAGGTCGTCGTGGTTGCCCCTGAGGAAGATGCAGCGGTGTGTCGTGTTCAAATGAATCAAGTAGTCGATAACCTGTGGCGATTGGCTCCATCCGTCTACATAATCTCCCAAAAAAATAAGGGTGTCTTCTGTGGAAACTTGAGCGCGTTCCAAGACTTGCAAAAGGGCTTGTAAGGCTCCGTGTATGTCTCCAATGACAAAGGTTTTTGGTTTCAATATTTTTTTTCTCAAAGCTAATCGATTTTCAGAAAGAGGGCAACAAATCAAAAGATATGTTTTGATTTGTTTACAAGTCTCTGTGGATTTGGGTTCCAGAGGCTTGGGCTACTGGAAGTACAAGTACATCTGCAATGTTGATCGGATAGGGTCTGCTGACAACAAAGTGGATCAAATCGGCGATGTGTTCTGCGCGTAGGGGCTGAAAGCCTTTGTAGACATTGTCTGCCCTGTCGAGGTCTCCTTTGAAACGCACCTCAGAAAATTCGGTATTGACCAGTCCTGGGTGGATGGCTGAGACACGGATCCCGTATTTGCTCAAGTCCATGCGCATGCCTTGGTTCAAGGCGTCTACTGCGTGTTTGGTGGCGCAATAAACATTGCCTCCTGCATAGACTTCTTTGGCAGATATGGACCCGATGTTGAGAATGTGGCCTTTTTCCCTCGCGACCATCTGCGGGCTGATGGCTTTGGTTACATAGAGGAGTCCTTTGATGTTGATGTCGATCATGGCATCCCAATCTTGGGGATCTCCCTTGTGGATGGAGTCCAAACCATGCGCATTGCCGGCATTGTTGATTAAGATGTCTATGTTTTGGAAGGGTTCTGCCAAGGAAGCGACGGCCTCAAAAACCGCCGCTTTGTCTCGCACATCAAAATTGAGTATACAGACTTCTGTCTGTGTGCGCAATTTCTCTTGCAAGGCCAATAGGCGTTCTTTTCTTCGTCCACAAAGCACCAAGCGAATTTGATGGGCTGCAAAAATTTCTGCGGTGGCTTTTCCAATTCCTGAAGTGGCTCCCGTGATAAAAGCTGTTGGGGTCATTTGTTAGTTTTGAGTTAAAGATAGCATGTTCCGCATGAATTCGAAAACATTTTTGAGGATTCTCTTTGTTTTGAAAGTGGGCGCTCTCGAAGAAGCGCAAAGCGCTGCAAAAACCCCCTAACGAAAAAAAAGCCACTCCTTCCCGGGAGCAGCTTTTTATTTGACTGGCAAACAAAACCAATCAAAATCAACTAACCAAACTTAAATATTTATTTTTTAACACATGGATAACCAAGTGTGCTATTTGAATATGTCTTGTGCTTTCCTGAAATTTTATCTAAAATGAACGAAGAAAACTTCTATATGATACAAAACAATATTCATGCCAAAAGTGTTTTTTAGAAAAAATTTTACTGGTTTCAATAGAAACGGAATTTGTAAAAGGGCAAGCCCTTCGATGTCAAGACTTGGCTTTGCGATTGGTATTTACAGGGAAATGGAACGGGACTAAGGCGCACTCTTTTGTTGGAGCACCGCTCAACTAAAACTATTGGAACAAACAGCCCTTAGCTGATAGATCATTCATGGGAATTAAAAATTTATTATATTGGTGCTGTCGTGCACAGAAACACAATTGCATATCTGCTTGTTCTAGAAAAGAACAACAACCGATCATAAAATAATAAAGCAGATAATAGCGGCCACTATATAAAAACAGGGCGAAACCGAAAAGCCACAAGAGTAGGGAATTTAAACAAGTAAAATTATGAATTGGTATTTAAAAGTTTTGAAACAGTATGCTGACTTCAGCGGAAGAGCAAGAAGAAAAGAATACTGGATGTTTGTTTTATTCAATATGATTTTCGCCTTTCTAGCTATTAGCATTGATAATTTAGCTGGGACAAATGGTCTTTTTTACTTACTTTATGGACTTGCAGTTTTTGTACCAGGATTAGCAGTTGGAGTAAGAAGACTTCACGATGTTGGCAAAAGTGGCTGGATGCTTTTCATAGCTTTAATCCCAATAATTGGATCAATTTGGTTAATTGTTCTTATGGCAACTGATAGCAATGTTGGAGAAAATGAATACGGACAAAATCCAAAAGAAGTGATCGTCTAAAGAAACCCGCCATTTACAAATGAAACCATCGCTTGTAAGTGAGCATTTCATGAATCTTACCCCCAAGGAGGGCCTGCTTGAATCTTCTCAAAAAATTTGATTGCGTTTTTGATGTGTATCAGGTGTTTATCTAGAATTTTTCAGAGGCAAAGTAGGGCCCTTCGTTTTCTTATTGGGAGAATTTTCAAATGAAAATTTGAACTTAGTTATCTTTAGCAGTAATTATATTAAAGTTTTCGATACCGCTCACGAAAGACTTTATCTATTATTTTATGTTTTGACTGTAAAGTTTATTGAAAATACAACGCGTCAATAAAATATATATGCAATGGGGGTTCGAAAATATTTTCAAACCGTTTTTGTTATTTTAGGTATCTTGCGTTTGTAAAATAAGTATTCGTATGACAATCCAATACTCCTTCACATAATCTTACCTCTCATTGTAAGAACTTAAGAATGAAAAAAAAGACAACAATTTTAATCCTATTAACAATTTTAATCGCAGCAACATCGTGTCGAAATGATGAAGTATTTACAGAATATAAAATAAAAGAATTTTCGTTTAAAGGACATGACGCAAAAATTGTATTTCCTCAAGAACAAAACCAAAATAATTACTGGATTTGGAGGGCAAGATTTTGGGGGCATGAACCTCAAGTTGACAAAGCACTTTTGGAAAAAGGGTTTCATGTTGTATACATAGACGTTTCTAATTTGTTTGGCAATCATGAAGCTGTGGATTTGTGGAATGACTTTTACACATTTTGTGTATCGAAGTATGACTTAAATAAAAAAGTTGTTTTAGAAGGAATGAGCCGTGGTGGATTAATAGTGTATAATTGGGCATCACAAAACACGAATAAAGTTTTCTGTATTTATGCTGATGCACCTGTATGTGATATAAAAAGTTGGCCCGGTGGAATGTTTAATGGAAAAGGAAGCCCTAAAGCATGGGAGATTTGTTTGGATGCTTACGAATTAGACACGATTTCAGTAAAGAAATTTGAGGATATTCCAATAAATAATTGTGTAAATATTGCAAAAAGAGACATTCCTGTTATGCATGTTTTTGGGGATTCTGATAAATTAGTACCGCATAAAGAAAACACTGCATTGTTGGCTGAAAAGTTTGAAGATGCTGGAGGTACAATTCAACTTATAAGAAAAAAAGGTGTTGCACATCATCCTCATAGTTTAGTAAACCCAAAACCAATAGTTGACTTTATAATAAAAAGTATTGAAGATAAGAAATGACGAGTGGTAACAATGGATGAGAACATGCTCAGAATTGAATCGGTCAGCACTCAATGAAACCGAGCACTTGGACATCAGGAACTATCGAATCTAATCCCCAAGGAGGCCTGGTTGATTTTCCTCAAAAAATTTGAATGTGTTTTTGATGTGTCTCAGGTGTTTCTCTAGAATTTTTCAGAGGCAAAATAGGACCCTTCGTTTTCTTATTGGGGGAATTTACGACCTCTTTTATTTTAAAAAAACCTGAGTTTTCTCGGTGGCTGTATGCGAGAACTGCTTCGGTTTCTTTCAACAAAAAGGATGTTTTAAAAAGTAAAGTTGCCGAATTTGTGTTTTCATAGCCCGTCCTAAATGGCGGGTTTCTTTTGGGAGAATTCGCAAAGTATGCGGTGAAGCTGTTTTGGAAATTCGCATTTGTTTCAATGGGAGCCCATTGCTTTCGGAAGTAAATCGAATCGAGCTGAAGGCCTTCGTTTTGCTGCAAACAAGAGAACGTTAGGACAAGCCCACGGACTCCCGGTTGGCCTCCCACCCAACTTTTGTAGAAAACATCCTCCAAGACAAAAGGCGGGTGCTTTTGAAAAAGCATTCCCTTGGGGGAATGGCAGCTACAAAAAAGCAAGAACGTTGTAAAAACAGTGTTTGATAAAAAGCGCATGTACATCCCTTCTACTTTCGAAATTACAAAAAAAAGCCTCCTTTTGCAAAAGGAGGCTTTTTTGTTTTTCACTGCTGTTGCAGCTATCCGTTCAGGGCTTCTGCTCCACCGACAATCTCAAGGATTTCATTGGTAATGGCTGCTTGACGTGCTTTGTTATAGGTCAACAACAAGTCGTTTCTCAAGTCGTTTGCATTGTCTGTTGCTTTGTGCATCGCAGTCATCCGCGCACCGTGTTCGGAGGCAAAAGAGTCACGCAATGCTTTGAAAAGTTGTGTTTTCAAAGATTTTGGAATCAATGCGGAAACGATTTCTTCTTGTGCTGGTTCAAAGATATAATCCAAAGAGACTGCTGCTGTATTTTCTGCAGGTTTGATGGGCAAAAACTGCTCAACTTTTACGATTTGAGTGGCTGCGTTTTTAAAACTATTGTATACAATCTCAATTTTATCGTAGGTTCCGTCTGCAAACAACTGCATCAAATTTTCGGCAATTTCAGCAACATTTTCAAAGTTTAACTCATCAAAAATAGCACTTTGGTTGTCTACAACTGTGTACTCTTTTCTTAAAATGTCGTTTCCTTTTTTCCCGATGGTCAACAATTCTACTTGTTGTCCTTGGTAATTGTTTGCGATATTGGCACGTGTTTGTTTGATGACCGAAGAGTTGAAACCTCCACACAAACCTCTGTTTGAGGTAACGACCACCAACAAAACTTTGGATACGGATCTTTGCTGTGCATAAACTCCTCCCGTATCAGCATCTAGTGTTCCGCTCAAGTTTTGCAACAATTCGGAAAGCTTGTCGGAATAAGGACGCATGGCCGTAATGGCGTCTTGCGCTTTTTTTAGTTTGGCCGCAGAAACCATTTTCATCGCGCTCGTGATTTTCATCGTGGAGCCAATGGAGGTAATTCTGTTTCTAATTTCTTTTAAGTTTGCCATTCTTTTTAGTTATGAGTTAGGAATCCGCAGTGTTTTGACAATCCGCACTAAAATTTAACTGTTAAGCAAATTTTGCTGAAATCTCAGCAGCAGCAGCTTCCAACACCTCTAAGGATGCCTTTTCTAATTTTCCTGACTTTAAAGAGTCTAAGGTGTCTCTGTGTTTCGCATTCAAATACTGAATGTAGTCTGCTTCAAATTCTTTGACTTTGTTTACGGGAACGTCTTTCAACAAGTTTTTTGAACCTGCATAGATGATTGCTACTTGGTCTTCTACGGTGTAGGGATCGTTTTGTGCTTGCTTGAGGATCTCTACATTTCGCTGTCCTTTTGAGATGACATTCATCGTAGCGGCGTCCAAATCAGAGCCAAACTTTGCAAAGGCTTCCAATTCACGGTATTGTGCTTGGTCCAATTTCAAGGTTCCAGATACTTTTTTCATGGATTTAATTTGGGCCGAACCTCCTACACGAGAAACTGAAATTCCTACGTTGATTGCGGGTCTTACTCCTGAGTTGAACAAGTCAGACTCCAAAAATATTTGTCCGTCAGTAATCGAAATTACGTTGGTCGGAATGTAGGCAGAAACATCTCCTGCTTGTGTTTCAATGATGGGCAATGCCGTCAGCGAACCTCCTCCCTTGATTTTTCCTTGTAAGGAATCGGGAACATCGTTCATTTGAGAGGCAATTGCATCGTTGTTGATAACTTTTGCAGCACGTTCTAACAGTCTTGAGTGTAGGTAAAATACATCTCCAGGGTAGGCTTCACGTCCCGGTGGTCTTCTCAACAACAAGGATACTTCACGGTAAGCAACTGCTTGTTTTGACAAATCATCATAAACAATCAATGCAGGTCTTCCTGTGTCTCTAAAATACTCTCCGATGGCAGCACCTGCAAAGGGAGCATATACCTGCATCGGTGCAGGATCTGAAGCATTTGCTGCCACTACTGTGGTGTAAGCCAAGGCTCCTTTTTCTTCTAATAAGTTTACAATACCTGCTACGGTAGATGCTTTTTGTCCAATCGCAACATAGATACAATATACAGGGACACCTGCATCGTAAAATTCTTTTTGGTTGAGAATCGTGTCCAAAGCCACCGTTGACTTTCCAGTCTGACGGTCTCCAATAATCAACTCACGTTGTCCACGTCCTACAGGGATCATGGCATCTACGGATTTGATTCCTGTTTGCAAAGGTTCTGTTACGGGTTCTCTAAAAATCACACCAGGAGCTTTGCGTTCCAAAGGCATTTCGAAAGTTTCTCCTTCGATAGGTCCTTTTCCATCAATCGGGTTTCCCAAGGTATCGACAACTCGACCGACAATTCCTTCTCCTACTTGCAAGGATGCAATGCGCTCTGTTCTTTTGACTGTAGATCCTTCTTTGACTGAAATAGAAGATCCCAGAAGAACGACTCCTACGTTGTCTTCTTCTAAGTTCAGTACAATCCCTTCCAATCCTGATTCGAATTGAACCAGTTCTCCGTATTGTACATTTGCCAAACCGTAAACACGAGCAATTCCATCACCCACTTGTAAAACAGTTCCAACTTCACTCAAAGAAGCAGAGGCTTCAAAGTTTGTCAATTGTTCTTTTAAAATTGCTGATACTTCAGCGGCTTTAATTGTTGCCATCTTGTATTATTTAGAGGTGTAATTAGATTTTTGCAACAAAATGACTGTTGTCAAATTGTCTTTTCAATTGATTTAAATTGTTTGAAATACTTGCATCGTATTGAAGGTCTCCAACACGGAGCACAAAACCACCAAGAATCTCTGGATTGACAAGGTTCTCCAATAGGGCTTCATGACCTGTCAATTCTTTTATTTTTGCCAATACTTTTTCTTTCAACTCAGAAGTCAAAGGAACAGCAGTGGTTACTTTTGCGACGTCTATCAATTTGTCGTGATCGAACAACACACTGTATTGTGAGGCAACCAACGCCAACAAAGGCAATCTTTTGTTTTCTCCCAACAAACCTATCAGTCCTAAAGAAATTTGGTCTATCGACTCAGAGAAAATTGTGTTGAGTGCATTGATTTTGTCTTTTGTTTTGATGATCGGACTGTTCAAGACTAAGGCGAGCTCGTCACTTTCCGAAATGGTTTCGGCAATCAACTGCATGGATGCATTGACAAGTGTTTCTTGTTTCGAATCTTTGGCAAGGTTCAAAACAGCTTTGGCGTAACGAAGTGCAGGTCTGTTTCCTTTCATTGTCGTCTTATTTTAAAGTCGCTCCTTCGAGCATTTTATTTACCAATGCCAATTGCTCCTCCTTGGAGGCCAATTCTTGCTGCAGTACTTTTTCAGCAATGGAGATGGACATGGTAGCTACTTGATTTTTAAGCTCCGCAATGGCAGCCTTCTTTTCTATTTCAATCGCAGATTTGGCAGCTTTGATAAGGCCATTCGCTTCTTTTTTCGCTTCGTCTTTTGCTTCGGATATCAAGGTGTCTTTGATCTCACGAGCTTCTTTTAACAAAGCATCTCTTTCGGCTCTGGCTTCTTTTAGAATGCGTTCGTTGTCAGCATTCAATGATGCCATTTCTTTTTTGGCCGAAGCTGCAGCTTCCAATGCACTTTTAATGCCTTCTTCTCTGTCGTTGACGGCTTCTAGAATTGGTTTCCAAGCGAATTTTTTTAACAAAAGCACCAATCCAATAAATAAGAGCAGTTGCCAAAAAAACAATCCAAATGAAAATTGTTCGATCAATTTGTCCATAGTGGGAGTTGTTTGTTCATTAATTTTTAAAAACAGTCGCTACAACCAACCGTTGCAGCGATTGTTCATTTGTTCATTATGCTGCAAATAAGGCAGCAAATCCAATACCTTCAATAAGGGCCGCTGCGATAAGCATGGCTGTTTGGATTTTTCCTGAAGCTTCTGGTTGACGTGCGATTGCGTCCATTGCTGAACCACCAATTCTACCGATACCCATTCCGGCACCAATTACAATCAATCCTGCTCCTACATAATTTAAACCTTCCATAATATATATTAATTAATTAAACATTCTATTTTAATGATGTTCCGCATGCTCTTCTACCGCCGAACCAAAGTAAAGCGCAGACAACATGGTGAAAATATAAGCTTGCAATGCCGCTACCAATAATTCTAATAGGGACAGCGCAAAAGCCAGTCCAAAAGACAATGGGCTTCCAATCCAATTTTTAAACACAAACATCATTCCGATGATGCTCATCAGTACAATGTGTCCTGCCGTGATGTTTGCATACAAACGAATCATCAAAGAAAAGGGCTTGATGAATGTTCCTAAAAGCTCAATCGGAGCCAAAAGAAACTTCATTGGAGTGGGAACACCTGGCATCCAAAAAATGTGCTTCCAATAGTTTTTGTTCGCAGTAAAAGTTGTGAGAAAATAGGTGATCAGGGCCAATGCCAATGTAACTGCAATATTATTCGTGACATTTACACCTAGAGGTGTCAAGCCCAAAAGGTTGATGATCCACACAAAAAAGAAGACCGTCAACAAATAGCTCATGTAATTTTTGTATTTTTTTTCGCCGATATTCGGAATCGCAATGTCGTCTCTGATGTACAAAATGATTGGCTCCAACAAACGTCCGATTCCTTTTGGTAACGGATTTTTCTTGTAATTGCGTGCCATCTTTACAAAAACGAAAAGCATCAACAAAGAAACAAGAAAAATAAAAGCAACGTTTTTGGTGATCGAGAAGTCAAGCGGTTTTGTATTTGTGACATGGTGATGGTCATCGTAAGAAATCGCTCCAGAAGCAGTTGTTTTGAATATCTTTCCGTGGTATAATTTATAAAAACGACCAGCGACGGCTGCTACTTTTTCCCCGTGGTGAAATTTAGAAGAAGAAAAAATTGTCAATCCTGCTTCTTGGTCCCATAGAATTACTGGCAAAGGAAATCCAACATGACTGACGTTCCCCGCTTCGTCTTCACTGGAATACAGGCCAAAATCATGAGAATCTAACAAGTGATGATTGATGAAATCTTTGATTTGTTTTTTTAAGGAGGTCTTCGCATTTGCTGTAGTTGCAGGGGAACTGTGATGACCTGACTGGTCATGGTGCTGTGCAACAGATACAAACGAAACTAAAAACAGTAAAAAAACAATCGATTTGATTAAAAATTCTCTTCGCATATGATATAAATAACCGTGTCTTAAAATCGGTGCAAAGATATATTTTTATATCAAACCTAGAAATTAATTTCCGCATTATTTTTTGAGTCAAAAGAACCTTGTGTCATTCTTTTTTGGACGGGGAATTTAAAAGCTGAATCAAATACCAGGTCTCTGAAATCAAACAGACCAAATAAGGAATAAAAAAAGCAAAAAACTCAACTCTTTCCAACGCTCCGTCCGCTTTGTAAAACGGGTAGAAAAAAACAAAAAAAACAGCGAATTTTAAAAAGCTTCCAAACATAAATAAAAACCCCAATTGATCGCTGTATTTTTTTCGAAGAAAAAATAAAAGCATGAAAATACCGAATGCCAAGGCGAAATTTAGCAGGTAAGACAATACGATTTGATTGCTGTATGGAGGCAATCCTAAATGGGCTTGGACAGCCGCATGGATTCCAAATGTCAGTATTGAAAAAAAAGTCAAACTGCAAAAAAAAGACCCGATCAGCTTTTGCATGTTTGTTAGGTTTTGTCTTGAATTTTTTTCAATTGAAGTAAAAGACTGTAAAGGGAAAGCAGGAAGGCCATCAGAATCAAAACCAACGTGAAAACTTTTTCAAAGCCAAAATACACATCTAATTTTTTTCCAAAATAAGCTGCAAGATACATGGCAACACCCATTTGAATTCCGGCACTTGAAAGTCTTATAAAAGTATCAAGCGGTTTTTTCTTCAACTTGTTTGGCTTCTTCATGACTGAGTTCTTTGACCATTCCTTTCATGCTACAGGTTGCGTTGAACGCCGCTCCTGGCTCTACATTCAACTTGCCGATCAAAACCTCTCCGGTAATGATTGCAGTTGCTTTGAGTGTCAGCATGTCGCTGATGGTTAGCGTTCCCGAAACTTCCCCTTCTACATCTGCGTTGGTCGCTTCTATCAAGCCTTTTACAAGGCCTTCTTTGCCGATAATCACTCTTCCTTTTGCTCGGATGCTCCCATCTACAGTTCCGTCAATTCTGAAATCTCCATCAGAAGAGATGTCTCCAACGATGATGGTTTTTTTTCCAATTACATTTCTTTCTAAAACAGGTACATCTTTCATTTTATCAGTTGTTTTGAACATGGGTTTTATTTGAATTTTCGAATCAATTCTTTCGCTTTTTTGGCTTCTACAGAATTGGCGTGGTTCAACAGCAAATCTTGCAAAGCTTTCAAAAATGCTTCCTTTCCTTGAAGTTGTGCCAAAGCATGTGCCTTTAAAAGCAAGAACTTGGGAACGATTGCATCGCCTTCAAAGATACGCAAGGCTTCTGAAATTTCAACAACGGTTTCTTCACAAACTCCTGATTTGTAAAATGCGTAAATCTCGTTGTAACGTTCCACAGGGGTCAATCCTCGGCCCGAGGCGCTTGCTGAAGTGTTGGTGTTCGACAAGAGTTTCGCAAAGACAGAAGTTGGAAACTCTTCCAATACCTTGTTTTTATAGTGACTTGCCTTGGCATCTCCCATTTCCTGGTAAATTTTGTACAAATGGTAAGTCGCTCCTAAGGCCAATTGCTTCTTTGGCGCGTCCAAAAGTAGGTTTTCCAAAGTGGTGCTTGCCAAGATTGGCTGCTTGAATTGTTCTTTGTAGATCAGCCCCAATTGGTAATGGGTGTTGTTTCTCAATTGAGAGATGCTGTCTACCTCCTTTTCCGATGCAGGCAATTGCCTGAGATAGAAAGAAACCTTGTACCGCTCCGGAATTTCTTCCACTCCTTCATCTAGAGATTCTTTCGATTCCTCTTGGGGATTCTTTTGCGGAATTGCAGCACTGTCAGACCAACGCCAATTGTCTTTCAAAGGTCTTGAACCCCATACTTTTTTAAATTCTTGGGCTCCAAAACCAAGGGTTTGTTTGTTGTAAAAATACCATTTCCCTTTGCTGCCTATGGCAGGTTGACGCGACACACTTGCGCTGTTCAAACCTTCATACTGTTCCAAGTTCTTTTGAAACGCGATGGCTTCCTTTTCTTCGGCATCCTTTTGTTGCAAGGAATCAATGTGCGATTGAAAATAGCTTTTTTGAGCGGCTTCACTCATAGAAATTACCGTCCACAAACTATCGTTTCGAACCGCAATTTCTTGGAGTACCAAAACCGTTTCCAAGCCTTCTCTTCTCGATTTGATGTTTCGAATGCGCTTGGTGTTCAACTCCTTAGAAACCTGTAAAACACTGTCGTAATAGGCCCCCGCTACGGCGTAATCTGTTGCGTCAAAATACAAATTCCCCAAGGCTTCGTAAGCGTATCCTTTTTGAAACTCCTTGGCGTTTTTTGCCTGAGTGGCCTTTGTAAAATAGCGAACTTGTGCTTCTCTATTCCCTCTTTTCCCTTCCAAAACTGCGAGTTGGTAAAAGAGTTCGTCCAAATAGGGCCTATTGTCTCGGTTTTCAGTCAACTTGACAAGTTGTGTAATCAACATCGAGGCATCGGTTCCCACTCGGTAGTTCTTTGCTTTTTCAATTTCTGCGTGCAAACGATAGGAGTAGGGTGCTTTGGAGAGTTCAATCAAACTTTGAAACGCCTGTTGGGATTTGTTCATCCGATTTTCTTGCCGGTACAACTGTCCTAAAATCATCAGGTGCCTCGCTTTTTTAGAAGGCAGTTCTCCCAGAGAAACCGCTTGTTCTAAGTGGCCTATCACTGCAGAGACACTGTCCAGCTGCCTGTAGGCAATCGCTAGTGTCGTATGGATGTCCTCCTGTACTTCACGCGAGACGTTTTGTTTTCTGAGCAGGCGCCTTAAGGCAACCAATGCCTGTGTCTCGTCTTGCAAACGAATGTTCGTTTTGGCTTTCCAAACAAGGGTCTCGTTGATCAAATCTGCATCGGGATAGTTTTTGATCACATAGCTAAAAGCTTCCAAAGCCGGTACAAATCTTTGGGAGTAGTAGCGCGATTTTCCCAACAACAAATATGCGTCGTCGATAAAGCGATTGCGCTCAAGAGATTTGATTTTCATCGAGTGTTTCTGAATCCCTTTTACCGCTTTCGCTTCTGCTGCTTCAAAAGCACTCAACGACTTTTTAGAAGTAGCCTCCGGAGCATTCTCTGTTTCCAACGACAGTGCTTGGTAATTGTCTTGATTGATTTCTATCGGTTCAATGGGCAACACTTTCCAATAGTTGTCTTGGTAAGCCTCATTGATTTGTTCCAAGCCTTTTTGAAAAGCCAAGTCCCCATTGTACAGAATGTTGAAATTCGTGGTCATCGCATGGTACTCTCGATTGAAAAATCGGTCCTTTTTGGTGCTACAGCCCACAAGAAGTATCAGAATAAAAAACGTCAGGATATGGAAGTGCTTGTTTTTCAAAAGTTTTAATTTGGTCAATCGTACCTACTTGTATCCCCTAACAGCAATCCTGTAGGGAATTTAAAAAACGTAAAATTACAAATTATATTATGAATGGCTTCTAAAACTTGCAGTGCATTCCAGCTCAAGGTTGTGAAGTGGTCAAAGGTCTAAAAACTGGTTTCTTTAAAAGAAGATTACAAAATTGTCGGGGAACTAGTTTACAAAGCGGTCAATGATTTCTTTTACCGATTCAACTTTGGACGTGTGTTCTATACTGGGTCCTGCCACCCAAACGGTTTTGTAGGTAACAGTTTTGGCCGCTTGTGTCACGTCAGAAGATCCTTTCAAGTAGCGCAACAATTTGACCCACTTTTTTAGTTTTTTATTTTTGTTTAAAAACCGTTCTAGCCAGGTCTCTTGTGTTCCCGTTTTTTGCACATAAGGTGTGTTGATGACCGTGCAAGGAGTTCCAGATATTTTTTTGGTGACGACCACATCGTCTTTGCCGTAATCGATACAGGCTTGTTTGTATTCCTCAGAAATGTCCGCTTCTTTTGAGGCGATGAATGGACTTCCGATGGAAGCGCCGACAGCACCTATGGACAGCAAATATTCCAATTCTTTTCGGTTTCCTACCCCTCCTGCAGAAATGACGGGAATGTCGCAATGAAGTGTCAATTCGTTGATCAAATGATCTGGGTCCAAATTTCCGCGATGACCACCCGCTTGATTGTTTACCGCAATCAAAGCATCACAGCCCAAGGCCTCTACTTTTTTTGCCTGTGCTGTGTTGACTACATCGCAAAAAACTTTGATACCTTTTGCATGGGCTTTTTCAATAATTTCTTTGGGGTTTCCCAGTGAGGTGATGATAAAATCAACTCCCAATTCGCAACAAGCATGCAATTGATCTCTGTACTTTAAATTGGATTTGTTGACGATTAAGTTGATGCCAAAAGCGCCTTTGGGTGTTTTGGCCTTTTGCAGTACTTTTATGGCGCTTTTTAATTCCTCAATCGTTCGATAATTCATCGCGGGAATACAAGCCGCAATGTTTTTTCCCATCGCTGCAATTGTCATTGTTACGTTGGAAACCAAAAACATGGGAGCTAAAATAATGGGGTGTTCTATGCCAAGTATTTCTTGTAAGCTCTTCGGTTTGTTTTTCATTTGGGGTCATTGAAAGTTTAAAGATACACATTTAGTATGCATGCATAACAAAAAAGAGGCGACTATTTTTCACCCAAACCAATCGCAAAACCTTTGTTTATAGAAAAACTGCTTTGAAAGAAAGCGATTAAATTCCTTTTTTTAGATAATTTTCCTCATTTCTATCGAGTGCATTTTATAAGTTTCTTATTTTTGCATGTACAAACAGTCACATGCATCAATTTCACACCCTCAAAATAAAAGAAGTAAAAAAAGAAACTCCTAGTGCTGTTTCTCTTCTTTTCGACATCCCTTCGAATTTAGCATCCCTTTTTCATTTTACAACAGGTCAGTATGTGACTTTAAAAACTTCGATCGATGGAACTGAAGTGAGAAGAGCATATTCCATCTGTTCTTCTGAAAAAAGTGGAGACCTTCGGGTGGCTATAAAAACAATTCCAGAGGGCTTGTTTTCCAATTTTGCTTTCAGCACTTTGGAAGCTGGAGCTGTTTTGGACGTCAGTCCTCCAGAGGGAAATTTCCTTTTGAAAACAGCCGCTAACCAGTCCAAAAACTACCTCGCTTTTGCTGCAGGAAGCGGAATTACTCCTGTATTTTCGATGGTCAAAACTGTTTTGGAATCGGAGCCAAAGTCCAGCTTTACACTGGTTTATGGAAACAAGTCCGAAAAAGAAACCCTGTTCAAAGAAGCATTGGACACGCTGACAAAAAAACACCTCGCGCGCTTGCGCCTGCAATATGTATTTAGCCAAGAACGTGTCGAAGAAGCTCTTTTGGGTCGAATCGACAAATCCACGACCAATTACATCGTCAAAAACAAATTCAAACACAGCCCTTTTGACAGCGTTTTTTTATGCGGCCCCGAAGACATGATCCAAACGGTGACCGAAACACTGACAGAAAATGGTTTCCACAAAGAAAACATTCACTTTGAACTATTTTTCTCCTTGGCAGACAGCAAAGAAATCTCTACCGCTAACGGTGTTTCTGAAATTACGGTCCTCGTAGATGACGAAGAAACCACCTATGCCATGGACCAAAAAGATACGATTCTTGCTGCTGCTTTGCGACACCACATCGACGCCCCTTATTCTTGTCAAGGGGGAGTTTGCAGTAGTTGCATGGCCAAAGTAACCGAAGGGCATGCGGTGATGAGTGCCAACAGCATTCTTACGGATGACGAGATCAAAGAAGGCATGATTTTGACCTGCCAAGCGCATCCAACCACAGCAAAAATCTCTATTGATTTTGACGATGTTTGATGTTTGGCAAGCTCCTGATTTGATTCGAGGCTAAAATTCCAAGTCCAATTGTTTTCCCAAAGCTTTGGCGCGCTTGTCTTTTTCGATTCCGATCGCCATCCCGAAGACCATCCCTAAAGGGAGCCACAAGCCCAAAAGCGACATGTTGTTTGCCCGCATGCCAAGAACACTTCCAAGTACAGATCCGGTGAGCATTCCATATGCCATCCAAGTGTTTCGAAAATGGTGCTTTGTCACCAATTGCTCGTCTTTTTCAATTCGTTTCAAAATGACTGCTTGTGTTTTTTTGAGCTGTTTTAACAAGGTTTTTTCTGAATGCACATTCAAATTTTCAAGTTCCTGATTGATCGCTTTTACAAGTGTATCTTCCAAGTTTTTTTGCGCAAGTATTTCAAGAAGCGCTTCGAGTTGAATGCTTTTCTTGTTTGCCTTTTCACGCAGGAATTTCAGGACATTTTCGTCTAATTTGAGGAATGCTTTCATATGGTCAATTTTTATCTTTTTGTTTCTTTATTTGTTTGTTGAGCACTTGACCAACTGTTGTTGGATCGGTCCACGTCTGCCATCATTTCCAAAGGGTCAATCACAACGGAGTCAATGCTCTTTTCTGTTGCAATTCGGTACTGAGGGGCCACCCAAGACCAATCTTTTAGTCGTGTGGCCGTCGTTGGTTTTTCGCCGCGCATCATCAGCAAAGGAATGTAAAAATTTTCAGTCGTCCCGTCTCGATAGACAACGGACAGGTCAATAGGCATGGGCATCCTTCCAATGCGTTGCAACAGAATTTGAGTAGGGTTTTCTAGCGATACTCCGTAATCTATGGCATGGGTGGTTTGCGTCCAATAGTTAAGGTACCAATCCAAGGAAATTCCCGAAACCTTTTCGGCAGTTCTTTTGATGTCATTGGGGCTTGGGTGTTTGAATTGGAACTTTTGATAATAGCGCTGTAAGGTCTTGTCGACATTTTCTTTTCCCAACACATACTCGAGTTGTGCCAAGAAAAGCGCCCCTTTGCTATAGCTTCCCACACTGTAGGCATAATTGTAGTGATAGGCATCCGATTGGGTCGTCAGTGGCTCTTCAATATGGTAATCCCACAATTGAAAGTAACTTTTATAGGAGTCGCTATTTGGATTTGGATTTCCGAGTTTCAAAACGTGGTTTTCTGCGTAGTTGGAAACATAGGTTGCAAACCCTTCGTCCATCCACGGATGTTTGCTCTCGTTGGTTGCCAATACAAATTGAAACCAAGAATGCGCCAATTCATGCGCAACAACTCCGACCAAACTGCCAAACGAGCGCTCGCCTGTCACCAAGGTACACATGCCGTATTCCATGCCGCCATCTCCTCCTTGTATGACTGAGTATTGCTTGTAGGGATATGGTCCTACGTGGCTGTTGTAATAGGCCAACAGCTCTGAAGTTTTGGAAGGCAAGGCTTTCCAGTTTTTCAAATACTTCTTTTTGAGGTTCTTTTTGTAAAAAAAGTGCAACCGTGTCCCGCTTTCCGTGTCTAAAATGTCGTGATGAAACTTTGGATCGGCAGCCCAAGTAAAGTCGTGAACGTTTGGAGCCACAAAGTGCCAAGTCAATTTTTTCCCTTTGGGATAACTCATTTTTTGAACTTTGTCTTCGTAGCCATGCCCGACCGCTTGCGGGTTTTGCAAATAGCCAGTTCCTCCGACCACGTATTTTTTATCGAGGTGCAATGTGACGTCAAAATCTCCCCATACACCGTGAAATTCTCTTGCAATATAAGCATGGGTATGCCATCCTTCAAAATCGTATTCGGCAAGTTTTGGATACCATTGTGTCATCGACAATGCGACACCTTCTTTGTTATTCCTTCCTGATCGGCGTATTTGTTCAGGGATCTGTCCTAAAAAAGTCATGTCAAAGACTGTCTTCTCCCCGGGAAAAATGGCTTGATTTAAGGTCACCACTAAGAGGGTTCCCTCTGTGTGATAGGTCAACGGAACTCCGTCTTGCTCCAAAGAAAGGACTTTTAGAAATCCAATTTCATCGGACTGTAACAAGGCAATCCTACTTTCGTAAATAGGATTTTCTTCGGTTCCAATGTTGTGCACCATCCGAGCATCGGGGTCTTTCATTTCTTGCAAACGTTGGTCCATTTCGCTTCCCGGTTGGAAGGCATTGAAGTACAAATGATAATACACCTTGTTCAAGGTGTCAGAGGAATGGTTGGTATAGGTCAATTTTTGAGTCCCTCGGTACTGGTGTTTTTTCAAGTCCATGTCCACGTCCATCACATAATCGACATGTTGTTGCCAATAGCCGTTGTTTTGGGCAGAAAGTGTGGCCACAAAAAGAAAAAAAATAAGGGGTCTAATCATATCTATATCTTAAAAAGAGGGTTGTTTGGAATGGCTGTAAAAAGCCATGTAAAACTCTGCTGTAGGCTTTATTTTTGAACCATTGCCGCTGCCATTTTCACTGCGTTGAGTGCATTTACGATGCGTCCAGAAACACACAGCTCGTCCAAGGAGACCAAATCTTCACTTCCTGGTTTGCGTACTTTGAAGTCAATTTTTGTGCCAGAATTCATCAAAATATGTTTGACTTGGGCCGCCGACAATTTGGGGTAGTAAGAGCGAAGTAATGCCGCCACTCCTGCGGTAGATGGAGCTGCCATAGAAGTTCCACTCAAAAATTGATAGCCATTATTTGGGACCGGTGCATATACCTTTACTCCCGGAGCAAACACGTCAACATTCCTTTTTCCATAGTTGGAGAAGGATGCCAACAGCTGTTCGTCGTAGCTGGAACTCATCGCTCCTACCGTAATCATGTTGTCTGATATTTCATGAATTCGGTCCGGAGCATCGTTTGGGTAAGATGCCTTGACATCGATGTTTTTGGCATCGTTCCCTGCGGCATTTACAATCAACACGTCGTGTTTTTCTGCATATTTGATCGCCTCATAAACCCATGCTGCATGCGGTGAATACGATTTTCCAAAACTCGTATTGATGACTTTGGCACCATTGTCTACCGCATATCGAAAACCAAGCGCAACGTCTTTGTCGTATTCGTCCCCATTGGGAACACAGCGAACGGTCATCAACTTGACGTTTTTGGCAACACCTGCCACTCCTTTTCCATTGTTCTGGGAAGCGAGTACAATTCCCGCAACGTGTGTTCCGTGAATTTCATCGTCTTGACGGTTGTTTGGATTGTTGTCTCCATAAAATTTGGTACTGAAGTCATTTGCATCGTCTGCTAAAAGGGTTCTTGGGTGAAAGTCCAAATTGTAATGGCTGTCTACTTGAGAACTGAAATAGGAAATTCCTTTTTTGACCTGTTCCATTTCGGCGGTATAGCTGGTTCCTGTTTGCAAAACCCTCAAGGTCATTTCTTTTTGTTTGGTCAGCATTTCTTCCTCAGTTTCAATGGCGAGGACATCTTCCAATTTGTAATTTTCCTTTCCCGTACTTTTGATCATCGCAGCATGAGCGTTTTTATAGAGGTCGTAATAAAAATTATAGTTGTTTTTAGAATTAGAGGCATCGCCCAATTTTTCATCAAACTCTTCTTTCATCTTTAGGTAAGCGGCGTAGTCATCTTTGTCACTTTCCGAAATTTGCTCGGATATTTTACCTTCAAACTTCACCGATTTCATTTTGATCAGTCGCGTGATTTCTAAATTTTCATCGTAAATCCCGCCTAAGAAATTCCATCCGTGCAGATCATCTGTATAGCCATTTTTGTCGTCGTCGATTCCGTTTTCAGGAATTTCTTTTGGGTTTGTCCACAAAACGTCTTTCAAATCTTCGTGGTTCAAGTCCACTCCCGAATCGTTGATGGCAACGATCACTTCCTCAGAAGGCTTTCCTTTTAAAAAGGCATATGCTTGGGAAACACTCATTCCAGGAATGCTGTCTTTGACAAGATCGGCATGTCCCCAAGTTTGTTTTTCTTTCACAGTCAAAGGGCTTGATTTTGGGGGTGTTTTGATGGCGTTTTCAATCCCCGCTGGAACGGGAATTTTATGAATTGAGGTACAGCTCGTCAAAGCAGCTGTCACAAAAGCAGCAATGCAAAAAGTCTTTAAAATTCTCATGGTGATCGTTGTTTTTGGAAGTTTTTTAAAAGCTATTGAAAACTTCGTTAAAAGTATGGCTGTTTTGGAGACGCACTCCCTTTTTTGTATGATGAACGGTACACAACTCATGCTGTGCATCGTGTTCTAAAAATAAATAATACCCCCGGTCTGCGGCTTCGTTTAAAAACAAGGCTTTTTCACTCATGGTTAGGAGGGGTCGGGTATCGTAACTCATCACATAAGGCAGGGGTAGGTGTCCGACGGTCGGAATCAAATCCGCGACAAAAACAAGGGTTTTTCCTTTGTACTTTATTTTTGGAAGCATTTGTTTTTCCGTGTGTCCATCGACACACAATACTTCCAATTCCAATGCTGGAACAAAAGAATACCGCTCCTTGGAGAGTTCGACAAAATGGAGCTGACCACTTTCTTCAATGGGCAGGATATTTTCTGTCAAAAAAGAAGCTTTCTCACGAGGATTGGGTTGGGTTGCCCATTTCCAATGTGCTTGATTGGACCAGTATTTGGCATTTTTAAACGCTGGTTCGTAGCCAGTTTTGGAGGCATTCCATTGGATGCTTCCGCCACAATGATCAAAGTGCAAATGTGTCAAAAATACGTCGGTAATGTCATCTCTATGAAAGCCCAAATCCGCCAAAGAACAATCAAGCGTATGGGCTCCTGACAAGTAGTAATGCTCAAAAAAGGTTGCGGATTGCTTGTTGCCCATTCCCGTGTCGATCAAGAGCAATCGCTTGCCGTCTTCAATCAACAAACAACGCATCGTCAGATTGATCCGGTTGTTTGCGTCTGCCGGATTGCTGCGTTGCCATATGGTTTTGGGTACGACGCCAAACATCGCGCCTCCATCCAGTTTTAGTTGCCCAGTTTCTATCGGGTAAACTCTCATAAAATTGCAGATTACAGATTTTGGGAGTTGAATTTACGTTTTATTTGTGAATTCTTTTACAAATTCATTCTTTTGGTACGTATTTTCAAACAAAGATGCAGAAATTTAGGGACTTATCCTGTTAAAGGAACTAAAAAAACCACCTTGAAAAACAAGGTGGTTTTGCTGGAGGCGTCGAGCGGATTCGAACCGCTGTAGATGGTTTTGCAGACCACTGCCTAGCCACTCGGCCACAACGCCATTAGGGGTGCAAATTTAGTTAATTTTACTGTTTGCACAAGAACTTTTTGGTGAAATTAGTTTCTGTGCTCAGAAAGGACCACAGTCACCTGTGCGACCTCTCCTCCGATCGGAGGATTGATCTTAGAAACTGCGATGTCTACTGCTTCGACACTTGGAAGCTCCTCTAAGATGCGATGTACAATCCTTCGGGCAACATGCTCAAGCAATTTGGAACGAATGGCCATTTCTTCTTTTACCACCAAATTTAGGTGCACATAATCCACCGTATCTGCCAATTCATCAGAAACCGATGAGGCTGATAAATCTGCTTTTACTTCTACATCTACTCGGTACTCTGAACCTATTTTGGCTTCTTCCTCCAGACAACCGTGGTAGGCATAGAGCCGAATATTTTCTACTTTGATTGTTCCCATAATTTCATTTCAGATCACAAATTTAAGAAAAGTGTTTGGAGATTTGGCTGCAAAAGAGGTGGGTTTTCAAAAAAGTTCCCTTGTCAAAAAGGATTCTATTGTTTCTATTTTCTGTAAATTTGTGCCTTTCATAACCCCGTGTTTGGCTTTGAGCAAGGCGCGACAACTTGTTGAAGATGGTAGAAGAGAAAAAATCTTTGAACTTTATAGAACAAATTATCGAGGAAGATCTGCGCAACGGATTGTCCCCTGATCAATTGCGTTTTCGATTTCCCCCCGAACCAAATGGGTATTTGCACATCGGACACGCTGCCTCTATTTGTTTGAATTTTGGTTTGGGATTGAAATACAACGCGCCTGTCAACTTGCGTTTTGACGATACCAACCCTGCCAAAGAAGAACAAGAATATGTAGATGCCATCAGAAGAGACGTTCAATGGCTAGGTTTCCAATGGGACCAAGAATATTTTTCATCCGATTATTTTCAACAACTTTTTGACTGGGCAATTGCCTTGATCAAAGCGGGAAAGGCCTATGTGGACAACCAATCATCGGAAGAGATGGCCCTGCAAAAAGGAACCCCCACAGAACCGGGAACCAACGGCCCAAACAGAGAACGTTCGGTCGAGGAAAATATGGAGTTATTTTTAAAAATGAAAAGCGGCGCATTTGAAGAAGGCTCGCATGTCTTGCGTGCAAAAATTGACATGCAACACACCAACATGCACATGCGAGACCCCATCATGTACCGCATCTTAAAAAGAACCCACCACAGAACTGGAAACGATTGGTGCATCTACCCGATGTACGATTGGACCCACGGAGAATCGGACTACCTAGAACAAATTTCACATTCAATTTGCACCTTGGAATTCAAAAGCCACCGCGACTTGTACGAGTGGTATGTGGACCAAGTGATTTCCCCGAGCCGCTTGAGACCCAAACAACGAGAATTTGCAAGAAGAAACTTGAGCTATACCGTAATGAGCAAACGGAAGTTGTTGCAATTGGTCGAAGAAAAAGTAGTGACCGGATGGGACGATCCTCGCATGCCCACCATTTCTGGACTGAGAAGAAGGGGATACACTCCAAATGCCATTCGAAAATTTAGCGAGACTGCTGGCATTTCCAAAAGAGACAATGTCACCGATGTGGCCCTGTTGGAATACCATATCAAAGACGATCTCAACAAAACAGCTCCTCGTGTGATGGCTGTTTTAGATCCGTTGAAATTGGTCATCACCAACTATCCCAAAGGAGAAGAGGAATGGGTTCTCGCCGAAAACAACCCAGAAGATCCAAATGCAGGTACTAGAAAAGTGCCTTTTTCTAAAGAAATATACATCGAGCAAGAAGACTTTAGAGAGCAAGCCAACAAGAAATTCTTCCGTTTGAAATTGGGAGGGGAAGTACGTCTCAAAAACACCTACATCATCAAAGCAGAAGCAGTCGTCAAAGATGCCGATGGAAAAGTGATTGAAGTTCACTGTACTTACGATCCGGATTCCAAAAGTGGAAGCGGCACCAAAGCTAGCAAACGCAAAGTAAAAGGAACGTTGCACTGGGTCTCCATCCCACATGCACTGAAAGCAGAAGTACGTCTCTACGACCGTCTGTTTACTGACGAAGCACCGGATGGACACAAAGACAAAGATTTTAAAGATTTTGTCAACCCCAACTCCTTAACAATCGGTTCGGCCTTTGTAGAACCGAGTCTTCAAGAAGCGGTTGCAGGAGACAAATTCCAGTTCCAACGAAAAGGATATTTCTGTGTAGACCCCGACAGCAAGACCACTACTTTGGTCTTTAACAAAACGGTAGGCTTGACCGATTCTTGGGCGAAGATGGAAAAGAAAGCCGTCGCGCCAGCAAAAAACGAAGGATTGGAAAAAGCAGGCCCATTGGCAGGAAAATACCTAAAAACAAAAACTGACCAAGCGCGTGCTGACTTAAAAGCGGAGGTCGCAGAATTGGCAAAAAACATTCCTTTCGAAGCCTTGCTTCCCGCTTTTTCAACTGCGAACTCCAACAAAGAAGTGCTGACCTGTCTGTTGGTTTTAGGCGCAGGGATTGAGCCCCAAACAAATGCGCTGTTTACTGCCTTTTTAGAAAAAACAATGCAGATGAACAATTCCACTATCAAACTGGAAGTGGTCAAATACCTCCTGGGAAATCCTTCCTTGAAAGCACAATTTGACAACGAACTGCAACGCTTAAAGACAGAAGACAAAAACCCAATGGTCAGAGGTGTTTTGGAAGATGCATTGTAAATTCAACTCAAAGAAGCCTGCTCATTTTCTAGGTCCAATCCACGCAAAAAGTCCTCCGCATTCTTTTGCAAGGTCTGTCTCTTCTCTTCGGTCATCTTATCGTAAGTTCGGACCAACATGCCCAACCTTGGGTTTTTTAGAAAAAAAGATCTGTTGACGTGCATAAAGCGCCAAAAAAGACCGTCCCAAGCAGACTGCCATGGCCCCTTCTTGTAATTGCTCATTTTTAAAATGTAATTGGAGCCACTGATGTAAGGTTTGGTGGCAAAAAACCCGCCGTCTGCAAACTGGCTCATTCCATACACATTGGGCACCATCACCCAATCATAAGCATCCACAAACAACCCCATAAACCAACGGTATACTTCCGTGGGGTGGAATTCACACAACAACATAAAATTACCCAAAACCATCAGCCGTTCAATGTGGTGGCAATAGCCTTCTTTTAGTACTTTTTTGATGGTGTCATCCACCGGGTCAATGCCCGTAGTTCCGTTGTAAAAAGAAGGGGGGATCTTTCGTTCAAAGCCCCAAAAATTAGCATTTCTTGAAACCACCCCTTTGCACTCGTACATCCCTCTAATAAATTCTCGCCATCCGATAATTTGCCTGACAAAACCCTCCAACGAATTGAGGGGGATGTCATTTTTTTTGGCATACAAAACCGCTTTCTCGACGATTTCCATCGGTGTAAAAAGCCCTACATTCAACAAAGGAGAGAGCAGGCTGTGGTTCAAAAAAGTTTCCCGGTCTACGATGGCATCTTCATACAGCCCAAAATCCTGGAAACGCGTTGCAAAAAATTGATCCAACCACGCAGCGGTATCCGAATGGTGATAGGGGTATTTTGGCGCTGTTGGAAGCTGTCCCAAATTGTCCGGAAAAAAGGTCTCGACATAAGAGATTGCTTCCTCCCAATAGACATCTTTCTTTGGAAAATGAATGCTTGGCGGTGTTTTCCCTTTGGGATATTTCTTGCGGTTGTCCGCATCAAAACTCCATTTCCCTCCAATAGGTTGTTCTTTCTGATCGATCAGTATGTTTCTTTTGACCCGTTGTTGTTTGTAAAAAGTCGTCTGAAAAAAGGACTTTTTTTCCGCTTTGAAAAAACTTTTTAAATCTTCTTTGCTGTTGATAAACAGGCGGTTTTCAAAACCATTCAAAAGCAATCCCTGTTCCAAAGCTGTTTTTTCGATGCGTCGTTCGAGCCAACAATCTGTGGGGTCGATGTAGTTCACCTGTTGCACTCCTTCTTTTGCCAAGAAGACCAAGAGTTTGCGAATGTCTGAAAGTTCCTTATCAGAAGAGATGTACCGCAGGTCCACGCCGCTCTCTTTTAGATATGCCGCATGGGATTTCATGGACGCTCTGTGAAAAGCCAACTTGATTTTGTGGAAATTGAACTCCTTAAAAAAAAGAGCCTCTTCCACAAGATAAGTCGGATGGCCATTGCTGTACAATTCGTGCTGCTGGAAAAGTTGGTGGGGAAATAAGAGGTTGATTGCTTTCATCGATTGTTTTTGTTTCTTTTACAGCGCTCGCTGCAGTATTTGACTTCTTGCCAATTCAAGGCCCATTTTTTTCGCCATGCAAAAGGACGCTCACAGACAATGCATGTTTTTGAAGGCAAATGTTGTTTTTTCATTTTTGAATGTGGGGATTTCTGACATGAGTTTGCAAGATTCTTTTGCCTTCTTTTTTGACCTGGAGGTTTTTGCGATGTCCCCATATTTTTTCACGCGCAATTTTTCCACTCACCTGCAAATCCACAATGGGAAGCGGATAATGCTCCCCCAAATGAAAACCACAAAAAACCTGATCCATATAGGTCATCTTCCAAGGTTCGTGAACAAACGCTGTGGGTACAGGAGTCAATTCGGGAACCCATTTTTTAATAAAAGCTCCTTGAGGGTCGTGTTCTTGTGACTGCTTTACAGGGTTGTAAATGCGCACCGTATTGATGCCGGTAGTTCCTGCCTGCATCTGGAACTGAGTGTAGTGAATTCCGGGTTCGTAGTCCAAAAACAGACGGGCGAGTACATGGGTTCCAGTCCGCCAATCTTGATCTAAGTGATGACAAAGCAAAGAGACCAGCATTGCGCGCATCCTGAAATTGATCCACCCGGTTGCGCGCAAACAGCGCATACAAGCATCTACCAAAGGAAATCCTGTTTGTCCCTTTTCCCAGGCCGTAACTTTCGATGTGTCCAAAGGGCGAACCAAAGATTCATAGCCCTTGTTGACACAGAGAGTTTCATAGCCACATTCCATTTCAAATTTTTGAATGAAATGGCAGTGCCATTTCAATCGGGTCAAAATGCCCTGAAAAGCACGTTTGTGGCTCTTTCGATTGGGGTGCAAATACAGGTAATGAAGTGCTTGCTTGACACTTAAATTTCCCCATGCCAAATACGGAGAAATTCTTCCGCAAGCCGTGCGACTCGCTTCGGGCTTTGAGATCTGTCTGTGGTAGGCATGTCCTCTCTCCTCCGCGAAGGACCGCAGGTATTTCCATGCGTAAGTTTCGCCAGCAGGTTGAAACTCTGACGGGTATTTTTCAAGCTTTTTTTGAAATTGTTTGGGAAGCTGAAAAGGCGTTTCAAAAGAAGGCAAAGTTTCCTTTGTATAGGAGTTTGCAAGGACTTCTTTCTCCATCGTTTGTTGCCACAACACATCCCAGCCGACCCGGTTTTTAAGCCCTCTGACCACGGCGTCTCTTTGAAATTGAAACCAGGGGATATTTTGGGATTGCAAAAATTTTGAGACGGCTTTGTCTCGATTCCAAGTCAACTGAATCCCGCTTTCTTGGTAAGAATAAACATTTTGGACCTCGAAAATTTCGTGTAAATATTGACAGATCTCCAACGCTTCTCCGTAAAGAGTTCTTACCTGCCTGTCAAATTTTTGCAAGTGCCGATTCATGTCTTTGAGTGCGTGGTACACAAAGCGCAAGTGGCGGTCAGAACTGTCTGGATAAGCAAGCAAAGAGGGCTCGAACAGGTAAAAAATGACATAGGGAATCCCTGCCTCTTCAGCTGCTTTGAGCGGCGCGTGGTCTTGGGTTCTCAGGTCGCGTTTCAACCAGACGATGTTGACCTTTGTTTTCATCTGTTTTTAAGTTCTTTTTTACAGGGCTTCCAAAAGCGAAAGAAAGAAGGAAAATCTCCTTTTACTGAGCTGAGCCAGTCGCGATCGTCTTGGGTCCCTCTGTAGTGTTTGTTCAAGGGATGTTCTTTGAAAATGAGCTGCTGGCCCAAAGCCTGTTTTGCCAAATTCTCAAATTCACCGACAAAAACTTGAATCCCAGGAATGTTTTTTGAGAGTTTGATGACAAAATCGATGCACTTTTCAGAAACGGGATGCTTCTCAAATACCGAAGGTTCTAACAACAAAATTCTGTTGGCTGCTTCGTCTTTTCTCCAAAAAGGGTCCAGATTGTAATAGTTGTAAAGCAAGACGGGACGTTCGGGAAGCAAGGAGACCTCATCGGAAGCCGGCAATGGGGTTTTGAAATCAACTACTATTGAAGCCCTGAGATTTTCGGGGCAGGGAATGTTTTCAAAAGCCTCGTAAGGAACGTCCAAAAAGCTGCCTTTTTGGGAGCCGTAAAAAAAAGTGTTGATGTTGTCTTGGTTTGCGAAGTACTTCTTGTTGGAATTGGTTCCTGCTACCCATTGCCAACTCAAGGCATTGCTCGCCCAATCTCCGTCCAACAAGTGGTAATACATCCACTCAGCAGGGTGTTTCCAATGACTTTTGGCTATGTTGCAGGCGATACTCGCCAGATACATGCGCATGTGGTTGTGTAGGTGTCCGGTATCCTTCAGTATTTGAATTCCTTGGTCAATGAGTTGGATGCCAGTAGTGCCCTTTACAATGGCTTCTGGGATTGCACGATGCAATACCTCCAATTGTTCGGATTTTAAATCTGTGTTGATTTGGGTTCCTTTGGCAATCCATAGCTGCTGCCAGTAATCTCGCCACGCGAGTTCTTGAACAAATTTTTCCATGCTGGAAAATGGAATGCCACGAACCTGCAGTCTTTCAAAAACAAGTTTTGTGGAAAGTACACCTCTTGAAATATAGGGAGACAAATGACTGACGGCTCCGTCAACATAGTTGCGACTTTTGCCATACGCAACGGGGTCTATTTGGTCTATTTTTTGAAGAATCGCCGCAGTCGAAGTTTCAAAAATCATCTTTTGGAAATCTTATTCTGTGTAATTGCGCGTTGGCGACTGCATTTGAAGCGGTCTATTTCAGGATTTCTTTTTTGAAGGTGCTTTTGGCTGACGCCGCTGTGAACACGCTTTCTCCAACGTTTGAAACTGGTAGGTTTCAATTCTTTACGCATCAATTGAACGACTTCTTTTTCTGACAGTTGAAATTGAAAAAGAATGGCTTCAAATGGGGTGCGGTCTTCCCAGGCCATTTCAATAATCCGATCCAATTGTCTTTCTGAAAATTGCGCTTTCATCGAGGGGAAATTTGAGGTTTTGATGTCTTCTCACAAAGATAAGGCTAAAAATGGGGATTCAAAAATGAAAAAATTTCGGGGTTTACTTGAATTGCACTGTTTTGAGAACTGCTTCCACTTCAAACATAAAATCTCTTTTGTCTACAGAAGGTGCATAGACAAAGGCTTCCAGCACAATCCATCGCTTGTTGTCGGGGTCTTCGATGGCAAAGTTTAAAAAAGGACCCGCCATAAAGTCGTTCAAAAGTTCCCATTTCCCATGAGTTTGGTATGTGCGTCTGCCCTTGATTTTTGTCTGAAAAACACGGGGTCTAAACGCCTTTTCTGTAATCATATACATGTCCTCTTTGCGTCCAGGAAGGTGTTTCCTCCCGATAGAATCGCGCATTTGAGAGATGTAGGAACCCAACTTTTTATTGGAAGTAGGCATGGGGGCTGTGTAGATCAAAATATTAGAGTTGCTGTCTCCTTGCGCGAGGCCACCACTCAAATGTTGGCGCAGCCAAAGAAAGTCACCCGTATCGTCTACGGTTTTAAAAAAAGTGGGGATGTTCATTTCCAAGCCCAGCGCATTCAGGGTTTGAAATGCTCCTTTGGGGTGGCTCTTTTTGAGGTGTTTTTTTTGAATATCTGCAAGATCTGCATTTTTGAAGATCCGGGTCAATTCGGAACGGTATTCTTCTAATATTTCGAGAATGGCTTGCTCAGTTGTGCCTGTAACCTTTACGATCTGTTGAGGCTTGGCGTACCTGTTTTTATTGGAAGTAAAGCTGTTCTCTTCCCCCAAGGCAACGTGCAAAACGTTGCGAGTGGCTTTGAACATTTTTCCAAAGGCACTGATCGGAACCTGTGTAACATCAAACTGGGCTTCTTCTTGGGGCATTCCCAAAACGGGAGCGCCCACAATTTCTTTCAGTTTGTCGCCAATCTTGGATTTCCATTGCTGGTCTTCAACCACCAAAAGAAGGTGATTGATCCTTCCGTTAGAGCTGATAAAGACGGGGGCTGTGTTTTTAGTATCGCAGGCCAATGCGAAGAGGAGCAATCCAAAAATAAAATATTTTTTTTGCATGAGCTGCTTTTTTATGTGCTGAATTTTTGACATTCTTTTGGTTTTTTTCAATTCTTTCCAGAGAGTGCTCGACAAAAATCAAGAACTTTTGTTGAGAGTTATCCTTTCGCCCGGTTTTAGGTTCTTGGAATTCCAGAGACCGTTCCAATCTTTGAGTTCTTGAATGCTAACTTTCGGGTATTTTTTTGAAATGCTCCAAAGGGAATCCCTTTTTGGACAGTGTGTTCAAATTTTTCTCCTTTGGGTGTAATTCAAGCGTTTTGGGTAAACAGTCAAACGCTGGCCAATGGTGAGACTGGACGAACGCAGACCGTTCCATTTTTTCAAATCGGAGATCCGAACTCCATAGCGATTGGCGATTCGACCAAGGTAGTCTCCCGATTTTACTTTGTATCTAATGCGTTGGTTCATTTCAAAATACTGGGGCAAGGGCTTTTCTCTCTTTGCATCTGCTGCTGTTGCCAACGCATAAATTTCTTCCTCTTTCTCTACAAAAGTGCCGATCTGTTCGACCGGCATTCTCAAAGTGTAATTCCTACCTTTTACATAAGGAATGATGTCTAGCTTGTATTGAGGATTTAGAAACTGTAGCATTTCGGTACTGATATTTAAAGTTTCGTTTAGCTGCTGAAATGTCAGCAAACGCTTTACTTGAACCGTGTCTGTCGCAAAGTGGTGCGTCAAAGGAGCTGTGGGGTAAATGCCGTGGTCTTTTGCGTGTTCAAAAATATAAAGGGTCGCATAAAACGCGGGCAAGTACCCCGCAGTTTCTCGTGGCAAAAAGGGCCTTATGTTCCAATAATTTCGGTAGCCACCAGACCTTCGAATGGCCTTGGATACGTTGCCAGGTCCTGAATTGTAAGCTGCCAATGCCAGGTCCCAATCTTGAAAAGTGCTGTGCAAGCTTTCCAGATATTTACAGGCGGCTATCGCGGATTTTACAGGGTCTTGCCGTTCGTCCACATAGGAACTTACTTTGAGTCCAAATTGTTTTCCGGTCGCGTACATAAATTGCCAGATTCCTGTCGCACCCACTCCTGATTTTGCTCTGGGGTTCAACGCGGATTCCACCACCGCCAAGTATTTTATTTCTAAGGGAATGTCGAAAGCATCGAGATGGGATTCAAAGAGGGGGAAGTAATACAAGGCCCTGGCCATCATTTTTGGGTAGTACTTGCTTCTTTTTTTGAGGTAGGAATGGATCAGGCGTTCCAAAACAGGGTTGTACTCCAAATTGAAAGGGGTTTGTTGGTTCAAAAGTTCCAACCTTTCTTTTAACAAAGCAGTGGGCAACAGAAGGTCCAAGTCCGGTGCTGTTTTGGCTTGCAGGTCTAGGGTTTTGGGAAGCTCTTCAAAGAGCGGAGAACTGTAGAGGGTATCCACCCAAAGACTGTCAATCATTGCTGGAGCTACCACAGCATTGAGCTGAAGGCTGTCTTTTGAGCCTGCTGTATGCATGGATACGCTGTCTTTTGAGGCGGATGTATCTTCCTTTGTTGGTTGCGCAAAACAGGCTAAAGTCAAAAGACTCGTAAAAAGGAAACTGGTGATTCGATGTGTCATAACTAAAAGTTCGTCAGCCGAAATGAGCTGCCGGTTCATGGGTTTAAAATGTTGTTTCTATCGGAGGGCAGTTGCTGTCTTTTAAACTTCCAACTCCAGCCCGATGGGACAATGATCCGAATGTTTTGCTTCGGGTAGGATGTAAGCTCTTTGCAAGCGTTCTCTCAAAGGTTCAGAAGCCATGAGGTAATCAATGCGCCATCCTTTGTTGTTGTTTCTTGCATTGGCACGGTAACTCCACCAACTGTAATGGTGGGGTTCTTTGTGAAATTCCCGAAATGTATCGACAAAACCACGGGCGATAAATTCAGCAATCCAAGCTCTTTCTACCGGCAAAAATCCGGAAGTGTTTTTGTTTTGTTTGGGGTTGTGAATGTCTATTTCTTCGTGACAGATGTTGTAATCACCACAAACAATCAAATTGGGGACTGTCGTTTTCAGCTGATCGATGTATGTTTGAAATTCCGCCATGTACTGGAATTTGAAATCCAAGCGCGCTGCATTGGTTCCCGAAGGCAAGTAGAGACTCATGACAGAGACCGTGTCAAAGTCCAATCGCAAGTTTCTTCCCTCAAAGTCCATGGAAGGAATGCCTGTCCCATAAACAACTTCATTGGGAGCCGTTTTGGAAAGGATTGCTACCCCACTGTAGCCTTTTTTTTGAGCCGAAAACCAATAGTGGTACGGATAGCCCGCTTCTTCAAACAAGGCCAGGTCCAACTGTTCTTTTTGAGCTTTGGTTTCTTGCAAACAAAGTACGTCTGGATTGGCCGCTTGCAGCCATTCTAAAAAGCCTTTTTTCAAAGCGGCGCGGATGCCATTGACGTTGTAAGAAATTATTTTCATCGTTTCATCGTTTCGTTTTTCACTCTCTTTGCCAAGTCTTTTCCTATCGTGAAGGCAAAAGAGCAGTTCTTGTTTTTTTTAGTACTGCGCACGCTCATTTACAAGCGTCACACCGTTTGGTCGTCAATCTTATGTCTTCAATTCACAACACAAACATTTTTTACAAGCCATTTCCAAAAAGCCCGTTCTAAATTTTTAGCAATTTAATCCAGCGACAAAAGCCAAAATTAAAAAGTGGGTTTTCAGTCATTAGAATTGTATTTTTCTCTCAACTCTTTTCGCTTTATTTTCATAGAAGCCGTTCGTGGCAAGTTATCAATTTTCACCAAATCTACCACTTTGAAAAGGGGATTTAATTTGGTTTTTACAGCGTTTTTTACTTTTTGAAAAGCAGCTTCTTGAGGGAGAATTTCACGAGCAACATAAAAGACCACCAAACGATTTGCGCCTCCTTCTTTGGGGGCAACTGCAATGGCTGCAGCTTCCGCTACAAAAACCAAGGCATTCACGACCTTTTCTATTTGGACTGCCGCCACTTTGATTCCTCCCAAATTCATGGTGTCGTCTGTGCGCCCTTGGGCTTTGTAATAGCCGTCTTTGGTTTTTTCAAGCAAATCTCCATGCCTTCTCAATATTTGGCCTTTGTACATGGGGGTGCCTTTGTAATAGGTGGCGTGGTGGTCTTTGTTGAGCAAACGGGTGGAAAGGCCCAAAATAGGAGGAACTAAAAACACTTCGCCTTGCGTATCCGGGACACCGTGCTCGTTCAACAAGACAAATTCACCTCCCAATGTCTGGGAGGAAAATTGACTGGGTTTGTTTTCTTGGAGCAAAGTACTCGCGAGATAACCTCCGCCAATTTCTGTTCCTCCACAGTATTCTACAATGGGCTTGTGCTTGGCCAATTCCATCAAATAGGCCATTTCTGTTGGGTTGGAAACTTCTCCTGTCGAACTCATGCATTGGATTGAACTCCAATCAAAAGATTCCATCACCCTACTTTGCTTCCATTGTTTGACCATGCTCGGAACAAGCCCTAAAAGGGTCACTTTTGCCCCTGCGACAAATGCGCCAAATTCGGCTTGCATGGGAGAACCGTAATAGAGCGCTATGGTTGCTTTGTTGATCAAAGTGGCAAAGACCAACCAAGGGCCCATCATCCATCCCAAATTGGTCGGCCAACAAACCACATCATTCTTTTGAATGTTGTGGTGGAAATGTCCGTCTGAAGCACATTTTATTGGCGTGGTATGGTTCCAAGGAATGGCCTTTGGGATGCCCGTCGTTCCCGATGAAAAGAGCACCGTAGTGGTCGCTTGAGGGGATTGCTTTACAGAGGTAAATTGGTTGTTATCACTTAAAAAATCGTCCCAAAAGACATCTTGACTTCTCAGTGTTACTGAAGGAGATTCTGTTTGTACAACGACCATTTTGGGAGGGTTCACTGTGCAAATTTTGTGGTACAAATCGTGTGTTGTGCCCTTGCGGTGTATAAAATCTTGGGTGAACAAAAAGGCGGGCTTGGCGATTTCCAATCGCAGGGAAACTTCGTTGGGCGCAAAACTATCTGCAATGGTCGAAACAGCCATCCCTGCTTTAATGCCTGCCAAGTAGAGCACTGTGGCTTCCAATGTCATGGGCATCATCAATGCGATGACATCGCCCTGAATTCCTCCTGCATTTCGCAGACCATTGGCGGCTCGGTTTACGAGATTTTCTAACTGTTGCTGACTGATTTTTTGGACGCTTCCTCCTTCTTTTTGAAAGCAAAGAACCGTCGCATCGGCCTCGTTTTGAAAACAAGAATCAACGATGTTCATCTGGGCGCCAAAAAGCCATTTTGCCTGTTCAACTCCTTCGGAAAGGTCTAAAAGATGTGTGTATTTTTGGGCTTGTACAATCCCTAATCTCTCAAGAGTCGCCGCCCAAAAATTGGTTTTGTGCGTGACCGACCATTTCCAAAAATCGGCATAGGAAGGCAGGCCTACTTGTTGCATCATTTTGTAAATGTTGCTGCCTTCTAGATCGCTTTGAGAGGGGTTCCAAGTTTTGGTCATCATAGTTTGATTCAATAAAACCCAATCCGTACACTGAGACTGTGTTTCTTTTAGAAATCTGTTTCTTCCTCGAGGGTGGGAACGAGCAACACCTCTCCAGCTTCATCCAATTCGGGCAAACTTTCACAGTCTAAGGGAATGCGTATGTCTATGGGCTTCTCAAAATCTTCTGCACTGATTCCCAAATCTGCATCGGCATAACATTTTTTCATAAACAAGGCCCATGTAGGCAATGACATGGTCGCTCCCTGGCCTTGGACAATGTCTTCAAAGTGGGTCGCGCGGTCATCTGCTCCTGTCCATACACCGGTGGCTAAATTGGGAACGACTCCCATAAACCACCCGTCAGACTGGTTTTGAGTGGTTCCTGTTTTTCCAGCAATCGGATTCTCAAATTCGTACGGGTATCCGGTAGAGATGCTGTCGGGATAACTTCCCCACCTACCGCGCAATCGGACTCCAGAACCTCCTGCAGTGACTCCTTTTAACAAGTCCAGGACCACATAGGCAGATTCTTCGCTCATCACTTGTGCGGTTTTTGGTGTAAATTCTTGTAGCAGGCTGCCATTTTTGTCTTCTATGCGCAGCACCATTCTTTGTTCAATGCGCATGCCTTTGTTAGCAAACATGGCATAGGCACCTACCATATCGTACAAGCTGGCATCCAAAGTCCCTAAGGCAATAGATGGGTAGGGAGGAACGTAGGAGGTGATGCCTGCTTTTTTTGCCAATCGAACAACAGTCTTAGGGCCTACCCTGTGAATCAGTCGAGCGGTGATTACGTTGACGGACTTTGCCAAGGCTCTTTTCAATGTCAGTTCTCCTCCATACTTGTCTCCTGAATTTTTTGGGGTCCAATCTTCCTCCATTCCATAGGCTTCTTTGGGGATGGTATAGGGTGTGTTTGGGTATTTCTCGCAAGGAGATATTTGTAATTGATCAATCACTGATGCGTAGACAAAGGGTTTGAAGGTAGACCCTACTTGTCGTTTTCCTTGTTGTACGTGGTCGTATTGAAAGTACCTACTGTTGATGCCTCCGACCCATGCTTTTATATGCCCTGTTTGCGGTTCGATGGACAAAAGACCGCTGTGCAAAAAGTGTTTGTAGTAGCGGATGGAATCGTATGGAGTGAGGACGGTGTCTTTTACTCCTTTTTCCCAGTCAAAGACTTTCATCGCTCTTTTGGTCTGAAAAGCAGTTTTGATTTCCCCAGGAGATTTTTTGGCTTTTTTCATACGTCGGTAGCGGTCTGTATTGCGCATACCTCGGTCCATCATGGCTGTGATGTGTTCTTGTTCAAGGTCGTAAAAAGGAGCAATGGGATTGTTTTTTTGTTCTTTGAAAAACACCCGTTGCAAGTTGGAGACATGTTCGGCAACGGCTTCTTCAGCATAGCGCTGCATGCGGGAATCGATGGTGACGTATATCTTTAGGCCGTCACGATACAAATTGTGGAGGCTGCCATCGGGTTTGGGATTGTCTTTGATCCATTTTTTCATGTAGTCCCGAAGGTGTTCTCTAAAGTAGGTCGCATATCCGTCTCGGTGTCCTTCAGGAGAAAAATTGAGCTCCATGGGAAGTTTTTGTAAGGAGTCTTTTTCGGATTCACTGAGAAATGCACTTCTGTTCATCTGAACAAAGACTTGATTTCTGCGTAGGAAAGATTTTGCTTTGGAAATTTTTCTATTGGGGTTGTACCACCTTGGATTTTTCAACATCGCTACCAACACGGCCGATTCTTCTACTTTTAAGTCTTTGGGCTCTTTGCCAAAATAAATGCGAGCTGCAGAACGGATTCCGATGGCGTTGTACAAAAAGTCAAACTTATTGAAGTACATGCTGATGATCTCCTGCTTGGTGTATTGCCGTTCCAACTGAATGGAGATGATGTATTCTTTGACTTTTTGGAGAATTCTTTTGAACTTGTTTCGGGTTCCGGATTCTTCAGTGAACAACTGCTTTGCCAGTTGTTGGGTAATGGTACTCGCTCCACCTCCTTTCCCCAACTTGACAACAGCTCTAAGGGTTCCGCGAAAATCAATGCCCGAGTGTTCGAAAAAACGTTCGTCTTCCGTCGCAACCAATGCTTGGACCAAATTGCTTGGCAACTCCTCAAAGGTAACAGGGGTTCTGTTTTCAATGGCGTATTTTCCCAAGGTCTTTCCGTCGATGGAAATGATCTCGGTCGCAAAATTGTTTTCGGGATTTTCCAGGTCTTCGAAGGTTGGCAATTTTCCAAAAACTTCTCCCGCAGCAAGTACAAATAACAAGGCGACAAAGCTGAGGGTTGCGAAAACTCCTATCCACAACCTCCTCGAAAATTTCTGAAAGGATTGCTGGGATTTTCGGGTTTGTTTTTTTGTCTTTTTCTTTGCCATGGCAGCATTGTTGTTTTTCTATTGTCTTTTTTTAACCTTCTCCCAGAAGTGGGTTTACTCTTGGCATTCTTCTATTCGAAATCCAACATCCAAGATGCCTTTTAAGAATTCAATCCCTTCTACTTCTTCTCGTTGTCGCATAACTTGCTGCAGGCTTATTTGGTAGTTTCCAGTCATGGGAAAAACAAATCTTTCTTTGTAATACAGTTTGCTCTCTTTGATGTCAGTGTATCCTTGGCCCAACCAATTCCCGAATACATCGGCCATTTTGTACTCCAAGGTATCCCGCAAATGCTGCCCGTTTGGGTAGTGCATCTCGGCAATTAAAAAAAGGTTGTTGTAGCGATAATCGCTGTTGTTGCGAATGGTGAGGAAAAGGTTGTTTTTGGAAAGGGTGTCTTGGATGTCTAGGTCAAAAGAAACCGTACTGTTTTTTTTCCAGCCCTCAGGAGCTATTGCTTTGTACTGGTCGTATTTCCGATGGGGGTCGCAAGAAAAAAGCACGGTGATTGCCAGCCATAGCAGTCCTATTTTAAGCGTCTTTGCTCGCATTGGTATCGGGTTTGTTGGGGTTGTTTCGATTGGGATTTCTACGACGGTTGTTGCGTCTTGGCTTGGATCCTTGCCCTGCTGCTTTGACAGCTTGGGAAGCTGAATTCTGAGAATCCCCTTGCGCATTGGGTGCTTTTTTGGGCTTGTTTTTCGGTCTGCGTCTTTTGTTTTGAGCAGGTCGATTGCCTTGGGTGTTTTTTGTATTTGGATCGTTGTTTTTCGGTTGATTTCCTTTCCCTTGAGCTGGTTTCTTTTTGCGATTCCGTCTTCTTTTGTTGGTTTTGGGCTTGTCAAAACGTGTCAGACTGTCTTGACCGACAACGTTTTCAAAGTCAATTTTCACAGCAACCGTCGTTTCCGATTCCAATTCTTCCAAACTCGGCGCTTTTTCACCTCTTTTGTTCATCGCAATGACTTCTTGAACCTGCTCCAAGGTCAATTGGAACCATTTGAAACCTTCTTCTTTGGAGTTGTACCAAAGAAGTCCTTTGAAAATATCCATTTTCACAAAGGAAGCCAAGCCTTTTTCTGTTTCCAACTTGATGTCTTGTTTTGGAAACCCTTTTAAGGCGTCCAAATAACTGTCGAGCTCAAAGTTCAAACAGCATTTCAATTTTCCACATTGACCTGCCAGTTTTTGGGGATTTAAGGAGAGTTGTTGGTAACGTGCAGAAGCGGTATTGACTTTTCTAAAATCAGTAAGCCACGTGGAACAACACAATTCGCGTCCACAGGAACCGACACCTCCCAAACGAGCAGCTTCTTGTCTGAGGCCTACTTGTTTCATCTCGATGCGAATGCTGAACGCACTTGCAAAATCTTTGATCAACTGTCGAAAATCTATGCGTTCTTCGGCGGTGTAATAAAAAGTTGCTTTGTTGCCATCTCCTTGGTATTCGACATCTGACAATTTCATCTTCAAGCCCAATCTTCCCAATATTTCTCGACCTCTTCGTTGGGTTTCCTCTTCTTTGTCTCTGGATTTTTGCCAAATCTCAATGTCTCTTACGGAGGCTTTGCGGTAGATTTTTTTGATTTCTTCGCTGTCTTCAGAAATTTTCTTTTTCTTCATCTGCACGCGGATGAGTTCTCCGGTAAGGGAGATTGTTCCGACGTCGTGCCCAGGCGCTCCTTCTACCGCGACAATTTCACCAATGGTCAACTGGAGGTTGTCTGAATTTCTAAAAAAATGTTTTCTTCCGTTTTTAAAACGAACTTCTACGATGTTCAACGGTTTTTGTCCCGAGGGCAAGGTCATGTTGGAGAGCCAGTCAAACACGGTGAGTTTGTCACAGCTCCCGGTGGCACAATTGCCATTGCTTTTGCATCCATTGGGGACGCCTGATGTTTTTGTAGCGCAAGAAGTGCAGCCCATAATTGTCATCTATTTTGAATGCTGTCTGTAACAGCATGTATCGTTATCATTGGCACAAATCGCTTTGCAAAAAACGGATGGAAGGTTTGTTTTTTTGGCGGGTTTGTGCATTTATTTGCTTCGTAAAGATAGCATAAAAATAAAAACAAAAAAGTGTGTTTTGAAGGGGCTTAAAAGCATGCTTCCTTTTTTCTAAAACCAGGCCTTTTTTTCTTTTGAGTGAAAATCGGGAACAGGTGTTCAGTTGTGTTTTTTATTTTTTGTACGTCAAGGCATCCGAACGTCCTTTTTTAAAAATCTTGTTGCTGTTGCCTTTTCCCTTGCGCAGTTCTTTTTGTGTTTCAAAGGGCAAGGCTGCCACTTCTTTACAAGGTTCCGAACAACAGCCGTCCATTTTTTCTGCACAGGAAGGACATTGAATAAAGAGCAGGTGACAAGCTTCGTTTTGACAGTTGACATGGCTGTCACAAGGGGTGCCACATTGGTGGCAATTGGAAACAACGTCGTCCGAAATGCGTTCCGAACGGCGGTGGTCAAAGACGAAATTTTTTCCTAAAAATTTATTTTCCAACTGGTCTTCTTTGACTTGTCGGGTGTATTCGATGATGCCTCCTTCCAATTGAAATACGTTTTGAAAGCCTTTGTGTTTGTAGTAGGCGCTCGCTTTTTCACAACGAATGCCTCCGGTGCAATACATCAATAAATTTTTGTCTTCTTTGTGGTCTTTGAGGTCTTCTTCAATCAGGTCCAAAGAGTCTCGAAAGGTGTCGACATCTGGCCTAATGGCCCCGTCAAAATGGCCAATCTCACTTTCGTAGTGGTTGCGCATGTCCACACAAATGGTGTTTGGGTCACTCAACATGCTGTTGAATTCGGATGCGTTCAAATGCACGCCTTTGTCTGTGACATCAAAAGAAGTGTCGTTCAGTCCGTCAGCGACAATTTTAGTGCGAATTTTTACCTTTAACTTTAAAAAAGATTTGTTGTCTTGTTCCACAGCTACATTTAGCCGAATGTCTTTGAGAAAAGAAATGGCATCCAATTGGGCTTTTAAGGCTTCCATGTTTTCGGCAGGGACGGAAAGCTGTGCGTTGATTCCTTCAAAGGAGACGTAGATCCTTCCTAAAACTTCCAAGCGGTCCCATTCGAGAAAGAGACGGTCTCTTAAGGTTTGTGGGTTTTCTATCTGATGGTATTGATAGAATGAAATGGTCAAGCGGTCTTTGCCGGCTTTGTCGATCAATTGCGCACGTTCCTCAGCGCTTAACGTATTGTACAGTTGCATGCTATACCTATTTGAGTCAAACTTATTTTTTACAAAACTACAAAAATCTACAGCCTTTTGGTGGGTTTCTGTGTTCAAAATTTTGAAAAGTAGGCTTGGTGTTTTCAGCCAGTCTCGCAAGGGGCTTGTAAAAAATAAGTGCTCTTTTGTGAAATTTGATAAAAATTAAACAAATGCGTTTATTTTTGCACATCTAAAGTGGGTATGCACTAGAAATTTGCAATCTTTGCAGCCGCAAACAATTTAAAAAGTAAAAAAATGAAAATAGCTGTCGTGGGTGCTACTGGAATGGTAGGAACCGTTATGTTAAAAGTCTTGGAAGAGAGAAATTTTCCAGTAACCGATTTGATTCCTGTTGCCTCAGCAAGGTCTGCGGGTAAAAAATTGGCTTTTAAAGGAAAGGATTACACCGTGGTTACATTGGAAACTGCTGTTGGCATGCAGGCTGACATTGCATTGTTTTCTGCAGGTGGAGAGACGTCTATGGAATGGGCTCCAAAATTTGCTGCTGCAGGTACTACTGTTGTAGACAATTCGTCTGCTTGGAGAATGGATCCTAGCAAAAAATTGGTGGTTCCCGAGATCAACGGAGATGTTTTGACCAAAGAAGATAAAATCATTGCAAACCCAAACTGTTCGACCATTCAGTTGGTCATGGCTTTGGCACCTTTGCACGCAAAATACCAAATGAAACGCTTGATCATTTCTACCTACCAATCGGTTTCCGGTACGGGGGTTGCCGCCGTGCAGCAATTGGAAAATGAGACCAAAGGGGTTGAAGGGGAAATGGCCTACCACTACCCAATCAATAGAAATGCCATTCCACATTGCGATGTCTTTATGGAAAACGGCTATACCAAAGAGGAAATGAAATTGGTCAAAGAGCCGAAAAAAATATTGCGTGACGATTCTTTTGCCGTGACAGCTACCGCGGTTCGAATTCCTACTGCCGGTGGGCACTCGGAATCTGTGAACGTGGAGTTTGCAAACGATTTTGACTTGGCGGAAGTGCGTCAATTGTTACATGATTTTCCAGGGGTGGTGGTGCAAGACAACCTCGATACAAACACCTATCCCATGCCTGCTTATGCACATGAGAAAGACGAGGTTTTTGTTGGACGTATCCGTAGAGATGAGTCGCTGCCAAATACTTTGAACATGTGGATTGTTGCAGACAACTTAAGAAAAGGAGCGGCTACAAATACCGTTCAAATTGCAGAATACCTAGTTGCCAACGAATTGGTCTAATCTAGTTTTCAATAAAAAAAAGCCGTTTCCTACCATTGGAAACGGCTTTTTTTCTGCTTTGAAAACAAAAGATTAGCAAACTACAAGCAATAAAAAACCTTCTTTTTAAGTCGGTTCTTGTACTCAACAATCTCAAATTAGCGATCTATTTCTTTGAGGATTTAGAAAATTGGGTGTCTTTACAGGCCCCTTAAAAGACTTCATATATAGATTGCTAAAGGGTTTTGATATTTTTACTTCAAAATATACTTTAGACAAGTTGAATTAGCACAACAAACACAGTTGTGTAAAAAAATATCCTCAAAAATAAATTATTATTTTTGAGGATCATTTGTACCTTGGGTGGGAATCGAACCCACACTCCCGAAAGAACTGGATTTTGAATCCAGCGCGTCTACCAATTCCGCCACCAAGGCTTTTCGCAATTGGACTGCAAATTTATAAAAATATTTGAATTCCAAACACATTTGTTGCAAAAGTATTGGTGCCCCCTTAAAATTATTTCTATTTTTGCAATCCAATCCAAAATCAACCTCTTTAAAACGTCTTTTAGCACCATGACTACCAACCCATTAGAGCCCAAAGTATTTGCTTGTTCCCAAAGTATCGAATTGGCAGAAAATATCGCAAAACATTACGGAACGGAACTTGGAAAAATCAACATCTCTCGATTTAGTGATGGAGAATTTCAGCCCGCTTTCAAAGAATCGGTACGTGGACGTCGTGTCTTTATCGTAGGATCTACCTTTCCAAATTCAGACAACCTGATGGAAATGCTCTTGATTTTGGACGCTGCCAAAAGAGCTTCTGCGCGTCACATCACCGCTGTAATGCCTTATTTTGGCTGGGCACGTCAAGATCGAAAAGACCAACCTCGTGTGGCTATTGGAGCCAAATTGGTCGCCAACTTGTTGCAAACAGCCGGCGCTACCCGAATCATGACCATGGACTTGCATGCAGACCAAATCCAAGGATTTTTTGAAAAACCGGTGGACCACTTGTTTGGTTCAACTATTTTCTTGCCCTATATCAACAATTTGAAATTGGACAACATCACCATGGCTTCGCCAGATATGGGCGGTTCCAAAAGGGCTTATGCCTACTCCAAATACCTGCAAAGTGAAGTCGTCATTTGCTACAAACAACGTTTGAAAGCCAATGTCATAGACACCATGGAATTGATTGGAGATGTGGAAGGAAAACACGTCATCCTTGTAGATGACATGATTGACACAGGAGGAACACTCGTGAAAGCGGCCGACTTGATGGTTGACAAAGGAGCCTTGAGCGTCCGTGCCATCATCACCCACCCACTCCTTTCTGGGAACGCCTACGAAAAAATTGAAAACTCAAAACTCTTGGAATTGATCGTTTCCGATTCTATTCCCTTGAAAAAAGAGAGTTCTAAAATAAAAGTCGTAACTTGCGCGCCTTTGTTCGCGGACATCATGCACAAAGTGCAAGACAACAAATCCATAAGCGACAATTTTTTACTGTAAATAATTAACAACAACTATATATAATGAAATCTATTACAATCAAAGGATCGAAAAGAGAAAGCGTAGGAAAAGTTGCTACTAAGGCACTGCGTAATGCTGACAAGGTACCTTGCGTTTTATACGGAGGAGAAAACGTACTACACTTTTCAGCAGATGAAAAAGCTTTTAAAAATTTAGTGTACACTCCCAACGTATATACTGCAACGATTGAACTGGACGGAGAGAAATCGACTTGTATCTTACAAGACATTCAATTTCACCCTGTAACTGACAAAATCTTACACGTTGATTTTTACCAATTGTTTGACGACAAAGAGGTGACCATGGAAATTCCGGTAACCTTGTTAGGAAATGCTCCTGGAGTTGTCACCGGAGGGTCTTTGCGCTTCCCAAAACGAAAGCTAAAGGTAAAGGCCCTGCTTTCAAATCTGCCTGACACCATCAATGCGGATATTTCCAAATTGGAAATCGGTGACAAGCTTTTTGTCCGTGAATTGAAGGTTGAAAACTGTGCCATTTTGCACCCAGAAAATACGGTTGTCGCTCAGGTGAGAATGTCACGTGCTGCGGTCGCTCCATCTGAAACTGAAGAAGGAGAAGGAGAAGAAACTACAGAAGAAACAACGGAAGCAGAAGCATAAACGCAACTGCTCATTGAACCCGAAGGTCCCTTTTGAAAATTCAAAAGGGACCTTTTTTTATTTTCGTATTTTTGAACCGTTTATTGTCCACAAAAGATCATCCATGAAAAAATACCTGATTGTCGGCCTGGGAAATATCGGAGCCGACTACGAACACACTCGACACAACATCGGTTTTAAAATACTCGAAGAATTGGCCCTCCTTGAAAAGGTCTCTTTTGAAACTGGAAAATTGGGCGAAATCGCTAGCTTTCGACACAAAGGACGTACATTTCTCCTTTTGAAACCTTCCACCTATATGAACCTCAGTGGAAAATCCGTAAAATACTGGATGGACAAAGAAAAAATACCCCTCGAAAACCTGTTGGTTGTTTCGGATGATTTGAACCTGGAATTTGGCAACTTTCGATTGAAAGCAAAAGGCAGTGCCGGAGGACACAACGGTCTGAAAGACATCCATGAAAAATTGAACAGTCAAAATTACGCGCGATTCCGATTTGGTGTCGGCGCTGATTTTTCCAAAGGGAAACAAGTCAATTATGTTTTGGGCGAATGGACTCGTGAAGAAAAAAGGTACTTGCCAGAACTCCTTCTCAAAGGGGCAAAGCTCGTCAAATCTTTTGGAACCGCAGGAATTGGAAATACCATGAACCAGTACAATGGTCCCTTAGAGCCCTAGATCAACGTAGTTAAAAGCAGCCTGTTTTTTCGTAACACTAAGAATTCTCACTGGCAAACCATTCTGCATAGGAGGATCCTGTCTCTTGTAGCCTGAGGGAATGCAAGCTAATTGTCTTGGGGATTTTTGCATTTATTTTTTCGGCAAAGTCCACCAGCATCATCTCAGTCGTGGGTTGGTAATCAACTAAAATCACATTGTGGCCGCGAATTTGCAATTCATGTGCCAATTCCACATGTGGCGTGTTTTTGTTGAACACCGTGGCGTGGTCAAACTTCTCTACAATCTCTTCTTGGACAATCACTTTCAAATCTTTGAAATCAATCACCATCCCGTATTTTACATCCTGAGCGTCTTCAATGGGAGTTCCGATGACTGTGACTGATAATTTGTAACTATGGCCGTGTACATTTCTGCACTTTCCATCATAACCATACAAGGCATGCCCTGTTTCAAAATCAAACTGTTTGGTGATTCTAATTTTATTCATACGGCAAAGATAACTGATTTTTGTGGAGCTTGAAAAAAGAATGTACATCCTCTTTCATAAAAACAATGCTCAAATTTGGAAAAGTATTGGGCCGTAGTGAGTTATTTTTTAAACTGAGCCAAGGCGGATTTTGCCTGCTCAGAAAGCACTAGTTTTCCACTGATTTCAGCGCGCTCTGTCAGTAGGCTAGGCCATGAGTCTGTCCCTTTCCAAAATATTTTTTTAAGCGCTGCCATCGCGTCTGCGGACGACTGAGAGAGTTCTTCTGCTAGTAAATCGACTGCTTGCTCTAAGGCTTCCTGAGTTGGAAACACCTTTGCGTACAAGCCTTTGTCTTCGGCCCATTCCGCAGCATGCCAATGCGAAGCCTCGAGTGTCAACTTGCAAAACGCAGCCGTTCCTATTTTGCGCTGTACAGCCGGTTCGATCACAAAAGGGCCAATTCCTAGTGTCAATTCAGACAATTTAATTGCCGCAGCATCGGTGGCATAACAAACATCACAGGCCGCTGCCAATCCCACACCACCTCCAACGGTTTTGCCTTGCACACTGCCTATGATTATTTTTGTACAAGAGCGCATGGCATTCAAAACATGAGCAAAGCCTCTAAAAAAACGAATCCCGTCTGCTTCGTTCGAAACTTCAAGCAACTCGTCAAAAGAAGCGCCCGCACAAAAAGTACGATCTCCCTCACTTTTCAAAACAATCACCTGAACGTCGGCACGCAAAGAAAGCTGCTCAAATTCGTTGGCAAGTTGCAGCAACAAATGGCTCGGAAGTGAATTTCCAGCAGGATGCGAAAAGGTTACCTTTGCAATTTTTTGGTGTACTGTCGTTTGAAGAGTTCCTTTGTTCATAGGCTCAAAGTTACGTGATTTAAACCAATTTCAACAAGTCTTTTTGATTTGTGTCAGGATGCTTGCCGGTACTGTTTGCGAAATTTCCAATAGAGAATCCCCGAGCGAGCCGCCATCCAAACGGTAAATGCCATCCAAATACCGCGCAGTTGAAAGCCAAAATAATCGCAGAGCAATAGGGTCGGAACAAAACCCGCAAAAGTAGCCAGTAACAAGGTGTTTCGAAGCGCAACGCCCGCAGCCAATCCTTTAAAAATTCCGTCGTACACAAAGGCAATCGCATTCAAAGGTTGGGCCACCAAAACCATCCAAAAAACCCCATAAAAAACATCCAAAACAAAGGAATCACTCGTAAACAATCCTCCAATTTGTCTGTAAAACACAAAACAAATTCCCATCAAAATCACCGCAACAGATATGCCGTACTTGCTAAGATCTCTTACCAAAACGACAAGAGCATTGTATTGACCTGCCCCTTTTTGCTTCCCAGAAATGATGCTGCCAACACTCGCATAGCCATCGATAAAAAAAGCAAAAAACAACCAAATCTGAAAACAAATCGTTTGTGCTGCAATCATTTCTTTTCCATAGAAAGTCGCGTATGAATTGGCCAAATACAAGGTCACATGAAGCGCTGTGGCGCGGACAAACAAATTGACACTCAAAGCGACTAGTCTTTTGAGTTCTGGATTCAAAGGAAGACGAATACGAAGCGAAAAAGGTGTTTTTTTGACAAACAATCCCAATGCCAAAACCGCCATCGCCATTTGTGCGATGACACTCGCATAGGCGGCCCCTTCTACATGCATCGCCGGAACCACTCCGTCCCAGCCATACACCAACAAAACATCCAAACCGATATTGAGGATTGCCCCCACTATGCTAATAATCATCGGCCAGAATGTGTTTTGAAGTCCTGTAAAAACTCCGAAAACCGTAAATACAAACAAGGAAAAAGGCAGTCCAAGAGCTCGGATTTCACAATATCGAACAGCATAGTCCAAGACCAAGCCTTCTGCGTTGTACATTTGAAAAATTTGCTTTGTAAATAAGACCGTTACAATACAAAGAAGGAAGCTCAAAGCAACATTGATGCCAATGGTTTGAGCAGGCAAAGAACGAATGTCCGCTAGCTTTTGTGCTCCCACATAATGTGCAACAATAGAAGAAATAGACGCACGGGTCTGTCCCAAGACCCATACAAT
>Ga0209119_1000187_pt1 | contig 63497 bp, 50 predicted proteins | sample COG_03_FD_184747 | JGI IMG/M metagenome (GOLD analysis project Ga0209119, IMG submission 184747) | Pelagic Microbial community sample from North Sea - COGITO 998_met_03 (SPAdes) (version 2) | ecosystem: Environmental > Aquatic > Marine > Neritic zone/Coastal water | place: Helgoland, sampling...
GGGTTTTATCTAATCTATCTAGGTGGCAATGTGAATCAACAAACACGAGTTTTTTTCCATTTTAATTGGGTTATAAAGTTTATGCGGCTTTAACTAGCGCCAGCTTATTGAGTAATGCGGTTAATACTAAAGTTTTATTCACCCCAGGATTACGCAATTGTTGGGTGACTTTAATAGCTTGTTCACTTAACTGCCAAACCGATTCTGACATTTGTTCGGTGCATTGCTGCCGTGCCCAGTACTGAGTCCATTTAAGCACTTTATCTGCACTGTCTTGCCAATCCATTGCCAGTTGCATGCTATTTGTTTGCCCTTGTAGCAAAGCTTGTAGTCCTTGGCTAAAGATATCATAGGTAAACTTTTGTTCTTCTTGTAGTTCAGCTAATAACGCCAGTGGTCGGGCACTAAACAACTTTACAAAGTTAATATCAATTTCTCCAGCGTATTGGGTTTTCACCCAAGCTAAGGTTGTGTCCAAATCTGGCAAAGGTAAGGCTAATTTTTCACAGCGACTTTTGATTGTGGCTAAGATACGTTCGGGTTTATCTGTTGTAAGTAACAAAAAGGTATTGGCGGTGGGCTCTTCTAATGTTTTGAGCAATGCATTAGCACTTGATTCGGTCATAGTATGTGCATGATAGATGATCAACACCTTTGCCCCAGACATATGAGCAGAGCTATCTAACTTTTTGATGGCTTCGCGTATCTGATCCACACCAATTTGTTTGTCAGATGCCACTAAATGTAAATCAGGATGGGTGTTTGCTGCATTGAGTAAACAAGACTGACATTGACCACAGACCTTGTCACCCTGCCTATCTTTACATAGAAGTAGCTTCCCTAATTGCATGGTAAAGCTGGCTTTACCGAGCCCTGAAGGCCCTTGAATAAGCAATGCATGGTGCAACTTATTCGTTGTAATCCTATGACTTAATTGTTTAAAAGATGCATCTAACCAAGGGAACACCTAATTCTCCAAAAATTGTTTGATACATATATCAACATCATTATGCACCGCTTGCATACTTTGCATGGTGTTAATCACCTCACAATTAGGATCTTGCTGAGCTAATTGTAAATACCGTTCGCGGGTTCGTTCGAAAAAGCTAAGATCTTCTTGTTCAATACGATCTAGCTCTCCACGACCTTTTGCCCGCTTAAGGCCTTCTTTGGGCTCAACATCCATATACAAGGTAAAATCAGGTCTAAAGTCTTTTAGGGTGATGGCTCTTAGGCTTTGAATCATGTTTTGGTCAATCTGACGGCCGCCACCTTGATATGCTTGGGAGGACATGTCATGTCTGTCACCAAGTACCCAATAACCTTTGGCTAAATTAGGCAGTATTACATTTTGCACTAATTGCGCTCTAGCCGCGTACATTAACAACAACTCAGATTCTACTGTGACGTTTTCATCTTGCCATTCATGTTTAACGATATCTCTAATCGCTTCTGCCATAGGAGTACCACCGGGCTCTCTGGTATTGATCACTGTATAACCAGCCGCTTGAATAGATTGAGTCAATATTGCTACTGCAGTACTTTTCCCAGCGCCTTCCAAACCTTCAATAACGATAAATTTACCTGGTTTTTGCAACTAAGACTCTCTTATTTTTTTAACTGGTATTTACGAACTGCAAGATTGTGTTCTTGCAAAGTTTTTGAAAACTTGTGACTGCCATCGCCTTTAGAAACAAAATACAACTCTTCAGTTGCAACCGGATTAAAAGCAGCATCAATGGCTAATTTACTTGGCATGGCGATAGGAGTTGGAGGTAACCCCTTAATAACATAGGTATTATAGGGCGTAGCTGTTTTCATATCTTTGCGCCGAATATCTCCATCAAAATTATCACCCATACCATAAATAATCGTGGGATCGGTTTGCAAGCGCATCTTCAGATTAAGTCGGTTAACGAATACCCCAGAAATTCGCGGACGCTCTTCTGCAATACCTGTTTCTTTTTCAATGATGGACGCCATAATCAACCCCTCATAGGCAGTATTATACGGTAAATCTAGCGCACGATTCTGCCAAGCACTTTTTAAATATTGTTGCATGTTTACATGAGCACGTTTAACGATTTCAATCGCCTCTGTCTGCGCCACAAAATAATAAGTATCAGGTAATAGATACCCTTCAATTGACTGTTTTGGCAATGATTTAATTAGGATCTCAAGCTGTTGGTTGCACTCATCAGTAAATGTAATTTGAGGATGAGATTTTAAAACTAATAACCATTGCCGCCAATTCAGCCCTTCAACTAAACTAATTGAAAATTGTAATTCTTTGCCTCTAGTAAAAAGCTCTAGTAAATCTAATGCACTCATTGAAGGCAACAATTCGTAAGTGCCAGCTTTGACATTCGCAAGTTCAGGTTGAACTTTCAACCTGATTTTAAGGCCAAAATCATCTGAGATAACCCCTTCCTCTTTTAAGCTATTAAGCAGACCTTTGGCAGATTGACCAGGTTTAACTTGGTACACAGTTGCCTCAGTGAGATTAAGTGATTGATGTACTTCTTTTTCAAAATGAATCAGTATTGCGACAAGAATAATGCCCAATGTCACCACAATAATCGATAACCATTTTACAATTTTCATTAAACTTTTTTCGCATTAAGGTTAATTTTATTCTGAACATAATGCTGAATGTGTTTAGCTTGATCCACAAAATAGTCCTTGCATTGCTGATTGACTGGATTGAACAAATTCACCACTGGTACTAACATCATTAAAGAGTTACAAACAAACATCTGATGGGCATCAAATAAAGCATTAATATCATGCTTAACTACCCGGCATTCCAACCCTTGCTCTTGCATAACAGTCAGCACATGGTTACGCATAACCCCTTCAACTCCTGACTCTGATAGGTCTGCAGTAAACCATACTTCATCTTGATACCAAAAAAGATTACCTATAGATGTTTCAATAATCTTGTTTTGGGTATCACACACAACAGCATCATCATAACCAGTTTGGGCCAATGCATGTTTCACTAAAACTTGCTCTAAACGGTTTAGATGTTTTATGCCTGCTAGCAATGGTTGGTTAGCTAACCTAATTGGACTTATGGTTAGTTTGACACCCTTGGCTTGCCAAAAAGTATAATGGGCTGGGATAGTATGGTGGGTAATAATGAAGCTAGGGTTTACAGCCCCTTCTGGGCTGTACCCTCTGCCACCTGTTCCGCGAGTAATCATCACTTTCACTACGCAGTCGGAAGTAGCTTTCAATGAATCCACAATACAATTTTCTAAGATTGACCATTTATCAAAGTCTATATACAGAGTTTTACAAGCTAATTTCAGACGAACAATATGATCATCAAAAAGTTCGAGGCAGTCGTTTCTGAACGCCATAGTGGTAAAGCAACCATCACCATATTGAAAGGCTCTGTCTGTGATCTCTATATTTTGCTGCTGTTGACCGTTAACAATCATTCATTCTTGCATCTGGAACTCTAAAATATATTTTAATCATACCCAATAGCTAAATTTTGCCTAGTGTTTTTTAAACAACAATGAGCCATTCGTGCCACCAAAACCAAAAGAATTACATAAGGCATATTCCAATTTCGCAGGTCTTGCAGTATGAGCAACAAAATCAAGATCGCAACCTTCGCCCGGATTATCTAAATTGATAGTCGGTGGTGCAATTTGGTCTTGTAATGCCAATATAGTAAATATAGCCTCTACCGACCCTGCAGCTCCAAGTAAATGCCCAATCATCGATTTGGTGGAACTCACCAAAACACTGTTTGCATGTTCACCAAACACATGTTTAATCGCGGCCACTTCAGCCATATCTCCTGCTGGAGTAGAGGTACCGTGTGCATTGATGTAACCAATTTCGTTCACATCGATTTTGGCATCGTTAATAGCGTTGACCATAGCAGCAGCAGCACCTTCTCCATCAGGTGGTGGCGATGTCATATGATAAGCATCACCACTCATGCCAAAACCTACTAGTTCAGCATAAATAGTCGCGCCACGAGCTACCGCATTGTCATAATTTTCTAACATCAAAACGCCAGCCCCCTCGCCCATTACAAAACCATCTCTGTCTTTATCCCAAGGTCGGCTAGCAGCTTCAGGATTATGATTACACGTAGATAAAGCGCGGGCTGCAGCAAAACCACCAATACCTAGGGCACAGACAGTCGACTCAGCGCCACCAGCAATCATCGCATCAGCGTCCCCGTAAGCAATAATGCGGGCAGCAATTCCAATATTGTGAACACCTGTGGTACATGCAGTAACTACGTTGATGTTTGGCCCTTTAAGCCCTTCGAATATCGAAAAGAAGCCCGATATCATATTGGTGATGGTGGCAGGAACGAAAAAAGGTGATATTTTTCGTGGACCTGATTCAAGCATTCGACGATGATTGTCTTCAATTAACCCCAAGCCGCCAATTCCAGAACCGATAGCAACACCGATTCTTGCTGCATTTTGAGAGGTTATTTTTAAACCTGAATTTACAAGGGCTTGTTTGCCTGCTGCGATACCTAGCTGAATAAATCTATCCATCTTTTTGGTTTCTTTTTTGGGGATGTACTGCTCGGCATCAAAGTTTTTGACTTCACCAGCAAATTGAGTGGTGAACGAAGAACAATCAAAGGAAGTAATAGGTGCAATTCCACTTTTTCCGGCGAGAATGTTTTTCCAACTTGAATCTACAGTATTACCGACAGGTGAAAGCATGCCCAGACCGGTCACAACAACGCGACGTTTAGCCACATTGGCCTCCGATTATTATATGAGAGTGTGTGTGTTTTGTGAAGAAACGGTCCAGAGTGGACCGTTTTTTTTAAAATGTTAAGCGTCTTTATTAGCGTTAACGTAGTCAATAGCAGACTGAACAGTTGTAATTTTTTCGGCTTCTTCATCAGGAATTTCAGTATCAAACTCTTCTTCAAGGGCCATTACCAACTCAACAGTGTCTAGTGAGTCCGCACCTAAATCATCAACGAATGAGGCTTCTGGTTTTACTTCTTCTTCTTTAACACCAAGTTGTTCTATGACGATTTTTTTTACACGTTCTTCGATAGTACTCATAATTCTAGTTATCCTTTAAGTCGCTAGATATAAATTTGTGGGTAGTGTATTCAGCTAAGTCACCCCTTGCAAGTGGCAGGGTCAACTTTTTTTCTGGTCTAACCACTCACAGATTAGTAAATATTTATTCGTTTAATAAAGCATCAACAATTATAAACCTTATTACATTTCACCCCATATACATGCCGCCATTGACGTGTATCGTTTCACCAGTGATATATGCAGCATCATCACTTGCTAAAAATCCAACCGTTGCCGCTATTTCTTTAGGATCACCTAAACGGTTTGCTGGAATATCTTTGAATATACTTTCTTTTTGATCATCTGATAATGATTTTGTCATATCCGTATCGATAAAACCTGGAGATACCACATTAATCGTAATACCTCTAGATGCAACTTCACGGGCCATAGACTTACTAAAACCTATCACACCGGCTTTGGCAGCTGCATAATTGGCTTGACCAGCATTACCTGTAGAGCCAACTACAGAACCAATATTAATGATACGTCCTTTGCGTTTTTTCATCATGCCGCGAAGCACTGCTTTGGACATTTTAAAAATGGCGGTTAAATTTGTATCCATAATACTTTGCCATTCGTCATCCTTCATACGCATCAATAAATTATCACGGGTGATCCCAGCATTGTTGACCAGTATATCCACAGCGCCGTGTTTTTCGGTGATCTCAGCCAGTAAGGTTTGCATTGATTCGGGTATGGAAACATCGAGAACTTTACCTTCACCTTCACCTTGCAGATAATCACTGATTGAATGTGCGCCATTTTCAGAAGTTGCAGTACCTATAACAGTTGCTCCATCTGCAGCTAACCGCTCAGCTATCGCTCTACCTATTCCCCTACTTGCACCCGTCACCAATGCAATACTGCCATTTAAACTAGACATACATTCTCTCTACAAAAAAAGTTTTAAATTAAATCAATGAATTAACAGAATCAATACTGTTTATCGCCTTGCAACTTAAGCGATTATCAATACGCTTAGTTAATCCAGTTAATACTTTGCCGGGACCGATTTCTAATAAATTTTCAACCTCAAGATCAGCTAACATAGTCACCGTCTCTGTCCATCTAACTGGACTATACAATTGTTCAACTAGAGCTTGTTTTATCGCATCAGGTTCATTTGGGGAGGCAACATTGACATTATTAATAACGCGGATATTAGGTATATTAAATTGAATATCAGTCAGTAAACTTGCCAGTTTTTTAGCTGCTGGTTTCATTAGGGCACAATGAGAAGGCACACTAACAGCCAATGGTAATGCGCGTTTTGCACCCTGTTCTTTACATAAATTTGCAGCCAGTTCAGCCGCACCTTTATTACCTGCGATCACTATTTGTCCTGGCGAATTAAAATTAACTGCTGCCACAACTTCATGTGTTTCACCTTGTGCCTGATGGCAACTTGCAATTACCTTGTCATCATCCAAGCCAATAATGGCATACATACCACCTGTTCCCGCAGGTACAGCTTGTTGCATAAATTGACCACGAGCTTCAACCAATTTAACAGCATCACTAAAATCTATAACGCCAGCACAAACTAAAGCGGAGTACTCTCCAAGACTATGGCCTGCCAAATATAGCGGCTGGCTGAGTTCTTTTTCGAGTAAAAGTTTATAAATTGCATAACTTGCGGCTAATAAAGCGGGTTGTGTAATATGCGTTTGATTAAGTTTTTGTTCATCATTTTGTACCACATTCCACAAATCATAACCTAAGACTTCGCTGGCTTGTGCAAAAGTCTCTTGAATGATGGCATATTCAGAAGCTAGTTCACTTAACATACCTAAATTTTGGGATCCCTGACCAGGAAAGACCCATGCTTGTTTACTCATAATTGTTTCTCTAAAAATAGTATTTTAATAACATATTAACGCAAATACATAGGCAAAACCGTCATCAAAAGCCACAAGAAAATATTGTTAGCATTCGATCCTACCATCTATTGTATCGGTGTCTATTGCTGTTGATAATGTAACAGAGGAGGTATTACCATATTTCCCAAGGAGCATAACCGTCTATTCAAGTGACATTTCCAATTTTTTGCCAATGCTTTTATACTTTACATTCTTCTTGGTGCAGCTCTAACCAATACAAAGCACAATTTTCCTTCACTTTAAGACCAATAGTCGCGGCTGTTTTTGATGAACGTCTGAAATTCAATTTCTTTAATCCAAGTGCGGTTGGTAATCCATTCATCTAACTTATCAACCACCACAAGCGAGTTTGCATTGGTATTTATAGCATTAAGAAAGTGACTACCACTGCCAATTATTCTGCAATTCATTTATTCGTGGCGTTCCATTAAAACAGCTTCAATTTTATCTTTTATTTTGTCTGGGACTCGCATCTCAACTTGTTCTATCGCCTCACGGATCGCATACAAAAAACTCTCTGACGAGGCGTTACCGTGACTCTTTACTACAATCCCACGTAATCCTATCAAACTAGCACCATTATACTGGTCGGGTTTCATACGTAAATAAATACTACGGAAAAAAGGAATGGCTATGTTTGCCACAATTTTAGACAACCAATTATGCTGTGATGCTTTTCTCACCTCTTGAATAGCGAAATTCACAAGCCCTTCCCACGATTTCATAGCAATATTTCCGACAAAACCATCAGTGACTATCACATCGGCTTTCTGGGAGAAGATATCGTTACCTTCAACATATCCAATATAATTAATGTGTTGGGAATCAGTTAATAACTTAGCAGTCTGTTTAACTTGGTCGTTACCTTTAATTTCTTCTGAGCCTACATTTAATAAAGCCACTTTTGGCTGCTTGATATCAGCGATTTGCTCAGCCAATACCGACCCCATCACAGCGTATTGGAATAACACTTCTGAGTCACAATTAATATTTGCGCCTAAATCCAAAAAATATACTTTGCCATTGTTTATAGTTGGCACCAGTGAAACAAGTGCTGGACGGTCTATACCAGGTAGGGTTTTCAACACATAATTTGCAATGGCAAGTAAAGCACCGGTATTACCGCTACTGATACAAGCATCAGCTTCATTGTTATGAACTAAATCTAATATACGTCGCATCGATGATTGTTTTTTGTAACGTAATGCATGAGCGGGCGCTTCATCCATAGCCACCTGTTGTGGGCAATCACATAACCTGATACGAGCTTGGATATTGGGTAATTGTTTGTTCAGCCACTGAGACATAATTGTCAATGGACCACATAATATAAGATGTAAATGAGGGGTTTTCTGAAGTGCAGTTAATGCAGCGTCAAAAATAATATGGGGGCCGTTATCGCCCCCCATGATATCTAACGCTAAGGTTAGACGACTCAAAATTTTGTCACTTTAAATTAAAGGGATAAAACTTTTTTGCCTTTGTAGTAACCATCAGCAGTCACGTGATGACGTATATGTGTCTCACCTGACGTTGAATCTACAGACAAAGTCGCAGTACCAAGTGCATCGTGTGAACGACGCATACCACGCCTTGAACGAGTTTTCTTACTCTTCTGTACAGCCATTACTTTACTCCTAGTCTCGCTTAAGTTCTTTCAAAACCGCGAACGGGTTTGGACGTTCATCAACAGGTTCAATCTTTCCGAAGCTCATTTCATCGCGCTTTTGTTTGCAATCCTTCTCTGCATGAAGGGCTACAATCGGCAATGATAAAATCAGTTCGTCTTCAAGTGTTTGAAATAAATTGATTTCTCCTTGGTCATTAACCTCAACCGGTTCGTAAACGTCCGGTAACTCATCTTTGTCTTTATCTTTAGCACTCTGCAAGGGGCTAAAACAAAAAGAGACATCCATAGGATATTCAAAGACTTCATTACATCTCTCACAGATAAGTGATGTAGAACATGCCATATGACCTTGAAAATAAGTAAGACCCTGCTCGTCTTTAGCAAACTTAATTTCAACATCAATTTCTTTGGCGATATCAGCAACTGCCCCAAGCAACCTCGGCATTTCAGACGACAGTATAACTCCCCGATAATCGGAGCGTATAGTAGCGTTTTTAACTGGATCAACCAGCTTGGGTAGTTTCACTCTCTGCATAGCGCGCGCATATTATATAAACATCGCAACTTAGTCAAAGAAAATCATAGTTAATGACACTGGGCACTGCATTTTATATGCTTCGACTATTATTTGAAGAGGCAGTATCCAACATCTATGAAAATCATTCTGGCTTCGAGTTCCCCTTACCGCCAAACCATCTTAAAAAAACTGCATATTCCGTTCAGCTGTGCCGCACCCAATATTAATGAGTCCGCGGTATCTGGCGAATCAATTTCTGCTCAAGTAGAACGCTTAGCAAAAGTTAAAGCATTAGCTATAGCTACAATAAAAACTAATATTAAAAGTTATGTTATTGGCACTGATCAATTGGCCAGTTTTAATGGCCAAGTATTAGGCAAACCAGGAGACTTTGCTACAGCCAAACAACAACTGACAATGTTTAGTGGCCAAACTGTCAAGTTTTATACTGGGTTGTGTTTGGTCCATTCAGCTAAAAATCAATTGGCTCAGATAGTAGAAACCTTTGATGTAACATTCAAAACCTTAACCGAGGTTCAAATTTCAACTTATCTGCGCATAGAACAACCTTATGACTGTGCAGGCAGCTTCAAATGTGAAGGATTAGGTATTGCGTTGTTTGAATCACTTAATGGCAGAGATCCAAATACGTTAATTGGTTTACCCTTGATCGCCTTGATAGATTTATTTAACAATATGTCTGTGGACTTATTTGCTTATATGCACAAAAACAATACTTAAGCATGTAGCAATAATTCATTCAGCACATTAATTACCGCCAATGATTTATGTTTCTGTAACTTATCCTCACTATGAACGGGTCCATATTTATTGCTTCGGACATCGCCATGTCATAAGTGGTATCGCCCACCATTAACACCTGATCCGCTGACAAAGTTAATTCAATTAATAATTGTAGCTGCATATCAGGAGAGGATTTACTTAACGCATCATCTGCAGTTCTGAAAGCACTAAAAAGTGTTCTGTATTGGAATGATGTAAATTATGTTCTAACCCCAGGCGTCCTTTTCCAGTGACTACCGCTGATATGTAGCCCTTTTGTTTTAGTTTTAGTTTTAGTTTTAGTTTTACCAATAATTCTATTGCACCGTTAAAAAGTGGACTACTAATTTGTGCATGCTCCCTAAAATGTTTTTTATAGGTGTGAATAAGCTCCATTGCAGTTTTTTCATCGTGGATATTAAATAATTGTTTTAATGCAGGAAGAAGACTAATCCCGATTACATCTTTTGCTTGGTCGTAGTTAGGAACAGGTAGACCCAGATGTTTAGCTGTGGACTGCATGCTCTCAACAATCTTACTGATAGAGTCCATCAGTGTGCCGTCCCAATCAAACACAATGGCTTTATATTTCACTTCTCAGTCTCTTTAACACACTGATCAGACTTAACTCTAAAGGGGCTTTATACGTCACGCGTTCATCTGTATTAGGATGTATAAAGGCCAATGAGTGTGCATGTAAAAATAATCGTTTAAGGCCTATCTTATATGTTCTTTGGTCAAAGTCTTTATTACCGTATCTATTATCAGACGCGATAGGATGGCCGGCATGTAAACAATGTACCCGAATTTGGTGAGTACGCCCGGTAATAGGCGAAGCCTCGACTAAAGTGGCTTGATTGAAGGATTCCAAAATGCGGTAGCGTGTCTCTGAAGGTTTACCTTCTTCGTCAATCAACACAACGCGTTCGCCAGACTTTAAAGTGTTCTTTAACAATGGCGCTTTGACCTTGAAGCGATTAGCTGGCCATTCCCCAGAAACTAATGCTTGATAACGTTTATCTACCTTTCTATCTCTGAGTTGCTCATGAAGATTTTTTAAAGCGGAACGTTTTTTAGCAATCAATAAACAGCCAGACGTGTCCCGGTCAAGTCTGTGTACTAACTCTAAGAAATTTTGCTTTGGGCGTAACGCTCTGAGAGCTTCAATCACCCCAAAACTTAAACCACTGCCACCATGAACAGCCGTGCCTGAAGGTTTATTTAACACAATTAACCACTCATCTTCATACAATATATGGTTTTCTAAGCTCGATACTTTATTGAGATTAGTAGAAGGTAAAGCAGTTGGCTCAGATACTCGGACAGGAGGAATGCGCAACTCATCGTTGGCCTGTAATTTATATTCGGGCTTAACCCGCTTTTTGTTAACTCGTACTTCGCCTTTACGCAAAATACGATAAATGCGGCTTTTAGGCACACCTTTTAAGAAAGTGTGCAAGTAGTTATCTATCCTTTGCCCTTTAAGCTCGGGATCGATAGTAACAAATTGAACTTTTGGGATGGCTAGGTCTTTCATATCCGACCTATTATAGCTGGATTAATGCAGTAAATGTCCAGTATTTTAATGTCTTGCCAGTGTCATAACTTTAATGTGATAATGACTATGTTTTAAAGCATATTTAAAACAAACAGATGGATTAATCAGTTCTGTATGTAAAAACGACCAATTTGTCGTGAAGCGTTTATCTTAGAGCGTAACTTGCAAGCCTATTACGGCTAATCAACTGTGAAGCGAGTAACTTTTCACAAGCTTGATTAAACAGAACCCTTACATCAGCGATACAATTAACCTATTGATCGCCATTGATGTAGAGAATACAAAAGAATTGACAAGATATTTGGATAATGACCAGCCAGACAAGCTCTCATTTTTGAATACAAATAAGTTTTAAATAATTAATAAGTAAGCTAGACCCGTAGTCTTGTTTAGCGCCTATAAAATATAGGTAAAGTGTTTAAAAAATAGTGCTTTAAATAATTAATGCACATAACACTTAGGCTCAAAAAACTTAATTTTAGTATACAGTCGTGAGGCTGAATTGAATAGTTGTCACATTACTGCGTAGTTCTTTACTTGTGGTGATCGGTACTTTACCGAGCTAACAAGAATGAAAAGAATGTTAATCAATGCCACTCAGCTAGAAGAATTGCGAGTTGCACTTGTAGATGGTCAAAAACTGTATGATTTGGATATAGAAAGTCCAGGTCATGAACAAAAAAAATCCAATATATATAAAGGCACGATTACACGCGTTGAGCCGAGCTTAGAAGCTGCGTTTGTTGACTATGGCGCTGATCGTCACGGTTTCCTTCCTTTAAAAGAAATTGCCCGAACTTACTTTCCTCAAGGTTATAGGTTTGAAGGTCGCCCAAATATTAAAGAGGTGATCAAAGAAGGCCAAGAAGTCATTGTTCAAATTGATAAAGAAGAGCGCGGCCAAAAAGGGGCAGCCTTAACCACTTTTATCAGTCTTGCAGGCAGTTACCTAGTATTAATGCCAAACAATCCTCGCGCTGGCGGCGTATCTCGTCGTATTGAAGGCGATGAACGTACTGAATTAAAAGCGGCCTTAAACGGCTTAGATCTCCCAGAAGGCATGGGGTTAATCGTCAGAACCGCTGGTGTAGGTAAAACAACTGAAGAACTTGCATATGATTTAGATTACCTAGTATCAGGTTGGGGCCGAATTAAAGATATGGCTGACTCTCGCCCTGCTCCATTCCTTATCCACCAAGAGAGTGATGTAGTCGTTCGTGCTATTCGTGATTACCTTAGACGTGATATTGGTGAAATTCTCATCGATAATGCCGTTGTACACGAAAGAGCATTAAAACATGTCGAACAGATGCGTCCTGACTATGCTAACCGTGTAAAACTTTATAACGGTGATGTGCCTCTGTTCAGCCACTATCAAATTGAAAGCCAAATCGAATCAGCTTTTCAACGTGAAGTAAGGCTTCCGTCTGGCGGCTCAATAGTGATTGATCCTACTGAAGCGTTGATTTCAATAGACATAAACTCTGCTCGAGCAACTAAAGGTAGCGATATTGAAGAAACAGCCTTTAATACCAATCTTGAAGCGGCAGACGAAATTGCACGTCAATTACGCTTGCGTGATGCCGGCGGATTAGTCGTCATCGATTTTATTGATATGACCCCAGTGCGTCATCAACGTGAAGTTGAAAATCGTATGAAGGACGCAGTCAGGGGTGACAGAGCAAGGGTACAATTAGGTCGTATTTCACGTTTCGGTTTACTAGAAATGTCTCGTCAGCGTTTACGTCCATCTTTAGGTGATTCAGCTAATAATGTTTGTCCAAGATGTAGTGGTCACGGAACGGTTCGTGGAACTGAGTCATTAGCATTATCTGTGCTTCGCATTATGGAAGAAGAAAGTATTAAAGATAATACTGGTCAAATAGAAGCCCAGTTACCGGTTAATGTTGCAACATACTTACTAAATGAAAAGCGTAAGTCTGTTCGCAGCGTTGAAAAACGTCATAGTGTTCAGTTAGTTATTATACCTAATCCTAAGATGGAAACACCGCAGTATAGCGTTGCTCGCAGACGCCCAGATGATGCGGTTCAGGAAATGAGTTATAACCTGCCATTAATTGAGCAAGAAGAAAATATTACTGATAAAAATGTTGCACCAGCGATGGCTAAAGAACAACCTGCGCTGCAAAGTCTTATTGCACCTGAACAGAAAAAAGCATCTACGGGTAAAACTTCATCTCAAACTAAATCAGAAAGTTTATTTGATAAAGTTAGCAAATGGATTTCTCAGTTATTTAAAGCTGAAGAAAAAGTAGTTCCTAAGAAAACGACTCATACACGTAATCAAGGTACTAATCAGCGTCAAAATAGAAATGCTCGCCCAGATAGAAACAAACGTAATAGCAAAAATCATGAGCGTAAAGAGCATGGTGAACAGTCTGCTAATCGTACAGAACGTTCTGCTCGTAAACCTAGAAATGATAACCGTAAGCCCCGCCGCGACGACAAACCTGTAGAGGCAATACAAGATGCAGCTATGGTGTCAAAAAGCACCGCACCATCACCTGCCTCATCTCCGGCACCAGCCAAGAAAAAAGAAAAGGTAGCAGAACGCAGAAAGCGCCGAGATACAAGGCGAAGTGTTAGAGTTGACGATAATAATGATGAACAAAATAAAGTTATCGCCCCTGTTCAAGAAACTCAGACCGACATTATTGAGCAGCCCAAAACAGTCGTTCAAAATAGTACAGTATTAGAGAATACAGCAACTAATGAGCAAAAAACGATTGAAACAGTACCAGTAGACGAAGCATCAGAACTTGTTTCTGAAACCACAGACACACAAGCAGTTACCGAAACCAATAAAGATGAAGAGTCTACAACTCCTACTCGTAGTAGTCGTCGTTCTCCTAGACATATTCGAGCGGCGGGTCAAAAACGTCGTAAAGAAGCGGATGATAAAGACAAACCTTTAAAAACTGAAGCGACGGATGTCACACAAGATGAACTTCAGTTTGATGAACCTGTTGACACACCCGCAGTCGAAACAACACTTGTAGTATCTGAACCTGAAGAAAAACCAGCTCAGGTAGCACTGGAATCAGCGACAAAGTCTGACCAAGGTGTCGATTCACCCGAACCGGCTGCTGAACCTGCAACTACAAGTGAAAATGCAACCGAAAGTATTGTGCCTGCAACTGTTTCTGTAAAAAAACAGATGACTAAGCCAGTCAGAAAAGAGCCCACTAAGAAAGCTCCCAGTAAGACCGCGTCTTTGAAAGTTCCTGCTAAGCCGGCTAAGAAAGAATCAGTGTCTGCTCCTATGGCTCGACCTGCTTCCATTGATGAAGCTTTTGTTGATGTTAAAATCGGTTCTCTGGACGACGCCGCCAGACCAGAAGTTAAACGCTCTGGTAAGTCGTTTTCAAGTTTATCGAATGCAACGGCCGCACCAGCAACACGTCCCGGTTCGTAAACTAGTCAATTAGATACTCGCAAGAGTTTAGAAAATGCCGCAAGACTTCACTGACTTGCGGTATTTTATTGATAGTCTAAGTGCTATTGTGTGTTGTTTACTGTATCCTCCCGCGACTATTTTAAGCTGTTTAAAATTTAAGCTATGTCTGACAATATCTACAATTTTCCAGACAAATAAGCTAATCACCCTATTTGAGAATTATCTATGAGTTTTGCCGACCTAGGCCTATCAACAAAAATTTTATCCGCTATAGCCAGTAAAGGGTACACCACACCCTCACCCATTCAAGCTAAAGCCATACCAGCGGTATTACAAGGTAGCGACGTAATGGCTGCGGCACAAACAGGTACCGGTAAAACGGCTGGTTTCACTCTGCCTATATTACATTTACTGAGTCAGGGGCAATCAGCTAGACCTAACCAAGCACGAGCACTGATACTGACTCCCACAAGAGAGTTGGCAGCACAAATAGCAGAAAGTGTTCAAACTTATGGTAAAGACCTACCTTTAAAGTCTGCAGTAGTATTTGGCGGCGTGGGTATTAATCCACAAATGATCAAATTACGAAAAGGTGTGGATATATTAGTTGCCACACCTGGTCGCCTACTTGACTTATACAACCAAAATGCAGTGAAGTTTTGCGAATTAGAAATCCTTGTTATGGACGAAGCCGATCGCATGTTAGACATGGGCTTTATTCACGACATCAAAAAGATAATAAAGTTGTTACCTCAAAAACGACAAAATTTGATGTTTTCAGCCACTTTTTCTGATGACATTAGAAAACTAGCCAAAGGTTTAGTCAATAACCCAGTAGAGATATCTGTATCACCTGCCAATACTACGGTTGACTTAGTTGAACAGTGGGTGTACCCAGTAGATAAAAGCAAAAAATCCCAACTACTTACCCACTTGATCAAACAGAATGACTGGCAACAGGTACTTGTTTTTAGCCGCACTAAACATGGTGCCAACCGCATAGCCAAGCAACTTGAAGCACACGGCATCAGCTCAGCAGCAATTCATGGCAACAAGAGTCAAGGTGCACGTACCAAAGCACTCGCAGACTTTAAGCAAGGTAAAGTAAAAGCCTTAATAGCAACTGATATTGCAGCCCGTGGTTTGGATATTGATCAATTACCACAAGTAGTCAATTTTGATTTACCCAATGTACCCGAAGATTATGTGCATAGGATTGGGCGTACTGGTCGCGCTGGTGCAACAGGCCAAGCAATATCGATGGTGACACAAGATGAATTCAAGGAATTAGTCGATATTGAAATATTGATCAAACAACTTATTCAACGCAAAGTTACTGCTGGTTTTGAACCCACTCAGCCTCTGCCTGAATCAAAACTGGGTCAACGAGCCATTAAAGCCAAAAAGCCTAAACAAGCTCAATCTGGTCACAGAGACGGTCAGCGTTCTGGTCGTAATTCCTCTGGTGGACAACCGCCTAAAAGTAATCAAGCACGGAATAAAAATAAGAGCCAGTCCAATGGCAACTCTGGTAATCGTTAACATATAGTCCCCCCAAATAATGGCTCAAATTTTAGATTATATTTTAGTAACTTATTTAGGATAGATAATTCAAATATTGAAAGTGAAGGTGTCTAACACCTGCACTTTCATCTCCCCAATCTCTATATATTTGCAGTGAGTATCCTGTCCAGATGATTAGCAAAATTCTGCCTATCACTTTGATTTAAAGGGGCCGGGCCGCTTGACTGTTCACCGCTGGCGCGCATAGTGTCCATAAAGTCGCGGATATTGAGTCGTGCGCGTATGTTCTCAGTGGTAAATAGTTCTCCTCTTGAGCTTAATACTTGGCCACCCTTTTCAATCACTTCTGCAGCTAAAGGGATATCACTGGTGATCACTAAATCTTTGATTTCAATTTGCCGCACTATTTCGTCGTCAGCCACATCAAAACCAGCACTAACTTGCATTGAGCGAATAAAATTAGACGGAGGTGTACGAATATACTGATTAGCCACAAAAATGGTTTCAATCTTTTTACGCTCTGCAGCACGAAACAAAATTTCTTTTATCACTACTGGACATGCATCCGCGTCAACCCAAATTTTCAATTCAACACTCTCTTTTTAAATTATTAATTTTCAGAAACGGCTTTGGTAGCCACTAATTTTAATTGCTGTAATTGTTTTTCTGACAACACACTCCAATACTTTTCAGTTATTTTAAAGTCTGGATGATTATTTTGATACTGGAGCAAATTTTCAAACAAATTTTGTTGCATCTTAGCGCTTAAAGCACTCACTTTTAATTCTGACTTGTTTTGTTTAGTTAGTTCTTGCTTTAAAAACGCTGCAATTTTAGACATATCTGACAATGACATAGGAGATTCTTTTGCATCAATGTCTTCAAGCATCAACTTGTCCAGCATCTGTTTTTCTAACACTTTTGGGACTTGTCTGATTAACATTGCTTTTGTTTCAACTGCAATCAACCTTTTCTCTAACCGCTCCTCAGATTTTTGAGCATAAGCTAGCGTTTTTTTAGTTTCAAAAGACTTAGCTACCGATAACTCCTGAGTAAATCTATCAGCTTGGCTAATATCGGGAGTTCGCATAACGGGTGCATTCAATATGCCAGCATCTCCTGCGACAACATTACTGGGGTTTATAAAATAGTCTTTTTGGGAAATAAACAAAATACCCAAAATTCCAACAGAGGCCACCAATGAAAAAGGCCATTGCCATGTCTTTTTGGTGTTATTTTGTGGGTTTTTATTAGTAGACGATTGTTCTTTAATCAATAATAAAGAATTGTCTAAAAGTTGTTGTTTGGCCATTGCCATTATCTCAGCGTTTATCTGCGCACTAGGCACTTCAGCTTGGCACTCCTTATTATGATAAAGCTCGCTGATTGTTTTTTCATAGACTAATAATTCAAAAGATTCATCTTTATTATCAATACTCATTATATTGCCCTCCCCGTTTTAAGGTGCAAACATTGGCGCAGATTCTCATAGGCATAGCGCAAACGGCTTTTACTGGCCTCAAAACTGGTATTGAGAACCGTTGCAATCTCTTTAACTGACAGACCGGCCTCTTCTTTTAACAAAAAGCTGTCTTTTTGTGCATGAGGTAATTGACCTATACACTGTTTTAAAGATTCAGCGGCTCTAATGCTGGTCAATATACTCTCTGGCTCGTTGTCCATTTGTGACTGTATAAATTCTTGAGGTGACTCATCTACTTCTTCGTCATGGCTGCGAACTACTACTTTATTAACCACAGACAAATGACGCACATGATCCACCAACTTATTGTGGGCTAAGGTGTATAACCAAGTGGTAAATTTTGCCGATGGTTTATAGTGTTTAGCTTGTATTATCACTTTATTCCATATTTCTTGATACAAGTCTTCTGCCGCACTTGGTTCACGAATATGCCGCATAAAATAGCGATACAACCCACCTTTGTGTCTGTTATATAATGTTTCAAACGCCCGCAGATCACCTGACGCGTATAGTTGCATCAAACTTGCATCTGTTTGTTGTTGATAATCTGCTGAGGCAGCGATGGGTTGCACTGACTCAGCATTATTAGCGTAAAGGTTTACAGATAGTTTCAATGGACGTTCAACAATGTAGGCTTAACCTTAATATTGCCGGCAAAACCTTGAAGATTCAATTCTACTAATTGTAAATTTTCATCAGGCTGATTAGATATACTGACTTGTAAACTGGCGCTGCTGCGAACCAAGTTAATAAACTCAGCTCGATAACCAAACTCGTCTTTACCTTTTGCCCCCTGCGCTAACTCAATAATTTGTTGATAACTCATATCTTGCCAGAAATGACTCTGTTTTAACAAATGGGCAAACCCTACTACGCTAGTGGCAAACCTAAAATCGTCAGATTGTTGTTTAAACTCAGTGATTTGATTCGCCATCACTGCTTGGGTGATTAATTGACTTTTTTCGCTATTAACTGGTTTGTAACGCAGTTTTACCAAAGCCAACTCATCAGAAAATTGGTTTATCTGTAGATTAGGATCATTCTTAATTTGTACCTGTTGATAACGTAATGGCTCAAGATAAGTATTGTTAGATGTTTTTAATATCAGCTCATATAAAGCAGTGACTGTATGCCCTGCACCTATTTCACCTGCATCAACCTTATCATTGTTAAAATCTTCACGTTTTAACGCTCGATTTTCATAACCTAACAGACGGTATTCGGCTACTAAGTCAAGATTAAATTCGACTTGGATTTTGACATCTTTAGCAATGGTCAAAAGTGTAGCATTCATTTCATCGACTAATACTTTTCTAGCTTCATGAATATTATCAATATAAGCATAGTTACCGTTACCTGCATCGGCTAATTGTTCCATAAGATGGTCGTTGTAGTTACCTTGCCCAAACCCCAAAGTTGTTAAGGCAATGCCTTTCTGACGTTTGTGTTTGATCAACTCGATTAATCGTTGATGATTTATCACACCCACATTAAAATCGCCGTCGGTGGCCAAGATAACTCGGTTAACTCCGCCTTTTATAAATGCCTGTTCTGCCATACTATAGGCTAACTCAATACCTGCTTGACCATTAGTTGAACCTCCGGCCGACAGACTTGACAGTGCCTGTTTAATTCTGGCTTTGTTATTACCTTGAGTTGGTTCTAACACAACCCCTGACGCACCTGCATAAACCACAATAGATACACTGTCTTGCTCGCTTAACTGACCGGTTAACAGCTCAAGTGAACGGGTTAATAATGGTAATTTGTTTGGCTGATTCATCGAGCCCGATACATCCAATAAAAACACCAAATTTCGGCCTGTAATCTGACTAACATCTGGGGTAAAACCTTTTAGGGCAATACGCATAATATGCCTTTGTTCTGCCCAAGGTGAAGTGGCAATAGCGGCATTGATACTAAAAGGGGCATCAGTTCCACTTCCATTTTCACTTTGCTGAGGATAGTCGTAATCAAAATAATTGATAAATTCTTCAATTCTTATGGCATCTGAAGGTGGCAGCATGCCCTGATTAATCATTCTGCGAATATTACTGTAACTACCTGTGTCGACATCGATTGAGAAGGTTGATACAGGATCCTGCAGCACTGACTTAATCCCATTTTCAGTATAGTGCTGGTAGTTTTCGGTATTTACAATGACTGGTTTATCCGGTCTGAAACGCTGTTGCTGGGATTTGTGAGCAAAGCTATTAAACAAGATCTCCTTGTCAGCCATAGACTCCCGTATCAAGTGCATCTCTATGGTTCGACTCACCGCCACCACTGGCTTGGGATGTTTTTTTAGTTCCTCTGCAGTCTTATTCTCTTTAGTGCCTGAACTACACGCCACCGTCAATATCAGCAATGTTGTGCTAACAATATACATATTGAAGTTGGAAGTTTTATTACTGTGGTTTTTGAAATTTTTCATAGATTCACTCTCTCGATGACCAATTAATAGCTGCTGTGTTTGCCTTACCAACGGGTCAGTTAATCAAAAGGGTTATTTATATTTAGAGTTTTAAGTTAATCATTTAAACCAACAATTGGTGAATATCACTAATGGTTACAATTACAAACTCGCTTTATATTCACACCATTCTACTATCTATCTGTTTTATATAAGCTTTTTTTGATTGGCATAGTCGATGCAATTCGTATCACAACATGTCAGACAACATCTGACAACATGACCAAATTCACATACTCACTAATAACTTTAAACTAGATTTTCAGGGAACCAAAAAATGGAATCAATAATAAATCAAAAGGTTGGCCTTAGACTACTTTCAATACTGCCAATTCTTCTATCAGTTAGCCTACTCAGTGGATGTGGTGAAGCCGAGGCCGTGGCTGATGAAACCAAAGAAGTTATTATATCGGTTCCTGTAGAAGTCGCACCATTGTCGATAGGTCATATTTCTTCAAATTACCCTACAACTGCTGTGTTAGAAGCCAAAGAAGAGGCATTTGTCGTACCAAGAGCGTCTGGGATCATCGAACATATTTATGTAGAAGAAGGAGACTATGTTGAAAAAGGCCAAATATTGGCACAAATAGAGCCCCGTCGTTATCACCTAAATCTAGACCGAGCAAAAGCAGACTTAGTGGGTGTTGAAAAAGAGTTGGCAAAGATTAATAAGGTATACAACAAGCAGTTAGTCAGTGACGATACTTATGACAAACTGACAGCTCAATATGAATCAGCTAAAGCTACTCGTTCCCTCGCTGAACTGGATTTAAATGAAGCGACAATAACAGCACCAATATCCGGTTATATCGCTGAACAAAACGCTAAAGTAGGTAATTTAAGCGAGTCTTTCCAACGTGAAAGAATGTTCCATATCGTTCAACAAAAAGAACTATACGGAATCGTCTATTTACCTGAAAAAGAACTATCTAAAGTGCATAAAGAACAACAAGCCTCTTTAAATCTAACTGCATTTGATGGTGACGACATACTTGCTTTTGTCGAACGTATTAGCCCGGTTATTGACTCAAAAACAGGGACATTTAAAGTCACATTACGGGTATCCAACCCTGATAACTTACTCAAGTCAGGCATGTTTGCCCAAGTTAAACTCAATTACGACACTAAACAAAATGTGATACTTCTTCCACGTAAAGCGTTACTGGCTATAGACGATAGTATTAATGTGTTTGTAGTCAAAGATGGCATTGCAAGCAGAAAAGCCGTCACAGTTGGTTATCAAGAAGGTGAAGTGGTAGAAATACTAAGTGGCTTATCAGGCAATGAAAAAGTGGTTATCACAGGTCATCAGAACCTTAGGGATCAGGCTCCTGTTGACATTGTTAATGATGACGTTAGCCAAAGCGAACCTTTAGAACTAGCTCAGAAAACCTCCAATCAGTTAGTTAAAGGTTAAGGGCGTCTTATGAACATTGTTGAGATTGCTGTCAAACGGCCAGTCACAGTATGGATGTTTACCTTTGCAGTTATTTTATTTGGTATGGTTTCACTATCGCGTCTGGCGATAAATCTGTTACCTGAATTGTCCTACCCGACCCTGACTATCCGCACAGATTATATTGGCGCAGCACCGGGCGAAATAGAACAACTAGTATCCAAACCCATTGAAGAAACTATAGGTGTGGTTAAAGGTGTACGCACCGTCACTTCAACCTCAAAGGCTGGTCAATCTGATGTGTTACTTGAGTTTGAGTGGGGCACAGATATGGACTTAGCCAGTCTTGAAGTGCGTGAAAAACTAGACACGCTACAATTACCTTTAGATATAAAAAAGCCATTATTACTTCGCTTTAATCCTAGTTTAGATCCAGTCATGCGATTTGGCTTAGGTGGTGTTGAAGTTACAGATAATAAGACAGGTGCAAAGTCCCTAGCAACACAAGACACCACAAAAACTAAAGACAGCCAGCAGATAGCATTAACCGATCAAGGTATAAAAGCACTGCGTATATACGCCGAGGAACAAATCAAACGGCAACTAGAATCAGTAGTGGGCGTGGCATCTGTCAAAGTAGGTGGCGGCTTAGAAAATGAAATCCAGGTACTGGTTGACCAACAAAAAACCAGTCAACTGAACATCACAGTAAGTGAAATCATTAAACGTTTAAAAGATGAAAACGTCAATGCCTCTGGAGGACGCGTAAAAGATGGTTCACAAGAATATTTGGTGCGCACCTTAAATCAATTTCAAACCTTAGATGATATACGTGACTTGTTTATCGCTAATCGAGAAGGGAAAAACATTCGATTAGGCGACATTGCCACAGTGCAAGACTCCCACAAAGAGCCTACCTCTATGAACCGCTTTAATGGTTTTCAAGGCGTAGAAATAGCTATTTATAAAGAAGGCGATGCTAACACAGTGCAAGTTGCACAAAATATACAGTTTCGCATTGCCCAGTTGCAAAATGATATACCCAGCCAATATCAGTTACAGTTGGTGTATGATCAATCTAGGTTTATTGCTAGTGCAATTGACGAGGTAAAATCAGCAGCCATTATTGGTGGTTTGCTGGCAATGTTGGTGTTGTATCTGTTTCTTAAAAACATTTGGTCAACCTTGATTATTTCTATTTCAATTCCTGTCTCCATTATCGCGACTTTTAACCTTATGTATGGCAATGATATTAGTCTTAATATCATGAGTTTGGGTGGTATAGCGCTGGCTATTGGCCTACTAGTAGATAACAGCATAGTGGTATTAGAAAACATTGCTCAACATAAAGCCAAAACCAAAAATTTTAAACAAGCTGCAATCATAGGCACCAAAGAAGTATCGATGGCCATCGTCGCATCAACATTGACGACCATGGCAGTATTTTTTCCATTAGTATTTGTTGAAGGCATAGCCGGTCAGCTTTTTAGTGACCAAGCGTTAACCGTTACTTTTGCCTTGGCTGCATCGCTAGTAGTAGCACTAACGTTAATACCGATGTTGGCCTCAAGAGAGAAATCCAATGAGGCAACAAACAATGAGCAAAGCTTAGATTTAGGTGAAAGCCTCGACAAAACCATTCCAACATCCAAAATAGGCTGGTTATTTCATTACTTATCATTGCCTTTTTATTGGGTAGTACAACTGATTTTCCATTTTATTCCTTTTCTGATTACATCTTTAATTGTTTTGGTGTTTAGAGTGTCAAGCAAAGTGTTGGGAACGTTATTCCGTCCGCTATTATGGATATTTGATAAAAGCTTTGTGCAAATCGAAAAAACCTATTTGGCTGCGCTTAAACAGGCATTACGTGTTCGTCTGGTAGTTTTGACTGGTGTGATTACCGTTTCTTTAGCGTCAGTTTTATTACTACCTAAACTAGGAATGGAGCTGATCCCTGATATGTCCCAAGGTGAGTTTTTTGTCGAGATCAACTTGCCAACAGGCTCTCAGTTAGAAAACACCGATCGAGTGATTGCTGACTTAGCTAACTTTACAGCTGAACTTGACGGCGTAGAGCGCACCTATGCTCTAGCGGGGACGGGAAGTTTAATGAATGTATCAGCCAGTCAAGGGGGTGAATATTGGGGCAAGCTAAATGTGGTGATGCAACCCAATAGATCTGTTTATACAACTCAACTGGTAATGGACAAAATGCGTGGTTATTTGTCACAACAAGCGGGTGTTCAGAGTAAGTTTGGTAAACCTGCATTGTTTACCTTTGCGACACCTTTAGCAGTGCAAATCGTGGGTTATGATCTTAAAAATTTGACAAAATACAGCCAAAAGATGGAACTTATCATGCAAGGTGATAAACGATTCGCCGATGTAAAGTCCTCATTACAGTCTGGTAATCCAGAACTTAAAATCAAATTCGATCATGGAAAACTCGCCCAGCTTGGTATCAATGCACCCGATGTTTCTAAACTTATCTCTGCAAAAATTGGTGGCGAAATAGCGACTAAATACAGTATCGAAGACCGCAAAGTCGACATTCTAGTCACAACAATTGAAAAACAAAGAGATTCCATTGCTGATATCGGCCAAATGTTCGTCAACCCCGGTGCTAGCCCATCTATCCCTTTGGAAGCGGTGGCGGATATAAGTATGTCAATTGGTCCAAGTGAAATCACGCGTATAGGTCAAGAACGGGTTGCAGTGGTTTCAGCTAATTTAAATTTTGGTGATTTAAATGAAGCGGTATTAGCCGTTCAACAACATATCGACTCATTAACATTACCTTTAAACATGCTAGCTAAAGTAGCCGGACAGAGTGAAGAAATGGAAAACAGTTTTCAATCTTTACAGTTTGCTTTAGCCCTGGCGATATTTTTAGTGTATCTGGTCATGGCCTCTCAATTTGAGTCATTATTACACCCACTACTGATTTTATTTACGGTGCCATTAGCTTGCGCGGGGTCTATTTATGGATTGTATGTGTCAGGTACCAATATCAGCGTAGTGGTATTTATTGGACTCATTATGCTAGCAGGTATCGTAGTGAATAATGCCATAGTGTTAATTGACCGAATTAACCAATTACGCGCTTCAGGGCTAGAAAAAACTGCAGCTATCATCGAAGCTGCACAAAGCAGACTTCGACCGATTTTAATGACCACACTTACGACTTCATTAGGATTATTACCTATGGCAATGGGTTTAGGAGAAGGAGCTGAAATTCGAACCCCTATGGCCATCACTGTTATTTATGGTTTACTTTTTGCCACCCTACTTACCTTGTTTTTTATTCCTGTAATTTACAGTTTATTTGACCGTAAGCAATTTGATCAACAATCAGAGCAATTGCCAATAAGCACAGATGTTGGGGAGACAATTTATGGATAAGTTTGAAAGTGCGGGTTCCGCATTAGCGGACTTTGCCATGCGCCGCCCTGTCACCATTATGATGTTGTTTTTATCTATGTTGGTATTTGGCATTATATCCAGTCAGCTATTGCCACTAGAAAAATTCCCCAGCATTGATATTCCCGAAATCTCTATTCGTATTCCTTACAATGATGCGACACCGGTGGAAGTGGAAAAAATGATCACCCGGCCAGTAGAGGAAGCTTTAGCCACTATGTCTGGCATCGAACGTTTGCGTTCTCGTTCTTCTGAGGAAGGTGCTGAAATCCAGTTGCAGTTTGCTTGGGATGAGAACCTAAAAGCCAAAGGCATTGAAGCAAGAGAAAAAATAGATGCAATACGAACAGACTTGCCCGACGATGTAGAGCGGATATTGGTATATCAGTTTAATACCAACGACATGCCAATTTTTTCATTGCGAGTGTCCAGCGAACGAGACATTTCTAGCGCCTACGACTTACTTGATCGTAACTTAAAACGGCCAATCGAAAGAGTGCCAGGCGTATCTAAAGTTGAACTTTACGGCGTCACAAAAAAACAAATATCTATTCGTTTAGATCAACAACTTATGGCTGCGCTGCAGGTTGATACCAATGAATTGACGAGCTCTTTAAGTGATGCCAACTTTTCCCTTACAGCAGGCAGTTTTATTGACTCTGATGTTGAGCAAAAAATCACAGTCAACCCTCAGGGTGAGTTTACTAACTTACAGGAAATCCGTGACTTGATGGTTAAAAAGGGCGTGCGCCTTAGCGATATTGCCTTGGTAAAATACGAAAAACCCAAACGCACTGAAGGTCGGCATTTGGACCAGTCCTATGCTGTAGGTTTTAACATTTTTCGTGAATCGAACAGCAATATGGTCGAGGTATCCAGCAAAGTATTGAAGGTTATTGATGACGCTAATTCAAATCCAGCTTTTAATGGCATCCACTTGTTTATTATGCAAAACGAAGCAGAGAGTGTCACCGAGTCTCTTTCCGACCTGCTCAATGCCGGTATGATTGGGGCATTATTATCACTACTTGTTCTTTACGCCTTTCTTCGTGATGTAACGAGTACATTATTAGTGGTGTTATCAGTGCCTTTTAGTATTTGTATTACCTTAGGCTGCATGTACATGATGGGTTATACCATTAATATATTGTCTATGATGGGGCTGATGTTGGCGGTAGGTATGTTAGTAGATAATGCCGTCGTGGTGACTGAAAGCATCGCACAGGAAAAGAAGAGAAATCCAGATATCATTGCCGCCACAAAAGCCGGTGTGGGTAAGGTAAGTTTAGCCGTCATCGCTGGGACCATCACCACTGCTATTGTTTTTTTACCTAATATTGTTGGTGCTAAGGTCAACATCACAATCTTTCTAGAGCATGTTGCCATTGCAATCTGTATCTCATTATTTGCCTCGTTATTGATATCTCAAACTCTAATCCCTCTACTTTCCAGCAAAATTAAAATCAAGGTAGTTAAAAGTGACAACATCAAACGACCCAAAACACTTGGGAAAATGGCAACTTACTATAAAGACATTCTTACTTGGTCCCTTAATAACCAAGGAAAAACCAGCTTAATTGCTATATTGATATTGGCTAGTACAGCACTGCCGATGCAACACGTTACCAGTGATGATGACAACAACGATGACCAAAGCCGAGTCTGGTTGAACTATGACATTCAAGGCAGCTTTAGTTTAGAGGAAGTCGAAAAAACCGTTAGTAAAATGGAGAAATATTTGTATGCCAATCAAGAGAAATTTCATATCAAACAGGTTTACACTTATTACACTGCAGGTTTTGCTGTATCAGGTATTACCCTAATTAATGACATGCCAGTGTCACAGTCGGAAGTCAAAAAGCAAATCACTGATAACCTGCCTAAGTTTGTCAGGGCGAAACCTTCGTTTCAATGGGATCAAAGAAACGGCGGTGGCATTCAAATGACTATCATAGGTGACTCTTCTGAAAAACTTGGACAAATAGCTCAACAAATCATTCCAATATTGACTAATGTTAAAGGCCTTTCAGAAGTCAAAGCTGATACTAGTCGCCAAAAACAGGAATTGCAGATCGTCATAGACAGGCAAAAGGCGTTTCGTTTTGGGCTTAATACCAGAGATATTTCTAGGGTCGTTTCTACTGCACTGCGAGGTGCTAACCTGCGCACCTTTCGCCATGGGGAAAATGGTGAGGTGGGTATTCAATTAATGTACGACCAAGGGTTACAAAATTCAGTCGACGCCCTAAAAAACTTAACTATCACCCGAATATCGGGCCAAAGTGTCACATTAGATATGATTGCTAAATTAGATGTCAAACCAAGACTCTCAGAAATTAACCGTAGCTATCGTCAAACCTCTATTACCATTGGCGGCAATTTACAAGATGGCTTTACCTTGCAAGAGGCTCAAAAAAGTATTGAAGGTGTGATGCAGCATATCAAGCTACCCACAGGTTATGATTGGACATTTGATGGCAGCATTAAACGCCAAAACCAAAATGAAGATGCCATGCAAACCAATATGCTATTAGCCTTAATTATGATTTACATTGTGATGGCGGCTTTGTTTGAGTCATTACTTTTGCCCACAGCGGTGATCACCTCTCTTTTATTTTCAATGACAGGGGTATTTTGGGCCTTGTTTGCGACGGGTGTAGATATGTCGATTATGACTATGATTGGCATGTTAATACTGATGGGAATAGTGGTGAATAACGGCATTGTGCTGGTGGATAGGATAAATCAGCTAATCAATGGGGGTTATAAGGTACAACAAGCGATCATCGAAGCGTGTTTAACGCGTGTTAAACCAATACTAATGACCGTGGCCACAACAGTATTAGGCTTAGTACCATTGGCAATAGGCAGCACCCGAATTGGTGGCGATGGCCCCCCCTACTCGCCCATGGCCATTTCAATTATTGGTGGTTTAATATTTTCTACATTAACCAGTTTGGTATTGGTACCACTCGCTTATTTATTACTGCTAAAACTTAGAGCAAAAACCATCGACATGATCACTAACAGCAAACATATGGTCAATCGCATCATAAGTATTTAGAGAGCCGCAGAACATAATGAATCATTTAAGCAGGTGGATTGTTTTAACATTACTAGCCATAGCAGCAATTTGTTTTTATAGCATTGGCAACTTTACTAGTCTGATTGGACTTTTGCTCATTGGCTTTATATTCGAGATTGCATTTTGGTTAAAAGCTTTTCCGAGAAAAAATAAATCTTAAAAAAACATCCATCAAAATTACTCTCATTATCACCTCAATAAGATTTATTTTTCTAAGACCTCAGACAACAGGTTAATAACCTGTTGTTCTGCTGCGTTCAGTTCAACATCAGCAATAGCAACATTCCTGACTAACTGCATAGCTTGTTGTTTTATGTCATCATCAATTAACAACTGGGCTCTGTGGGTTAGATAATCGTCTACTGTATTAGTTTTAATAGCGGCATAACATTTCAGCACAGTCATGGTGTAATAATCATCTTTAGTCACATCGGCACTCCATTTAATGGTATCTAGCCATTTGCGCATAAATTCAGTTTCTTATTCTGAGTTCACGCAATCAGCAACAATCAAAAAACACTAAGCCAAATAATGCTTCACGTTGCTGTTGATCGTGACAATGCCACATGTCTATCAACTGTATTAACGTATCAAATTTCATCTGTTATTTCTTTAAAATAAGATACTCAATTTCGTGAAACCCCAATTCTCCACGAATGTTGTCACAATATGTGCAAGGTAAATTGAGAATTAGCTTACTTTGGTTTAGGCTAGCTCAAATTTTTTTGCTGGGTAACTTTTAATGATAAAAACTGATCCTAATCCGCAATATTTAGCGGCTAGTGGTAGATATGAAAACATGTCTTACAGTCGATGTGGTAAAAGCGGTCTTAAGTTACCCGCCATATCGTTAGGATTATGGCAAAACTTTGGAGCTGTAGACTCGCCTCAAAATGCTCAAAACATGCTCCACCGTGCATTTGATTTAGGCATTAATCATTTTGATTTAGCCAACAATTATGGCCCTCCTTTTGGTTCTGCCGAATCGACCTTTGGTCAGGTTATGGCAAAAAGCTTTAAGCCCTATCGAGATGAAATGCTGGTATCCAGTAAAGCAGGATACGATATGTGGGCTGGACCCTATGGTATTGGTGGTTCACGCAAATATTTAATCGCCAGCTGTGATCAAAGTCTAAAGCGCACGGGGCTTGATTATTTTGACGTGTTTTATTCACACTGTTATGACCCCGACACACCACTTGAAGAAACCATGCAAGCGTTGGACTATATTGTGCGTTCCGGTCGCGCCATGTATGTGGGAATTTCCAGTTATTCACCGGTTCATACCAAACAAGCCATGCGTATTTTACAAGATTTAGGCACACATCTGCTGGTTCACCAACCTAGTTATAATATGTTTGATAGATGGATAGAAGACGGATTGACAGACGTTTTGTTGGAAGAAGGGGTTGGCTCAATTGTATTCTCTCCGTTAGCACAAGGTTTTTTAACAAATAAGTATCTTAAAGGTGTTCCCCAGGGTTCACGGGCCTCCCGCAGCGAACAGATTTATTTAACCGAAGAAAATATCAATCAAGAGAAAATAACCAAAGTCATTCAACTCAATAAACTAGCTGAACAAAGAGAGCAATCTCTGGCACAAATGGCGGTAGCTTGGGTACTAAACAATCAAGCTGTCACAAGTGCAATTATCGGAGCGAGTAAAGTCAGTCAAATTGAAGACTGTGTGGCGGCTTTGGATAACTTAGAATTTACTCAACAAGAACTGATCAGCATCGACAATATATTAGGACAGTAACGTGCCAATACACTTAGCTATTATCAATCCCAAAAGCCCAGAAAACATGGGTAGCATTCTGCGTGCTGCCGGTTGTTATCAGGCACAAAGCATTCGATATACAGGTGAGCGCTATGCGCGGGCCAAAGCATTCCAAACTGACACTAAAAATGTACATTTAGATATTAAAGTCAGTCATGTTGATGAAATAATTTGTAAAACAACAGACAAAAATCTTACAAAAGTAGCTGTAGAACTGGTAGAAGGTGCAATACCACTGCCTAATTTTATTCATCCTGAAAATTGCTTGTATATATTTGGTCCTGAGGATGGGTCAATTGAGCAAGGGATAGTCGATCAATGTGAGCATGTGGTTTACATCCCAACAATCGGCTGCATGAATCTGGCAGCTACAGTCAATGTATTACTCTACGACCGTTTGGCCAAAACCACACAAATGCCTGTGGACGATGAAGTAATAAAAAAAAGCCGAGATAACAATAACCGTACAAAAACAAAGTAGACCCATTCATTAATTAAATACCAACTATTTGATTTTCGTCATCACATTTCCTTTGTCATCTTTAGCTAACCGTGTGAATATTAAGGTGAAATGATCCGTAAATACTGTAATTTAATCACACGATAAAATAGAAGGAATAGTTAATGAGTGATGATAACCGAATCCCACGTAATTCAGAAAATGACCATACTAGTGAAATGGCCGAGATCCGTAGACAATTTATCGAACAAAAAACTGGTGCAGAACTGACTCATACAGGGCAATTTAGTATCGATCCTGCAGTGTTACCAGGCAATATTGAAAACTTTATCGGTATCGTGCAAATGCCAGTGGGTGTAGCAGGTCCAGTTTTAGTCAATGGCGAACATGCAAAGGGCGAATTCTACGTGCCTCTTGCCACCACTGAAGGTACATTAGTCGCAAGTTATAGTCGTGGGATGCGGGTGATCAATGAATGTGGTGGAGTAAAAACCACTGTTGTTGAAGGTTTTATGCAACGGGCTCCCGCTTTTATTTTTAAAGATGCGCGAGAAGCGAGAGATTTCGGTCATTGGATAGAAGAAAATTTTGAAATAATCAAAGCAACCGCAGAAACCACTACTAGCGTCGGTAAGCTTGAACATATTCAGCAATGGTCGGTGTCAAAAACAAAATATTTACGCTTTAACTACACCACAGGTGATGCTGCTGGGCAAAACATGGTTGGTAAAGCTACTTTAGTGGCTTGTGAATGGATAAAAGCCAATTCGCCTATTCCTTGTATGTATATGTTATCTGGTAATATGGATACCGACAAAAAACACTCTCACCTTAATATGTTGCACTCAAGAGGCAAACGGGTAATTGCTGAGGTAGTACTTAAAAAGGAAGTGTTAGCCCGCGTAATGAAAGTCGATACCAAAATGCTTGCTGGTGCTTCCGTGTTAGCTAACACTGGCGCGCAAATGGCAGGTGCCGCATATAACGGTCCTCACTCAGCCAATGGCATCGCCTCTTTATATATTGCCACAGGTCAGGATGAGGCAAACGTTGTTGAATCTCATGCGGGTATGTTGTCGCATGAGCTGTTAGACAACGGCGATCTTTACATGTCGGTCACTCTACCCTCTCTAATTGTGGCAACCTTTGGTGGTGGAACAGGACTACCCACTCAAAACGAATGCCTTCAAATGTTAGGTTGTGTGGGAAAAGGTAAAGCCGAGAAGTTTGCAGAAATTGTTGCTGCTACAGTTCTTGCAGGTGATATTTCATTAGGTTGTGCAGTTATTGCAGGACATTGGGTGAGTAGTCATGACCAGATGGGTAGAAATAGATAATTTTCTATCTATGATAAATTACGCCATACAAATGCCCGGAAAAATTACCGGGCATTTTTTATGTTTGACTACTAAGCAGCTTCAATCGTTACTGGTACACCATTTAAAACAGCATTACCCGACAACTCATCTAACACCATTTCATCGGTTAAATCATTCACACTGACACCTGCATGTTGTTCAGCCGTTTGCCACTGGCTACCTTTTTTATTATGTCCCCATCCATGAGGAATTGAAATCACGCCAGGCATGATGTTTTTTGTTATTTCTGCGGGTAATGATACTTTACCTACCCTGGAAGTGACGGTAATCATCTGTTGGTCTTGAATATTATGTTTACCCGCATCATCAGGATGAATTTGGGCCGTACACCTCGACAAACCGTTATTTGTACCTTTCACCATACGTTGGCTGTTGTGTAACCACGAATTATTAGTTTTCAGGTGTCTACGACCAATCAGTTGCAAAGTATCATCATTAGAAAGCCCTGACACTTTAAGTTCAGAGGAAAAGAAGTGTCTATCTAGGCGAGTTAAATCAGCCATGAAATAGTCAAAGCTTAAGTTAATTTTTTTGTCGTTATGAAAAATAGCCTCGGGTAAATCAGGTTGCAGCGGGCCAAGATCAATTCCATGAGGTTTTTTCAATAATAAATCAATGCTCAGCACATCATTTTCATGACGATAACGACCCGTTTTCAGTAAGTCATCCACAACCCCTTTAGGCTCTTTTCGCCAAAGTGTTTGATACTTATCAGTAGGTAAACCATTTAACTTATCCAAACGCTCTGCTAAACCAAGGTATATTTGCCAATCAGTTTTACTCGTTTCAGCAGGAGGAAAGATAGCGGGTGAAAACTTAGTGCTATTTCTTACCGCAAAATTATGGAAAACAATATCATAGTGGTCACGCTCTAATGCCGTTACTGGTGGTAAAATGATGTCAGCATGGCGCGAGGTTTCAGTAATGTAGAAATCCACTGCCACAACAAAATCTAAATTCTCAAAGGCTTTATCTAATTGCTGTCCATTAGGCGTAGTTAAAATGGGGTTACCCGCACCTATTACAATGGCTTTAATCTGCCCTTCGCCTTCAGTGATCATTTCTTCAGCTAAAGCCGACACCGGAAATTCTCCTGCAAAAGCAGGCAAATTACGCACTCGCGTATGGAAATTTGCAATAGATCCTCGACCAGAATGAGGTAAAAAGTCAGCGGCCGGTTGAGTAAACATCATGCCGCCTTGTCTGTCTAAATTACCTGTAAGCATATTGAATAACATAATTAAATATTGAGTAAGAGTGCCAAATGCTTGCACGCTAGCTCCCATTCGCCCGTAACAAACAGCAGGTCCCGCCTTGCAGAATGATTCAACCAAACCAATAATCTGGATTTCACTCATACCAATTAATTTAGCTACTCGTTTGGCGGGATAATCCACCACGTATTTTTCAACCGTTAATAAATCAGGAGCAAAACCCAGCAATACATCAGCCGAAACAAGTTGTTTCTCAAACAAGGTATGGATCATCGCAAGCATCAATAGAGCGTCAGTACCGGGTTTGATAAAATGATGTTCGCTACTCATTTCAGCAGTTTCAGACTTTTTAGGGTCAATTACCACCACTTTACCACCACGTGATTGAATAGCATTTAATCTGCGTTTGATATGTGGCACCGTCATAATGCTGCCATTAGAGGCTAACGGATTGCCTCCTATAATCATAAAATGTTGGGTATGATCAATATCTGGAATGGGGATTTGTGACTGATGCCCAAATAATTGACGACTCACAATATGATGGGGCAGTTGATCGACTGACGTGGCTGAATAACGATTGTGTGATTTCAGCGCCCGATAAAAATAAGGACCAAATAAAATGGATCCCATGTTATGGGCATTAGGGTTGCCAAGATAGGTAGCAACAGATTCAACACCATGTTTTTGTTGTACATTAAACAAGTTACTCGCCACTTTGTCTAAAGCATAATCCCAAGGGACTTCCTTCCATCCTTTTCCATCAGCTGTTTTCTCAATCGGTGTACGAATACGTTCAGGATCCTCATATAAATCTTTTAGTGCCATGGCTTTTGGACAAACGTGTCCCTCGCTAAAAGGATTTAATTTGTCACCTACAATTGACAATATATCTCTGCCTTGAGTGGTAACCTCGATGCCACACATAGCTTCACATAACGTGCAAGTTGAGTAATGTTTTTGTTTTTCAGTTGGCATAATCAATGTCATAAAATTGTTAATAGCTAAAAGCTAACGATTAACGTCGTTATACACAAGCATCATTAATACTGATGTTTTTCACACTTAGATTTATGACATAACACAAGCGTGTGTTTTTTTCATTCATAGTGACATAAGCAGGTGGTTATCACTTTAGTTGAATGAAATCGTAATTGACACATGTCCAAGGCACGGGCAGCGATACTCACAATAGGCTTAAATATACTACTTGTGAATACCTTTGGGCTAGACAGAATAGAATGGTTCTATATCCCTATTGGCATGTTGGTATTGTGGATAATAGCCAAGGTGCAGTGTTTGATCCTGCTAAAAATACGGCAAATATACCACCAGCGTTAGCCACCCATAGGGTTTAAACTTATTAGTCATAAATGAGACCAAAAGCCAATGCCAACCTAAATAACTCTGAAAAGAAAAATATGCAAAAGGAGTTAGCAGCGGTTAAAGGTAGGCTGGAGGTTCTGGAAGCGATAGTCACAGATAAAAAATATCAACTTCAGCAAGTATTAACCAAACTAAAAGCAGTGGACTAACACTTTCTACTAGTGATTAATTCTCAGAACAATATATTAGTGATGGTTTACCTGATCACTAACAACTAAATCGAGTTTAATGGGTTGATTTTAATTACTTATCTGTGATGAGCTAAGTCTTAAACATATTAAATGGTTTAGGATTCACTTGAACGATCCAATTATCTCCTTAGTGGCGGTGGGACTTATTTCCATTACCTGCCAATTTTTGGCTTACAAAATAAAACTTCCGGCTATTTTACCGCTATTAATTGCAGGGATTATTGTTGGTCCAGTAACCGGTATTATTAATGCGGACATATTATTTGGTGACTTACTCTTCCCAATAGTGTCTCTGTCGGTCGCTATTATTTTGTTTGAAGGTTCACTGACTCTGAAATTTAAAGATTTAGGAGGGCATGGTTCAATGGTTCGCAATCTGTGCACAGTTGGTGCCCTGATCACTTGGATAATTGCCGCTCCTATTGCTCATTATGCTATGGGTATGTCTTGGGAGATGGCATTTTTGTTTGGTGCTATTGTTACCGTAACAGGACCCACGGTGATTGTACCTATGTTACGAACCGTGAGACCCAGCACTAAAATAGCTAACATTTTACGCTGGGAAGGCATAGTCATCGACCCAATTGGTGCATTGTTAGCAGTATTAGTATTTGAATACATAGTGTCTACCCAAAATGCGCTAAGTCATACCTTATTTGCTTTTGCTAAAACCATTTCAGTCGGCGTTGTTTTTGGCGCCCTTTCGGGCTACCTAATGGGCATTATTTTACGTAATAACTGGATACCGCACTATTTAGTGAATACCGCAGTATTAACCTTAATGTTGGGTGCATTTGAAAGCTCTAATATGATTGCTCACGAGTCTGGTTTATTAACAGTCACAATCATGGGTATATGGTTGGCGAATATGAAACGGGTCGAAGTCGATGATATTTTGGAATTTAAAGAAACCTTAAGTGTATTATTGATTTCTGGATTGTTTATTCTTCTAGCCTCAAGAATTGAACTCAGCGCTATGCTTAACTTAGGCTGGGGATCAGTCGTAGTCTTGCTGGTGATCATGTTTGTTGCTAGGCCAATATCTGTATTTATATCGTCCTTGGGGACAAATTTAAATTGGCGTGAAGTGGCACTTCTTAGCTGGATTGCACCCCGGGGTATAGTAGCAGCAGCGGTATCTGCTTTGTTTGCATTGAAATTAGAGGCGTTAGATTACGGCCAATTTGAATTATTAGTACCCTTGGTGTTTTTGGTTATCATTGTTACAGTCGTCATTCAAAGCCTTACTTCGGTTAAAGTCGCTAAATGCCTCGGTCAAAGAGCTCCTGCCCCTTATGGTTTTTTGATTTTTGGAGGGGGGTTATTTTCAAGATTATTTGCCAAAGAATTGATTGTGCAAAATGTTACTGTGCACTTGGCCGATACAAACTGGGAAGCGATTAGGTTGGCGCGTATGGACAATATCCCATCCTACTTCGGTAACCCCATGTCTGAACATGCTGAACGCAGTTTAGATTTATCTTTATTTGGCACTGTGTTGGTTATGTCGCCCTACAAACAACTCAACCCACTGGTAACCTATCATTTTGAACATGAAATGGGCAAAGGCAGTGTGTTAGGCCTTAGTGCTAATGAAAACCAGCAGCGCGCAAGCCACCAGGTTTCAGAGTCTTATGCTGCTAAACTATGCCTGTTCGATGATGGCATCACCTATGCGAAATTGGCAGGTTACGCGGCTAAAGGTGCGACTATCAAGACAACACGTTTGTCAGACGAATTTACCTTTGACGACTACCAGAAACATTATGAAGGGCGTGCCATTGCATTAAGTACCATTGAACCTAATGGAAGGGTAACAATGTATACTAGCCTGACCGATACCCACCCCAAATCTGACTGGCGAATTATCAGTCTTATTAGTGAAGATAAACCAACAGATCCTAATCTAAACCCAACAAAAACCACTTAAAGACTCCAATGTATCTATTCCAACCTTGGAGGTGTACTGGACGCTTTGGCATTTGTGAAAGCCAGTATGCTTGATAACGCCAGTTGTACCTCTATCAGTAGCGAAAAATGTCACATCAATTCCCAAAGATATACACACCCAACCCAACCCAATATAATGCCCTAAATGACACTTTTGGTGGCTTTCAGTCAATTTAAGAAGCGCAGAGGCAAACATCAAAAACAAAGCCGGGCTTGCCATTGTAAAAAGACCAAACAACAGTCGAAAGTATAATATATCAACTATAAGTGACTGCACCATGTAACAAGGGCCACTTAGCAAATGGCAAGCTTAATTGTCTGATAGTTAACAATTGTTGATAATCAAACATGAGCTTGCACAAAGTTAGTAAATTTGCGCCAAAGGCCATGCCTGTCAAAATGATAAAAATGAAACACTGAAAAGATAAATAAGAGCTTAATTAGGTAAAATCAAAGGCTATTTGATTTTACCTAATTATCTATATTGATTTTTTGTTGAGGATCATTTTTAAAAGTGCCGCTGCCGCCTCTGCGTCACACAAAGCACGATGGTGACTTTCCAATGGGATTTCAAAAGTTGCACATAAATTGCCTAGGGAATAGGACTTAAGTCCAGGGAAGTATTTTCTTGTTTCTCTTACCGTGCATAATTTAGGCATTTTAAAATAACGATCAATGCGCTGATATTCTTGTTTAAAAAATCCGTAATCAAAGTTGACATTATGCGCTACAAATACGCAATTTTGCATAAACTCACTGAGACTATCAGCGACTTCACTAAATAAAGGAGCATCTTTGACCATATCATTACTGATACCCGTGAATTTAGTAATAAACTTTGAAATATGTCTTTGTGGATTTATCAGACTACTCCAAGTATCGACTATTTCACCATTAATCATTTTCACTGCACCAATTTCAGTAATGCGATGTTGTGGTTGTCTACCCCCGGTAGTCTCTACATCAACCACGACATAAGTCTGCATAGGATCGACAAACCATTTGACTCTACAAATTCGTACATCAAACCCAGCGTATTGCAATGCGTTCATGCTTACGTATTGGTTGGGTCGGATACTGTCACCCGGTGCTTTTACCTCCTCGAATCGGAGTTCTCCATTTTCTATGATCATTAAGTCTGGATAACCATCATTCAGGCCATGGTAATTTTGAGCCATCGCTCTTAAATGAACCACAACAGACTCTGATGGGGCCGCGTTTAAAAAAATTGATATGATCTGTATAATCTGAGTATTCCAACGGAACATGCCATTAGGTTGACCATAATACTGCGCGGCTATCTTTGTTAGATAGGCAATGGCATTTTGTGGCTTAGAAAACATCAGTAGCCGCTGCTCGATGGCCTCCGCTAACATTTCATAAATCGTATTTTCCTTGACTACTTTAGGTCTACGATCAAACTCTGTTGCTATTGAATCGACTTGCTGATTAAACAGCTCCTGCCAAAATGTCAGGCCAAACAAAGCGTTAAACAGACGGTTTTCAGTCCTTAAAGCAGTCGCTCCTAAATTCTGGTAATAGTATTTAACACCCTTTTCCACTTGGTCTTTATGTATTTCATCTATAACTAATTTATAACTGTCATTTCGTAGTTTTTGAGTTAATTTACTGACTTTTACTTGATGAAACTTGCGTTCATAAAAGTCTTCAGCGAAAAGTAATAAAGTATCATCTAAAGAGTTATCAATAATGTTTTCTAACTCAGTTTTAACCCTATCTTTTTCGCCCAACTTGTAGAGTTCTCTTAGCCATTTTTCTTGCGCTTTATGATGAGTGGATGCACAAAGATATTCCATTGCTAACATAGGATACTCAGGCAATAATTGTTTACCTAAGAGATAGAAAAATTCACCCTGAAGTTGTTTAGATTGTGCACAGTTGATGGCAGGTTCAGGATGTTTAAATGTGCTGAGGTTACTTACTGCATATTTCTGTATGTCTAGATCATTACAATTGAGTTGCCCAAGCTTATAACTATAAAAGAAAACACTCTTAGCCTGTTCCAAGTTATCAAATCTTGCAGTAGGTTTTGGAATATTTTGACGTGTTTTTAATACTCCAAGATCACGCATCGAAAACTTATCTAATCCACTACTGGTATCACCAAAAAATAAAAATAATAAATAGGCCAAACGGGACTCAAAGTTTTTGACTCGAAATTGCTGTGCAAGATCTGAGGAGAGGCATTGAGTATTCGTGCAGGAATGAATCACTTGATCCAACAAAACCTGTTTTGAAGCACTTTTTGTAACTCCACTGACAGCATACTGCTCTAAAATTTCAAGCAACTGTATTTTCGTTAATTGTTGCAGCCAAACTTGGACATCGTCAGGTTCTAATTTCTGTAATAAATATGCTTGCTCCAGTACAGCCAATTGACCTAGGCATTCGTTGATCTCGTGATAAAACATTTTATTTAAGGTAATAAACAAACCTTGCCGATTGATGACCCTGACAAACATGCACTGAGCGTCATGGCATAATTGCTGATAACAACTTAAAAACTCTTGGTGTTCTTGGTCTAGCAAGTGCGCACATTGTTGGGTAATAAAATGAATAAACTCATTAAAATGAGCATGATAATATTTTTCTGGTAATTCTTTTGGAGATTTGCGCATTGGAGGACACTAGTTGTAAACATTGGACCCATTATATACAGTGGTTTATACAGTTGTAAAATTTGATGCTTAAATTTAGGTTATACCTCAAATTCAGGTCTTTAATTTTGCATAGGTTTCTTTTTTAAAATATGGTGATTTAATACATATCGAGCTTAGATGATAAAAATGAATGGGCTATTATGAATAGTGTTTAACGGTGCGCATCATCATATTTCGACACGGGGTAATAGCAATTACCCAATCTATTTTCAGATTGATAATTTTAGTTGATTCTGCGATTTTATCTGTCGTGTGTGAACGCTACAATTGGGTTGTTTACGCGGATTGTTTAATGAGTAATCATTACCCTATTTTTGTTGAGACACAGGATGACAAACTGAGTCAGAGGATACACCAGTTAAATGGTACTTTTACACAATCGACGAATCATAACACCACCTAAAATTTCTGGGGCAGAGTATACTTTAGTCAACTATTTGGCTGTTCTATGCCATAACCAAAGCTACCAGTCCTTTGGGCATCCTACAGCCGCTCATTATTCAACCTTCAATTCTACATTCTACCAGCACTGATCACGACCCATTCTAAGGGTTGCGTGAGTGCAATCAGTCATACCCCCCGACTTCTATATATTCATCCATATGTAAAACTAAAAGCATTGGTATCACAAAGGACAAACAAGCACAGGGAAAAAGAAAATTGCGGCTTCGCTAAAAAGATAAATATCCATCATTTCTGGACAATAAATCCCAATTAAACCTAACGGGTTGCAATGAGCGATCAGCAGACATTGAACAAAGCTTTACCCCCCAAATAGTTCACAGCCTCAAATAAGTGTGTTTGAATAAAAGCCGTTTATAACTATAAACAAAAGCAATATTCAAGACTGGTTTGTAAAACAGTGGGAGGCGCTTGTTTTGAATTCCGAATTATGAATTACATAAAAAAGGTTAAGTAAAAGACGAAAATAGCCGATTTTACTCCCTTAAAAAATAAAATAGATGTCAATATGGAAAATGACATTTTGTTTTTACCTATACTCTAGCTCAGCTATAGACATAATAGTCAAAAGATGGATTATCACTGTGAATTATTCCCTAATCCAATTGCAGTGCGCTTGCTTCGACAGGGTAGCCAAAATAGAAACCCTGAAACGCATCACAGCCGATGCCAGCCAAAAAGTCGAACTGGGCTTTGCTTTCAACACCCTCGGCAATGACATTCAAGCCCAGGTTATGGCCCAGTGCGATAATAGTCTGACAGATCATAGCATCGCTGGGGTCAGTCAACAGATCAGTAACAAATGACTGATCAATTTTAAGCTGCTCCAGCGGCAAATGCTTGAGGTAGGACAGCGATGAGAAGCCAGTACCAAAATCATCCAGTGAGAAACATACACCTAGCTTTTTTAGGGCTTTCATCTTCTCAATAATGCCGGCGATATCGTTTGCCAGCATAGTCTCGGTTAGTTCCAGCTTGAGCAAGTGAGGATTGGCCCCGCTTTTTGTTAACACACGGGTGATACTGGCGACAAAATCATCTTGCGATAACTGCAAGGCGCTGACGTTCACCGCCATGCTCCATTTACTTTGCTCCGGTTGTCGTGACCATTTCACCAATTGTGCACAAGCGGTTTCCAGTACCCATTGGCCTATAGGTAAAATCAGACGTGTTTCTTCAGCTAGTTGAAATAGCTGCGTTGGCGGAACCATACGATGCTGTGAATTGTTCCAGCGCAGCAGCGCTTCTGCACCTATGACACTGCCATCACTGGTGGTTTGGATTTGATAGTGCTGGACAAACTCATTCTGCCTCAGGCCTCGGCTTAGATCTTGTTCGAGGGCACTGCGTACTTCCGCCGCCGCCTGCATACTTGGGTCAAAAAAGCGCAAGGTATTGCGCCCTGCTGCCTTCGCTTGATACATGGCGATATCGGCATGCTTGAACAATTCGTCCATTTCACTGTGGTTGTGCATAAACATTATGATGCCAAGACTGGCGGTGATGGTGTAAGTTTGCTGATGCAATAAGTAATCTTTGCCCAGTACATACAATATTTTTCTGGCTATTGCCTCGGCCTGCATTGCCGCGTTTTTATCATTCTGATCTAGAGCTTCCAGTAACACCACAAACTCGTCACCACCGAGTCGTGCGAGACTATCGCCCTCGCGTACACAGTTCTTTAAACGGTTGGCGACCTGCTGCAACAGCAAGTCGCCCATGCCATGGCCCAGAGAGTCATTTAGCAATTTAAAATGGTCAAGATCCAGAAATATGAGTGCTGCATAGTGTCCGCTTCGGCTAGTGGTATATAGAGCATGGGATAGTCTGTCCAACAGCAAGCGTCGATTAGGCAAGCTTGTCAACGGGTCAAAAAAAGCCAGGCGACGAATTTCTTCTGCGTCATGGTGCTGTGCGCTTACATCGTTAAATACGATACGCAGCACTTTCGCACCGTCTTCTTCAGGCACACATACGCCAACTAGGTGTGCCCAAAAAAGCGTATTGTCCGAACGCCGTATTTTCAGTTCGCATATTGTCGAAACATTCTTTTCGCTGTTCAGGGTTTTATGTCTAAACAGGTAAAAGTTATCTTCATCTTCGTTGACGACAAAAGCAGACAGTGACTGTTGCAATAAGGTTTCTCTGCTAACGCCCAGCAGACTAGCAGCGGTGAGATTGGCTTGCAGGATCACTCCGTTGCTATCGACCGTACAGTAAGCCACCGGAGCCAAGTCATACAATGCCACATAGCGTGCCTGAGACTGTGCCAGCAATTCCTGAGCAAGATGCAAACTGTCATTCTGCATTTCTAGTTCGATTTGATGCACACGCAATTCATGAATAATTTCATTGGCAGTAGCGACACTGAGTTTATTCAGCTCTTCAGGCCATAGTGGGCTTCGTTCACGCTCAACGGTTTCGGCCCGTTCGCGCAGTAATTTGGGAGGCAGGTGCGAAGCCAGAAGGCTATTGAACTGGCCGGGTAGAATACTTTTTCCCTTAGTCACTATTATTTCCTTTTAAGAACTGCTCCATGGTTGCAACGCCGTACAGCTCTCCACTCTCATTGAGTAAAGCGGTGGCCGTCATCCATATGTCTAGCGTAAGCCCCGCTTTGTTGAGTCGTTGGGTTCGATACGGCTCGATTTCATCATCGTTGCTAAGTTGCTTGAGCTTGCTCAGCGCATCTTTTTGTTGCATTTTAGGAATACGTTGCTGCACATTAAGTGACAGTGCCTCCTCTTCACTCCAGCCATAGAGCTGGGTGGCGGCGTGGTTCCAGGCCAGAGTTTGGCCTGTGAGGTCTTGCACTGTGATGGCGTCACGGGCATGTTGCAGTAGAGTGCCCAGATGCGTGACATCATTGCTTTGCTGCAAGGCCTCACGGGTGTGCTTTGCCTCGGTGATATCAACAAAGGTAAGTACCGCCCCTTCGATAGAGTTGTTGAGGGTACGGTAAGGCAAAATACGCATTGTGAACCACTTGTTCGAGATGGTTTCAACATCCATAACACTGGGGATCAAGGTGTCTAACACGGCTTGAATATTCCTTAACAATGCCTCGCTGTTATGCAAATTAGTGACAATATGCGCCAACGGTCGCCCTTCATCACTGGCGATCAAGTTGATAATGCTGGTGGCGGCGGGAGTGAAGCGCATAATACGCAGATTAAGATCGACGAAAACAGTGGCGATACCGGTACCGGCCAATAAATTGTTCATGTCGTTATTTGCACGCGTCAGATCGGCCATCTTGCTTTGCAGCTCAACGTTCACCGTAGACAACTCTTCATTGACCGATTGCAATTCTTCTTTGGAGGTTTCCAGTTCCTCATTGGACGATTGCAGCTCTTCGTTGATCGACTGCATTTCTTCATTGGAGGATTTAAGCTCTTCATTGGACACCTCCAGCTCCTCATTAATCGCATGAAGATATTCTTCTTTGCATTGTAATTCCTGCATCAGAGCGGCGATACTGGCCTTATCGTCCGGTATGTTTCCCGCTGTGACTTCGCTGTCCGTGCTGTTGGCAGGATGTAAAGTAGGACCTTGTTCGCCCACTGGGACCATATCCAGGATGACCAAATATAAGGCATTGTCCGATTTTTTGTTGGGCGGTGTTACTGTGGGTCGAATAGTCAAGTTGACAGTTGTGAAGTCGCCATTGGTTTTAACCCGCAGCCCCGGGGAGTGAATGATGACTTGTTTGAGGGCCGCCTGATGCAAAGACGCAGATAGCTCGTACTGTAAACCCTGGCGCGCCATTTTAAGGATGTTGTTAACAATGGTTTCCCCGGCTGAAGGTTCCAGATACATACCCGTTCGTCCAAATAGATAGAAAATATCACCACCGGCATTGACCAGCGCGCAGGCCGATTTGATGTGTTTCAACAAGGTTTGTTCGGTTAACGCCCGCAGCGATACTTTGTCATCATCAGGGGAGATGTTCGCAATGGTTTTGATAGTGTGTGGGACTCGCGTAGATGGCGTCATTAAGCGTGAAAATGTCAGGCGATGCTGAGCATGAAAATTTTCCTTGCGTCTAAAAATCTTTGACTGCCTTTCCTTGACCGTAAATAAATCGGAAAAGTCATTGATACCTTCCGAGCTACCTAAAAACAAAAAGCCACCAGAATTCAGTGCATAATGAAACATCGGTATGACTTTGTGCTGTAAGTCAGTGTTCAAATAGATCAGTAGATTGCGGCAGCTGATCAGGTCGAGTTTGGAGAAAGGCGGGTCTCTAATAATGTCCTGGGCAGAAAAAATTAACATGTCACGAATGTTTTTATGTAAGCGATACATAACGTCCTCGCCCTTACCCTCGGCAATAAAAAAACGCGACAGCCGCTCACTTGATATATCCACCGCTACGCTGGCTGAATAAAGCCCGCGTCGTGCTGTCTCAATTGCTTTAGGGTCAATGTCTGTGGCAAAAATCTGTACTTCATAGTTCTTTTTGAGTAAGGCCAGTTTTTCGTAGATAAGGATGGCGATGGAATAAGCTTCCTCACCGGTTGAGCAGCCAGCTACCCAAACCCTGATCGGGGAATTCAGCGGCCGATCGTCAAAAAGTTGAGCTATTACTTGGGTTTCAAGATCGTCAAATGCCGCATTGTCGCGAAAAAAGTGGGTCACACCAATCAATAAATCCCGAAACAAATGCTCTACTTCCTGCCGGTTTCTCTGCAAATATACGACATATTTTTCAATGCTGTCGATTTGATGCACCGCCATCCTTCGCTCAATACGCCGGTTAACCGTGTTGGGTTTGTACTGGGAAAAATCGTGGTTGGTCTGTTCCCGCAATAACCTAAACACTTCCATCAACGAGTTTTGAGTCTTAAACTCTTCGACGTGCATGGAACGCTGCTCATAGCCATACTTTACATAAGCGATGAGTGCGGGGCCCATGTCCCCTGCGTTCAACTGGTAATCAACCAGACCGGTGGCGATAGCATTGTTCGGCATGCCGTCGAATTCAGCAGTTTCAGAGCTTTGCACCATTACCATGCCTCCTTCACCCTTGATCGCCCTTACCCCCAGAGTCCCATCGCTGCCAGTGCCTGACAGTATGATACCGATGGCGTGACCACCTTGGTCGACGGCCAGTGAACGAAAAAAGAAATCAATCATCATTGGTTGACCCCGCGGCCCAGTCGGGATGGACAGGTGCAACTTGCCATTAACAAAAGCCATATTGTGATTGGGCGGTATGATATAGGCGCAATTCATGCGCACCTGAACCCCCTCGTCCCTATCGACAACTTCAAACACCTTCATGCGGGTGTATTGCCGTACTATTTCAGTGAGAATACTTTTATGGTCTGGGGCTAAATGCTGCACCAGAATAAAGGCCATGTTGGGCTCAACATCGCTTGGTAATCCAGCAAAGAAGGCTTTAAATGCGGCCAGACCGCCAGCTGAGGCGCCTATGCCTACAATCGGAAATTGCTCGAGGGAGTCGGACTTACGGTCTTTTTGACCTTGAAGTTGTTGCGCCACCTCAGTCCTTTTTTTTTCAACCATGAATTACTTTGCACCTGAGTGTCGGTAAGGCCGATTATTGGTTAAAGACCGGTAAAAGTTAATACTAAACATGTAAAGCCATAACTACATTCCTTAATTACACCGATGCTTGCCTGCTGGTTCGAAGCGTTGACATCATTCCCCCTTAATTTTACATCCATGACAAAAAAAATATTGCTCTAGCCTCATAAAAAACAGACCCAAGCAACCTCAAGTACTAGTTCGGGCAACAGCATTAAATCAGTTTAACACCGAACACCTTAATTTAATCTATTACTTCGCTCTAATCGCAGTAAAATGATTAAATCCAAGCTGGCTGGTGATCGCTTCAAGGAGTCATACAATAAATTCCATCGACTGACTCCTTACTACTACAACCACTAATCAAAAGGGTGAGCCATGACTGTCGGCTATTGGCACAAACTATTTAAAAACTATAAAGAAACTTATGGGGTCAGATACTGTCTTGATGATCAAGCCCAAATCTGATTAATGTTGATAATTTATATTAAACATTTTTCCTGATTTCAATACCCGAAAGCCAGTACCAGTAATTTTCGCATCACCGCGATCAAAGCTACTTTTTTAGGCTTACCTTTGGTTAAAAGTTTATTATAAAAAGCGAGCATTAATGGGTTATATCTGACGGCAACCATGGCTGGCATATACAATGATTTACGTAATCAAGCACTCCCTGTCTTTGATAAGCTGGAACGATTAAGACTGGTTCCAGGTTGATCAATGCTTGGGTTGAGCCCGGCATAACTACTTATCTGTTTTGAGTTTTCAAATAAAGAAATATCACTTATATACGCTAGCAATGCCCATGCTGTTTTGTCCCCATTACCATTAATACTAACGAGTAACTTAAGCTGAACGGTTAGTGGCTCATCCTGCTTAATAATCATGGTTATTTCTTTTTTAATGACCTCTATTTGTTTATCAATAAAAGTCAGCACCGACTCAATGGAGTTTGCAGCTGCCTTATCTAAGCTCACACCCAAACGATTGTTTTCCTGGCTTTTCATCTTACTTAACTGATCTAGGCGTGTAACAAGAAGCTGTACCCGTTAAAATGCCGCAGACCTTGGTATGAAGAGGCCTTTGTCAATCACTGCGCTATTAAATAAGTACTGACAATAGCGAGCAATACTCATCGCATCGGCTTTATCTGTCTTATTTCTCGCCATTTCCATTTTAGCAAACGCATGGGTTTGGAGTGGATTGGCAACAATGACCTTTTGGTTGGTTTGATATAAATGCTTAGCTAATGCCAAACCATAAATCCCCGTTGCTTCTAAACAGAAATAGGCCGGGTTTTTAAATGACTTTATCCATTGTGAGAATTTTAAAAAACCAGACTGCTTGTTCTTAAATTGACGACTCATATACTTACCATCCATCAACACGGCCACATCAAAAGTTAATTTAGATATATCAATACCCACAAATATCATGAAGTAGCCCTTACGTTGAGATACACTAATTTTGATTGGATAAGTTAACGTCAACTGCATTCTTGTCGCTATTCGTGCTACAGCTTCAGACTGTGCACAAGATACTGTTCGCATTTTAAGACGTTAATGGTGAGAGGTAGGCACTAATCTGATCCACAGAATGGTAAGCACTAAGAGCAATTGCAGTGTCTCTACCCCTCTATCCAATCACCTTGGATAGTGTAAAACATAGCTTATGTTTTGCACGGGTTTAAGATACAAGAGTAAACTTTAGTCAGCTATTTAGCTGTCTATGCCATTACAGCAGCAACCACTTCTTTTGGCATCCTACAGCCGGTCATTTTTCTGTGCTCTGGGTGTGGTCTGTATTGAAATTTAAGGGCAGATTAAGTTAGGCATGTAAAACAAAGTCTATTCAGATATGCGACTTAATAAATTCAGCAGTTTGGATAATCGCTAGATTGATATGACCATCAAGAGAGAAGCCAGAAGCCTTACGCGGTTTAAAACTATGATCGCCATCCGTTAGATAACTCACTTGAACCTGTGTAGATAAATTATATGAACTGATCTCTTCACGTGTACCAAAGGTGTCCCGTTCACCCTGTAAAATCAGTACGGGTTTATTAATCGTTTCTAAATGAGCAGTACGTAATTTCTCAGATTGACCCGGTGGATGAAATGGGTATCCCATACAAATACAGCCAAGCGCTTTTGACTCTTGTAACAACATGCTTGCCATTCGCCCGCCCATCGATTTGCCACCAATAAAGATGGGGAAACTGCTGTCAACATCACTTAGTACAGCATTAAAGTGAGCGAGCAATTTATCAGCCCGTTCAGGCGGACGCCTTTTACCTAACTCTTCGGCCAATTGCATATAAGCAAAATTGAAACGCACTACATTAATGCTGTGTTTTGATAATCCCTCGGCCATTAACTGCATAAATTCACTATTTTGCCCCGCACCTGCACCGTGGGCAAAAACAAAACTAGCTACGGGCTCTTTAGCCATATTATTCAAAGTCTTGTTCATCTTGTTCTTCTTTTACTTGTGCCAATAACCATTCTCGAAATGCAGTGATTTTGCCTAAATCAGCCTGAGATTGATGACAGACTAAATAATAAGCACTTTTAGTAATTAACTTTTCTTCGAATGGACAGATCAATCGTCCCGCTTCAATTTCTGGTCTGGCTAAAAAACTGTATCCTAGTGCAATCCCTTGCCCTAAAGCTGCCACTTGTTGAACTAGCAAAGAGTGACTAAAAATTGGGCCGTGATTAACATTCACTCCCGATACGTTGAAGTGTCGTATCCACTCCTGCCAAGCATCTCTGGAAGAGTCGTGCAATAACGTATGTTGTGAAAGATCGTCCAACTGCCTTAGGGGTTTATCTCCTTGGATCAATAGAGGAGAACACATAGGAGTGAGATATTCAGTATGTAACTTATCAGCTGCTAGGCCTGACCATTTGCCCTTGCCAAAATAAATAGCGACATCCACATCATCGGTTAAAAATCCCTCATCACCATCTACGGCTTTTATGCGAAGATCGATATCTGGATTTAACTGACTAAATTTGCTGATCCTAGGCACTAACCACTGAATTGCAAAACTTGTTTGTAACGCCACAGTAATGGCTCCCTTTCCCCCTTTTGCCACTAATCGCTCAGTAGCATCATTTAACGACTGAAAAATTTCTTTCAATTCAAGGTAATAACTCTGGCCTTCTTCAGTCAAAAACAACGCACGATTTTTGCGAACAAAAAGTTTCATGGATAAAAACTCTTCCAATGCTTTTATTTGATGACTAACGGCGGCTTGAGTAACAAATAATTCATCAGCGGCGCGGGTAAAACTGAGATGCCTAGCAGCGACTTCGAAGGCTTTAAGGGAGTTAAGAGGGGGTAATCTGCGGTTCATGGGTAAGTAGTCAACTAATAATATTTCAGGCGCCATTAAAGCATTAGTTTTTCTAATCCACAAGCATAGAAAATGTCATTTCAATAGGTTTAAACATAAGTATACAATTCGATTCGTGGTAAATATTTATTGTTTTAAAACAATAAATAACGGCAACACAACAGAATTAACATACAAAAAAACTTATGATTTTTTACATTACCAAACCAAAGGTTAACAAAATGAAAACAACTAATACATTATTGGCTATTTTAGTCTCTGTACTTTTTACCCAAACGGCTAAAGCAGAGTTGAGCTCTAATCGTTCTACCATTCAACTTAAAAGTTCAATTGGGATCAACATTGAAACTGAAATAGATAATAATCTGATCACGATGCTAGCAAACATTCAAGCTTCTTTCATTAAAACAGATGTTGTCAAACAACTTAATATTGACACACTTCAATCACAAACAAATGAAATAGTGCTAAACGTGGGTGAAACATTACCAGAATTCAAATTTAAGGTTGTCATCGCAGAATAAATTTGAATTCTTAATAACTTGTTAACGCCTATTAGCCAGTTATCGCTGTGCAGGGCAACATGTGCTAAACTCGCCGAAAAAGCCGAATGAGCCGAATGAGCCTAGTACAGCAAATATTCGAACACATTAATTACTAGTCAGCACTGGTATCAAGAGGTGCAAAGCCTTTCACTAATTCGTCTAATGCTTTCATTTGTTGTAAATACGGTTCCAATTTATCCAAAGCCAATGCGCAAGGTCCATCACATTTAGCTTCATTAGGATTGGGATGTGCCTCAATAAATAACCCAGCCAATCCTAACGCCATACCGCTTCTGGCAAGCTGTGCCGCTTGAGCACGACGACCATCAGCCGAATCAGTCCGTCCCCCAGGTTTTTGTAAAGCATGGGTGGCGTCAAAAATAACCGGTGCATAGGCTTTCATTTCATCCATAGCCAACATATCAACCACTAAGTTGTTATAACCATAACAAGAGCCTCGTTCACACAAGATAATTTTATCATTACCCGCCTCACCAAATTTAGTGATGATATGACGCATTTCATGAGCGGCTAAAAATTGTGGTTTTTTAACATTAATAATAGCGCCAGTTTTTGCCATGGCGACAACCAAATCAGTTTGACGAGCTAAGAATGCAGGTAATTGGATCACGTTCACTACTTCAGCCACAGGTGCGGCTTGGTAAGACTCGTGAACATCTGTTATCAAAGGCACGTCAAAAGTGTGTTTGATTTCTTCAAATATTTTGAGTCCCTCTTCCATTCCTGGGCCACGATAGGCATTTACAGATGAACGATTAGCTTTATCAAACGACGCTTTAAACACATAAGGAATACCAAGCCTATCGGTCACTTCTTTATAATGTTCTGCAATACGCATTGCCATATCGCGAGACTCCAACACATTCATGCCACCAAAAAGCACAAAAGGCTTGTCATTAGCCACTTCAATATTACCAATGGCGAGTTTTTGTAAATTTTGTTGCGTTTGCATAGAGAGTTCTTAATATTTCAAGTTTGTCTAAAGGAATAGCATAGCAAGCTAAGCCATTTGTGGGTATCTGAAAAATAGCAGCGACCGTTAATTTTGCTTTTTAGACTGTCCATTCGATTATTCTTTCTTTTGTTCGCATTTATCCAGATAAATTTCGGGTAAAAGTGGCGGTTAGGTCAAATAACCCGTAAAATGCAATGTTAGATTTTAGTGACTTGTTAAGACTCGATGTCTTTTAAGTGACAACACAAAATGATTGCCTAAGGTAAATACAATCCGCTATGACAAAAAAGCTATTTATTAAAACCTGGGGTTGCCAAATGAACGAGTATGACTCGGAAAAAATGGCCGACCTATTGAATTCGACACATGGTTATCAAGCCACAGACACAGCTGAAGACGCGGATATTATATTGCTTAATACCTGCTCAATTCGTGAGAAAGCGCAAGAAAAGGTATTTCATCAATTAGGCCGCTGGAAAAACCTGAAAAAAGACAAACCAAATCTCATTATTGGCGTTGGTGGATGCGTGGCATCACAAGAAGGTAAAACCATCCGTAAACGTGCGCCATTTGTTGACCTTGTTTTTGGCCCACAGACCCTGCATCGCTTACCAGAAATGATCAATCAAATTAAAGGTGGTAGCAAATCTGTCATCGACATTAGTTTTCCAGAAATTGAAAAGTTTGATCGTCTTCCCGAGCCCAAGGCAGATGGTCCCAGTGCATTTGTTTCCATTATGGAAGGTTGTTCTAAATATTGTACTTTTTGTGTAGTGCCCTACACGCGTGGCGAAGAAGTCAGCCGCCCGGTAGATGACGTATTGCTAGAAATCGCTCAGTTGGCTGAACAAGGTGTGCGTGAAGTCAATATGTTGGGGCAGAACGTAAACGCATTTCGTGGTCCGAATTACGACGGTAGCATTTGCACTTTTGCCGAGTTATTAGAATTAGTCGCTTCTATCAATGGAATTGACCGAATTCGATATACCACCTCTCATCCGGTAGAGTTTACTGACGACATTATCGATGCTTACGCACAAATCCCTGAACTGGTAGATCATTTACATTTACCAGTTCAATCTGGTGCAGATCGTATCTTAAACTTGATGAAACGCGGTCATACTGCGATTGAGTATAAATCTAAGATTAGAAAACTTAAAAAAATACGTCCTAACTTGAGCATGTCATCTGATTTTATTATCGGTTTCCCTGGCGAAACTAACGCTGATTTTGAAGCCACTATGGACTTAATTCAAGCCATGGACTTCGACTTGAGTTTTAGTTTTATCTATAGCGCACGCCCCGGCACACCAGCAGCTGACTTACCTGATGATGTCACTGAAGAAACCAAAAAACAACGTTTGAGTTTGTTGCAACAACGTATCACCCAACAAGCATTGCGTATTGCACGTAACATGGTCGATACCGAGCAACGTATTTTAGTGGAAGGTCCAAGTAAAAAAAATCCAATGGAGTTGTCAGGACGTACAGAAAACAATCGCGTAGTGAACTTTGAAGGCATGCCAAAAATGATTGGTCAGTTTGTTGATGTTAAAATAACCGATGTGTTTGCTAATTCATTAAGAGGTCATGTGATCAAAACCGAAGATCAAATGGACTTACGTAACGAATTGGCACCACACACGATTTTAGCTAAAAACCCAAATAAAGTTGATGACTTAGGGGTCGGTCAGGTTGCCATCGTGTAGTCGGTTACGCCAGCAAAATTATACAGCAAAGAGAGTAACCATTTGAGTAACCTTGTAAGCAGTGAAATTGTATTAGAGCCTTCAGATCACAAACGTCTATCCAGCTTGTGTGGACCACTGGATGACAATATTAAACAAATTGAACGCCGTTTAGGCGTTGAGATCACTTATATTAACAATGAATTTAAAGTAATGGGGCAATCACAACAATCCAGCGGTGCGGCAGAATTACTCAAATTATTGTATATGGAAACGCAACCAATCCGAGGTGTGATCCCAGATATCGAGCCAAACAAAGTACATTTAGCTATTCAAGAGGCAAAATGTTTGGAACGTGCCGAAACAGGTCAATATGGTAAAGAAATCCATATCAAAACCAAACGTGGGGTCATCAAACCTCGCAATCCTAACCAATCTCAATATGTGAGTAATATCATTAATCACGATATTAGTTTTGGTGTAGGTCCCGCAGGTACCGGTAAAACCTATTTAGCCGTCGCTTGCGCTGTAGAAGCATTGGAACGTCAAGAAGTTCGCCGTATATTATTAACCCGCCCTGCAGTAGAAGCCGGTGAAAAATTAGGCTTTTTACCGGGTGATTTGTCTCAAAAAGTCGACCCTTACCTGCGCCCTTTATATGACGCATTATTTGAAATGCTTGGCTTTGAAAAAGTTGAAAAATTAATTGAGCGCAGTGTGATAGAAGTTGCGCCTTTGGCCTATATGCGCGGACGCACTCTAAATGATGCCTTTATCATTTTGGATGAAGGGCAAAACACAACTGTAGAACAAATGAAAATGTTCTTAACCCGAATTGGTTTTAATTCTCAAGCGGTGATCACCGGAGATATTACACAAGTTGACTTACCTCGAGGTGTCCGTTCAGGTTTGCGACACAGCATTGAAGTGTTGAAAGATGTCAATGGCATATCATTTAACTTTTTTAGTGCTAATGATGTAGTTCGTCATCCCGTTGTAGGGCGTATTGTAATGGCTTATGAGGAATATGAAGGCAAACAAGAAAAAGAACGACTAGAAAAAAAAGCACAGCTAGCATCACTTTCTAATGAAGCCATTGCCAATAACCATAAAAATCCCGCTAAGTGAAAAACCTGTGAGCGCTATTCTAGATTTACAACTTGCCAGTGATTGTTCTGATACTCCTTCAAAAGAGAAGTTTCAATTGTGGCTAGACACTTTATTGTCTGATCAGCAACTAGAAAACAAAGAAATCACTGTGCGCATTGTTGACGATGCAGAAATTCATCAACTTAATCAACAATATCGTGATAAAGACAAGGCAACTAACGTGCTGTCCTTTCCTTTTGAAATGCCCGACCTGGTATTACCTGATGGTATTGATTTAGATGAATCGATATCTAACTTTTTAGGGGATATTGTTATTTGCGTGCAGGTTATCAAACGAGAATCTAAAGAACAAAACAAGGTGATAGATCACCACTGGGCACATATGTTGATACATGGCACCTTGCATTTACTTGGTTATGACCACACAGAAGAGCTCGATAGAAAAGAAATGGAAGGCATTGAAATTGCTATATTACAAAAATTAGCCATTGACGATCCCTACCAAAATCATTAATGATACATTTTTAATATTTCGTAACGCTTAAAACCTTACGACAACTAACCTAAATAACGAGATCATGAGCGAAGATACCCCCCCATCTACTAGCGGTTCTGTCAACAAAGGCTGGATTGAGAAAATAGTCCAATCTTTTACGGGAGAGCCGAAAAACAAAGAAGAATTGTTCGAAGTCATCACAGACGCCGAAGAACGAGAAGTCATTAATCCCCAAACCAAAGCTATGATTGAAGGGGTAATGGAAGTGAGCGAAATGCGTGTACGGGAGATAATGATCCCAAGAGCACAAATGCGCACCATTGAAATTGACCAAAATGTAGAAGAGTTTCTACCTATCCTCCTCGACTCTGCTCATTCCCGCTTTCCTGTTATTAACGAAGACAAAGATCATATTGAAGGAATTTTGCTAGCTAAAGACTTGCTTGAATATGCCTTTATGCCTGCCAAGAAATTTGAATTAAAGAATATTCTTCGCCCAGCGGTCATTGTTCCCGAGAGTAAACGTGTCGATGTTCTGCTCAAAGAGTTTCAACAAAAACGTTATCACATGGCAATAGTGGTAGATGAGTATGGTGGCGTGTCAGGATTAGTGACTATTGAAGATATTCTCGAACTGATAGTGGGTGAAATTGAAGACGAACATGATGTGGAAGAAAATGATAACGATGGGATCCGCCCACTTAATAAATACACCTACTCAGTTAAAGCCCTCACATCATTAGAAGATTTCAATAAGTTTTTCGAAACCAAATTTGATGAAGAAGAAGCAGATACCATTGGTGGGATTGTGTTAAAAGCCTTTGGCCATATGCCAGAGCGTGATGAAAAAGTCACGATTGGTGAACTTAAATTTAAAGTGACAAACTCAGATAAAAGACGCTTATTACAGTTAAAAGTGACCTTACCAGAAACGGAAGAGTAGCTCTGAGTATCATAGACAAAGAGAGTGATATGTCATTCTCTTTAAAATTATTTTTAGCTGTTCTTTTTGGCGCGATGCTTACATTGGCTTATGCGCCGTTTTCATTATGGTTTGTTACCTTCCTAAGCGTTACTGGACTTATTCACTTACTCAGTAACTCATTTCCCAAACAAAGTTTTAAACTGGGTTTTGCTTTCGGTTTAGGCTGGTTCGGTGCAGGTGTCAGTTGGGTGCATGTGAGCATTGCTGATTTTGGTGGGATCCCACTGATTGGCTCCATCAGTTTAATGTTGCTGTTAAGCGCCTATTTAGCGTTATTCCCTGCTCTGAGTTGTTATTTAGTCAATAAATATTTTACCAATAAATTATGGCCTATTGCTCTGCCCTTTATTTGGTTAGCTGTTGAGTGGCTAAGAAGTTGGTTTTTAACTGGTTTCCCCTGGCTTTCATTAGGTTATAGCCAAATACAAGGCCCACTTGCAGGATGGTTCCCAGTCATTGGCGAGTTTGGTGTTTCAGGTTTGACGGTACTCATTAGCACGGCACTTGCTATATGGTTAGCTGATAAGAAATGGCTTCCTAGTATTATTGTTGTCACCGTACTCTTTGTTTCAGGTGTAGCGTTAAACCAATATCAATGGGCAAAACCAAGTGGTGAGAGTGCCCGTATTGCAATGGTCCAGGGCAATATAGAGCAAGCCCTGCGATGGACACCAGAGCAAGATCAGCCCACTATGGACAAATATAAAAATATGAGTGCTGATCATTGGAACAATGATGTGATTATTTGGCCTGAAGCGGCTATTCCTAAACTTGAGCCGTTAGCCGCAGATTATATTAAACAAATAGATAACCTAGCCGCACAAACAAACACAGGCCTTATCACGGGTATTGTTAACTACAACTTTGAAACACAAGAAGCCTACAACAACTTAATCGGTTTAGGACAAAAGCATCAAAATGATAAAGATGATGATGAAGATGCCAATGAACACGGCCACTACTATTATTTTCATGCTAATCGTTTTGCAAAACACCACTTACTGCCCATAGGCGAATTTATTCCATTAGAAAATTGGATACGTGGTTTAGCCCCTATATTTGACTTGCCCATGTCATCCTTTAGCCGAGGTGATTATCAACAATCTAATTTAAAGGTAAAGGGGTATCACTTTGCCCCGGCAATCTGCTTCGAGATCGCTTTTCCCAAGCAGATTTCCGCTAACCTATACTTCAACACTGACTTTATTATCACTGTTAGTAATGATGCTTGGTTTGGTGGCTCTCATGGTCCAGCCCAACATTTAGAAATTGCACAAGTGCGGGCCAAAGAGTTCGGTTTACCCGTGTTACGTACAACCAATAACGGTATCACCGCTTTTATCGATCACCGAGGTCAAATTCAAAGTAGATTACCTCAGTTCGAAGCTGCAGTACTGAGTGATGTTGTCCAACAAGTTAAGGGATATACCCCATACCGTTCGTTTGGTGATTGGCCAGTTTGGTGTTTGTCTTTAATAATGTTTTGTTTGGCCTGTTGGAATAAAAAGCAACTGAAGGATAGTTAGTCAAATGCCCACTCAAACCCGCAATCCTCATTTTACTATTCGCCCAGCAACCATCAATGACGCCGGACTGATCCTTAGGTTCATTCGAGAATTGGCCGATTACGAAAAACTGTTACATGAAGTCATTGCTGACGAAGCCACACTGAAACAAAGCCTGTTTGGCGAAACACCATATGCCAAAGTGGTGATTGGTGAATATAATGGCGTGGCCGTTTCATTTGCGTTGTACTTCCATAATTTTTCAACGTTTCTTGGTCGCCCAGGTATTTATTTAGAAGACTTGTACGTGCAACCCACGATGCGAGGCAAAGGACTAGGTAAGATCCTGCTAGGATATTTAGCATCTCTTGCCATAGAATTAAATTGTGGGCGTTTAGAGTGGTGGGTATTGGATTGGAATAAGCCCGCTATCGATTTCTATCAATCTTTAGGCGCGCAGCCCATGGATGAATGGACGGTGAATCGAGTGACGGGTCAGGCATTAGGTAAACTTGCAAAACAGCTATAATCATAAAGTCCTCTCGTTATAATTGACTCAAGTTATAATAGCGCAACAGGAATGCCTTAACCTCCCCCCTGCTCCACTCCCTTTGTGCCAGCCAATATAACTCTCATCTTATCCATCGGGGTAAGCACAATCACATTACCTATCAGTACCAAAACAAAACCAATCACAGTGCTCGTTTGCCAAACAAACCCTTCAAACAGCATACTTAATGTCACAGCTACCACAGGGAACAACACCACAGAGTAACTGGCTTTGTCAGGGCCTATGTCTTTTAATAATAAAAAATAACAAGCAAAAGCGATGACCGTACCAAATATGCTTAGGTACAGAAGAGAAGCAATATAGGGAAGCCTAGTATCTAAGCTAAATTCAGAGCCACTGCTCAAAGTAAAGATGAGCAGAAATAAGCTACCGTATAACATACCCCATGCATTGCCTTGCATAATACCAATATTGTTGCTTGAATTACGCACACTGGTCATATTGCCCAATGAGGCAACAAAGGTACCGCCTAACGAAAGCCCCAAACCGATTATCGCTTCACTGGCAAAGTCTAAGGTTTTAATGTCTTGCCAAAACAGAGCAATAATACCTACTAGGCCTAAGGTTGCGCCGATAAGAATACGAGGAGCGATAGGTCTGCCAAAAAATATTCGGGTATTGATAATGTTCATTATTAATAATGTAGAAAACGCTATAGAGGTCATGGCTGAAGTTAAGTAATTTTGTGCCCAATACAGAATTAAGTAATTAAATCCGAAGTTACAACAAGCTAATGTCATAAAGAAAAAATGATTTTTAATACTAAATTGCATCGGTAACTGCTTAATTAAGCAATATATCCACATCAATAATGCAGCAATTGAGAAACGGTAAACTAACGATACTTCAGGTGCAACAACACCTAGCTGGTATTCGATTGCAAGCCATGTAGAACCCCATATCAGTACTGTCGTAACATATAAAACGGTGCTTCTCATCTTGTTTAACTTTTCACTCTGAAGATGTAAATACTAATTTATCTTATTAATTCCATCAGATCTGGTAACGTCTCAATCAACTTGAAGTGGTCATTAAAGGTCAAGTAAATAGTTTTGATACACCCGCGATGGAACCTGTTGAACAATACGCAACTATTTTTTTATCATTGATACGATTGCCACTATTTAGGAATACCAAGAATATATCTAAACTATCACGGCCGGCGCATAGAAATACTGACAGCCTAAATATCATGGGGATAATGTTGAAGACTAATATAATACAAAAAATATCAGAAGAAATTTTCATCATTCCTAATATCAATGATTTGATTAAAGAAACATCAAAAGTATACACACAGGGTGATGTCAATTGTTGAAATAAATAAGGCAGCTGTTGATAGATACCCGTAATCTTAAAGGAAAGATTTAGAATACAAACGCCAATCAACCAAAGGGGCTCTTACTGACTTTTAGACTAAAATGCTTGTCTAAATGTATTCCACTGCAATTATCTCAAATTCAATCATACCTTTAGGCGTTTGAATATTAGCGATATCGTCTACAGACTTACCAATCAACCCCCTAGCTATAGGCGAGCCCACTGAAATTAAGTTATTCTTGATATCAGCTTCATCCTGACCCACTATCCGGTAAGTGATTTCTTCATCGGTTTTCACATTAATAATAGTCACTGTGGTACCAAAAATAACTTTCCCATTATTAGTCATTTTAGTGACATCAATAATTTGAATATTGGACAACTTACCTTCAATATCTTGCAAACGCCCTTCACAAAAACTTTGTTGTTCACGCGCAGCATGATACTCAGCGTTTTCTTTCAGGTCTCCATGCTCTCTTGCTTCAGCAATAGACTTAACAATTTGCGGTCTTTTTACCGATTTTAAATATTTCAACTCTTCACGGAGCAATTCTGCTCCCTTAGCTGTCATTGGATATAGGGTCATATCAACAACTCTCTTATTTTTTGTTGTGTGTAAATTTATCAATAAGGGCTAAATATCTATTTTCAACCAGTTAATATTCAGTCCTTATTTTGATTATGATGCTTGGATACGCATGTGTAAATCCTGAACCGATGTGACTCGTGCTCTATCGTCAGCTTTATTGGCATTAACCGTTGCGAATGCAGCGTTCATAGTCGTGGTGTAAGCCACTTTATTTAACAATGCTTCTTTACGAATATATACAGAGTCATCAATCGCTTGACGCCCTTCGGTCGTATTAACAATATAGCAGTATTCACCATTTTTAATGGCATCTACAATATTTGGACGACCTTCGCTGAGTTTATTCACCATGGAACATTTAACACCAGCATTATTTAATACCGTGGCTGTACCTTTCGTCGCCTCTATAGTGAAACCTTTGGAAAGCATAGCTTGGCCTAATTCTATTACCCGATTCTTATCGTTTAGACGAACAGATAACAAGGCTTTACCACCAACAGGAATTGGTTGACTGGCACCTAAGTTTGCTTTTGCATAGGCTTCTTCGAAACTATCACCTACGCCCATCACTTCACCTGTTGAACGCATTTCTGGCCCCAATAATGGATCAACACCTTGGAACTTAGCAAAAGGTAGTACGACTTCTTTAACCGAGAAATACGGAGGAATGATTTCTTTGGTAATACCTTGTGACACAAGTGACTGACCGGCCATGACTCTTGCACCAATTTTAGCCAGCGCCATACCCGTGGCTTTTGATACAAAGGGGACGGTTCGTGCAGCACGAGGATTTACTTCAATTAAATACACTTGACCATCTTTCACAGCAAATTGGGTATTCATCAAACCTATCACACCCAGCTCCAACGCCATGGATTTCACTTGCTGACGCATGACATCTTGAACTTCTGAGCTTAAAGAATAAGCAGGTAATGAACAGGCCGAGTCACCGGAGTGAACGCCGGCTTGTTCGATATGCTCCATAATGCCACCAATGACGACGTCTTTGCCGTCGCAAATAGCATCTACATCGACTTCGATAGCATCGTCTAAGAAGCGGTCTAACAATACAGGTGAGTCATTGGAAACTTTTACTGCGTTGTTTAAATACCGTTTAAGGTCGTTAATATCGTAAACAATTTCCATAGCACGACCACCTAGAACATAAGAAGGGCGCACAACCAATGGGAATCCTATTTTGTCAGCAGCAACGATGGCTTGTTCCATATTCCTTACTGTTGCATTAGCTGGCTGCTTCAGGTTAAGTTTATTAACCATTTTTTGGAAACGTTCGCGGTCTTCTGCTTTATCTATTGCATCTGGTGAGGTGCCAATGATGGGCACACCAGCGGCTTCTAATTCCCGTGCTAATTTAAGGGGCGTTTGCCCACCATATTGAACAATCACGCCTTTTGGTTTTTCGATACGTACAATTTCTAATACGTCTTCTAAAGTCACTGATTCGAAATACAAACGATCCGAGGTGTCGTAATCGGTAGAAACAGTTTCTGGGTTACAGTTGACCATAATGGTTTCATAACCATCTTCACGCAATGCCAACGCTGCATGAACACAACAATAATCAAATTCAATTCCCTGCCCAATGCGGTTTGGACCACCACCCAACACCATGATTTTATCATTATCGGTTGGGTTAGCCTCACACTCTTCGTCATAAGTGGAATACATATAAGCGGTATCAGAAGAGAATTCAGCCGCACAAGTATCGACCCGTTTGTAAACAGGATGAATATCAAAACCGCGGCGAATATCACGCACATCCGACTCATCTACACCGGTTAATTCAGCAATTCTAGAATCAGCAAAACCTTTGCGTTTGAGTATTTTCATCAAATCTTCGTCGATTGAAGATAAACCTGACTCGTGGAGCTGTTGTTCAAGGATAATTAATTCTTCAATCTGCACCAAGTACCATCTGTCGATATTGGTTAATTCGAATATTTCATCCACCGACATGCCCATACGAATGGCATCAGCAATGTACCAAATACGCTCAGCACCCGGCTCACGCAATTCACGGATGATGGTGGTTTTTGCCTTTGGAGCAGTAACATCGATAATAGAGTCTAGCCCCTTAACACCTACCTCTAATCCACGTAACGCTTTTTGTAATGACTCTTGTAAGTTACGCCCAATAGCCATTACCTCACCCACAGATTTCATTTGTGTGGTTAAACGGTCATTGGCACCAGCAAATTTTTCAAAGTTAAATCGCGGTATTTTAGTCACTACATAATCAATAGTAGGTTCGAACGAAGCTGGGGTTAATCCCCCCGTGATATCATTAGCTAATTCATCCAAGGTGTAACCTATGGCTAATTTAGCCGCGACTTTCGCAATAGGAAAACCTGTCGCTTTTGATGCCAAAGCAGAAGAACGAGATACTCTTGGATTCATCTCAATGACGACTAAACGGCCTGTTTCTGGATCCACACCAAATTGAACGTTTGAACCGCCAGTTTCCACACCAATCTCACGTAAAACCGCTATGGCAGCATTACGCATAATTTGAAATTCTTTATCCGTCAAGGTTTGTGCTGGAGCCACGGTAATAGAATCGCCTGTATGCACGCCCATAGGATCAATATTTTCGATGGTACAAACAATAATAACGTTGTCAGCTTTGTCTCTGACCACTTCCATTTCATACTCTTTCCAGCCAATTAATGACTCGTCAATTAACAATTCGCTGGTAGGCGATAAATCTAATCCCCGAACACATATCTCTTCAAATTCTTGTTTGTTGTAGGCAATACCACCACCAGAACCGCCCATAGTAAAAGAGGGGCGAATAATACAAGGAAAACCAATGCGTTTACTAACGTCTAATGCTTGTTCAATAGTATGTGCAATTTCTGCATGGGGACACGCTAGACCAATAGATTTCATGGCTTTATCAAAACGTTCCCGGTCTTCAGCTTTATCTATTGCATCTGCCGTAGCACCAATCATTTCAACACCAAACTCTTGAAGCACACCATATTTGTTTAAATCAAGCGCACAGTTTAAAGCGGTTTGTCCACCCATAGTCGGTAATACTGCATCAGGGCGTTCTTTTTCGATGATTTTCCTTACCACTTCCCAGTGGATAGGCTCAATGTAGGTAGCATCAGCCATTTCAGGATCTGTCATGATAGTGGCTGGATTTGAGTTAACCAAGATCACGCGGTAACCTTCTTCGCGCAATGCTTTACAGGCTTGTGCGCCTGAATAGTCGAATTCACAAGCTTGGCCTATTACAATTGGGCCAGCGCCTAATATCAAGATGCTTTTTATGTCGGTACGTTTTGGCATGTCACTAATTACTCTACTAATTCTTGTACTTTAAAAGATGCGTTTTTTTAGATGATGCAGGTTTATTCGCTCTGCTGCATCAAATCTATAAAATGATCGAATAACGGTGCTGCGTCATTTGGCCCTGGGCTTGCTTCTGGATGACCTTGAAAACTAAAAGCAGGTTTGTCTGTACGATGAATACCTTGTAAAGATTTATCAAATAATGACACATGGGTCACCTCTAAAGTATCAGGCAAATTACTTTCATCTACCGCAAACCCATGGTTTTGACTGGTGATCATTACTCGCTCACCTTTAATATCCTTGACGGGATGGTTAGCACCATGATGACCAAACTTCATTTTTTCAGTTTTTGCACCACTGGCTATCGCAAGAAGTTGATGACCTAAACAAATTCCAAAAATTGGAATATTGGTAACTAACAGTTGTTTAATGGCGGAAATGGCGTAACCACAAGGTTCAGGATCGCCCGGTCCATTTGACAAAAACACTCCATCAGGTTTTAACGCGAGGACTTCTTCAGCAGTCGTTTTGGCAGGCACTACAGTGAGTTTGCAGCCACGGTCGGCTAACATGCGTAAAATATTGCGTTTCACACCAAAATCATAGGCAACAACATGAAAAGCAGGGTTATCTATAGTGGTTTGGTATCCCTCACCTAGCACCCAACTCCCTTCAGACCATTCGTAAGCTTCAGAACAAGTTACTTCTTTAGCTAAATCCATGCCTTTTATACCTGCAAAAGCCTGTGCTTTAGCTAAGGCTAGGGTTTCATCTAATGGTATATTGTCAAGTGTATTGCTAGCAATGATGCAACCATTTTGCGCACCTTTGTCGCGTAATATCCGAGTTAACCTGCGAGTATCAATGTCCGCAATCCCAAGAATGTTATTTTCTTCCAAGTATTCAGACAAGCTCTGTTCACTACGAAAATTACTTACAAGAAGAGGCAAGTCGCGGATAATTAGGCCTTTGGCCCAAATTTTATGTGATTCACAGTCTTCAAGATTTATACCCGTATTACCAATATGTGGGTAAGTGAGAGTGACTATTTGTTCTGCATAAGACGGGTCAGTAAGGATTTCCTGATAACCTGTCATAGAGGTATTAAACACTACCTCACCCACCGACACACCAGAAGCACCAAAAGCAGTACCTTTAAAGATAGAACCATCTTCAAGTACTAAAAGGGCAGAATTAGCCAAATCAACCTCCAGGTTAGTTATTAAAAGATTTTAACCTAGGACTCCAACTTTTCAGACAAATTAGCAGAGCCCATAGATATTCACATAAACAATTGATTTAAATAAATATTTAGTCAATTTTCACATTATGAAAAGTAAAATATGAACGACTTCACTAAATTTTGGCAAATCCGGAATATTATACATACAAGGTTGATTCAGGTCTATTCACAATTAAAAAAATGTATAAATAAGCGTTTAGCTATACTTTTAATACATAAGGGCTAAAAACAGCTGTTCACAAATTATTGAATACTGTTATTTGAAACCTAAAACGTCTTCCATGTCGTATAAACCTGGTGATTTGCCGATGATCCAACTCGCCGCTTTGACGGCTCCTTTGGCAAACGTTAATCGACTTGATGCCTTGTGAGTTATTTCTAACCTTTCACCTATATCGGCAAATAATGCAGTGTGTTCGCCTACAACATCGCCTGCCCTTACGGTAGCGAAACCTATAGTTTGATGATCTCGCT
>Ga0209119_1000188_pt1 | contig 63025 bp, 61 predicted proteins | sample COG_03_FD_184747 | JGI IMG/M metagenome (GOLD analysis project Ga0209119, IMG submission 184747) | Pelagic Microbial community sample from North Sea - COGITO 998_met_03 (SPAdes) (version 2) | ecosystem: Environmental > Aquatic > Marine > Neritic zone/Coastal water | place: Helgoland, sampling...
GGGGCAAATATAATTGTTTTTTGAGAATTCAAAGTACTTTATTCAAAAGGATTTTACATTTACTTTCAATCATTTGGAGGAAGCCGTATCTTCGCTAAAATTTTAAATATGGCTTTCATTGCGATTGTGGTAGGCTTACTACTTTTGATTAAAGGAGGAGACTGGTTATTAAAGTCTTCGGTTTCTCTTTCACTAAATTTATCCATTCCAAAAGCAGTTATTGGGATGACGGTAGTTTCCTTTGCAACCTCTGCACCCGAGCTTATTGTGAGTGTTCAATCTGCCCTTGCAGGTTATTCAGACATTGCATTTGGAAATGTTGTCGGTTCTAACATCGCTAACTTGGCTTTCGTTCTTGCCGTTACGATTTTAATAACCCCCATTGCTGTACCAAAAAGTTTTTTTAAAACCGATTGGCCCATGATGATGCTTGCTACCCTTCTTTTTATCGGTATGATTACATTTGATGGCATGTTGTCTTCCGTTGAAGGTTTTATCATGGTGTTGATTTTAATTGCTTTCCTCTATTATCTTTTGAAGGGACAAGGTGTTTCTGAAGTAACGGAAATAGCTTCAGAAGAGTTCGAATTATTTAACAGTTTTCAAACTATTTTATATCTAATAGCCGGTGGTTTTGCCTTGTGGCTGGGTTCCGAAACTTTAGTGCGGGGAGCGGTTTCTTTAGCATCTCTAATGGGGGTTAGCGAACGTGTAATCAGTATATCCATTATTTCTGTGGGGACCAGTATTCCGGAGCTTTCGGCATCAATAATTGCGATCATCAGAAAGGAAAAAGCTATTTCTCTGGGGAATTTAATTGGCTCCAATGTCTTCAATATTTTAGCTGTAATGGGAATTACTTCGATGATTCAACCGATCAGTGTTCAAGACCCGAGCCTTATATCAAACGACTTGGTTTGGATGTTTGCAATTTCCTTACTCGTTCTCTTAATGGTTTTTATTCCGAGAGACAGCCGCTTAAATCGTTTCAATGGCTTTGTGCTGCTCGGACTCTATCTTTATTTTATTTACGACATCTTAGGGTAAAAAAAAACACCCTCATAAAGAGGATGTTTTTTACTTAATATAAACAAATTAGGTCGAATTATACTTTAGCAGATTTAACTGTTTTGACAATACGAGCTGCAATTCGGTATGGATCTCCGTTTGAAGCAGGTCTTCTGTCTTCTAACCATCCTTTCCATCCTTGTTCTACTGTAATAATTGGAATACGAATAGAAGCACCACGATCTGAAATTCCGTAACTGAAGTCTGTTATAGACGCAGTTTCGTGTAAACCAGTTAAACGTTGGTCGTTAAATTCACCATATACAGCAATGTGTTCTTTTGTTACTGGACGGAATGCTTCACAAATTGTTTCATAAACTTTTTGGTCTCCACAAGTTCTCAAAATAGTGTTCGAGAAGTTGGCGTGCATACCCGATCCGTTCCAATCTCCTTTGACAGGTTTTGGGTGGTATTCGATATAGTATCCAAATTGTTCTGTAAGACGGTCAAGTAAGTAACGTGCAATCCAGATTTCATCTCCCGCTTTTTTAGCTCCTTTAGCAAACAATTGGAATTCCCATTGTCCACTTGCAACTTCTTGGTTGATTCCTTCGAAGTTTAGGCCAGCATCGATACAAAGGTCTGCATGCTCCTCCACGAAGTCTCTTCCATGTGTATTTCTTCCACCTACAGAACAGTAATACATTCCTTGTGGTCCAGGATATCCTCCTACAGGGAAACCAAGAGGTAATTGTGTTTCGGTATCCATGATGAAATATTCTTGTTCGAAACCAAACCAGAAATCATTGTCATCATCGTTTATTGTTGCTCGAGCATTTGACTCATGAGCAGATCCATCAGCGTTTAAAACTTCAGTCATCACCAAAAATCCATTTCTACGAACGGGATCAGGATAAATTGCTACTGGCTTCAACAAACAATCAGAAGATCCTCCTTCAGCTTGTTGTGTAGAAGATCCATCAAAAGACCATACAGGGCAGCTTTCTAATGTTCCATCAAAGTCATCGATTACTTTTGTTTTACTACGTAGATTGGAAGTTGGCTTATAACCATCTAACCAGATATACTCTAATTTTGATTTGCTCATAATTTTTGTTTTTTTAGCTTTAACATCACAAATTTAATTTTTTTGGGTACAACCTCGTTTTTTATGGGGTATAAATCTTAACATACTTATTAACTTTTATCAATAACCCATTTTTCATGGGGGTAAATTTTGTTTTATGTAAAAAAAGAGGGTAAAAGACTTCAGATTTTAAAAAATAAATAACTTTGCATTAGTATTTTAAACCGCAAACTACATGAATTCTCTTCGATTTGAAGCCTTAAATAGTTTAGTAAAAAATAATGCTCAGAATGAACCGTTTGTGTCTGATTCTGAAGCGCAATTTGCTCAGAATGTTTTCAATGATTTGGCGTTACAGCGTTCGCTCAACCAACAGGCATATGATGAAATTTCAAAAGCAATCTTCAAAGGCTCTAAAATTTCTAGGGCTTTAGCAGATCAGATTGCTGCTGCAATGAAATCGTGGGCACGAGCGAAAGGGGCTACCCATTATACACACTGGTTTCAACCCCTTACGGGTGCTACTGCAGAAAAACACGAGTCTTTTTTCGATTTATCAGATAATGCTACAGCCATTGAACGGTTCGATGGAAGTCAATTGGTCCAACAAGATCCGGATGCTTCTAGTTTTCCAAGTGGTGGAATTCGAAACACCTTTGAAGCCCGAGGTTATTCCGCTTGGGATCCAACTTCACCTGCTTTCATTTATGGAAAAACACTTTGTATTCCTACCATTTTTGTTTCCTATACGGGCGAAGCCCTAGATTATAAAACACCCCTTTTACGTTCTTCGTCTGCCTTAGATAAAGCAGCTACAGATGTTGCCAAATATTTTGATAAGAATACACAAAAAGTATATGCTACTTTAGGGTGGGAGCAAGAGTACTTTCTAATAGATAGAAGCCTAGCTGCATCTCGTCCCGACCTAATTTTAACAGGTCGAACCTTAATGGGGCACGAATCATCCAAAGGTCAACAATTGAACGATCATTATTTTGGATCTATTCCTAAAAGAGCCCTAGCTTTTATGCAAGAGCTGGAGTATCAAAGTTTGATGCTTGGAATTCCGGTAAAAACAAGGCATAACGAAGTTGCACCAGCACAATTTGAATTGGCACCAATCTTTGAAGAAGTGAATTTGTCGGTCGATCACAATGCCTTACTTCTCGATATTATGAGTAAAATTGCTGAACGGCATAATTTCATGGTTCTTTTACACGAAAAACCTTTTACGGGAATCAACGGCTCCGGGAAACACAACAATTGGTCGTTAAAGACCAATACAGGTGTCAACCTATTGAGTCCAGGTAAAACTCCGATGAACAACCTGCAGTTTCTTACCTTTTTCATCAATACGATCGTCGCAGTTCTCAACCATGAATCATTGCTTCGGGCGAGTATCGTATCGGCTAGTAATGAATTGCGCTTGGGTACCGATGAAGCTCCGCTACCAATAATTTCGGTATTCATTGGAGAGCAATTGACAGCTGTACTTAATAATTTGGAACAGGTTTCAGAAGGTAAATTATCTCCTCAAGAGAAAACAGATTTAAAATTGAATGTTATCGGTAAAATCCCTGAAATATTATTGGATAATACGGATCAGAACCGAACATCTCCTTTTGCTTTTACAGGAAATAAATTTGAGTTCAGAGCAGTGGGTTCCAAAACAAATTGTGCAAAACCCATGACGGTTTTGAATTCTATTGTTGCAGAACAGTTGATTACCTTTAAGAAAAAGGTAGATCAGCATCTGAAGAATCCCAAAATGAAAAAAGACGATGCAATTTTTAATGAGTTGCGCGATTCCATCAAATACATTCGAACCATTCTTTTTGAAGGCGATGGTTATAGCGAGGCCTGGATTAAGCAGGCTAAAAAAAGAGGTTTAAGTCCAACAACCTCCACACCAGACGCGCTTCAAGCTTATGTTGCACCTAAAAGTATATCCATGTTTCACACATTGGATGTGTTCAGCAAACGCGAATTGGAAGCTCGAGTGCAGGTAGACTTAGAGCAATACACCCACACACTTCAGATTGAAGGAAGAACACTTGGGGATATTGCTCGTAATCACATTATTCCGACAGCAATTCAGTATCAAAACACATTAATTGACAATGTAAAAGGGCTTAAAGAGATTTATGGCGCTACCTACAAAACACATGCAAAAGAGCAGATGGTTTTAATTGAGCGTATTTCAGGGCATATAGCTCAAATCAATACGGGAGTAAATGATATGATTGAGGCGCGTAAAAAGGCAAATACAATTGAAGATACGGCAGCAAAAGCAAATGCATATCATGCGCAAGTAAAAGTTTACTTCGATTCCATTCGTTATCACTGCGACAAACTGGAGCTCTTAGTCGATAACTCCATTTGGCCATTAGCGAAATATAGAGAACTGCTTTTTTCACGATAAACAGGATGTTTTGTTGTTAAAGATCACTTGATTTAGGTTTAGGTAAAGGGAATAAAATGATGTATTTTTGTGATAAGATAAATTGAACCCAGTATGAGTGAATCGTCTAGTGATCGTTACCGTCTTCGTGGAGTTTCTGCACAAAAAGAAGATGTCCACAATGCCATAAAAAACATAAACAAAGGGCTGTTTCCAAAAGCTTTCTGTAAAATTGTGCCCGATCACCTAACGGGGAGTGAGGCTCATTGTATCGTTATGCATGCGGATGGTGCTGGGACAAAATCATCACTGGCTTATGCCTACTGGAAAGAAACAGGAGATTTATCGGTTTGGAAAGGCGTAGCTCAAGATGCTCTGATTATGAATATTGATGATCTGCTTTGTGTAGGTGCGTCCCAAGATATTTTGCTTTCGTCTACTATTGGTAGAAACAAAAATAGAATTCCAGGAGAAGTTCTTGCTGCTATTATTAATGGTACCGAAGAGTTGATAGAAGAACTTAAAGGCTATGGAGTTTCTATCCACAGTACCGGAGGTGAAACTGCTGACGTTGGCGATTTAGTGCAAACCATAATTGTAGATTCTACCGTTACAGCTCGTATGAAACGATCGGATGTTGTGGATAATGCCAACATACAAGCCGGAGATGTAATTGTTGGCTTAGCCTCTTTTGGACAGGCTAGCTATGAAAAAGAATACAATGGCGGGATGGGAAGTAACGGACTTACTTCTGCTCGTCACGATGTCTTCAATTCAACTTTAAAATCTAAATACCCTGAAACTTTTGATGCAAGTGTACCCGCAGACTTAATTTATTCAGGATCAAAAAACCTGACAGATGCTGTTGCGGGGAGTCCGCTAAATGCAGGAAAATTAGTCCTATCTCCTACAAGGACTTATGCACCTATAATCCAAAAAATAATGGATACAGTAGATAAAAAACAGCTCAATGGAATGGTACATTGTAGTGGGGGAGCCCAAACAAAAATTTTACATTTCATTGACAACTTGCACATAATTAAAGACAACCTATTCGAAACACCTCCACTATTCAAAATGATTCAAGAAGAATCGGGAACCAGCTGGAAAGAAATGTATGAGGTTTTCAATATGGGCCATCGAATGGAACTGTACGTCGCACCCGAGCTTGCTAGCGAAATAATAGCTATATCGGAATCCTTTAATGTACCAGCTCAAATTGTTGGTAGCGTAAAGGCATCTAGTAAAAAAGAGCTAACCATCAGCAGTTTTCATGGAACATATCAATACAGTTAAGCTGTTTTGGTACTCTTTTTGTTATGACTATATAAATTTTAAATTCTACCACCATGAAAAAATATTTCAAGAAGAAAAAATTAGAATTAATTTCACTATTCGGTTTACTACTGTTATTTAGTTGTGGTGGTGGTGGAGATTATGATGTTCAAACAACAGCACCAGCTCCAGTTGCTGCTGTTATTACTGCTGCCGACTTAGCAGTAGCTATTCCTGAAAATCCTGAAGCGAATGCTTCCTTAGGAACTGTTCAGGCTTCTGTCAATACCGGTTCGCTTCAGTATAGTTTGACTTCCCAAAGTGTTGCAGGCGCATTGGCTATAAATGCTTCTACGGGAGCAGTTACGGTTGCAGATGCGACGCTTTTTGATTTTGAAACCGTACAAAGCTTAACTGCTAATATTCGCATTACTTCTGGAAGCGTTTCAGAAGATGTTACCGTTACCATAACCCTAACTGATGTAGATGAAGTAATCGATCCCGTTATCACAGTATCAGATTTAGCTGTTTCAATCGATGAGAATCCAATAGCTGGAACTACTATAGGAACTATCCAGGCTTCTGTAAATACGGGCTCTCTTCAGTTTAGTTTGGTTTCTCAGACTACCGATGGCGCACTGGCTGTTAATGCTACTTCGGGTGAAGTTACAGTTGCTGACGCGACGCTTTTTGATTTTGAAACCGTACAAAGCTTAACAGCTAATATTCGCATTACTTCTGGAAGCGTTTCAGAAGATATTATCGTTACCATTACCCTAACTGATGTAGATGAATTGGGTGCTGGTTATACAATTTGGACAGGTGCTACATTGACTTTTACCAAAAGCAGTGGAGGTGATCCAACCCTTGCTTCTCAACAAGATGCCCTAACAGATAATGTGAAAATTACTCGAGGGAATACTGGAGGTCAGATTTATAATATTGTAACCGAATCAGGCTATGACAAAGTAAGTAGTCCTGCCGATACAGAATGGGCATTGGGGACAGTCGATGATATTGATAGTTTGACGTTTGAGCCCTTTAGAGCTGCAACAGGAGGAGCACCAAAGAATGTAGTTGGACAAAATTTGGTACTTCATTTAATAACCGACGATGTGTATATTTCCGTTAAATTTATTTCATGGGCAGCTGGAAAAGCAGGTGGATTTGCATACGAACGTTCAACGCCCAACTAAATGAGAAATATAGTTGTATTTTTAATTGTTTACTGCTCATGCACTGCAAGTCTTTTTGCTCAAGAATGGCGATCAGATTGGAATGCAGCTCAGGTTGAAGCGAAGCAGGTCAACAAGAAAATAATTTTAGTTTTTTCTGGATCGGATTGGTGTATTCCTTGTATTAAGTTGGAAAAAGAAATTTGGAAAAGTCCAGCCTTTATTCAATATGCTCAAAAACACTATGTGCTTTTTAGAGCTGATTTTCCAAAAAGAAAAAAAAATAAACTACCCGAAACAATTCAACAGCTGAATGAAGGTTTGGCTTCTGAATACAATCCTAAGGGATATTTCCCCTTGGTTGTTGTTTTAGATTCAGTTGGTGAAATCAAAGGGCAGTTGGGGTATGAGAAAATAACTCCCGAAGCTTATATTGCATTGATAGAACAATTGTAACGTGAAACGTAAAGTACTTTTTGTTGTAAAGATAATCTTGGGTATTTCATTTTTGAATGCACAAGAACTTTTTACGGAATCTTATACCCTTATGGGGTCTGCTTTTGAGTTGACTGTTGTGGCTGACGATGAAGCCGAAGCGCAAGAATATATCGCAACTGCCAAGAATGAGATTGAACGCATAGAGTTCTTGATTTCTTCTTGGGATAGCAATTCTGAAACTTCCAGCATCAACCAAAATGCAGGAATTAAACCCGTTAAAGTATCAAAAGAACTTTGGGATTTAATCGATCGATCGCAGCAAATTTCTAAAATTACATCCGGAGCTTTCGACCTTACTTTTGCCGCAGTAGACCGGATTTGGAAGTTCGACGGAAGTGATGTCGAAATGCCTAATGCTGATTTAATTCTTGCATCTGTCTCTAAAATCGGATACCATCAGATTCAATTGAATGAAAAAAAATCAACAGTTTTTCTTCCTGAAAAAGGAATGAAAATTGGTTTTGGAGCAATAGGCAAAGGCTATGCAGCTGACCGAGCAAAGCAACTGCTTATGGCGCGCGGTGTTGTTGGTGGAATTATCAATGCTTCTGGAGATATTAACACTTGGGGAACCCAACCCGATGGGTCACCCTGGACCATTGGAATTATTAACCCAATGAATAAAGAAAAAGTATTTTCTTGGTTTTCATTAGAACATAATGCGGTAGTAACTTCGGGGAATTACGAAAAATTTGTTCGTATTGGCGGTAAACGATACAGTCATATAATCGACCCAAGAACAGGAATTCCTTCCAATGGAATCATTAGTTGTACTATATTTGCTATTAAAGCAGAACTTGCGGATGCTTTGGCAACAGCAACTTTTGTAATGGGTGTCGAGTCAGGATTGTTTTTAATTGATCAACTACCCAATACAGAAGCAATTCTAATTGATGATGAAGGAATTATTTACGCATCTAAAAACATTCAAATTGAAAAAGATTAAAAGCTTTTTGATACTTCTGGTTGTTCTTATTTCAAGCTCAAGTTGTGTTGCTGTGAAAAATTACAATAAAGTTTTTTTAAATGATCCTGATATGGCTCTCAAATCTCCTTTGGCTGAACGTTTTGAAACTACTTTTCATATTTACAGAGAAGCAGCTGCGGGCGCTAACGGAGGTAAAACAGGAGGTGGTTGTGGATGTAATTAAAAAAACACTTTGTATTGTTTTTGTGAGTTTAGGTTTTATATCCTTTGCTCAGCAAGACAGTACTCAGGTTTACAAAAAGAAGGTATTGGAAACTCTTGAAATCGATCTTCTTTTGGGATACTATGAGCAAGAGGGAACGCATGCCTCCGTTACGGGTGGAATTGGAAATGAAGATTTACAAAATACAGCCCCTTCTGTAGTTGTTCGTATCCCGCTCAATGAAGACGATGTGCTTACGGCTGATGTTGGTATATCGGCTTATACTTCTGCTAGTTCGAGTAATGGAAACCCGTTCAATACCGCTGCTTCGAGTGGCAGTGGGATGGCTCAGTCTGGGAATGGAGATGGAAGTGGAGGTGGAAATGGCCCAAAAGGAACCCCCTGGGTTGCTTCATCGGGTGCATCGAGAAAAGATGTATTGACTTCAATTAATGTTTCTTATGTACATGCTACGGATGATCGAAATCGCTATTGGTCTTCTAATGTTGGAGCTTCATTTGAATACGATTATCAATCCTTTGGTTTTGGTGGTGGATTCACACAACTGTGGAATGAAAAAAACACCGAACTTAGTCTGAAAGCACAGGTGTATCTGGATCAGTGGAAACCGATTATTCCGACCGAAATTCACGAATTCGATTTGTTCGGTGAAAACTTCCTGACCAATAATCAAAGTTATTTTTCTGGAGTAAGTGTACTTGATGAAAACGGGAACAGCGTTGCAAGTTACCTTCCTTCAAATTATAGCCCCATTGATGATGTAAACAGAAACTCCTATGCGGTTTCACTTGAGTTCTCTCAAGTTTTGAGTAAGCGTGCTCAATTTTCCTTATTCATGGACTTAGTCAAACAACAAGGCTGGTTGGCGAACCCCTTGCAGCGGGTTTATTTTGCTGATCAAGCGAATTTTTACATTGGAAATGTAAGAAGTATTGTCAATTACGAAGATCCGTCCAATACCGATGTTTTTCACCTAGCCGACGATATTGAGCGCCTGCCTCGCAATCGATTTAAATATCCCTTTGGAATGCGTTTAAACTATTATGTCAATGAATACCTCGTTGTTCGCTCCTATGTCAGAAGATACACGGATGATTGGGGGGTAAATTCGAATACCGTTCAGCTAGAACTTCCGATTAAATTCAACCTCAATTGGAAGCTAACACCCAGTTACCGTTACTACGACCAGACAGCAGCAGATTATTTTGCTCCCTACGATCAGCATCTATCTTCCCAAGCTTTTTATACTTCCGATTACGATTTATCTGCTTTTTCAAGCCATCAAATTGGAGGGGCGTTGGTTTATACGGATGTTCTGTCTAAGTATAGTCTTTGGAAACTGTCTTTGAAAAACATTAGTCTACGATTTCAGAATTATCAAAGAAGTGACGGGCTTTCTGCTTTTAGCATCGCAACTGGCTTCAGTTTTGTTTTGGACTAATACCCTTCTTTTTTATTTAAAAAGTAGTAATTTTACCCTATAGATTACCAACTTATGATCGAAAAACTACAAATCATTCAGCAGCGTTTTGATGAAGTCTCCGACTTGATTATTCAACCCGATATTATTTCGGATCAGAAGCAGTATGTACAGCTCAATAAAGAGTATAAAGATTTGAGAATTTTAACGGAAAAGGGTAATGAGTACAAGGCATTGTTATCGAATATTGCCGAAGCCGAAGAAATAATAAAAGAGGCATCCGATGCTGAGATGGTTGAGATGGCTAAGATGCAATTGGAAGAAGCCAAAGAACAACTCCCTGCTTTAGAGGAGGATATTAAATTTCTTTTGATTCCAAAAGATCCAGAAGACTCCAAAAATGTTGTTGTCGAAATTCGTGCGGGAACTGGTGGAGATGAAGCAAGTATTTTTGCAGGAGATTTATACCGCATGTATTCCAAATTTTGTCAAGATAAGGGGTGGAATGTTAGTTTGGTAGATAGTAGTGAAGGTACAGCGGGTGGTTTTAAAGAGATTATTTTTGAAGCTTCTGGAGATGATGTATACGGGGTTATGAAATTTGAATCGGGTGTACATCGTGTGCAACGTGTTCCACAAACAGAAACCCAAGGAAGAGTTCATACATCTGCTGCAACGGTAATGGTTTTGCCCGAGGCAGAAGAATTTGATGTTGAGGTCAATATGAATGATGTTCGTGTAGATTATTTTTGTTCTTCAGGTCCCGGCGGACAATCGGTAAACACAACCTATTCTGCTGTTCGATTAACCCATGAGCCTACAGGAATTGTAGCTCAATGTCAAGATCAAAAGTCACAACACAAAAATAAAGATAAAGCCCTAAAAGTACTTCGTTCTCGTTTGTATGAAATGGAGCTGGCAAAAAAGCTAGCTGCAGATTCACAGAAAAGAAATTCTTTAGTTTCTTCCGGAGATCGTTCTGCTAAAATCAGAACCTACAACTACCCCCAAGGACGAGTAACGGATCACCGAATTGGTCTTACGCTTTACGATCTTCAAAACATCATCAACGGGGATGTTCAAAAATTAATAGACGAATTACAATTATATCAAAACACCGAAAAGCTTAAGGAGGCTGGCGAAGTATTTTAATCCATGAGAATAGCAGCTTTAAAAGAACAAATACTTCTTAAGAAATCATTTCTATGTGTTGGTCTAGATATTGATTTGGATAAGGTACCAGAGCACATCAAAACAATGCCCGATCCTTTGTTTGAATTTTCAAAAGCCATTATTGACGCTACAGCTGCCTTTGCAGTAGCATACAAGCCCAACATTGCATTCTTTGAAACCTACGGGCCCGAGGGAATGGGCTCTTTGAAAAAGGCGATGGATTATCTCAATGAACACCACCCTGAAATTTTTACTATTGCAGATGCAAAACGTGGGGATATAGGAAACACTGCAACCCGATACGCAAAAGCCTATTTCGAAACCTATAATTTTGATTCGATCACAGTTGCTCCCTATATGGGAAAAGATTCGGTTGAACCCTTTTTGAATTTTGATGAGAAATATGCTATCGTCTTGGCCTTGACTTCCAATGCAGGTTCATCTGATTTCCAGACGCAAGAAGTCGGAGGACAAATGCTTTATGAAAAAGTAATTCAAACCAGTAGAGATTGGAAAGGTTCTGAACGTTTGATGTATGTTGTTGGAGCGACAAAGGCTTCAGCACTTAAAAATATAAGAGCCTTGATACCGAATTCTTTTTTACTGATTCCAGGAGTTGGAGCGCAGGGGGGAAGTCTTACCGAGGTGGCGGAAAATGGACTTTCTGAAAACGTAGGCCTTTTGGTAAATTCATCTCGTGGAATTATTTATGCCTCACAGGGAAAAGACTTTGATGCAGCTGCAACTGTTGCTGCTCAAGATTTGCAAATGCAGATGCAGGCTATTTTAGAAAACAAAGGGTTTATATAATGTTGAACTATACGCTTTATCGATCGAAGGACGCAGCCCCATGGGTCACGTTCGTTCATGGAGCGGGTGGAAGCTCTTCAATATGGTTTAAGCAAATTCGGAGCTTTTCTAAGTTTTTTAATTTACTTCTTATCGATCTAAGGGGACACGGTGCGTCCAAGACCAATTTATTGATGTCTGCAAAAGAAGCTTATACATTTAACGCCATAGCCGATGATATCATTGAGGTTTTAGATCATGAAAAGATAGAAAAATCTCATTTTATTGGAATTTCTTTAGGTACAATATTAATACGTCAAATTGCTGAAATGCAACCCAAGCGTGTTGTGAGTATGACAATGGGTGGTGCAATTTTAAAGTTTAATGTTCGTTCTCGAATTCTTATATTCTTGGGGAATATGACCAAGTCTATTGTTCCGTATATGTGGATATACAAGGTGTTTGCTATTATTATGATGCCTAATAGAAATCATAAAGAATCTCGACATGTATTCATTCGAGAGGCTAAAAAGTTATACCAAAAAGAATTTATTCGTTGGTTTAAACTCACTGGCGAAGTAATACCCTTACTCAAATTCTTTAGACAAGCTGAGGTTACAATTCCAACGCTTTATGTGATGGGCGCTGAAGATTATATGTTTTTGCCTTCCGTAAAAGAGGTTGTTAATCATCACCAACTTTCACAACTACAAGTTATCCCTAATTGTGGACATGTAGTGAATGTTGAACAGCCTAATCAATTCAATGACTTGACCATTAACTTTCTTAAGACAATCTAGCTCTTAGGAAAAAACTACCGTTTTATTTTGATAGACCATCACTTTACGTGCAACATGAAGTTGCAGTGCTTTGGATAGAACAATACGTTCTAAATCCCTCCCTTTTGCAATGAAGTCATCGATAGAGTTTAGATGTGACACATGGGTTGTGTTTTGTTCGATAATCGGTCCAGCATCTAGCTCCTCGGTTACGTAGTGGCTTGTCGCTCCAATAATTTTTACTCCACGTTCGTAGGCAGAGTGATAGGGTTTTGCTCCTGGAAATGCAGGTAAAAAGGAGTGATGGATGTTGATGATCTTGTTGGGGTAGTGCTGAATTAGGTCTTTTGAAATAATCTGCATATAACGAGCTAACACAATGAAATCTACTTGATGCTCTTGCAGGAGTTTCAGTTGCTTTTGCTCTGCTTCCTTCTTGTTTTCTTTGCTTACTGGTAAGTGGTAGAACGGGATATCAAATCGTTCGGCAATGTTTTTTAAATCCAAGTGATTGCTCAATATAAAAGGAATTTCAACGGCTAGTTCTCCCGACTGGTAGCGTGCTAATATATCGTATAAACAATGATCATACTTTGAAACAAATAAGGCCATTTTCGGTAATGCATTGTTGAGGTAGATGTCAATCTCAAGTTGAAATTCATTTCCGATCGAGTCTATAAAGTTTGTTTTAAAGTGCTCTATGCCTTGATGGTTTTCGGCGATTTCGCATTCAACCCGCATAAAGAATATGGAATTGACTCGATCTACATATTGATCGATATAGACTATATTGCCATTATTACCATGAATGTAATTGGTTACGGCAGCAATAATTCCCTTTTGATCTGGGCAGTTCATAACCAGTGTGATTCTTTTCATGGTGTTTTTTTTTACAAAAATATCGGTTCTCATGCAATTGGCAAATTGAATGGGTTTATTTATTCAATTTTAAGCAAAAAAACCCTGAGAGCCTACCAGGAACTCTCAGGGGAAACCAAACAATTATGTTTTAATTTTTTCTAAAAGGCATAGATTGCAGCAACTACAAAAGAGGCTAAGCTGTCTGTAAAGTCAGTCGCATTTTTTGAGTAGATGTTTGCAGAAGCAGTATCAATTCTAAATTCTGGCTTTAAGATGAAATTTCCTTTCGTGTAACTTCCAGTGATTGTAAAGGAAGTATTGTCCGCATCTTCTGTAGATCCTGATAAGGCTCCAGAGTATAATGCTCCAGCCCCGCCGTTTGTTTCACTAAAAATCTCTCCTCGTAATCCAATACTAAAGCTATCTGATAAAGTATACTGAGGGTATAAAGCGAAACCTGAGAAGCTAGCATCTGCAGCAAGATCTGTTGTGGTAGCGTTGATTCCTAGAAATAATTTTTCAGAAATATTGAATCCACCAGTAAAGTCAAATTGAGTATAGTCATCACCCGATAAGAAGTTGATGTATTGACCGTACAATCCTAATTGTGCTCCAAAAGTTGATGCATCAGAATAATCTGCCTCAGTTTCATCGGTTGCATTCATTACAGCAACCATAATAGATACGTTGTCAGAAACGGCATAATCAGCTTTGAAACCCGTATGTGAAAACGGTCCGTAAGAGAACATATATGAAGTTGAGTAGTTGAAGTTTGCTACGGGAGAAATAACTTCATATCCTAGAAAGGTGTTGAAATTTCCTAAGGTTAAGGTTAGTTTGTCATTTACATTGTAATAGGCATACAGTTGGTTTACAATATTTGATGATCCTGCAAGGTAATCTTCCCCTCCAATACTTAGGTTAGAGCCAAAAACTGCATCTGCTCCTCGAGGTCCGTATACTAGATCTGCAACAAAACCACTCTTTTCTCCTTCATACGAAAGAACGATGTTGGCCATTCCAAGCGCAAAGCCGGGAAGATTTGCAAATGAAGTGTTAGGAGCAAATTCATTACTTCTGTAGTAGGTGTCAATAGATCCTGAAACAGAAAAGCTAGGTTTTTCTTCTGCTGTTTCTTCTGCAACATCATCCTGTGCATACGTTAAAGATCCTGCTAAAAGTGCTAGTGTTAGTACTGTTGTTTTAAAAATTTTCATAGTATAAAAGTTAAATTTAGTTATCGTTATTTTTAGTGTTGGTTTAATCTAAAGTCAGCATAGGCATCCATTCCATGTTCAGCTAGATCAAGACCTTTAAGCTCTTCTTCTTTCTCAACTCGGATGCTTCCACCAGAAAGTATTTTTACAATGTAGAGTAGTATAAAGCTGCAGATTACACAAAATGCACCTACGATACCTACACCAGCTAATTGGATTAAAAATTGATCAACACCAGCCATAGCTCCGAAGATTCCAACTGCAAGCGTACCCCAAATACCACAGATCAAGTGAACAGCAACTGCTCCTACAGGATCATCAAGTTTTAATTTGTCTATTAAGGAAATCCCCAATACGATAATGATACCTGCGGCTATTCCGATTAAAACGGCATCCATAGGGCTCATTTGGTCGGCTCCTGCAGTAATTCCTACAAGTCCACCAAGTACACCATTCATAAACATGGTTAAATCAAAGTTTTTGTAAAGAATGTTCGAAAAGATTGCCGAAGATACACCCCCAGCTGCTGCTGCTAAACAAGTTGTTACAAGGGTTAAAGAGGTCAACTCAGGATCTGCAGATAGAACAGAGCCACCGTTAAATCCAAACCATCCCAACCATAGAATCAAGACCCCAGCTGCTGCTAGTGGAAGATTGTGTCCAGGTATTGCTCGTGATGTTCCGTCTGCGTCAAATTTTCCAATTCGAGCCCCTAGTAAATAGATAGCTATTAAAGCTGCCCATCCACCAACAGAGTGTACTAATGTTGATCCTGCGAAATCATAGAATCCCATTGCGTCAAGAAATCCACCACCCCATTTCCATGACCCAACGATTGGGTAAATCAATCCTACATAAAGGATTGCAAAGATCATAAAGCTTTTTAGTTTGATACGTTCTGCAACTGCTCCAGATACAATTGTTGCTGCGGTTGCTGCAAACATACCTTGAAATAAGAAGTCAGTCCACCAAGTGTATCCTCCATCTGCGTATGCAGCGGTCATACCTCCATCAGGAGCAGCAATTCCGAAACCTGCAAATTTGAAGATTCCGAGCGCGCCTTCTTCAAATCCAGGGTACATGAGGTTGAAACCTCCGATTGCGTAGAGAAGAAGTCCTACGGTAATCACGAAGAAATTTTTAAATAAGATGTTGATTGTGTTTTTTTGTCTTGTAAGACCGATTTCTAAAAAAGAAAATCCTAGGTGCATGAAAAATACCAAAGCGGTACAAATCATCATCCATATATTATTAGCTGTAAAAAGTGCTGTAGTTTCCATAATAAATTATAGTTTTTTTGTTAATTTTAGTTTAAACTTTCTCCTCCTGATTCCCCTGTTCGAATCCTGATTGCATCATCAATCGTTGAAACGAATATTTTGCCATCACCAACTGCTCCAGTGCTTGCAGCAGACTTTATGGCTTCAATAGTCTTTTCAAGAAACTCTTCATTAACTACAATGGATAAGTATCTTCTTTGAATATCAGAAGTACTGTACGTTATACCTCTGTATACATGGCCTTCTTTTTCATTTCCTACTCCGGTAACATCCCAGTAACTGAAAAAATTAACCTCTACTTTATGAAGTGCATCTCTTACATCTCCAAATTTTGATTTGCGAATAATCGCTTCTACTTTTTTCATTTTATTATTGTTTAAATGATTTTGATCAAAAATACTTCTAAAACCATTTAACCATTATTTTTATAGGGTAATAATCTTCATTTTTATGTTTTATTAAATTTTACCCTATAAAATTAAGGGTATTTGTATTTAAATAACAAATAAATGAGATTATACCCTATTTTTTAGGGGGTGCGATTGCGAAATATGTTTTTACCTAAGTTCAAACAAGATCCTACAGCCCATATGACAATATAGAGCTGTATAACAGTATGTTAAGTGTTTAGTTGAGGGGGTGGTTTACAAGGATTTTGAAAACCAAAGTCCAAGAACAACCATAAGAATGCCCAGAATGATACTCCCAAAAGAGTAAATGAGGGCTTGTACTAGCGATCCTGATTTGAATAAATGGACATTATCTAGTGCGAAGGATGAGAATGTTGTCAAGCCTCCAGTAAAGCCGACAATAAAAAAGAAGTGAGCTTCTTCTTTTAATACTTCAAGTTTATGTAGTATTCCAAAGAAGAGTCCAATCAACAAGCAACCGATGAGGTTTGCTGTAAAAGTTCCGATTGGATATTGACTGCTGGTGTTTTTGAAAAGAAGATGAAGTCCATAGCGCAAACTGCTACCTAAACCACCACCCAAGAACACCCATAATAATATTTTCATTGCTCGAAGTTAACTTTTTTAACCGAATTGCTTTAGTTTATTGATAAGGTAGAAGCAATTCAGTTTCCCATGCCAACGGATCAGGGTTTGATTGTTTCCCTACCTTATATATAGTCCTAGGATAATATTGGAGACTTGGATTCAAGAGGTTTATTTTTTCTTTCATTATCTCCCACGAGAGGTCAATGTTTTTCAGAGACCCATGATGGACTCCTTTCAGCGCCTTTCGTTCTTTTGTGTAACGACACCTTATAGTGGGATGATCCGTTTTGAAGTAGCCTTCTACAGGAAGCCCAAGGGACCAAGTACTGGTTTTAAAAGCCAGTTGTGGTAGTACCGTAAATAAATCTCCTCTTACTTTTAAATTCTTACTTTCTGCAAAGTCATATAATTCTTGTGAGCCACTTTTTATAAGTGAATCCATTGCAGCCTTATCTGACTCAAAGCTGCGTGTTAGATAAAACTGATTTGGAAGAGTTACTGTATCTTGGTATTCGAATCGGTGCTCGTTTAGTTGAGTTGTAAGAATGCGATCAATAGCACGAAGTCCTTTCTTATAATATGGTCCAATCATGGTTTCCATCCCACCCATTTGTAGGCTGAAGATTTTCATTATAAAGTTCATCTGACCTTCCATAATCCAGTACAGACTATCCGAATCTTTTTTAATACGCCACCGAACATCAGAAGAGGAAAAACCCTCAAAAGTCATTTGTTGTTCAATTAAATGAGGAGCATTTGTTTTTAGAGTTTTCATCGAACCATTCCCGTCTTTTCCCTCCCAGTGGTATTCGGGCAGGTCGAAGTTGTTTTGGTTGAATGATAGCTTCATTTCTGGATCTTCTATGATCCACGGATTCCACTCGGGCCAGTTTTCAAAATCATAAAGGTAATTGTAGAGTGTTGCTGCGGGAATTGAGGTGTATATTGAGCGTTCTACCTTATAGGTATTGGGTAGGTTCTTTATATAAAGTACCAGAACCAGTAGTACGATTAATATTAACCCGAAAATAAAACGTAAGTAATGCAAAGCAGTAGTTCTAAAATTAAAAAGCTAGTCACTTATTTGGCCTGTGTATAATATTTAATGACAAAAAGAACTGCTATAGCCAAAAGGAAGGTGAGTAGGATTTTAAAACTGCCTTTGTAATGAATTTGATGCCCTTTAAAATCTTTTCGGTAGGTGAAAATTATGATCCCTGTAAAGGCAATAACAAAAAATACTGCAAAGAGGAGTTGTCCGTTTGAAAACATAACGTTAATTTTCTACGAAATTAGAAAAAAATAACTCGAATCCTTTTGGATTTAAAATTATGTTAGGACTAAGTTTAGCCTTTTTGTTTTTGGCTTTCGTCCCAGCAGTTTGTAAAACACTCAATACCATCGTATGATTAAAAAAGAATTGAACGCAGTACAGGAATTTCACGAAGCGTTTAAAATTAGCGTAAATCAAAAACCTACTGTCGAGCTAACAGATCAAATAAAAGAGCTTCGTTTCAACCTTATGAAAGAAGAAAATGAAGAGTATTTGGAGGCCGTCCAAAACAACGATTTAGTTGAAGTAGCTGACGCATTGGGGGATATGCTGTACATTTTATGTGGGACAATTTTAACCCACGGCATGCAACATAAAATCACCGAAGTGTTTGAAGAAATACAACGCTCCAATATGAGTAAGTTGGGTGCGGACGGCAACCCTATTTACAGAGAAGATGGGAAAGTAATGAAAGGACCTAATTATTTTAAACCCAATATAGAGGCTATACTGAAACGGTAGTTTTCACCTCATGCCTCCATCCGAATGGATCTGGAACAACGTTTCGTTGAATGTTAACGATATGGTCTTTTAGTATAGCAGCAAAAGAATCGGGTGCATCTTCAAGAATATGGCGTTTGTTTTGATAACCAAAGCCTTTTATTGGACTTACCACAACCGCAGTTCCAGCTCCAAAGATTTCCTTTAAACTTCCATCTTCTTTACTCGAAAGAAGTTCATGAATGGAAATGGGTCGTACATCAGTTTTAATCCCGAGATGGGCTGCAAGTTGCAGTATGCTTTTTCGGGTAATCCCATCTAAAATACGATCACTTGTAGGGGTTGTAATTAAGGTGTCGTTGATTCTGAAAAAGATATTCATGGTACCCGCTTCTTCTAAATATTCATGTGTATTGGCATCGGTCCAAATGATTTGCTGAAAACCTTCATTTAGAGCGAGTGTTGTTGGGTAAAATTGAGCGGCATAATTCCCAGCTGCTTTTGCATAACCTACCCCGCCTGCAGCAGCTCTACTGAATTTTTCTGCCACTTGAACATGTACTTCTCTACCACTGTAATAGCTACTAACTGGCGAACAAATGATCATAAACTTATACGCATTGGATGCACTTGCCTGAACACCTGCTTGGCTAGCAAATACAAATGGACGAACGTAAAGTGAGTTTCCGGCTCCCTTTTTAATCCATTCTTTGTCCATATCTAATAATTTTTCGAGTCCTTCAAAAAAGAATTCTTCTGGAAATTCAGGTATGGATAAACGCTCTGAAGATTTATTGATTCGAGCAAAGTTTTCTTCCGGGCGAAACAACCACACACCATCCGCATCGTCTTTGTAGGCCTTCATTCCTTCAAAAACTGCTTGACCATAATGAAAAACACTTGAAGATGGGTCCATTTGGATAGGCTGATAGGGCATAATCTCGGGAGTCTTCCATTGTCCTTCTTTATAATCACAAACAAACATATGGTCGGTAAAGATTTCTCCAAAATTCAGGTTGTCAAAATCTATATTTTTGATTTTGGATTCTTGTGCGTGTGTTATCTTCATAGCTATGGGATTGTAGAACAAAATTATAGATTAATTTTTTAAAATCACATCTTTTTAAACGATCAATACTCATTTTTTTATCTTTAGAGAATCAAAAGAGAAAAAATCATAACTGCCGACGGAAGTCCTACTTTATATATGGAAGCATGGGACGAATACTACCATTCCATGCACGGAGCCTTGAACGAAGCAATCCATGTTTATATAGAATCGGGACTTGCTTTTTGGAAAGCCGAGCATGGGATAAAAAAAAATCCATGTACGGTTTTCGAAATGGGTTTCGGTACAGGACTCAATGCACTCCTTACATTGGAGTATGCTGCTGCCAATGATTTCACTATACTATATGAAACTCTGGAGCCTTTTCCTCTGGCCTTACAAGAGGTTCAAGAATTGAATTTTGATTCATTGCCAACACTACAGAATTCAAAGGAATCTTTGAGGAAACTACATTTAGCTCCTTGGGAGTCTTCAGTTCAGATTTCATCTACCTTCAGCCTGATAAAGCATAAAATTTTACTTGAAAAGTTCATGCCTCAAAGGCAATATGATGTAATTTATTACGATGCTTTTGGTTTTCGAGTTCAACCCGAAATGTGGAGTGAGGAGATCTTACGGCCTCTTGTAAATGCCATGAGTCCTAATGGGGTTTTGGTTACCTATTCTGCCAAGGGGAGTGTTCGTCGAGCTCTAGAAGTACTAGGCTTGGATGTGTTTAGAATTGAAGGCCCTCCAGGAAAACGGGAAATGTTACGTGCAATACGCTTCTAATTGTAGTATTTTTGCCAAAAAAAAGATGAGAATTTTAATTAGTGGTGCTACAGGTTTAGTTGGTAAAGTGCTCATTAAGATAGCATTACTTGATGGACATGAGGTTCATTTTCTGACGCGTAGTAAAGCTAAAATAGGCTTTCATAAAGGAGTCAAAGGTTTTTATTGGAATCCCAATGAACATAAAATTGATGTGGCCTGTTTTGACGGAGTTGATTGTATAATTCACTTAGCTGGAGCCACAGTTTCAAAACCTTGGACAAAGAAATACAAAACGGAGATTTTGAATAGCCGCCTAGATACTACACAACTTTTGGTCGATAGCTTAAAGAATACAAAACATAAAATCAAATCGATTGTCTCTGCATCTGCCATAGGTGTATATCCTTCTTCTTTGGATAAAATTCATGAGGAGCAAGACCCAGTAGCGCCAAATTCTTTTATGGAGCAAGTTGTGGTCGATTGGGAGGGTGCTGTGGATCAGTTTTCAGATTTAAACATCAAGGTTTCTAAACTTAGAATAGGGTTGGTTTTAGCTCAAGGCGGTGGTGTATTGGCAACTCTAAAAATTCCTACCCAATTTGGATTAGGAGCAGCTTTTGGTTCTGGAAATCAATGGCAATCATGGATTCATGTCTCGGACTTATCTAAACTTTTTTTAGTAGCTGCAAGCCAACAATGGGAGGGAGTTTACAATGCAGTGGCACCAGAAGTGGTTACGCAAACAGAATTTATAAAGCAATTGGCTAAGGGATTGAAAAGACCCTTTTTTATGCCGCCTTTGCCTCGTTTTTTGATTCGAATGATGGTGGGCGAAATGAGTACTTTGGTTCTGAATAGCCAAAATGTGAGCTCACAAAAAGTTGCAGCTACTACTTTTGATTATGCATTTCCGACCCTTGAAAAGGCACTATCAGATTTGTTGTAATTTTTTGAGGTGACATTTTGACAATTTCCATGAATTGGCAGTACTTTTGCACTTGAATTGAAAAATAAATTAATGAGTACATCAGAAGAACCTAAAAGTACAACCAAAAAAGCAGCATCTAAAAAAACTGCTTCTAAGAAAGGACCTTCCAAAGAAGCCAAAGAGCTTATTGCTGTTAAAGAATCTTTAAAGCAAGAGCAAGATAAATATTTACGCCTGTTTGCTGAGTTTGAAAATTTTAAGAAACGAACTTCAAAAGAACGTATTGAGCTTTTTAAGACAGCTGGTCAAGATGTTATTGTAAGTCTTCTGCCAGTTTTAGACGATTTTGAACGTGCGATAAAAGAAGCTGACAAATCTGAAAATGCTCCCGAATTCGAAGGATTCAAACTCATAAGCAATAAATTTAGTGAAGGTCTCAAGTCAAAGGGCTTAGATTTAGTAGCAGTAGAACCTGGTGATGCTTTTGATTCAGAAGTTCATGAGGCGATTACACTAATTCCTGCTGGAGACGATCAACAAGGAAAAGTTATTGACGTTGTTGAGAAAGGCTATAAACTTGGTGATAAAATTCTCCGATACCCAAAGGTGGTTGTTGGACAATAAATTAGTTGTCACGCAAGTGATCTAAAAGATACAATATGAAACAAGATTATTATGATATTTTAGGAGTCTCCAAAGGAGCATCAGCTTCTGAGATTAAAAAAGCATATCGTAAAAAAGCTATAGAGTTTCATCCGGATAAAAACCCCGGTGATTCCAATGCTGAATCAAAATTCAAAGATGCTGCCGAGGCATACGAGATTCTGGGTGACAATGACAAGAAAGCTAAATACGACCAATACGGACACAGCGCATTTGATGGAAGTCAAGGTTTTGGCGGTGGTGGAATGAACATGGACGATATCTTCAGCCAATTTGGTGATATTTTCGGTGGTGGAGGTTTCGGTGGTGGCTTTGGCGGGGGCGGAGGTCAACGGAGGGTAAAAGGAAGCAACCTTAGAATCCGTGTCAAATTAACACTAGAAGAAATTGCTACGGGCATAGAAAAGAAAGTAAAAGTAAAACGTAAAGTCCAAGCTAAAGATGTTTCTTATACCACCTGTGGGGACTGTAAAGGCTCCGGTCAGACCTTACGGATAACCAATACGATTTTGGGTCGTATGCAAACAGCTGCAACCTGTCCTTCTTGTTCAGGCTCGGGTCAGACAATATCAAACAGACCCAAAGGCAGTGATGCCCAAGGAATGATTCAAGAGGAAGAAACGGTGTCTATTCAAATTCCAGCAGGGGTAGAAGATGGGATGCAATTAAAGGTTTCTGGAAAAGGAAATGCAGCTCCAGGAAATGGGGTTTCTGGGGATTTAATTGTTTTGATAGAAGAGCATGTTCACGAGCGTTTTATGCGTGAAGGAAACCACATTCATTACGATTTATATATATCAATATCAGAAGCAGCTTTGGGAGTTTCAAAGGAATTTGATCTCCTGGAAGGGAAGGTTAGAATCAAATTAGAATCCGGAATACAATCAGGAAAAACCCTCCGTTTACGTGGAAAAGGATTACCTGATGTTAATCGTTATGGTCAAGGAGATTTATTAGTTCATGTTAATGTATGGACTCCAAAAACCTTAAATCGAGAGCAAAAGCAATTTTTCCAAAAAATGATGGAGGATGAAAATTTCATCCCGAAACCTGAAAAATCAGACAAATCTTTCTTTGAAAAAGTAAAAGATATGTTTGCCTAACATACAGGAACAACATAATCGTGTGTTTGGGCTTATGAACCTTTTTAGGTTTGTATCTGTTTCACACAATTTTTCCCATCCTTTTTTAAGGGTGGGTTTTGTTTTTAGCCCTATTTTTTGTTTTATATTTGAGTATATTATTCTTTATTCATGAAGCAATTTTTTGATTTTTTAAATTATAATTTCAATGTTGGTTCTTCGGTTTCTTTTTCTGTGAAGTCGATACTCATCATCCTAATTGTTTTTGTTTTTACGCGGTATTCTTTAAAACTGATTAGACGTTTGGTATATCGAACGCTGAACAAACAAGCGCAGTTTACTTTTCAAAGCATTTTTTCTTTTTTTAATTACTTCGTTTATCTGATTGTAATACTAATCACGTTTGACAATATCGGTGTAAATGTTACTGCTATTTTTGCGGCTTCTGCGGCCTTATTAGTTGGTGTTGGTCTCGCATTGCAAACCTTCATTCAAGACATCATTTCTGGGGTGTTCATCATTGCCGATCAGACCGTTCATGTGGGCGATATAATTCAATTGGATGGTCAAGTTGGGAAAATAGAAAACATCACGCTACGAACTACGAGAGCTGTAACTATTGACAATAAAGTATTGATCATTCCCAATCATAAATTCTTAACATCCATTCTGTATAATTGGACAGAGAACGGAACATTGACCAGAGAATACGTTAGTATCGGTGTGGCTTACGGGACGGATTTAAAGCTCGTAAAAAAGTTATTGATTGATCTGACTAAAGAGTTTCCCGAAATTCTGCAAGATCCCAAACCCGATGTCCTCTTTAATGATTTTGGAGACAATGCTTTGGACCTTAAACTTTCATTTACACTCAACAATAGTTTTTCGGCGGGTTTGATTAAAAGTAATGTGCGCTATAAAATTTATGAAATTTTTAATACCCATGCCATCGATATACCCTTCCCACAAAGAACCGTATGGCTTAACCAAGTAGAACCCCAAACAGATGACTAAAATCTTGATTATAGAAGACGAAGAACCCATTCGTCGTGTATTGGTAAAAATTTTAACCGAAGAGAATAGCGCCTTTGTTTTGTCGGAGGCTGAAGATGGTAAACAAGGAATTAAGCTCATAAATGATGAAGAGTTTGATCTTATTTTATGCGACATTAAGATGCCAAAGATGGATGGCCTTGAAGTTTTAGAACAAGCAAAAAAATCAGGAATATCCACTCCTTTCATCATGCTGACTGGGCATGGAAATGTTGAGACGGCTGTACATGCTATGAAAATAGGCGCCTATGATTTCATTCCTAAGCCACCCGATTTGAATCGACTTTTAATATCCGTTCGAAATGCAATTGCAAGCAAGCACTTGATCAAAGAAAATGTGCGTTTGAAAAAGAAGATTGCAAAAAAATACGATATTATTGGAGGGACTAGATCAATAAAAAAAGTACTTGACTTAATCGATAAGGTTGCGCCAACACAAGCCCGAATTTTAATTACCGGCCCCAATGGAACTGGAAAAGAACTTGTCGCTCATCAGATTCATCAAAAAAGCGATAGACAGCAGTTTCCTCTGATTGAAGTGAATTGTGCTGCCATTCCCTCAGAATTAATAGAAAGTGAATTGTTTGGTCACCTCAAGGGCGCTTTTACATCAGCAATCAAAGATAGAAAGGGTAAGTTTGAAGCGGCTTCACAAGGGACTTTATTCTTAGACGAAATTGGAGATTTAAGCCTCAGTGCTCAAGCAAAAGTATTGCGCGCTTTGCAGGAAAATAAAGTGCAACGCGTAGGTAGCGATAAAGATATTTCTGTGGATGTTCGCATTTTAGCAGCAACAAATAAAGACTTGAAAAAAGAGATTGAGAAAGGCCGTTTTAGGGAAGATTTGTATCATCGACTTGCTGTTATTTTAATTGAAGTTCCTTCGTTAGCCGACCGTACCGATGACATACCTTTGCTTGCGGAACACTTCATTTCTGAAATAGCTCAAAAAGATGGAATGCCCGTTAAAAAAATAGAGTCAGCTGCTATGAATTTACTAAAACAATACCCTTGGTCGGGTAATGTTAGAGAACTACGAAATGTAATTGAACGCCTGATGATTTTAGGGGATGACCCAATAACGAAAAAAAATATTGTGCAGTTTGCACCTAAATAATATCGTATGAAAAAAATAAGTTTTTTAGTATTGCTCGCTTGTGGAATGCTTCATGCGCAGCAAGATATCAAAGTCGAAGAACAGATTAGATCAATTTACTCAACCGCTCTTTTGAATGGACAGAGCTACCCTTGGTTGGAACATTTATCCAATCAAATTGGAGGAAGATTATCGGGATCACTGAATGCAGAACGTGCGGTTGAATGGGGGAAAGAAGAATTAGATGCCCTTGGCTTAGACCGTGTTTGGTTGCAACCCGTCATGGTACCGAAGTGGATCAGAGGAACATTTGAATATGCGCATATTGAAACCAGCCCAGGAAATACGATCAATGTTCCAATATGTGCTTTGGGAGGTTCTGTTGCTACACCCCTAGCTGGAATCCGAGCGGAGGTTGTTGAAGTGCAGGATTTTGAAGCGCTGAAAAAATTAGGCAGAAAAGAAGTTGAAGGCAAAATCATTTTTTTTAACAGACCAATGCAAGCAGATCTTATAAATACATTCAATGCTTATTCAGGTTGTGTGGATCAACGTTATTCGGGTGCAGAAGAAGCTGCTCGTCTGGGAGCAGTTGCTGTTATTGTTCGTTCGGTCAATTTAAGACTAGATGATTTTCCACATACTGGATCTATGAGCTACGGCAAGCTGGAGCTTCGCAAAAGAATTCCTGCCTCCGCCATAAGCACCAATGGAGCTGAATTATTAAGCTCCATGTTGGCTTTAAACCCAAAACTTAGTTTTTATTTAAAGCAAAATTGTAAAAACTTACCCGACGTTCAATCCTATAATGTTATTGGTGAAATAACCGGTTCCGAAAAACCAGATGAAATTATGGTTGTTGGAGGGCATCTAGACTCTTGGGATCTCGGTGATGGTGCTCATGACGATGGTGCAGGAGTTGTTCAATCTATGGAAGTATTGCGCTTGTTTAAAACAATTGGATACCAACCCAAACGTACCCTTCGTGTAGTTCTCTTTATGAATGAGGAAAATGGGATGCGCGGAGCAACAGAATATGCTGCGATAGCTGAGGCTAATAAAGAGAATCATGTTTTTGCTTTAGAATCGGATGCTGGTGGTTTTACACCCAGAGGTTTTTCTATTGATAGTGCACCCGAAAAACTGGCTGTTATTCAGAGTTGGGAACCTTATTTCGAGCCTTATCTGATTCATATGTTTGTCAAAGGTGGGAGTGGTGCAGATGTAGGTCATTTAAAAACAGATGCCAACGTCCTTGCTGGCCTTCGTCCAGATTCTCAGCGTTATTTCGATTACCACCACGCTGCAAATGATACCTTTGATGCTATTAATAAAAGAGAATTAGAATTGGGTGCTGCTACTATGGCCTCTCTTGTTTATCTGATAGACTATTTTAGTCTTTAACTTACAACCGATTGAAATTATATACACAAGAGTTTAGAAAGAACCTCAGTTTAGCTTTTCCGGTAATATTAGGCCTATTAGGCCACACCGTTGTACAATTGATTGATAACATAATGGTTGGTCAGCTCGGGACTGCAGAATTAGCCTCAGTTTCCTTAGGTAACAGTTTTGTTTTCATTGCCATGTCTCTTGGGATTGGATTTTCAACTGCCCTTACTCCCTTAGTTGCCCAAGCAGACGGGCGATCCGATATTAAACGCGTTGGAGAATTGTTTATACACGGCTTGTTTCTGTGTGTGTTTTTGGGTATACTTTTGTTTTTGGGAGTGTACAGTTTACGAAACCAAATGTTTCATATGGGGCAACCTCAGGAGGTAGTTTTTTTAGCTTTTCCTTACTTAAATTGGGTTGCTGGATCTCTTATTCCTCTAGTTGTATTTCAGGCCTTTAGACAGTTTTCCGATGGGCTTTCCTTAACGCGTCCTGCAATGTATGCTACCTTATTTGGAAATGGAATTAATGTGATTTTGAACTATCTGTTAATCTTTGGTCATTTTGGTTTTCCAAAATTAGGAGTTGAAGGAGCTGCAATCGGAACCTTTATTTCACGTTTGATGATGTTGCTCTACATTATGCTTTATGTTCGATATCATAAACAATTTCAGAAGTATGAACTATCTCTGAACTTTGCTCAGATCAAACTCTTTCTCGTCCAAAAAATATTTAAACTTGGGCTGCCTTCAGCACTGCAAATGTTTTTTGAAGTAGCCTTCTTTGTAGTTGCTGTTTGGATATCCGGCATACTGGGAACGAATTCTCAGGCTGCAAATCAAATCGCATTGAACCTTACCTCCATGACTTTTATGGTAGCCATGGGACTTAGTGCTACGGCAATGATTCGTGTAGGAAATCAGTTTGGTAAGAAAGATTACAAAGAATTGAAGCGCATCGCTTTTTCAATTTTCTTTTTAATTTTCATTATCGATGTGTTCTTTTGCGCATTCTATCTAATTTTTAGTAATGATTTGCCATGGATTTATCTTGAGAATAAAGGTGCGATGACTTCGTCCGACACCTTAGAAGTAATTGCTATTGCTGCTTCTTTACTCGTTGTTTCTGGCTTTTTTCAAATCACAGATGGTCTTCAAGTAGTTGTTTTAGGGGCTTTGCGTGGATTGCAAGATGTCAATATTCCAACGACCTTTATTTTTATTTCATACTGGATCATTGGCTTTCCAGTTTCTTATTATCTAGCCTTTTACACCCCCTTAAAAGCAACTGGAATCTGGATTGGTTTGCTAACAGGTCTTTCTTGTTCAGCAGTTTTACTATTTTTACGTTTTCAATACCAAACGAATAAGCTCATTTTAACTAAATAATGCACTATGGAAGTACCGAAATTTTTAATTGCTGACAATTCAACCTTACAAGACGAAATTTTTGTATTGCATACGGAATATCCCCGTTTTCTTTTAAATGTTTCTAATGATGAGATTTTATGGTTAGAAGAATTTGGTAAAGAAGACCAAGATGAGCTTGAGAAAATTACGGAAGAATTGATTGAAGAAGCACTGGCTTTCTTTGATACTGAAATTAAATCTTTAGAGTAATGTTGGAGCAACTTTTAGATTGGGATGTTACCTTATTTCTCTACCTAAATGGATTAGGAACATCGTTTTTTGATCCTTTTTGGATGTTTGTGACCCATAAGGCTACTAACTTTGCTGTCTATTTGGTTTTATTGTTTTGGTTTTATCGCTTTAAAGGTTCGAAACAAACTCTATTTTTACTTTTAAGTGTCGGAGCGTTAATCCTAGTTACAGACCAAGTCACCAATCTTTTTAAATATGGTTTCGAACGCTTACGCCCTTGTCATGACCTAGAGGTTCAAAATGTAATGCGTCTCGTCAAAAGCAGTTGTGGAGGTTTGTACAGTTACTTTTCCGGTCACGCTTCCAATTCATTTGCTTTAGCCACCTATTTTTCTATTCTTTTTTTTAAACGTTTTCCAAAATTGAAAATTATACTCTTTCTTATTGCAGCTTGCATTGCCTATAGCCGAGTTTATATCGGTGTCCATTTCCCATTAGATATTGTATCAGGAGCTCTTTTTGGAACTCTTTGGGCGCTGTGTTTTTATTGGATTAGCTCACGTGTATTTGACCGCCTTTTTTCAGATGCTGCTCTAGAATTTTGAAAAAACATATTACGTTTTTTGGGTATACCTTTTATCCGGTCTTACAATGGTGTTTGGAAAGTGAGGGAGGTTAGGCGCATTGGAAAACTTTTGTGCTTCAAAGCATATTCCGTTTAGTTCTTTTGGATTAAAAACTACCAAGCCGGGCTGATCCTTAATTAAATCCATTTGAATTTTTGTGCTATTTGCTTTTAAACGCATACTGCTTGTTTCTTTCTCTCGAAGTACAAAACAGTCGTCGTAACGTGATGTCCCAATTGAACGTGACTTATTCCGATCAAAGTCACTTCTCTTTACCTTATTGATTCTACCCGTCGGAACTAAATTGCTGTCCAACTCAAGGACTTCATCCGACTGAATCATCAATTCATGATCGCCTAAATTTGGAGCACCACTTAAATTAAAATAACTGTGGTTCGTGATGTTGATAGGAGTTGGTTTCGTTGTTTTTGCTTTGTATTCTATCAGGAGTGTATTTTCACGTAAACTATATTGAAGCAACACACTTACATCTCCAGGATGACCACAATCTTGTTCTAAACATTCGTGTTCTAAAACAACATGCGGAACAATTCCATGGTACAAATCATATATTTTCCAAACAGCTTTGTCCCATCCATGTTTTCCTCCATGAAGCTGAATGGCTGGCTTTTTTTTGTGGGTATATCGATCTTGATAAATTGTATATTCCGAAGTTAGTCTTCCTGCATAACTTCCTATACACGCTCCCATGTGCCAGGGATTATCTAAATATTCGTGTGTATTTTTTTTACCGAGAACGACATTCGTGCCTTTGTACCATAACTCTTTAATTATTCCTCCATAGGGAAGTATTACTACTTTAAGGTCACGATTCGTAAGGGTAATTTCTTTCAAGGATTAGTGCTTTTCCTTTTTTAATAATTCAGGATAGGATTTTTGAAACCTTCTTAGACGCGGAATCGAAACTTGCTGGACGTAGGGATTATTTGGATTTAATCGTTCGTAATTTTGATGGTAGTCTTCCGCATAATAGAATTTTTCTAAGGGCTTTACTTCCGTTACAATTTCATTCGAAAAGACTTCTTTCTCTTCCAATAAAGCAATGTAGTTCTGAATAATCTCACGTTCATTTGCATCGGTGTAAAAGGCTACTGAACGGTATTGCGAACCGCGATCTGGTCCCTGTCTGTTGGGTGTAGTTGGATCATGAGAGCCAAAGAAAACTTGCACCAATGTTCCAAAAGAAACAACTTTTGGGTCATATAAAACTTCTACAACTTCTGCATGACCGGTTCTTCCTGTTCCAATTTGATTGTAATTAGGATTCTTTGTTTCTCCTCCTGAATAACCAGAGTATGCTTCATGAACACCAGCTACGCTCTCATAAATTGCTTCAACACACCAAAAGCATCCACTTGCAAAATAGGCTTTTTTCAACCCTTTTTGTGTTGTTTGTGGCGGTGACCAAAGGGATTCATCGTGATCAATAGGATTGGAATTACTGGATATACAGGTTTGGAAAATCAGGAAACTAATGAGGGTAAATATACTTTTCATAAACTCTTTTATAAATTATTACTTACTTTTATTACTGGCTTTTGCCAGGGGATTAAAAGCAATACAAAGATCGATCCAAAATTCTAAATCTTGATCCAAATCATAACCGTTTGGTTCAACAAAGATATACCCTTTCATTGGACGACCCGTAAAATTCATTGGTAGGCATCCTTTTCGAGAGGAAACTTTTTCCGCCATTTCTTATCCAATGCGGACCATTAGTAAATCCACAGCCCTTTTTTTACTGAAATGAATACCACAGCACATTTTATCATCTAACATAAAACAGAGGCCACACATCATTTTTTTCTCGATTACAGTACACCTTTGATCGCCAAAAATCTGTCGTATTCGCTCTGCTAAGTATGCGTCGTATGCCATTTCTTACTGGTTCGAGGGTGCGTTATTTAGAAATTCTTGTGGGTCTCGGTTCAAAATCACCTGCACAATTTGGGCATCCGTTGTTTAATACGGTTTCCACACAATCTTTGCAATAGGTGCATTCATAGGAACAAATCATAGCTTCGGTACTGTCTTGTTTTAATACTTTGTGGCAGTGTTCGCAATTTTCTTTTATCAACAACATAGGCTTTTTTATTTATAAGGTTTACTCCAATAGAATGACAGGGGAGTTAGTAATACTGCTGGCCCTAACCAGATAACAAGCGAAGGAATTTCAAAAGGGTAGTTTTGAGCGTTAACAACAATAAAAGCAGTTAATGAGGCAGTATAACCGCCCATCATTCTTCCAATATGAACCAGCATCCAATATTTTTTCTTTTTATAGCGTCCGGTATAATTTTTAAAATCATTTATTACATTGTTCAAACCAATCAGTCCAAAGACAACTAAAACGATTCCAAAATTATTGGAATTATAAATTAGATAGGATCCCCAAAGCACAAAACAAATCCCGCTCAGGAGCATCCCCAAGCTCAGAAACCAATCAATAAAAATAGGTTTTTGCCCTTTGCCTAAGAAACGCAAACGCATATAGCGATCCCCAGTTCCAACCAAGTAGATTGTAAAAATCCCAACAATGAGCTGGAAGTTGTTTGGATTAAGAATGGCAAGTAGTATTGAAGAAATACCCGTGCTTACCATAAAGAAAACAAACAAGCGACCAATTTGCCGATGTCGTTTCCCTCCTTTTTTCTGGAGAATATTGATGGTCCCCGTCAAGAGACCCAACGATCCGGAAATGATATGAATGATGAGTATTATTTGATAGAGAAGTTCCATAGGGGTAGGTTAATTTATAGGTTAGGTGATTAAGGGTGAATTTTAATATTATGAAACTACAAGAAAATCAATACATAGTGGATGAAGTTACTTTGAGAATAAAGAGGGGTAACTTATTTGTTAGTATAAGAAAGCCACTGCTGCACAAATGCCTTCCAACTGTAATTTTTTTTTGCTTTTTTCAAATTAGCTTTTACCTGGGTCTGGGCCTTAGTCGATAAAAGTTCATCAATGGCTAATGCTATACTTACCGCATTCTTTTCGCATATTCTTCCCGTTTCATCCGCTCGTATGGGTGCACTGAGTCCAGCTAAATCTGTTACTACTAGGGGAACTTCGTAATGATAGGCTATGGGAGTAACACCACTCTGAGTAGCAGTTTTATAGGGTTGAGCGACAATGTCGGCAGCGCAGAAATAATCTCGAGCAACCTCAAAAGAAACAAATTCATTTACTATGCAAATTCGTTTGTCAAGACCAAGGGCTTGTATTTGTTTTCTATAGGTTTCAGTTTTATCATAAAACTCCCCTACGATCATTAATTCAGTAGTGGTGTTCAATAAAGAATCTTGGGCAAATGCATCAATTAAAAGATCCAAGCCTTTGTATTGTCGAACCAAGCCAAAAAAAAGTACCAGCGGCTTTTCACCAGAAAGCCCTAGTTTTTTCCGCGCTACAGCTTTTGATGTTGCTGGAGGTAAATCGTCGTTTATGGGATGAAAACCTTTGTTTACTGGAAGGTTTACATCGGCAATTATTTCCAGGTATACAGCTTCAGATAAGGTTGTTATTTGATTGACTTTACTCGAAAAATAGTGGTTCAAGCTTCGGTCCCAGGGTTTGGGTTCATGCGCCTTCCAATTATCGATTAGGGCTATTGAGTTAATTTCAGGTTTTAGCTTCTTTGCGATAGTTCCCCATGCGAAAGCCAATAGGGGAGTCCAATACCGAAAAACTACTCTTTTGGGTTTTAATGCATTGATCTCCTCAGCAATTGCCGCCCAACCGAAGGGATTGTACGCATGTATTTTTCGATGAATAGGAAATTGAAACGATTGCTCATTAGCATCAAATTGGGATGTTCCTGGGAATAAAACGTTAGGATATAAGGCGGTAAAAGTCCAAATTTCCACCTTGATATTTTGATTGACTAGTGCTGCTGCAAATGCGTGATTCGTGTCTGCAATACCACCACGGAATGGGTAGGCAGGACCTAGGATCAAACAATCGATCGCCATATAACTAGGTGCTTTGTGTGTGAGGTGGTACTGCGGCCATATTCCAATAGTTAAAGAATAAACTAAACGCAAAGTAAATGGTTAACCCCATTTGTAAGTTAAAAAGTTCAGTAAAGAGGGGTTGTGCATTGGGAATCCAAAGAAGTAATAATCCGATACACCCGCTGAATATTTGAAATTTTATTGCCCAAGAATGTAGATCCATTAGAGAAGTGAAACCAAAAATACTGGTGAAAATGATAAAACCAAAAATCAACCGAAATTGTACACTGAGTTCTGCAAAATTAGCGAGAAAGTAAAGTATCATGATGTTGATAGCAGTAAAATGAAATACCCCTATGGCTTTTTGAATAAAAGTGTATTGGGGATTATACTTTTCCATATTATGCACATCTTCTATTATCGATCGAGGAAATCGTTCTGCAACATCCTTTGGTCTCCAACCTGTAGGCATAAACCAGATTCTCAGTTTATCTACCCAACGTTTTGCATACCAAGCATCACAGAGAATCGCCCAAAAATGCTGAAAATTAATCAAAATTGGATTCCAACTTTGAACAGGTTTTAACACCCCGTATACGGGGGCTTCCTCATCAAGTTCTTCTTGGAAGGTTCCGAACATTCGATCCCACACACAAAAGATTGCGGATAGATTTTTATCAATATAAATCGGGTTTATCGCGTGATGTACACGATGTTGTGACGGGGTTACTAAAATGTATTCAAGCCATCCTAATTTTCCAATATGTCGGGTATGATACCAAAACTGTCCAAATAAATGCAATGGAGCTAGGACACTGATAATTTCCGCTGGAACACCTAAAATTGCTGCTGGGATTAAGAATAAAGCACCATAACCAAGTAAGCCTGAAATACTTTGTCTGAGGGCACAAGCTAGATTAAATTCTTCGCTGCTGTGATGGATGACGTGTATGTTCCAAAATACATTGATCTTGTGATTCAGACGATGGTTCCAATAACTTGCAAAATCTATACAAATGAAAGCAATCAGGTAAAGGCTTAGAGAACTTTCCAGTTCAATTACAGCCAAGTAGTCGAGAATAAAAGGATACGATATAACAATTAATACCAAGCCTAAAGCATCTTTTAGTGTATTGGTCATTCCCGAACTTAGGCTCGCGAGCGTATCCATAAAAGTATAGGTTTGCTTATTTGTAAAATGACCGTAGGCTATTTCTATGATGATTAGAATAAGAAAACTTGGAATTGCCCATAAAAGTACCGCTGCATATTGTTCCATAAATAGAATTTACACTTTAAAAGTACAAATTAATTCTTTCCTACCAACACCCATTGACCACTAGAAATGAGCGGCTCAGCTTGTTTGTATTTCAATTCCTTACTTTCTCCGTTTTGAATATTCTTTATTGTAACACGATCATTACGTCCAATTTTGGGTAAGTCACGAACAATTGTTTCGATGGTTGGTCTGGACTTTTGGCCGGCACCTGCTCCTATAGAACGGCTTTTAGCAGCTAATTCTTCCGTGTTTAAAACATCATCCTTGCTGGTTTTTAGTTTTTCTCTTCGACTGGGTCTTTTGGCTTCCTGAATTCCTGAATTACTATTGGTGGGAATAGAGCCTTTTAGTAAAAAGGAAAGCACTTCTTTATTCAAGCGTCCCATCATTCCGCTGAACAATTCAAAGGCCTCAAACTTATAGATTAGTAAAGGGTCTTTTTGTTCGTGAACTGCAAGCTGAACAGATTGCTTGAGTTCATCCATTTTACGTAAATGATTTTTCCAAGTTTCATCGATCAAAGCCAAGGTAATATTACGCTCAAAATCTTCAATCAGGTTTTTACCTTTGGTGTTGTAGGCGGTTTCTAGGTGGGTTACAACGTTCAATGTTTTGGTACCATCAGTAAAAGGAACTACGATTTTCTCGTATTTATTATTTGGATTTTCAAATACCTGCTTAATTACAGGAAAGGTAAGTGTAGCGTTAATCTCCGTTTTTTGTTGGTAGTACTGATGAACAGTTTCGTATAATTTATCCGTTAACTCTCTTTCGGTCATTGAATAAAATTCATCCTCTAAGACGGGAGCTGTTATCGAAAAGTTACTGATAATTTCAAATTCAAAGTTTTTGAAATCATCGGTTTGTTTGTTGTTGATCGCAATCTCTTCACATACTTCAAAGAGCATATTGGCGATATCAACTTTTAGGCGATCTCCACGGAGGGCGTGTTTTCGACGTTTGTAAATAACCTCGCGTTGGGCATTCATCACATCATCGTATTCCAAGAGACGTTTACGAATCCCAAAGTTGTTTTCTTCAACTTTCTTTTGAGCTCGCTCAATAGATTTTGTCATCATAGAATGCTGAATAACTTCACCTTCTTCAAGACCCATTCGATCCATTACTTTGGCTACACGATCGGATCCAAATAGACGCATAAGGTTATCCTCAAGTGAAACAAAGAATTGAGAACTTCCCGGATCTCCTTGTCTTCCCGAACGTCCGCGTAGCTGTCTGTCTACACGTCTAGAATCGTGTCGCTCAGTACCTACAATTGCAAGTCCACCCGACGCTTTCACTTCGTCAGACAGTTTGATATCCGTTCCACGACCTGCCATATTGGTTGCAATAGTTACAATTCCTGGGTTTCCAGCTTCTGCAACAATATCGGCTTCTTTCTTGTGTAGCTTGGCATTAAGTACATTGTGTTTTACCTTTCTTAGGTGTAACATTTTACTCAGTAATTCGGAAATTTCCACCGATGTAGTCCCGATTAAAACAGGCCTCCCAGCTTCTGAAAGCTTGGTTACTTCTTCAATTACTGCGTTGTATTTTTCTCTTTTGGTTTTATAAATAAGATCGTCTTCATCCTTCCGAGCAATGGGTCTGTTGGTTGGAATTTCTACTACATCGAGTTTGTAGATTTCCCAGAATTCACCTGCTTCAGTTACAGCTGTCCCAGTCATTCCAGAAAGCTTGTGGTACATTCTGAAATAGTTTTGAAGGGTTACCGTTGCAAAAGTCTGCGTGGCTGCTTCAATCTTAACATCTTCTTTTGCTTCAATGGCTTGGTGCAATCCATCGGAATAACGTCTCCCATCCATGATACGCCCGGTTTGCTCATCGACAATCATAACCTTGTTATCCATGACAACATACTCCGTGTCTTTTTCAAAAAGAGTATAGGCCTTAAACAGCTGTGTCATTGTATGAATACGTTCACTTTTAATTCCAAAATCTTTAAAAAGCACTTCTTTTTTAGCAGCTTCTTCTTCAGAACTTAATCCAGATTTTTCGATTTTGGCTATTTCCATTCCGATGTCTGGAAGAATAAAAAAGTTTTCTTCTTGTACACTTTCAGAAAGATATTCAACCCCTTTTTCTGTAAGGTCAACCTGATTGTTTTTTTCGTCAATAACAAAATAGAGATCAGCATCAATGATGTGCATTTCTCTATTGTTGTCTTGCATATAGGTGTTTTCTGTTTTTTGAAGTAATTGTTTAATTCCTTCTTCACTCAGAAACTTAATTAAGGCTTTATTTTTGGGTAAACCCCTGTATGCTCTTAGTAAAAGTATGGCACCTTCTGTAGTGTCTCCTGCTGCAATTTTCTTTTTAGCTTCAACTAAAACGGTGGCGAGCAATGTTTTTTGTTTTGAAAATAAATCTGCAACCTTAGGACGTAATTGATCAAACTCATGGCGATCTCCCTGTGGTACTGGCCCCGAAATGATCAGCGGAGTTCGAGCATCATCTACTAAAACGGAATCTACTTCATCTACGATGGCATAATGATGCTTTCGTTGGACTAAATCTTCGGGTGTGTGCGACATATTATCGCGTAGGTAGTCAAATCCAAATTCATTGTTGGTTCCATAAGTAATGTCTGCGAGGTAAGCAGCTCTTCTCTCGGCACTGTTTGATGGGTGATAATCGATACAATCAATCGTCATTCCATGAAACTCAAATAAAGGCGCCATCCATGCACTATCTCGTTTGGCTAAGTAATCGTTTACAGTTACCAGATGTACTCCTTTTCCAACCAAAGCATTTAAGTAAACAGGAAGTGTTGCGACTAAAGTTTTTCCTTCTCCAGTTTGCATTTCTGCAATTTTACCTTGATGTAATGTGATTCCTCCAATGAGCTGAACGTCGTAGTGAATCATATCCCAAGTGATGGGTTTTCCAGCCGCATCCCAGCTATTTTCCCAGATGGCTTCATCACCTTCAAGAACGACATAGCCTTTGTCCTGTGCAAATTCACGGTCACGAGGGGAGGCTTTTACGCGTAAGTGGGTGTTGTGAACAAAACGTCTTGCGGTTTCTTTTACAACTGCAAATGCTTCTGGAAGAATTTCATCCAAACAAGTTTCGGTTACGACCAATGCTTCAGCTTCTAAAACGTCAATTTTATTATAAATTTCTTCCCGTTGGTCAATATCGGTTAGCCCTTGGAGTTGTGTATTCAATTCACTGATTTCTTGGTCAATCGATTTGCGTTTCTCAATAATTTTAGCTTTAAAATCAGCTGTTTTATCACGCAATTCATCATTCGAAAGGCCTTCGAATTCAAGTTGCTGTTTGTTGATTTGATCCACTATGTGTTGGATCGCACGGATATCTTTTTTCGACTTATCGCCGACAAAGGTTTTTAATATTGTATTTAAAATACTCATAGGGACTCTTAATTAAGCACTCAAATTTAAGTAAAAAAAAAGCCTCCGAGGAGACTTTATGTGGATAGTTGTTTAGTATTCGTCTTCATTCCAAAGATAATCCTCATCTGAAGGGAAATCAGGCCAAATCTCCTCAATGGATTCATATACATCTCCTTCATCTTCCATAGATTGTAAATTTTCTACAACTTCTAATGGGGCTCCAGTTCGAATTGAAAAGTCAATTAATTCGTCTTTTGATGCTGGCCAAGGGGCATCACTGAGGTAGGAAGCTAGTTCTAATGTCCAATACATGAATTTATTTTTTGCAAAAATAAATTTTTATACCATACCGACAAGCAAAATCTATTTTTTTTGTCTTGGAGTCCACTTTATTTCTTCAATTTCAGAATCAAAAGCAAATTTTCGAGCTAATGTGAACAAGTAATCCGAGAGACGGTTGATGTAAAAAATAATGATGGGATTGGTTTCTGTTAAGGTATTCAGTTCCGTGATGAAGCGTTCCGCTCTTCTACAAACACATCGTGCTAAATGGGCATTAGAAACATTGATATGTCCACCGGGAATCACAAAATTCTTTAAGGGGGGCAATTCTTCAGTCATGCGATCAATCCAGTTTTCGAGCAATGATACTGCATCTTCACTAATTGTATCGATTCCAGTCGCAGACGAATCTACATCGTCATTGGCCAATTCAGACCCAATATACATGAGATCGTGTTGGATTTTGATCATTTCTTCCGCTTGCTCGGGATGGATTTGTTGACTTCGGATATGTCCAATCCAACTATTCAACTCGTCAACAGTGCCATATGCCTTGATGCGCAGATGGTGTTTGGGTACTCGCTGTCCCGAAAACAATCCTGTTGTGCCGCTGTCTCCCGTTTTTGTATATACCTTAATTTTCTTCATTGGTCTTTTCCTTTTTTCTTAAATCATAACGTCTGCGATAACTCATCTTTTTGCCTTTTTTTTTCTTAAAAAGAAATTTTCTAATGATAAAATAACCAATTATCAGACCAACAAGTTTCAAAATACTATCATTCATCTCTGTAAAATTAGTCGATTTTAAAGAGTTAATTTAAAAAACCTTTAGAAAAAATGTTTCTGCTGTTTGTTGTGGCCGGTGGATTACGATCCCGTAAAAAAACAAGTCAAGGAGTATGTACTGCGATTTAATTTTTAAGCCGTTCCAGCTTCTACGTTGTAGATGGAGGTTATCGATTAAAGTGATGTGGGGTTCGTCTTCAATTTTTTGTTCTTCAATCCATTGTGCCAAGCTCTTATTTCTTCTGTGAATTACTTTAAGGTGGTCTATTTGAAAATCAGTACTCGCTTGTTTTACAAATAGCTGAAGCTGTTTAGAGATTTCAATTGCAATCAAATTGTGCATTTTAGACTTCCAGGGTTTAAATCTTTTCCGATTCCAGGACGTATTGTAAAAACAAAAACACACCAAAGCATATAAAAAAGGCGAATGTACCCCATGCTGATTAGTCGCTTTTAGTTTGAAAAATAAAAACCTAAAGTAGTGTTGAATCATGACTTTTTTCGAAATACACCGCCGAATGAAAAAATAAGTAATAAAAAGCAGCTAAATCTAGAAATAAGAGCAATATAATCTCCGTGTTTAGAATAGAATGTCAATTCACTATTAAGCCCTACCGAGCCCTTTAAAGCGCCTTGCTTTTCATAGCCTAAAGAAGTGACGATTCGACCTTGGGCATCGATAAAAGCACTGATACCTGTGTTAGCACTCCGTGCGATAGCTCGTCTGTTTTCAATCGCGCGCAACCTTGCGTAACTGAGCAGTTGCTTATGCCCTTGTGTATTACCCCACCAAGCATCGTTAGTTAGAATACTAAAAAATTGAGCTCCATTACGAGCATATTCTGTTACAAATTCACCGTATATTGATTCGTAACATATGATGGGTGCTACTTGAGAACCTGCTGTTGAATGAGTAAAAACGGTTCGATTTTTTTGTGTTGCTCGGCTAGAAACCGTTCCGCCTAAATCCAACATAAATTCTCCGAGTAGGGGTTTGAAAAAGCTTTTATAGGGCATGTTTTCGACTCCCACAACCAATTTAGATTTGTGATAAACGACCCCTTTTTGAGAGGGATTGATTTGAATTGCAGAATTATAAAAGTCAACCCAAAAATTGATGTTAATTTTATTTGCGGTTGGGGTAGGTTCGTTTTTAGTTCTATGAATTTTGTAGAATTGAGTTCCCGCAATTAAATTGAGCGACTTATGGGACGATACGAAATCTTTGAGTGATCTGATAAATTCCGAATTTTCGAAAGTGTCTATATCAAATCCGCTACCTTCCGTGAAGTAGGTTTCGGGCGTTATAAGATAGGAGGTGCTTGGGCTAAGATGTTTAGAAGAAAGATCAATTAGTAACCCTTTAAAATCTTCGTTGGTTTGCTCATATTTTTCTTCATAGGGATCTATGTTGGGTTGTATAACAACAACTTCTGTAAACGACTTTGGCTCTTCGTAGTTCATGAATATAATTAAAGAACAGGCAATTGGTAATGCAATTCCCAGTAAGCCTGGAATGCTTTTTTTAATCAATAAAGAACATGACCCATGTTCTTTATAAGCCTGATATTGACGAAGAAAAAAGAAGTTGACTACCAACACCCAAAGTGAGCCACCAAAAACACCGGTGTATTCGTACCACTGAATCCAGTAAATATATTCCGAAAAAGCATTTCCAAGATTGAGCCAGGGCCAAGAAAAATCCCAGAATAAATGAAACTTTTCAAACGATATCCAGGCGGTGATTAGAAACACAGCCGATAAAAACTGGGTTTGAAATCTTTTTAACGACCAATGATATAGTGTAATCAAAACAGCATAAAAACTACTGTTGCACAGAATTGCAAATACAGCTCCAAAAACAGAAGAGTTATAAATCCACCAAGTTGTCCAAATATTCCAAATAAGAAATGCAACATATGAGTATACAAAAACAGTTCTGTTTTTATTTTTCAGGGAGGAATCTCGAACGTGCTGAACAAATACCAGTAGGGGAACCAAAGCAATAAACAAAAGTATAGGCGAACCAAAGGTCGGCCACCCTAAACTTAAAAGAATCCCTGAAAGAAGAATCAGAATGTAGTTTTGCTTCACCATTCAATTTTTTCGAAAGTTAATTTTTAGTTTTTAATTGAGAATCGCTTTATTCAGTTTTTTTAATTCAATACTTGAACTCAGATTATATTTTATTATAAAATTATGCTTTAAGGAAGTCTTAATCTTAGTTTAATCTATTATTTTCGTGTAAATTATTTTTAGCATGATTAGAAAAAGCATTCCACATATCTTTACATTACTGAATTTGTTTTGTGGTTGTGCCGCAGTTTTCTTAGCTTTTTCTCATTTCTTTCATGCTGCATTGGTAGCAGTAATGCTGGGTGTATTTTTTGATTTTTTCGATGGTTTTTTCGCTCGAATACTGAACGTTGAAAGTGCTTTAGGTGTTCAATTAGACTCCTTAGCCGATATGATAACCAGTGGTTTTGTCCCTGGAGTTGTGATGTATCAATTGTTTATGATTTCTGGAGCTAAAAGTGTCGATTTCTTTTACCAACACGAAAACTTTTCTTTGGTTTTTACGATTGTTCCCTTGGCATTAATTGGTTTTTTAATTCCATTAGGGGCTGCCTTTCGGTTGGCAAGGTTCAATCTTATAACGGAGAAGGTATCTTTCTTTAGAGGTGTTCCAACACCTGCAGTAGCTCTTTTTATAGTGGCCTTACCATTATTCATTCAGCACCCTTTGTTTATTAGTATAAAGGGGTTTATACTGACCCCCATTACACTGACCATAATTGTTGCTTTATCGGTTTTCTTTATGAATATTCATTGGAAGATGATTGCTTTGAAGGGCTTTAGTCGATCCGATCCTTGGACCATCATTTTCCCGCTTATCTTGCTTCTAATATCGATAGTAATGTTTTACATTTTGGGACTTGCTGCCTTGATAATTATTATAATCACCTATATCGTACTCAGCCTTTTGAAAAATGTATTGGGGATTTAAAATTCAAGTTTTGTTTTTCTCAATTCAAAATTCTGCCCTAAGTATACCTTGCGAACCACAGGATCAGCTGCCAACTCCTCAGGAGTTCCAGCCTTTAAAATTCCGCCCTCAAACATCAAATAGGTTTTGTCTGTGATGGCAAGCGTTTCTTGTACATTATGATCGGTGATCAGAATTCCAATATTTTTATTTTTGAGATGGGCAATTATGCGTTGAATGTCTTCAACTGCTACTGGATCTACCCCCGCAAAAGGCTCGTCAAGAAGAACAAACTTTGGGTCAGTAGCAAGAGCTCGAGCAATTTCGGTTCTTCTACGTTCTCCTCCGGATAATAAATCACCTCTATTTTTTCGGATGTGGTTCAAACCAAACTCTTCAAGAAGGGATTCCATTTTTTCTTTTTGTTGCTTTTTAGACAAAGATGTCAATTGAAGGACACTGAGAATATTGTCTTCAACACTCAATTTTCTGAAGACTGAAGCTTCTTGAGCCAAATAACCAATCCCGTTTTGCGCTCGTTGATACATTGGGTAGGTGGTTATTTCTGTTTCGTCTAGAAATATAGAACCTCCATTGGGTTTTACTAAACCAACAATCATATAGAAAGAGGTTGTTTTACCCGCCCCATTTGGACCTAATAACCCAACAATCTCTCCTTGATTTACTTCAATGGAAATACCTTTTACAACTTCCCGTCCTTTGTATGACTTGACTATGTTTTCTGCTCTTAACTGCATATTATTCTTTTTGTTCTAGGGCTTCCCAATATTCGAATGCTCTTCTGAGATGAGGAATAACAATAGTTCCTCCTACTAAAGTAGCAATTTCTAAGCTTTCAATTACTACAGCTTTGGAGATGTTCTCCTTATGACATTCTTTCAAGTGGTATTGAATACAATCGTCACACCGAAGTACTGTTGAGGCTAATAATCCTAATAATTCTTTTGTTTTGTGATCTAGGGCTCCAGCTTGATAGGCATTGGAGTCGAGGTTAAAAATCCGTTTGATTAGCTTGGAGTTTTCTCCTAAAATCTTATCATTCATTTTTGAACGATAGGCATTGAATTCATCTACAATATCAGACATTTTTCAGCTCTTTTTGTTGGCGATTATATACAACCTTGGAAATGAAAATACTCACTTCATACAAGATCAAAATAGGGATAGTAACAATAACTTGACTTGCTATGTCGGGTGGTGTAATTACTGCTGATAAAATCAAAACAATTACGATAGCAAATTTTCGATTGTTCTTTAAAAACATGGGTGTTACTAGGCCTATTTTAGTTAAAAAATACATCAATATGGGAAGTTCAAAGATTAGGCCAGAAGAGAGTACCGAAGCTCGGAGTAAACTAATATAACTACTTAAATCAAAGTCATTGAAAACTTCGCTACTTACCGTATAATTCCCTAAAAAGTTAATCGATAGGGGTGTGACAATGTAGTATCCAAAAAGCACCCCAATGAAAAACAGAATGGACGCTATAAAAATAAAACCCCTTGCGTTTTTTCGTTCTGATTCATGAAGTCCTGGACTAATGAATCTCCAGAATTCAAATAATATGTAGGGAAAAGCAATGATAAACCCAGCTGTCAGAGAAGTCCAAAGGTGAGCTGAGAATTGCCCAGACATGGTTCTACTTTGAATCCTGAACGGCATCTCGTCAATGCAAAGACTGTTTCCTTGACCCAACGATTTTGAAAGGTTACAAAATAATTCATAGGTAAAAAAGTCAATCTTTTTGGGACCAAATAAAATGGTGTCGAATATAAAATCCTTTGCAATAAAAGCGACCGACGCAATGATAACAATTGCTAAAGTTGAACGTATTAAATGCCAGCGAAGTTCTTCGAGGTGATCTAAAAACGACATTTCGTTTGAGTTTTCAGCCATTATTGAATACCTTCTTTGATTAGGTCTAAGATGTGAATCATGCCGAGGTATACGCCAGTGGAGTCTTGTACTACAAGTTGACCAATTCCTTTGGTTTTTAATGTTATTAAAACATCGAAAGCTAAAAGCTCCGGATCGGCTGTTATGGGGTTTTTTGACATGATGTCTGCTGCAGTCAAAGAGTTGATGTCGTTATGCTTTTCAAGCATTCTTCTAATGTCTCCGTCGGTTATGATACCAACCAATTTTTTTTCATCAACAACAATGGTAGCTCCTAATCTCTTTTTTGAGATTTCTGAAATAACATCTTTCACCGATGAATTAAGCCTTACAGACGGGCGTTCGTGTTTTTTTGCTAGATCACCCACAGTGAGGTACAACTTTTTACCTAAGGCTCCCCCAGGATGATGCTGGGCGAAATCCTGTGCGTCAAAATTCTTGACTTTTAAAAGACAAATTGCTAAGGCATCTCCAATGGCTAATTGTACTGTTGTACTCGTAGTTGGTGCGAGGTTGTTGGGACAGGCTTCTTTCTCAACATAGGTGCTGATTACTTTGTCTGCGGTTTTCGCAAGATAGGAATCCGAATTGGCAGTAAAAGCAATTACTAAATTCCCTCGTTTTTTTATGAAGGGAATCAAAGCTTGAATTTCTGGGGAATTTCCACTTTTTGATATACAAATTACGGCATCATCTTTTTGAATGATCCCTAAATCCCCGTGAATTGCATCAGCAGCATGCATGAAAACGGCAGCAGTGCCAGTAGAGTTCAGGGTTGCAACAATTTTCATTGCGATTACAGCACTCTTTCCGATCCCGGTAATGATAACTCGTCCATTAAAATCAGATAAATAGGCTACAGTAGAAGCAAATTCATCATCTAGAGTTGCAATTACGTCATGAATCGCCTTAGATTCAAGTTCCAAGGTTTCTCTTGCGTTTTCTAAAATCTGTTTTTTATCTAACAATTGTTGGTGTTATTTAATGGGATTAGTAAACTAAGTGTTATATTTAGTGGTACAAATGTAAATAATTTTGATTCAAAGACGTAATTAAATGTCGCATACTCCGCTTCAACGAGAACTTAAGAAATATTTTGGTTTTTCTGAATTCAAAGGTTTGCAAGAACCAGTCATTGAAAATCTTCTCGAAGGCAAAGATTCCTTTGTAATTATGCCAACAGGAGGAGGTAAATCCCTTTGTTATCAACTTCCAGCTCTTATTTCACCCGGAACTGCAATTGTTGTTTCACCCTTAATTGCATTAATGAAAAATCAAGTCGATGCAATACGGGGCATTTCTTCAGACGAAGGGATTGCTCATGTGTTGAATTCATCGCTTACCAAAACTGCCATTCTTAAGGTTAAAGACGATATTGTCAATGGAGTGACTAAACTGTTGTTTGTTGCACCAGAATCTTTAGTAAAAGAAGATACAATAGAATTTTTAAAAACCGTTGAATTGTCCTTTTTAGCAATTGACGAGGCACACTGTATCTCGGAATGGGGACATGATTTTAGACCCGAGTATAGAAACCTTCGCGTCATGCTCGAGAAAATCGAAAAAAATCTCGCAATAATTGCGCTTACAGCCACAGCCACTCCTAAAGTACAAGAAGACATATTAAAGAATTTAAAAATTCCAGACGCCACACTTTTTAAAGCATCCTTTAATCGACCTAATTTATATTACGAAGTACAACCCAAAGATGATCAAGTTGAAGCCAACATCATCCGTTTTGTAAAACAAAATCAAGGTAAATCTGGAATTATATACTGCTTATCTCGTAAAAAAGTAGAACAATTGGCTCAAACCCTTCAGGTGAATAACATCAACGCTATTCCCTATCATGCCGGCCTCGACAATAAAACACGGGCTCGAAACCAAGATCGCTTTCTAAAGGAAGACTGTGATGTGGTTGTTGCAACGATTGCATTTGGAATGGGAATCGACAAACCCGATGTTCGCTTTGTAATACATCATGACATTCCCAAAAGTATTGAAAGTTATTATCAAGAAACTGGTCGTGCTGGTCGTGATGGAGGAGAGGGACATTGTTTGGCTTTTTATTCGTACGGAGACATCGAAAAACTCGAAAAGTTTATGTCTGGAAAACCGGTTGCTGAACAAGAAATTGGTTTTGCTCTTTTGAATGAAATGGTTGCCTTTGCAGAAACGTCAATTTCTAGGCGAAAATTTATTTTGCATTATTTCGGGGAAGACTTCGACAATGAAACAGGCTTAGGGGGCGCAATGGATGATAATATGCGTTTTCCTAAGAAAAAAGTTGAGGCACAACAAGAACTGCAACTACTGCTAGATGTGGTTAAGCAAACCAGAGAGTTATTCAAATCGAAAGAGCTCGTTAAAACCTTATTAGGGCAACCCAACGCCATAATTAATAGTCATAAGACTAGTGAATTAGAAGTTTTTGGTAAAGGAAGGGATAAGCAAGCTTCCTTTTGGATGGCACTAACTAGGCAGGCAATTGTAGCCAAATTTCTTTCCAAAGAAATAGAGACCTATGGCGTAGTTAAGATTACCGAAAAAGGAAAGGAGTTTTGTGTAAATCCCCATTCCTTCATGATGACCGAGGATCACGATTTTGCAGCACATCGCAATTCGTCAACTCCCATCAAAAGACAAGTTATTGCTGATGAAAAATTATTTAAGCTACTCCTTGGTCTTCGTAAAAAAGTAGCGGACAAAGCGGGTGTTCCACCTTATACTGTTTTTCAAGAGAATTCACTGAGTGAAATGTCTTTTAAATATCCAATATCGTTGGAGGAACTTAAAAACATCAATGGTGTAGGAGAAGGAAAGGCCATTAAGTATGGGCAGGATTTTTTAGTTGCCATAAAGTTATATGTAGAAGAAAATGAGATTCTAAGAGCAGACGATTTAATAGTCAAAAGTACGGGTGCTAATTCAGCCCTCAAATTGTATATGATTCAGAATGTAGATCGGAAATTACCACTAGACGATATTGCAGCGGCAAAAGGAATGAATATGATTGCGTTTGTAGAAGAAATGGAAACCATTGTTTTTTCAGGTACTAAGTTGAACATCAGTTATTGGATTGATGAATTACTCGATGAGGATCAACAAGAAGAACTACACGAGTACTTTATGGAAGCTGAATCTGACGATATTGCCCTCGCAATTGAAGAGTTTGATGGGGAATATGAAGAAGAAGATATTCGACTTTACCGCATTAAGTTTATGAGCGAAGTTGCAAATTAATTTCTTTCTTTTTTTCGATTTACTCGTTTACACTTCTTTATCTTTGCTGCTTTAAAACAACAACATACAACAGATGAATGACGGTTTATACGCTAAGTTTTCTACTCCTAAAGGAGCTATTTTACTTTCACTTACCTACGCTGAAACTCCAGGAACTGTGGGGAATTTTGTAGGTCTTGCAGAGGGAACTATTAAAAATGATGTTCAAACGGAGGGGACTCCCTACTACAATGGTTTGAAATTCCACAGAGTTATCGAAGAATTTATGGTTCAAGGAGGTTGTCCTCAAGGATCGGGAGTTGGAGGACCTGGATATCAATTTAATGATGAATTTCACCCGGATTTAAAACACGATAAGCCCGGTATCTTATCAATGGCTAATGCTGGACCTGGTACAAATGGAAGCCAGTTTTTTATTACCCACATTGCTACACCTTGGTTAGACGGAAAGCATACCGTTTTTGGAAGTGTGGTTGAAGGGCAAGAAGTTGTTGATGCAATTGCACAAAATGATACCATTGATACCTTAGAAATTATTCGTGTAGGTCAAGAAGCCGAAGCTTTTGATGCTGCTGATGCTTTTACAAATTTTGAAGCCAACCGATTGAAAGCAATAGAAGAACAGAAGAAAGCTCAGGAAGCTGCGCTAGCGAGTGTGACTGCAGGTTATGAGAAAACAGCCTCTGGTTTGTTTTATAAAATAGAAACTCCAGGAACTGGTGCTACTCCAGGTCAAGGGCAAAACGTTTCTGTACACTATAAAGGAAGCTTGCTCGATGGAACTGTTTTTGATTCTTCATACAAACGAAATGCACCCATTGATTTCCCTTTGGGCGTAGGTCAAGTAATTAAGGGTTGGGACGAAGGAATTGCCTTATTGTCTAAAGGGGCTAAAGCTACCTTTATTATCCCTGCAGATTTAGGATATGGTTCTGCTGGTGCAGGAGGTGTAATTCCACCAAACACTACCCTTAAGTTTGAAGTTGAATTAGTAGATTTTAAATAGTACCACAGGTTTACTTCCACTTGATATTACAGCCCATACTCGGAAATTGATTTTCGGATATGGGTTTTTTATGGATTAAATTCAAGGCTGCATTTTTCAAATCTTCTCCCGTAATCGGCGTTCCCGATTGGGGCCTTGATGCATCATATCGCCCACGATAAACCAATTTGTTTTGATCATCAAAAAGATAAAAGTCTGGGGTACAGGCAGCATCATATGCTTGAGCTACTTCTTGCGTAGGATCGTATAGATAGGGGAAAGAGATTCCATATTCCTCACAAAGAGTTTGCATTTGTTGTGGCCCATCTTGTGGGTAACTCTCGATATCGTTACTCGAAATAGCTACGGTTGCGATGCCTTGTGGTTTCAATTCTTCAGCAAGGCTGATGAAGTGCTCCAACAAATGAATTACAAACGGACAATGATTACACATAAAAACAATCAAAGTTCCTTTTTTCCCTTTTAGGTTATCAAGAGAAACCTTTTTACCAAGACTAACATCCAATAGGTTGAAGTTGGGTGCCTGCTGTTGTAAAGGAAGCATTTTTGATGGTGTAACGGCCATTTTGATAGTTTAATTAATTAATTGTAATTTCAGTAAAAAATTAAGAATATGCAAACATTACAACAACTGCTTGATGCCTACGCAGTAAGCCATCAGAATAAAACCAATAAAATCATTCACTATTTTTGTGTTCCCGCAATTTTCTTTTCGGTAGTTGGGTTATTAATGAGTATTCCTTCGGGTCTTATTACCAGCATAACCGGTATAGAAGACCCTTTGTACGCAAATTGGGGTGTCGCCTTCTTATTTCCTTTGATGATTTTTTACATTCGATTGTCATTGAAAATGGCATTTTTGATTTTGGGTTTTTCAATTCTATGTATTCTTGGGAATTTCCAATTAGCCCTTCAAATGAGTTTATGGAAAGCCTCGGTTGGGATTTTTGTTGTGGCTTGGATTATTCAGTTTTATGGACATAAAATTGAAGGTAAAAAGCCCTCTTTCTTAGACGATCTTAAATTCTTATTGATCGGTCCAGCTTGGATTTTGGATCATGTATTTAAGAGTAAAAGCTAATCCCACAAAAGAGTCCAATAAAAAAACACCCAAAGAGAATCTTCTCCTTGGGTGTTTTTTTTACAAGATCATAAAATGTTAACGCATAAAATCTGCGTAAAATAAAGTGTTTGCAAAAACTTTATTGGTGCCGTACCAATAAGCTCTAAAATTTGTGTTATCAGTTAGAAGAATAATATTCCCATTTCCTTTTCGTATGTGTTTAAACGGGACACTCCCTTTTAAAAGATTCATTTGCTCACTTGAAATATATCCACTTAGAAGCGGATTTTTTGTGTAACGAATGGGGTTGTAATAACTCTGCTTGTCGGCTTTCATAAAGATTCTGGAATTCCTAAAAATCGGCAAGGTGCTTTGTTCTATCCCGAAGTTGATGGGATGGCTTCGGTCAATGTCTGTATTGAAAATAGCTCCACCAATGTTTTGCGCGCCACGGTAATTATCTTTCCGATCAAAAGCTACTCCGTTAGCCTCTCGTTCAAATGATTTTAATTCAACCTTTGCGAGTTCGGACTTGTTTACCCACTTTATTGCATCTCGATAGGCAACTAAAGAACCCCCCGTTTTAATCCAGCTTTCAATTTTCTTGGTACTGGAATTCAATAAACTTCCAGAGTAACTTGGAATGATTAAGTGGGTGTAACGACTCAAATCAATTCTTTTTAATTGACGTACATCTATCTTGGTTACTGGAATTTCATACTGCGTATCCATTAAATGCCATATTTCTCCTGCATCGTAGCTTCGTACTCCATCGCCAACTAAGACGGCAACACTTGGTTTTTTAATGGTTTCAAAATTCCGAGACCCTAAATCTATTCCTGCTGTTAGTCCCGTACTTACCGAACGAATATTAAGCATAAGACCAGAAGCAGCCTCTGTTATTTTGTTGTGTAGCATCTCAGAATTCATATTCTGATTGGCTACAGGAATCATTAAACTTCCATAATCATACGAATTCCCTTCAATTGAAAAAGGTTTAAGTCCGACCTTTACTCGGATTCCAGCATCTAAAAGATGGTATAGGAATTTTGGAGTATAGTAACCGTGTCCTTCTAAAAGATAAGCATAAGTAGATTGCTCTATTGTTTTATCGTTGGCTATTGTTAGTGTTTTGATTTCAGGACCGGCAAGGGCTGTAGATTTTTCAAAAGAATAATTTAAGTTAAAGGATAGGGGAAAGGTCCATGCTGAAATATCATAAAACAAACTGTCTTTGAATTTGGTCTGTGTGTCAAACATCGCATGAATTAACTTGTTTTTCTTATGATTCAGTGGAACAACATAACTTGCTTCTTTGGCGTAATTCTTTCCCTTTACAGTTGTATTTTTTGCTAAAGAATGCACTTTTATTTTATGGCGTTTTAGTATTTCTGCTAAACGATAGGCAGTAGCAGGATCTTTGCTGTTTCCAAATACGATGGACTTTTGTTTGCTTTGACTTGCTTCTTTAAGGGCATCGCTGTAAAAAGTTCTTTGATAGTCTAGGAGTTTTACCCGCATATTCTTTGCAGCTTTTAGAGTAGATAGAGCTGTGTTGAACTGGTTTCTTATTGTGAAAGGGAATGTGAGTACACCGTTATCACTCTCTTGAATATGACCCCTTGAGCTTGCTTGTTCAAATAGAATTCCAATACTCCCGTTCACGTCGGGGTAGGTAGATCCTTTTCCATAGTAAAAGTCATCGTAGCTTTCTTCGGTATAGTAAAGTGACCCGATTTTGTTTAACGCTTCTGCATGAAAATATCCAATTTCCCGCGTTAGGGTTTGGTTCATCTTTGGGGTTAGCGGATTTACTCGGGATTGAATTCCAGGTTGAAAAAAGAAAGTAGCATTAGTGCCCATCTCGTGATGATCTGTAAGAATATTGGGCAACCATTCCGTGAAACTTTTGATGCGGACTTTTGATTCGGGCAATTGTACAGGAAGCCAATCGCGGTTCATGTCAAACCAATAGTGGTTCGTTCGCCCTCTCGGCCAGGCTTCAGTATACTCTCTGTCGTTTGAGTCCGGATTAAGAATATTACTTTTATGGGTGTTAGCCCATTGAGAAAAACGTTGTAATCCGTCAGGATTGTAGCTCGGATCAAACAAAACGACTACCTCTTGGAGGAGCTCTGCTACACTAGCATCTTGCGAAGCAGCAAGGTGATAAGCAACCATTAATCCAGCATTTGCTCCACTGGGTTCATTTCCATGAATCGAGAAACCCTGATAAACTATTGCGGGCATGGTGTTGAGGTCTAAACCCTGACCTTCTGGCTCAGACAACAGCATGTGTTGCTTTTTGATTTGATCTATGTTTTTATGATTCTTTGGACTAGTAATGGTCAAAAGAAGAAGTGGACGGCCTTCATAGGTGGTGCCTCTGTTTTCGATTGAAATGCGTTCAGATGCCTGTGCCAATACCCGCATGTATTCCGATAACTTATCGTGACTTACATGCCAATCTCCTACATTAAATCCCAATACGCTTTGTGGCGTTGGGATAGTGGAATCATATTGATGACTAGCGGGTAGATAATAGGACGCATCGGTTTGTGCAAATCCGATTAAGCTCATCCACATTATGACGAGTAGTGTTGTAGTTTTTTTCACAGTTATATGTTCTAATTAATACATTAAGTGGAATCAATATCCATTTAAAGGTAAAAAAATACAGTTAACGGTGGTGGGAATGATGTTAAAAGATTAGTTAAATATCTTCAAAATTAATATCGGTAAAATCCTCAGTTGTATTTTTTGCAACACCTTTCGAATCTTCGGGTTTAAAATCTTTTTGATGACGTTCACTAATAACTTCTTCTCCTCTTTCTTTGATGACAAAACCAATCATTTCACCAAGAATGTCTTGAAATTCTTGGAAGTCCTCTTTGTAGAGGTATATTTTGTGTTTTTTATAAAAAAAAGTTCCATCATCGTTACTGAACTTTTTACTTTCAGTTATTGTAAGGTAATAGTCGCTTGCTTTGGTTTCTCTTATATCAAAAAAATATGTTCTTCTTCCAGCACGGAGTACCTTTGAGTATATGTCTTCTTGCTTAATTTCCATCAACGCCTTCTGTTTTGTTTAACTTAAATCCATAATTATTAACAAAAATGGATAAAATATTAAACAAAAAAAAATTATTGGTGCCTTTCTGTGTTTTGTTTTTGGAACAATTCTTTGTAAAATCCGCCTTTATGGATTAACTCGACGTGGGTTCCTTGTTCGATAATTGCCCCCTGATCGATAACAAGGATAGAATTGGCGTCTTTAACAGATGAAATTCGATGACTGACTATTAGCGTAGTTTTTTCTTTTGAACGCTCTTTTAAGTTTTTTAAAATTTCTTCCTCTGTATCCGCATCAACGGCAGATAAACAGTCATCAAACAACAATACTTTTGGATCTTTAATAAGAGCTCGTGCAATTGAAATTCGTTGAATTTGCCCTCCAGAAAGAGTAACTCCTCGCTCGCCTAAAAGAGTTTTGTATCCTTCTTTAAATTGTTCAATATTCTCGGCTACTGCTGCGCTTTGAGCTGCAGCTTTTATTTCATCAAAATGGGCATCCTGTTTGCCAAAACGAATATTGCGTTCAATACTTTCGGAAAAGAGGAAAGGGTTTTGAGGGACATACCCAATTTCAGATCGAATTCCTAAGAGGTTATAGTCTTGGATTGGAATACCATCTATTAAAATCTCCCCTTCGTCTACATCATACAAACGACAAATTAAATCCAATAGGGTAGATTTTCCAGAGCCTGTTTTCCCAATTATTCCGAGGGTTTCTCCTGGATTAAGTTTGAAACTAATGTTCTTTGCAGCTTGAATCTGAGTTTCTTTGTATGTAAAGCTTACCTTCTTAAACTCAATGGTCCCTTTTTCAATCGTTTTATCTAAACTGCCGCTGGTTATTTTGGGTTCTTCTTTCAGAAAGTCATTGATTCTTTTTTGGGAGGCTTCGGCTTGTTGAACGATTGATGTAACCCATCCCACTGTAGCGACTGGCCAAGTAAGCATGTTTACATAGATGATGAATTCTGCTAAAACACCAATTTCTAGTGTACCTTCTATGTATTGATTTCCTCCAACAAAAATCACTAAAAGATTACTGAAGCCAATAAGCAAGATCATGAGTGGGAAAAACCACGCTTGAATTTTTGCTAAATCAACATTTTTCTCTTTACTCAGCGTGGTGAGTTGGGCAAAATCCTCATTAATTTTTGACTGAATCCCGTAAGACTTGATTACCGCTATACCGCTGAAGGATTCTTGTGTAAAGGTTGAAAGATCGGATAGTGTTTCCTGAACGGCTGTACTCCTTGTGTTTATGGCTTTGCTTAGTTTGTATATCGCCAGGGATAAAATTGGCAAGGGGAGTAGGGTGTATACTGTTAAAAGAGGCGCAATACTAACCATATAGGAAATGACGATTACAAAGAGTGCAATGGTGTTGATGCTATACATAATCGCTGGACCAAAATACATCCGGACCTTTCCTACATCTTCACTAATTCGATTCATCAAGTCTCCCGTTCGATTGTTCTTGTAAAAGCTTAAACATAGTTTTTGATAATGTTCAAAAATTTCATTTTTCAGGTCAAACTCGATGTAGCGAGAAACATTGATGATTGTTTGACGCATCAAGAAGGTTAAAAATCCAGAGATCAGTGCAGCAGAAACGATGATTACGATGTTCCAGAAGAGTTCTTCCTTAATTTCATCAAGACTCAAGGCGTCGTCTAAGATGAATCGCTCAACCGCCGTAAGGGAATTTCCAATTAGACGCGGCGCAAAAAGTGAAAAAATCCGCGCGATGATGGTAATCAAAACCCCTAAAAAGAGGCTAACACGGTACTTGAATAAATATTTATTGAGGTATTTTAGTTCTTTCATATAGATTTAAGATGTCCAAAGGTACACAAATACGCGGGTAGAAAAAAAGGAAGTTTTTTTGCAAAAAAAATTACTCGAAGTTGGAGGGCAGTACTTTTCAAATCACTATTTTTGTGACGGAAATAAAAGTTCTCATACATGCTCACAAGAAGACACGTTCGAATAAAAATAATGCAATCTGTTTATGCCCTTTCGAATGGAAATCAAAATTCCCTCTCGGATGAAGTTAAATTCATCAAAAACAGCCTTACGGGAGTTTTTGATCTTTACTTGATCAAGCTTGCTTTCTTCAAAGCGCTTCAGCAGCATGCAACTAATCAACAGAAAATTAATGAGACACAAATTAGAACACAAGATTCTTTTGCTCCCTTACATCAAATTATAGCCAATAATAAATGCTTGATGTTTTTAGCAGAACATAAAAAACTCGACCAGTTCATCTCTACCAAGAAAATAAATCACTGGGAACTGGAGTTCGATTATGTCAAAAAAGTATACACAACGCTTCTTAAAAGTGAGCAGTTTGAGGTGTACAGTAAATTGACAGCCCCTACTGATGAAGAACAGATTCGTTTTGTGGTTTCTATGTTTAAAGACATTATTGCACCCGATGATTCTCTGTATCATTATTTTGAGGATTTGAACATGACTTGGATCGACGATTTACCTTTAGTAAATACCTTTTTACTGAAACAACTGAAGCGTATTGATCTGGATTCTCAAAGCTCCCTAGAATTCCCTGACTTTAATGAAAATAAAGAAGATATTAATTTTGGAATTGAACTGTTTGAAAAGGCAGTTGCTAACGAAGAAGTACTGCAAAAAGAGTTGAACGGGAAAACGCCTAATTGGGATTCTGAACGAATTGCCAATCTCGATGCAATCCTCATTAAGCTAGCAATAGCTGAATTGTTTTACTTCTCTAACATTCCTCCCAAGGTAACTTTGAATGAATATTTAGAGATCGCAAAAGAGTATTCTACGCCTAAAAGTAATTTATTTATCAACGGTGTTTTGGACAGTCTTGTTAAAGAGTATGAAAAAACTAATCGTATGAATAAACAAGGACGTGGTTTATTGTAATTTTTTCCTTAATTTTGAAACATTAATGAACTAAATATAATTATGAAAAATTTATTTTTATCTATTCTAGCAATTGCCACATTAACACTTGTTTCATGTGGTGGAACCGAAACAAAAAAAGCAGCCTCTGATGCAGCGCCTGCAGCTTCAGCTGTACAAGCATCGGCTTCTAAAGCTGTTTCAAATGCTCCTGTAATGTCATTTGACAAGGGAATTCACGATTTTGGAGTAATTCAGGAAGGATCTCGTGTAGAAACTGTATTTACGTTTACTAACACAGGGAAATCGGATCTTATCATCCAAGATGCACGTGGTAGCTGTGGATGTACTGTACCTGAGTATCCTAAGAATTTACCAATCGCACCGGGTGCATCTGGCCAAATCCGTGTAAGCTTCGACTCAAATAACAAGCCTAACTTACAGCAGAAAACAGTTACAATTACTGCGAATACAGATACGGGAAGAGAAACAATTCGTATCAAAGCGATGGTAACGGCTGACCCAGTAAAACAACAACAACGCGAAGCTGCACAAGCTGCACGTTTACAACAAAACAACTAAACCCAAATCAATGGAAGGATTTTCAAGTCAAGTTCCCTTTTTATTATTGATGCTCGTCATCTTCGTTTTCTTTATTATTTTACCCCAACAAAGAAAACTTAAAAAAGAAAAAGCGTTCATGAGTAGCCTCAAAAAAGGAGATCGTGTGATCACCAAAAGTGGAATTCATGGAAAAATAGCAGAACTCAATGATAAAGACAATACTTGTGTTGTAGAGACTTTGGCTGGGAAAATTAAAATGGAACGTTCTTCAATTTCTTTAGAGATGAGTGCTAAACTCAACGCTTAGAAAAGAAGAAACGCTGTTTATTTAATTACAAATAAAACCAACCCATATCGGGTTGGTTTATTTTTGTTAAAATTTAGATTTCATGTACCAACTTCTCATAAAACCATTTCTTTTTCTTTTTGATCCAGAAAGTGTCCATCACTTTTCTTTTGCGATGATTCGTTGGGGCTCTAAAATTCCGGGCGTAGCTTTTTTGATTAGAAAAATCTATTGTATTGAGCATCCTGCCCTAGAGCGAAAGGTATTTGGTTTAACCTTCAAAAATCCAGTCGGTCTAGCCGCTGGTTTTGATAAAGATGCTAAGTTGTACAAAGAGCTATCGAATTTCGGTTTCGGGTTTATTGAAATCGGGACATTAACACCCAAAGGTCAAGCTGGGAATCCAAAGAAGCGTTTATTTCGTTTAAAAGACGATCAGGCCATCATCAACCGAATGGGATTCAACAACCTTGGAGTGGATGAAGCCGTTGAACGGTTAAAGAAAAATAAAAACATCCTCATTGGAGGAAACATCGGGAAAAATAAATTGACCCCCAACGAAAATGCAGTCGACGACTACATCTATTGTTTTGATGCACTCTTAAATTATGTCGATTACTTTGTAGTGAACGTTAGTTCACCCAATACACCCAACTTGCGTGCATTGCAAGACAAAGAGCCTTTAACTCAGTTGCTTTCTGTGCTGAAGAAGCGTAACGATAAGCATGCAAACCCCAAGCCTATTTTACTTAAAATTGCTCCCGACCTATCGGATGACCAACTTTTAGACATCATCAGCATCATGGCTGAGGTAAAAATTGATGGGGTTATAGCCAGTAATACAACCCTCAGCAGAGCCAATCTGAATTCCCCAGAAAACCTAACCCAAGAAGCGGGTGGGCTTAGTGGGAAGCCACTTCAGAATAGAAGTACAGAAGTTATTCGTTTTTTAAGTGAGAAAAGTAATAAGGCATTTCCAATCATTGGCGTAGGTGGGATTCATAAACCCGAAGATGCTATCGAAAAACTCGATGCTGGTGCAGCTTTGGTGCAGCTTTATACAGGCTTTATATACGAAGGACCAGCTGCAGTTCGGAACATCAACCGAGCATTGGTAAAGCGAAGTCGTTAAACCCATTCTCATTCATTGCGAAGGGGCATAGCAACTGAAGTTATCTGAGCGCATCGAATGTCGCATCAAGTTTGAGAAGTTTGGCCTACTTTTTATAAGCTCTTCCTAATACATGAATGCCTTATTACCTGATAATAAATCGATTGTGCATAAAACAAATCCCTTCAGCCAAGGCCAAAGGGATTTGTTTTTAAGGATAGCCCCTAGGCTTTAGTCAAAATAACTCAACGAATCCTCAGGGTTAATAGTCAAAAGTGTTTCATAAATCAAATGAATCACATTTTCCACATCTTCTTTTTGCACCATTTCCACAGTGGTGTGCATATAGCGCAACGGAAGGGAGATCAGTGCAGAAGGAATTCCGCCGTTGCTGTAAGCAAAAGCATCTGTATCGGTACCTGTAACCCGAGAAGAGGCTAGACGTTGAAATGGAATCTCATTCTTTTCAGCTGTTTCAACAATGCGCTCTCTAATGAGGTTGTGTACTGCCGGTGCATAAGAAATGACAGGTCCATCCCCGATTTTAGTATGTCCTTCTTCTTTCTTGTTGATCATGGGGGTAGTAGTATCATGGCATACATCCGTCACAATGGCAATATCCGGATTCAAGCGTTGGGTGATCATTTCTGCCCCACGTAAGCCCACTTCTTCCTGCACCGAGTTGGTGATGTACAGTCCAAAGGGAAGTGTTTTTTTGTTTTCGTGTAAAAGACGTGCAACTTCAGCAATCATGAATCCACCAGCACGGTTGTCGATGGCACGACACACAAATTTGTTGTTGTTTAAAATTTGAAATTGATCGGGATAGGTAATCACACAGCCTACATGTACACCCAATGTTGCTACTTCAGCCTTGTCTTTAGCGCCTATGTCAATGAAGATGTTGTCTAGTTTTGGCACTTCTTCCTTTCCGTTTTTACGGGTATGAATGGCAGGCCAGCCAAAAACACCTTTTACCAAGCCTTTTTTGGTATGGATATTTACCCATTTTGAGGGTGCAATTTGATGGTCGCTTCCACCGTTACGAATAACATAGATCAAACCCTCGTCTGTGATGTAATTCACATACCACGAAATTTCATCTGAATGCCCTTCGATAACAACCTTAAAAGGAGCGTCGGGATTGATTACCCCAACAGCAGTTCCGTAACTGTCCGTTATGAATTCATCAACATAAGGACGGAGGTAGTCCATCCATATTTTTTGACCTTCGGCTTCGTAGCCAGTTGGAGCGGCATTGTTTAAATATTCTTCTAAAAACTTTAGAGAAGCGTCATTTATTATTTTCATTCTTATTTATTTTTGCAAAGCTAATTTAACATTATTCGTTCGATTTCTCTAGATACTAGACCGTTAATATTTTGTAATTTTGATGCCGATGAAAAAGATGAAAAAACAGCTGTGTTTTCTTTTTATACTTCTAACAACTCCTGTATTTGTAAATGCACAGGATACCTCTTTCCCGCAAGGAGAATTGATGATTATGGACGGTGACTCTATTCCTACTTACGGAATCCCGTTAAAAGAAGTAGTCCTTTTTCAACCGCTGCGTTTTAAAACACGATTAGAGCTCAAGCGGTACTTAATACTAAGAAGAAAAACACTAAAAGTATACCCCTATGCCAAGTTGGCTGCCGATCGTTTGACGATATTGAATGAACGATTGGATAATTTAGAGAATAAAAGGAGTAGAAAAAAGTACCTCAAACGAATGGAGAAATTCATTTATGAAGAATTCGAAGAAGAATTAAAGAAATTTTCGCGTTCGGAAGGGAAAATTTTAATTCGTTTGGTTCACAGGCAAACCGGTACTACAACATACGATCTCGTTAAAGAGCTTCGAACCGGATGGAAAGCATTCTGGTACCAAACTACGGCTTCCTTATTTAAGTTATCTCTTAAAGACACCTTCGATCCCGAATATTCTTTTGAAGACTATCTTATAGAAGACATTCTTCAACGCGCTTTTGCTGATCAATATTTAGAAGAGCAAGCAAGTTCCTTAGATTATAATTTAGATGATCTCTATTATATTTGGAAAGACAAGAAGTGAAGCATTCTTTTTCAAAATAATCTTCCTTATCCCTTCCCCATCCGACAGAGCCTTGCACTAACGATTTTCTGTGGAGGTTTTTGATGTTAAAGATTCTGGGTGAGGTTGGAAAAAATAAAAGATTCCGGTATTTTTTTTGAGTTAATTTAAGTGTTGTAAAAAGCTGTACTTCAATGGGTCTTGTCGGGTGTTGAAACAGGGTTTTAAAAAAACTCAAATATTTTAATAAAAGATGTTGCGCAATGATAAAAAGCGTTCTATATTTGCACCCGCTAAAGAGAACAACAGTATGTTTTTTGTAAGCGAAAGTTCATTGAAAGATTAGAAAAATGACAGCGTGTATCATAAAGATATACAAACTAGAACAGAACCATTTTGAGACCTTTGAGGGATAAGTCGTGAATGACAAATTAAAACAAACTACAACGAAGAGTTTGATCCTGGCTCAGGATGAACGCTAGCGGCAGGCTTAACACATGCAAGTCGAGGGGTAACAGGGAGCTTGCTCTGCTGACGACCGGCGCACGGGTGCGTAACGCGTATGCAACCTACCTTCTACAGGGGGATAGTCAATAGAAATGTTGAATAATACCCCATACGATCTTTGAGTGGCATTACTTAAAGAGGAAAGCTTCGGCGGTAGAAGATGGGCATGCGTCCTATTAGTTAGTTGGTGAGGTAACGGCTCACCAAGACCGCGATAGGTAGGGGCCCTGAGAGGGGGATCCCCCACACTGGTACTGAGACACGGACCAGACTCCTACGGGAGGCAGCAGTGAGGAATATTGGACAATGGAGGCAACTCTGATCCAGCCATGCCGCGTGCAGGAAGACTGCCCTATGGGTTGTAAACTGCTTTTATACAGGAAGAAACCTACTTACGTGTAAGTAGCTGACGGTACTGTAAGAATAAGGATCGGCTAACTCCGTGCCAGCAGCCGCGGTAATACGGAGGATCCAAGCGTTATCCGGAATCATTGGGTTTAAAGGGTCCGTAGGTGGTTTATTCAGTCAGAGGTGAAATCCCATAGCTTAACTATGGAACTGCCTTTGATACTGATAGACTTGAGTTATTGTGAAGTGGTTAGAATGTGTAGTGTAGCGGTGAAATGCATAGATATTACACAGAATACCGATTGCGAAGGCAGATCACTAACAATATACTGACACTGAGGGACGAAAGCGTGGGTAGCGAACAGGATTAGATACCCTGGTAGTCCACGCCGTAAACGATGGTCACTAGCTGTTTGACTAACATTGGTTAGTTGAGTGGCTAAGCGAAAGTGATAAGTGACCCACCTGGGGAGTACGCTCGCAAGAGTGAAACTCAAAGGAATTGACGGGGGCCCGCACAAGCGGTGGAGCATGTGGTTTAATTCGATGATACGCGAGGAACCTTACCAGGGCTTAAATGTAAGTTGCATGGACCAGAGATGGACCTTTCTTCGGACTACTTACAAGGTGCTGCATGGTTGTCGTCAGCTCGTGCCGTGAGGTGTCAGGTTAAGTCCTATAACGAGCGCAACCCCTATCGTTAGTTGCCAGCGGGTCATGCCGGGAACTCTAACGAGACTGCCGGTGCAAACCGTGAGGAAGGTGGGGATGACGTCAAATCATCACGGCCCTTACGTCCTGGGCCACACACGTGCTACAATGGCCGGTACAGAGAGCAGCCACTCCGCGAGGAGGAGCGAATCTTCAAAACCGGTCTCAGTTCGGATCGCAGTCTGCAACTCGACTGCGTGAAGCTGGAATCGCTAGTAATCGGATATCAGCCATGATCCGGTGAATACGTTCCCGGGCCTTGTACACACCGCCCGTCAAGCCATGGAAGCTGGGAGTACCTGAAGTCGGTGAGCGCAAGCAGCTGCCTAGGGTAAAACTAGTAACTGGGGCTAAGTCGTAACAAGGTAGCCGTACCGGAAGGTGCGGCTGGAACACCTCCTTTCTAGAGAAAGACGATTTATCAACAAGAAGGAACAATCTTAAGAGAAATTTTGTTCTATGCTGTCATTTTTTTTTATAACATACACTAATAATCCCATAATTGAGTCTCGTAGCTCAGCTGGTTAGAGCGCTACACTGATAATGTAGAGGTCGGCAGTTCGAGTCTGCCCGAGACTACTTAAGTTTGTAGAGTAGAGCAGGAGTTTATGCCGTAATAACTACGGTAAGTCTGTTTGCTACTACAATTTTTAATAATGGAATTATATAGTACCACTAGAGAAATCTATAGTTGGGCTTCTCGTAAGCGTAAAGTCCTGAAAGCTATGGATTTTTTAATACGGGGGATTAGCTCAGCTGGCTAGAGCGCCTGCCTTGCACGCAGGAGGTCATCGGTTCGACTCCGATATTCTCCACGGTTCTATAGTGTTTTATGGGTTTGAGAGCGGTAATTATCGACTGCTTGATGGATTGCGTAGGATGCATTAATTAGAAAGATGTTCATTGACATATTGAAAAAAGATACATAAATAGTATTAATTAATTTTTATAATAAAGAATTGGTTAAATACAAGCAAAGTAAATAATTAGAGTAATAAAACTAAAAGAGAAAAGTTACGATAGGCTAATTAAGGGCGTATGGGGGATGCCTAGGCTCTCAGAGGCGAAGAAGGACGTGATAAGCTGCGAAAAGCTACGGGGAGTGGCACATACATTGTGATCCGTAGATATCCGAATGGGGCAACCTGTTATGTTGAAGACATATCACCTCGTAAGAGGAGCAAACCCGGGGAACTGAAACATCTAAGTACCCGGAGGAGAAGAAAACAAAAGTGATTCCGCTAGTAGCGGCGAGCGAACGCGGAACAGCCCAAACCAAAGTTGTTACGGCAATTTTGGGGTAATAGGACCACAATATTTGATGCATTATGAACTAGAATCTACTGGAAAGTAGAACCATAGAGGGTGATAGTCCTGTATAGGTACAATGATGTTATTGATAGTGGTATCCTGAGTAGTGCGGGGCACGTGAAACCTTGCATGAATTCGCCGGGACCATCCGGTAAGGCTAAATACTCCTGAGAGACCGATAGTGAACCAGTACCGTGAGGGAAAGGTGAAAAGAACCGTGAATAACGGAGTGAAATAGATCCTGAAACCATACGCTTACAAGCGGTCGGAGCGGCGTAAGCTGTGACGGCGTGCCTTTTGCATAATGAGCCTACGAGTTACCGTTGCTAGCAAGGCTAATCGATTCAGTCGAGGATCCGTAGCGAAAGCGAGTCTGAATAGGGCGATGCAGTTAGTAGTGGTAGACGCGAAACCGAGTGATCTACCCATGAGCAGGTTGAAGCTGTAGTAACATACAGTGGAGGACCGAACCCGTTGACGTTGAAAAGTCTTGGGATGACTTGTGGGTAGGGGTGAAAGGCCAATCAAACTCGGAAATAGCTCGTACTCCCCGAAATGCATTTAGGTGCAGCGTTGAAAAAGTTTTATAGAGGTAGAGCTACTGATTGGATGCGGGGGCTTCACCGCCTACCAATTCCTGACAAACTCCGAATGCTATAAAATGATTTTCAGCAGTGAGGGCATGGGTGCTAAGGTCCATGTCCGAGAGGGAAAGAACCCAGACCATCAGCTAAGGTCCCCAAGTGTATATTAAGTTGAATAAACGAGGTTTGACTGCCCAGACAGCTAGGATGTTGGCTTGGAAGCAGCCATTCATTTAAAGAGTGCGTAACAGCTCACTAGTCGAGCGGTCGAGCATGGATAATAATCGGGCATAAATATACCACCGAAGCTATGGATTTACAGATTACTGTAAGTGGTAGGGGAGCATTCTATAGGCGCTGAAGGTGAACTGCGAGGTTTGCTGGAGCGTATAGAAAAGAAAATGTAGGCATAAGTAACGACAATGCGGGCGAGAAACCCGCACACCGAAAGACTAAGGTTTCCTCAGCTATGCTAATCAGCTGAGGGTTAGTCGGGACCTAACGCGAACCCGAA
>Ga0209119_1000190_pt1 | contig 62394 bp, 72 predicted proteins | sample COG_03_FD_184747 | JGI IMG/M metagenome (GOLD analysis project Ga0209119, IMG submission 184747) | Pelagic Microbial community sample from North Sea - COGITO 998_met_03 (SPAdes) (version 2) | ecosystem: Environmental > Aquatic > Marine > Neritic zone/Coastal water | place: Helgoland, sampling...
TAATAGGTTTAATAGGTTTAATAGGTTTAATAGGTTTAATAGGTTTAATAGGTTTAATAGGTTTAATAGGTTTAATAGGTTTAATAGGTTTAATAGGTTTAATAGGTTTAATAGGTTTAATAGGTTCAATAGGTTTAATAGGTTCAATAGGTTTAATAGGTTCAATAGGTTTAATAGGTTTAATAGGTTTAATATTGTAATAATCTGCAAAAAACTCGTAAACTTTTGAAACTTTTGAAACTTTTGAAACTTTTGAAACTTTTGAAACTTTTGAAACTTTTGAAACTTTTGAAACCCATACGGGTGTAATGTTTATTTTTTCTGGTAGAAAGTTTTTTAAATAGGGTTGCAGTTCTTTTAGTTTATTAATAACAACATATTCCGTTATTTTACCATTGTGTTCAAATAACATCTTATAAATAACGTAAATCAACCGTGCAGTCCACGCATAATATTCTTCATTGCGATTTTCAGTATATGCACCTTCTACCGCAAATTTAAGTAAACTGCAACCATGCCCAACTTTGGTATGACGATCTTTACAAAAATCATCAATATCATAGGTAACACCTGATAACATTTCTTGTTCAGTATCACCTATCCATTTGTCAGTAATGTCACTTATATCTATGGTCTGTGACACCACACCATGATTTATAATTATAAGAGCTGATCGATAAAGATACAATGGTTTTTCAGCATGTTTCATTTGACTATACATAACTAACAGTGCTTTTACTGTCTTATTTTTTGAGACTGATACAATATTTTTCAGTTCTGATAACACAATATTCATATTGCGTTTGAGCATATCTTGTCCTAAACTGTAGAAAAAAGCATACACATCTTTTTGTTCAAGAGCATCCTTCCAGTTCATAATTTTATCAGGTATCATAAAAGGAAATACGGTCTGCAAATATTGATGAATTTCTACATGTTTTTCCTGTTGTGTGTTACCTTTCCAATAATAAGGTGGCAACATAAACATTGTTTTATAATCACTTAACAATCTCAGTTTAGATGAACGTGCAAGATATACTGCTGTGCGTATCATGTCATTCATTTTAGGAGTTTCTTTTGCCATGTAACTAACTTCATACGCAGCTTGATGATTAGCTGCGGAAATATCTTCTGAGGCTATCACTAAAAGGCGATTTTTTGTGTTTGTTAAGACCGCCTTTGCTGTAGATTGTATACTTTTTAGATTTAAAATCTGAACCATGTACAGCTTGTTCATTCATAAACTTTGCATATTCATCTGGATGTTGTTGCACAATACGCACTTGATTAATATCTATAATAATTTTGGCTGTCATTTCCCAGTTGCCTCGTCTTATATATTTTTGAATTGCACTTTTAGCAACATCGAACGGGACACCAGTAAAGGTTTTCCCCACTCGATGTTTCACACTTAGTTGTCCGCAATTAGTTGACATTAAAATCAAAGTCATTTTCATTTTAAATTATTTAATAATTTAAAATCTGATACATTTTTAATATTTTAATATTAAAAATACTTTTAGGCAAAATTGGAACACTTGAATGTACTCGTAAATCTATAGAATATAATGCATTGTCTTTGATATTATCAATAAATAACCAGTAATCATTTTCAGTAATCTGTTATTGTACTTTCAATGGCAACTTTACTGAACTTCTTGATTATTAGTAAATTGTTTACTATGATATGCGATATAAGCGGTGATTTATAAATTATTATAAATTATTATAAATAATTTAATAAATTATAATGAACAATAAAAAATCAGACACATTAAATACATCAGATTATATTTTTTATATAATCGATACTATTAGTTTATGTATGGCTCTGATATTGTCTTTAACTAATGCTTATTTAGCAATAACATCAGGCAAATCATATTTTAAAGAATTGAGCTTAGTTGTTTTATCTGGGTTATTTAAATATTTATATTTAATTTTTTATGGTGTGACAAAATTAATTTAGAGCGTTCTAAATTTACTATAAGACAAATAAAACGTATCAAGTATTGCTGGATTTATTGTTGTTAACATCTCATTATGACCAGATAAACCAGGTGTTATAGAACATTTATGTTGTTCTATAGTAAGACATTCGTTAGGTAGATTCTTGTCATTAATTGCTAAATATAGTGTTTCTGATAATGGATCTATATCATTTATAATGTTTATATCTGGAGGATCATCAAAAAATGCATGGGTTTTTTCTGAAAACTTTGGTAAAATATGGCATCTCATATATGGATTCAATATAGGACACAAGTATATTGCCTTTGTTACAAAATCATACTGATTATACACATATTTAGCTAGATATCCTCCTGATGACCGTCCCAATACATATATAGGGACTTTCGAATTTTTAAATTTAATCATGTATCTACGTGTCCATCGTTTAAATAAACTATATTTTTTTGGAAATTCTGGTTGATATACAGTATATCCCATAGATTGTAGAGCCTTATTTTGTAAACTGTCATATGTATGATTACCACCAGTAAAACACCCGCCATGAAATGCAACAATTATACCAATTGCATTATCGTTGATATATTGTGACTCCATATTAGTTTTCATAATTATTCAATTTTTATTTACCTGATACACAACGACACGCTTACGCTCAAGATATAATTAAAATAATTACTATAGTATGTATGAGTAAATACGCACTATTAATAGGTATTAACTATCAAGGAAGTACAGTTAGTTTAAAAGGATGCAATAATGATGTTGTTTTCATGAAAGATATGTTAATAGATAAACTTGGATATAGTTCAGATTGTATTACATCCATGACAGGAAAAAATGCACCAAATCTTCAACCTACTACTATTAATATTATGTTTGAGTTGTATAAACTTGTACAAAGGTGCCATAATCAAGATATAAACAATATTTTCATTTTTTACTCAGGTCATGGTACTCATAAACCTGACAATGAAGGAGATGAAGCCGATGGAAATGATGAATATATAGTCCCCATGAACTATAAAGATTCACTAATAAGCGATGACATGATATTCAAATGTTTATCTTTTTTACCAGACAATATAAAAGTCTTTTGCCTTTTTAACTGTTGTAATAGTGGAACTATGCTTGACCTCAAATATAGATATCATAATGAAGTACATTATACTGAAAATAATAAAAATATACCGGCAAAAATAGTTAGTATTAGTGGATGCGAAGACAAGGAGAAAAGCAAGTGCACTAAAATAAATGGCATATGGCAAGGAGCCCTGACATATGCCTTTATCCAAACAATTAAAGATGACAAAGGACAAAGCTTTAGTGAAATCGTAAAAAATATAGAAAAAATACTATATCCGCGCTTTGAACAAAAACCACAACTATATTTTTCCGAAAAAGGCCTTGATTTTATGGGATTTTAACTCAAGTGACACACAAGCCTTACTTAACTACATAAGGTTTTAATTTAGTAGTCGACCGATTTCGTTTTAGACCTGGTTTATAGATAGATTTGGAATCAAATTTGGTGGCAGAAAGTGTTCTTGTTTGATGTGATTTACCAATTAAAGACATGGGAAACATGTTATAATATTTTCTTTTTGACATATTTCGTTTTTGTACACATGTTGTGGATTTTAATATTTGTGTTTCATTGCCGTTATGAAGTATTTCTTCTCGATTTATTTTTCGTCTACGATGATGGGTTGTGCGATCTGCTTTTCTACGCATACCACGACATTTATTAATTGTACCATAGTAATGCATGCTCCTTCCTTCATTTGATTTTCTTCCATCATTGTGTTTTTTATTATGTTTAATAACATTGCGATCGTCCATTATTATTAAACTTATATAATAATGTCTCACGATAAACCAATCAATTCTATACCATTAATAATATTTAATTGTAAAGATCTATCAATGACACTTAAGCTTTGATGGATGTTCTAAGTCTTTAGCATAAATGTGTTCTAATGGACTGTTGTAATTACCTACATCATTTATTATAAGTGTTGTCATATAAGATATCTATATTATTATATCCATTTTATCTGCATTTATGAACAGGTTTATGTCATAGGATTGGGGCGGGGGTAATTATAATCAGGGATGACAATAAATATAGATGACAACTATATATGTCGTCTTGTTTCTTATTATGTTTATTCCAAAGATATTTTTAGAAATAATATTTTTAAAAATAAAAATATACTTTTTGAAACTCAATTATATATTCTTAGAAATATCATTTTAGAAATATTATTTTTTTATATAACAATCATACTTTTTATTACTTTTTGTAGCGGTTATTTTCTTTTTTAAGATATATTTCTTTTTTTTATCCTTAGTTTTTTTCACCGTAAAACCAACACAATTTGAGTCATTATTACAATCTAGTTTAGAATCATATAAACTGGTAAAATCTTGATATTTACCTATATTCTTATGTTTTTTTGGTTTACAAGATTGTTCAAGGTGGATATTATACGCTTCTTCAAATTCTATTTGGTTTTTTTGTTTCATCGTATATTGATAATCCTTTAATGCGTTAGGTGCTATATTTAAAAAATATTTACGATAACCAGTAATAACCTTTGCCTTCTCAAGGAATATCTCTACCTTGCTATGATTATGGATATCATTAATATCAGAGTTTAGATTGTATAAATTATACAATATAGCTAAATCTGTAGAAATTGTTCGTTTTTGCGTTAACAAATTAATTGTATCTACAATTTTTAACTTATTCAATGGTTCTAATATTGGGGAGGAGGAGGAGTAGTAGTTCAAATACGTTATTATATAATCAAGCAACTCCAGTTTATCCGCAACAATCGTGTAATCTGTCAATTTAGATAATACCCTCTCCTCTTGATCACTGCCGCCCCCACGTGCTGACGACGATGTATAATTGTTTTTCCCATCGATTTGATTATATGTAAAGGAATTGTATAATATAATTATAGTTACTGTAAGCATACTTAATAGTAGAAAGATTTTATTAGATGTTTTCATATACATATACATATACATATACATATATATATATATATTACACACTAAGAACTAAGTTCTTGAACTGCTTTCTGAATTTTATTATTGAAACATACTTCAATAACCTCGGCTGGTGTGAAGTGGTCATCAATAATGTTTTTGTATATATCTCCGTAACATTATATATTTTCTTTTTGACATATTGTGTCTTTGTACACATGTTGAGGATTTTAATATTTGTGTTTCATTGCCGTTATGAAGTATTTCTTCTCGATTTATTTTTCGTCTACGATGATGGGTTGTTCGATCTGCTTTTCTACGCATACCAAGAAATTTATTAATTTTACCATAGTAATGCATACTCCTTCCTTCATTTGATTTTTTTCCATCATTGTGTTTTTTATTATGTTTAATAACATTGCGGTCATCCATTATTATATAAGCTTATATAATAATAGATTAAGATAAACTTATTAATACTATCAATACAAAGAAGGCAAATATAATAATAGATTAAGATAAACTTATTAATACTATCAATACAAAGAAGACAAATATAACATATTACAATATGTGTGTTTATTATTACATTTGTTCATGTGTTACGTTTATATAGTTTATTAAGTGTATAATAAATACTATATACACTACTAATACAACACATAGTACAAATTCCAATGGATGTACAATAGACTAATGTCAATCCACTCCTCTTAAAGGACATACGTACAATACTACAACATTTATCAGTTCCTTTTACTGTTCTGTAAAAATCAATGTTATTTTGTACTAGCTTTCTCTTGAAAAATAGTACATAGCTAGCAAACAGACCTGACAATGTTGTATTTATGAACAATTCTACACCATTAATAACATTTAAAGGTACACTCTGCAACATCGACTTTAAAGGTTCAATGATATGTTCAGGTACAATCATAGCTTCAGGTACAATCATAGCTTCAGGTACAATCATAGCTTCAGGTACAATCATAGCTTCAGGTACAATCATAGGTTCAACGATAGATTTATTCAATTGTGTTTTAATGCATGTTGAGATAATACTACCAGTTCCATATACACCTACACCAAACGCACTAACACCAACTGTTCCACATATAAATTTCTGAAGCGGAGTGATAGCTTTAGGGAAAATACAATGATCCTTATTCATCCAGTTAGTTATTGTTTTAGAATATATACCTCTTGTAATTTGCAGTGACCTCAGCATTAATCTTTCATAAATTTCATTTTTTTAAAGAACATAATTACTTTTAAAGTTAATTTTTTATATAATTTTTTAACTAGATAGTTTTTGTCTTTATTAACCCTTTGTAACACGTTTATCGGCATTTATGTTACAAATCTATCAGTTACAAATCTATCTATCCTAAATGAAAATATTACTTACATGTCTTAATATAAACTACAAAGACAATGTTTATTTAGTGTGTTTTTAGTTAGTTTATTACATTTAATACATCCTGATTCATTAATATACTTATCATACATTATAGTATCGCACTTGCCACATGTACTTGATATTCCCTGTATAAGCCTTGTTGGATTTCGTCTACCTCCTGGCAGAGGAATATTTTTTAATATGTACTTTAGATTTATTGATATTTGTTGGCGTAATTTCAAATAACGGTAATGTACATTCATCTTTATTTGAAATATGAATATTATATTTATTTAATGTACTGATTTCTGTATCAGTAAGAATAACTATAGTAGCATTATAAATAGATTCTGTTACATATATTGAAGCTTCAATATATGGTATGTTACCTCCAGCTAGTGTCCATAAGGGACCACAGCTGGTAACATACAGTGCAAATGGACAGATATGTATATCTTCTGGTTTATTTACTATATTTACTTTCAATAAATATGATGAATTCCATAGATTTTGACATTCTGTTAGATTTCCCTCATGTATATATAAAGTTTTGTAGATTATGACTTCAACTTTTTAAATTGTATATGTGTTCTGTCTCTATTAGAACCATGAGCAAATGAATTTAAATTTCTTACTTTAATAATTCCTCCAGGCACCCATACTGTTGATGAGTTAATTTTATGAGGGATCATATTACTTTTCAAATATTCTTCAAGATAGTTCATTAAAAATAATGATGCTTCATTTTTCCCCCATATTATCCATTATGCATATAATTTGATATATAATTATATGCATAATGAGATATCCATCTCCAATTTAAATTAGATGGTTGTTGATATAAAATTGGAATTATTTTATATTGTACACGACAATGAGGACAGGTAGAAGATTGAATATCAATCCAATTTTCTAAACAGCTACTTCCGGTAACCTTCTTACATGTTGGACATCTATAATAATGTGCATATGGTTTTATGGAATCTAATTCAACTACACAATTTTCTTCGGTACAACTCCATACCGATTTAGAATAGTGATAATCTTTGTTCATTTTCAGGATATTCTATCTCATGATTTACTAATTCGTCATCTTCACCGTCGTTTGCATCTACATCTACATCTTATATATCTCCTAGTTCGTATCCAATATCATAGTCTAGATCATCAGATAAGGGACGGGTAACTATGTTTAAATATTGTTCTTTAGCTATAATGTTTGTAATAATTGACCTATGCCCAGACTCTTCGTTAGACGACACGTAATGTAGCATATCAAAACATACTAACGTAATTAATATGTCTAAATCTAAGTCAGCATTATTATCAATATCTAATTCAAGTTCAATGCTTGACGTACTAGACAGTAATACATTACCGGTTGGATGTATATCATAGAACAATCGCATATTAGAACCAAAATCAATTATATATGTGCCTGGTAATAGGTGTTTCTGATGTAACACTCTACCTGTAAGTTCGTTTATCAATAGTGGTTCACTATCACTGGTCTCTCTAAAATATCCAGTGACTAATTTAACGTTATGTGGTAACTGTATAAATATCAAACCCGTCTCAATATTTTTATCTGTTAACATAATTGCTTTATTTTTATTAATTTTAGAACTTATGGTTATTACATTTTTAATAAATTGTTACAATAATTTGAGTACATAGTAGTTTCTTTAACATCTATGCCTTTGCGTCCTTCGATATATAATTTAATGTCACAAGGGTCTCTATACCATTTGTTATTAATATATTATATCCAGAAGCAATATATAATAAAAAATTATTCAATAAATATTGAATTTGAATGGTATATATATCAATGTACGGGGTTCTATCACATTATGCGAAATGTATGACCCTGATAATCGGGTACGTGATGTCGTTTCATACGGATGTTTTAAAGACGCTGATTGATGTAAAAATCTTCCACTATATGTTCCTATTTCTACTCTATTTCCAGGTCCGGACACAGGACATTCCGGACGGTCTAAATATATATGAATTATTTTAAGGTTCTCGTATTTCATATTATTATCAGGACAATATAGTGCTAATTCTTTAATTATGGTAATATCGTCAATATTATCTATAATTGCCTTATTATTAATAACATTGCAGATTTTATGCACTTTTGTAAATTTAGTACAGTTGTAATTTACTTGTGTAAAAAAGTAATTTGTGGATTATTATTTAAAAAAATTACCATTATCCATACGTCTATCTCCTATATAATATCCAGTACTATCCATTACATAATAACTTTAATCAATTTATATCATATCAACTACTAAATTTTCGGTGCTTTCATTAGATGTGAAATGAATACCACCGCTCTCATTCATATGTAGTCCTTGCTTTTTATCTTCTCTCATCACATACATTTTAAAATTTCCTGGTGTACCTTCAATTATTAATGGAATATATTTATTACCTGTATTATCGCCACATTTAAATGTAATGTTATCATTATCATTTACGTTTAATTGACATCCTTCACTATCCGATAATATATATTTTCCATTGTCAGTAGATTCTAATAACAGTGAACTTCCTTCATTGGTATCACTTGATTCAATAAACCTTACATCTTTATTACTATGCTTTTCATTATGATGTTTTTCATTATGATGTTTTTCATTATGATGTTTTTTTTTATGATGTTTTTTTTTATGATGTTTTTTTTTATGATGTTTTTTATTATTAGACTGATGTACTGTATCTTTATCCGCTCCAATATCTGTCTCATCCATTTCTTCTAATTCTTCCATATCACCCATATCTACAGTGTTTATTCCATATTCATTATTATCTGTTTCATTATCTGTGTCTGTATTATGTGTATTATGTGTATTATGTTTATTATGTTTTTTATGATGTTTTTTTCTTCCTCCTTTTTGCACTTTATTTATTTTTAAATGATATTTTTTGTCTTTGCTTCTTATTCTTATAGGTCTATTTAAATATGGTTTCCAGGGATCTTCCATAGGACCATCACATTTACATTGCTCTGTTTTATTAGTATTACAATCCTTTGGTGGACATTGTTTATTATTTCCATTCTCATCCATTCCACATAGTAATCCCGTCTTACATTCGGTAGATTCCTCAGAGGATATAGTTTTATTAGCTCCTATAGTTTTATTAGTTTTACATGTAAGATGACATTTTTTTGCATTCCAGATCCAGTCATCACATTTCACGTTTCCTGTTGGTCCACATGGGGCTCCACGTAAAGCATGTTCTATTCCCTTGTCTGCACACCACCCCCACTGTTGGTGATTTTTAGTAGTTTCAATACCGTTGCATTGACTGGGAGGACAGTTTGCTTTGTCCCATGTCCAATTATTGCAGCTTCCTACATATGGTCCATGTTTATTACCTGGTATAGCTCCATAATTTTCAATATCATTGCACCATCCATTAATATGTCCTATATCAGTATCCTCGCATGTTTTGCCTATTTTATCGTCAAAACATTTAGTAACCTCTCCTGTCACCATTCTCTTAAGATTAACACAATTATACATAGAGCGTATTCGTGGCAAATTACCAATAAACCAATATATTAATGTAAGCGAGACTGTTAGTGCTACTAATATCTTTCCGTAATCCTTATAATACTTTTTAAAAAAGTCGAATAATACTAGCATATAATATATAAAATAAAAATGATTAATATATTATAATATTATATAATGACTCATGATGAAAAATATGACCCATATAGTTATGTACATGACATTATGATGAAATTATGCAAAGCACATTACCTATCCGGTAACACTACGGAGATCGATCATAAAACACTAATATCTGGTCTCATGGACGGAATTAACATTGATGATATAAGTGTAGGTAAATGGAACCATGATCTACAAAGAGGGGGTGTATTGTATAATATGCTAACGTCTAAAATTTTAGTAGAACCTGAGATAATTATAAATGGATTTGGAGATGAAATAATTCTACAAAAAAATCATTTTATGTGTGAAATATTCCGTATGCCAATGAACTCAGAATGTACATATAAAAATATCCTTAAACTAGCATGTTATACAGCTCTAATATCATACTCGTTAAAGAAAAATGACTTTCCTAATGGTATTGTAAATATCTTTAAAACTATGAATATGACTGCGATATTCTCATATATCGCAAATATGACTGAATATTATGATGCTTGTGAAAACTTACAAGAAGTAACCGAATTAGCTGTTAAATCAATGGTTGATAGTAACAGACATAATAAGTAATTTTTCTTTAACGCCAAAAAATGAAGGACGTTTTCATGTATATTATGACCAACACCCCACCAAGACCAGCATTTTATATGCGCGATGATATATATAGCGAACAACCATATGTAAGTGCAGGAGCACTTTATTATATAATTGAAAAGAAAAAAATATATTTTCTTATACAAAAACGGGAAGATAAAAAGTATATCGAAGATATCGGAGGTAAATCAGACCATAGAGATAACAGTCTCGATGATGTTGTGTGCAGAGAAACATTGGAAGAATTAAATTGTTTAGCACCAGAACATTTAAAGCCAAATAATAATCCAATTACAAAAGAATTTCTGGATAAAGTTCTATGTACCAGTGAAAGAATACTTGTACCTGATAGTAAATATGTACTATATTTTGTCCAAATTATGTCGTTTTCGCGGTTTGATCTTAAACAATACAAAGATACTGAATACAATGAAAAAGGAGAGGTAATGATGAAAAGAGATATGAGATGGATTGAACGAGACAAACTATTTGAAATGAAAAAAGAGTACATTCATCCAAGAATAAGCGATTTAATGAATTTCTTACCAGAATGTTAAGCTAATTATAAATATTTATTAAAATACTTTGAATAAAATTCATAGTATTTAATAATATTAACTGTTAATATTATTAACAGTTAATATTATTAACAGTTAATATTATTAACAGCTCCTTCAGAGGGTTTTTGTCATCTTATAAAAACTAAAATACTTCCAACTTTTTTTTCAATATCCACGAGTACTCATGGATTCGCGTTCATCTTTCGCACCTCACTCCCTGAAAATGTCATTTCAATTCTGTGTGGTTTGATGTAATTGTCTAACTTATCTTTAATTTTAGATATATTCCCTTCTTTGATCACCCTATTTAATTGTCCGGGTCTAATAGATCGTATAAATGATATTATACGTGCATAGCTTGGTAAATTTCTATTCCATGAACATTCTTGCAAATATGGAATTATCATCTTTGATACGTTTGAAAACGCATTCGGTAGTTTATATATAGCCTCATAATATCGAAGCGTGTGCGGTTGTTCACAATTCAGTAGTTTGCATATTTTTTTCGATATTTATATGCAGATTAGTCGATACGATAAATTCCAATTCATTCAGATCATCTAGTAGTTCCTTTGTACATTCGTTGAAAGGTGTTTCTCTGAACTGTGCCAGCTTGTTTTTTAGTAATAACTTAGCCGAATCAGGAACAGCACCTCTTGTCATGTATTTTCGCACGCGTTCCACATCTATATGAAATCGTTCCATATTAAGGAATAACCTGGCCTGGACGTTCACATGTTTAAAATCTGGAACATAAGCCAATCTATCCATGATTACTCATGGATTATAGTTCATTTTTTGGTTCTGAGATATAAAATGATTTATTATTATAATTAATGATAATTACGGTTGATTGTACAGATTACGATATACATGAACTAAACATTGAATGTGGTAAAGGTATTAATTTAACTGGTTATGATAAAGATAAAGGTGATCCATCTCTAAATTATGATATATTAGATAAATACAATTCAATAAATATTAGTTTCTCAGTTTACCTAGACCACTAAAATAAAAAAATTTCTACCGATTTAATATGGTATTTGCACACATCAACTAATAAACTTGATAATTCTAAAGTTTTATTGTACAGCTGTCCGCATGTAACAGATGTTTTAATTGAGGAATCTACATTTAATGCAGATTTCTATTATGTTCTTTCATTTAATCTTATACCTAATGTAGATACAAAGAATGTATTCAATTTAAAAACTATGTCTTGGACATAATTTTCAGAGTCTGAATTGAATGATTTTCTTTATGTACTTAAAAATTGATCCTCTGTACATTATAAGAATGTCCATATCATTAGTTTACTCACTTAAAATGCCAGCATGCTCAGCATGTGGAAAACAACTTCGTCATTTGTATGAAGACCACGCAGACTTAACTAAACAATTGGATACAGAACTTGGAGAAAGACCAAATTTCCGTGCTACGAAAGTTCCTACTGGATATTATCTTGGTAAAATAAGCGGTATCGATCTAACTGATTTTATTAAAACATATTATACATGGGAACTTAAATTAGAACAGGACACAGATGAAAATACATTTGAACCAAATAATATTATTTCAAGAGGACTACTTAGGTTACAAGAACTAACAGAAGATATGCTACCATTTGGCACACAACGAGAACCAGACAATCAAATTTCATTATTGACAGAATCTTTATGTTGTTTGCGTATGTTTCAATGCGATCCAAGTTTTTCAGTAAATTAATTGTTTATATTAAACACAATAATATAATATTATTTAATGAGTGTTACATGCAATTTAATGGGAGGCCTTGGAAATCAATTATTTCAAATCTTTGCAGTTATGGATTATGCTAAAAAATCCGGAACTCCCTTTATATTTCAGTTTACAGAAATATTGAAAGTTGGTAAAAAACGACCAACATATTGGAATAATATATTAAATGAATTATTACCATATACACAAACGAGTCCAATAAAATGCACTATAATTTACTCTGAACAACAATTCCCTTATAGTAAAATACCTTTGTATAAAAATAAGGATAATAATATAACGATCATTGGATATTTTCAGTCACCTAAATATTTCGAGAAATCATATATTGATATATGTAGTTTTTTAGACTTACCTGCGAAAATTAACAAACTTAAACACTTTAAATATCATAAAGATATAAGCATTCATTTCCGCATGGACGATTATATAAACAATATATGTCATCCTGTAATGCCTTATAAGTACTATACTGATGCCATAAACATTATTATTAATAATGACTCCAATGCCAAGACAGTTTTATATTTTTATCAAAGTATTAATACAGATTTAGTACTTAAATATATTAATAAATTAATTCTTGATTTCCCTACTCTTTCATTTATACCTATATCAGAAAAATTAGCGGATTGGGAACAAATGTTAGTAATGAGTTTATGTACTCATAATATTATTGCTAACAGTTCATTTAGTTGGTGGGGAGCGTATTTAAATAATAATAAAAATAAAACAGTATGTTTACCTGATTTATGGTTCACTGGTCCGTTATCTACTAAAGATACAAGTGAATTAATAATCGATACTTGGACAAAAATACACGTAAAATTGTAAATATACTATTAATGACGTACTGAAAAATTATTCTATGTAAAATCTGTAATATTTTTGGTTAGATTCTCTTTAATATTTAATAAAAATGTGTTCCTGTATCAGGATCAGGTTTTACCTTATAACCATATTGTAGCGATTCAATATGTTCGGTTACATATTTCCCAACATTTACATAGCCCCCTGCATCGGGTATAGGTACACTCGATACAAATTCCTCATAATTTGTATCATTTTTAAGATACTCATTAATTGCCGTTCTATTTTTTGTGTTAATAAATTTTATTTCTAAATTGTAGTACCAGTTGATTCCCATGATAAATTTTTTATCCGAACAGTTTTCTCGTTATTTTATAGGGAAATGCATTAGTAATGTCATTCATTAAGGTAAATCCTTTGTTAGGAATTTTTTCCAGTCGGTATGCTTAGGACACTCTCTCAGCCACTCATAATAGTGTTGTCCAGGTAACAGTCTTGGGGTTTGAATTTGTTTTAGATACATACATTCTTCAACATCATAATGACCGGAGTCGTTATGGTTATCAGGATGCAACTCAGCAAATGTATTGTTTACTGTGTAATACATTGTATCATCTCCTAACTCCGCTAGGTAGTCGATAAAATGGTGTATTTCATAATAATTAACACCTGTATTTGGTATATATATAGTAATATTCATGTCATCGCCATTAACATATCGTAAATTTATACAGTATGCTGTATCGCTATTGGTATCCATCTCGGCTGAAATATATTCTGTGATATCGTATCCGTCATCTAACAACTCGTCATCTTTATCAATTTCTATACATAACCATGTATAGATTGATTTCATGTAAGAATGATAATGGGGCAAATATATAGAGAGGTCAGATCTATTCTCTTCTTTTCTCTTTCGCACATATGAGTCTTTGTAAAATGGAGTATCTTCAATATATTGTTGAGCCTTTCGTCCACATTCGGATTCTGGTAGCACAATAATACATTTAAAATCCTTATCATGTAAATTAACTATAATTACGTTACTTGTTTTTTCATCTGGAATCTCCATGTAAATTTTAACTCGGAACAGTTTTTCACACGGACCGTCCTACACAGGGTAAAATATTATTACTATATAAATTTAACATATTTACGTTTATTTTATAAGTTATACAGCATAGACCTACCATTTAGATATAAAAATAAATCCATATTTATCCGTGTTATGTTTATTTAATTATTATGCATTACTATCGCTTGTTAATTCATAAAAAACAACAAATTAACAATTACAACAAACTCCATGCTATGCGCTAGCAATTGCTTTAAAATAATGACTTATCCTGCATAAGAAAGTAAAGTTTGATTCAACGAGGATTTAATAGTGCTTTTTTCTATGCACTTCCAAATTTACGATTAAATTTTTTATTAACAGCAGTATATGTACTTTTTATTGTACAGTATAAAACAAATAATATTTGTTAATAATTAAGACTGATAAATATTTACATATAAAAACTTCGATAAATAATATTAAAAGAGATTTATCAATTGATTTTTACTGTTATTATCCCAAACTGCAACTCGTTTTAATCGAAAAAATAACAGCATGTAACTCAATTTTAATCGAATTAATCGTAAAACTGCAACTCAGGTATGTATACCATATGTGCTTGTTATGCACTAGTTAATTGTTTACTTTATAGGTTTAAACAAGTATACAATCAATACAGGGCGCTAACAAATATCAATAATATTTCCTTATCCATTTAAGCACCTATTGATTGTTGTTATGCTGCTCTAAAACAAACACACAACTAGCATAACTCCACCAAGGTCTCTTCAACTATGGTACTATACTGCATTGATAAATAATCAAATGTAGGTATATTTGATATCCTATCCAGTTTCTGGTCTACATCAACTAATCTTACTTATTGATATTTAATCATATTATCCTGGATAACCTCCTTAATTGAATCATTTGATTTTTAAATGGAATTAGTCCTATAGGACTAATTCTATCTAAATTTAAGAGGTGAGTTAATCAATCAAGGGTGTATTAATTACATAAATAAATTCCAGACAACTTTCCAAAACAAGAAAAAACTTTATTAGATTCTCGATCTGAAAATAATTTTGTTTTAAACATTGAAAAAACCACTATTTCTCCTATTTACAATATCGACTATATAAGTTTTCGATTTTATATCTATTAATACTGTATAAGTATTGTATATTAAAATTAACCTATTTTAATATAAAGTAACACTATATCGATTGCAAATATATCCATAAATCAAGATAATAACCGCTTCCTAAATAGTCCATAATTGATTTTAATACGCTATTAAAATCATGACTGCATTAGATTGTTACTATAGTACATACCATGTACTATTTAATGTATGCACGAATAATTGATTTATTGTAACTATTTAATATTACTATATATCCCTAAAAGTTATATTGAACTACTTATAATGCAGGTTTAATGATTGTCTATAGAATCTACTTCCAGCATATTATTTGTTTTATTGTTAATACAGCAATAAAACAAATAGTGATAGGATCTATGTGATAGCATTTACTTAATTTTTACAACAAGATACAAAGTCCAGTATAAAACTAGCAATCATAATTTAACCATTTTTAGTCCTAATATGGTTAAATAAATCATCTATTATATGATATACCTACACATTTAAATTTTTTGGTAGTTTTTATCCATAAAATATAAAATAATCTTTTATATTTACTTAAAAAAAGAAGAAATATTAATGTAAACAATTGATACTGTACAAACAAAGTTAAAACGAAATAAGGAATCTAAAATACAGTAGTATTGGATCGGATCTATAACTTAGTAACTACTTGCTGCTATGATTGGGCATTAGATTGATATGTTAAATGAAAGTGTGTCTTGCTTTGTCAATATCATTTTGTGATAAATGAAACGGATACATTTATGATTTACTTGTTTACAAGTTAATCATAAATGTATAGAGTCAATTTAAGTCCAAATTACACTGATTAAATTATATATATATATATATGAATGGTGGATTGATGCAACTCGTAGCTTATGGCGCTCAAGATATTTATCTTACTGGTAATCCAGCAATTACTTACTTCAAAGTCGTTTATCGTAGACACACTAACTTTGCTATAGAAAGTGTGGAACAGACCTTTACTGGAAATGCAGATTTTGGTACTAAGTCAAGTGTTACCGTTTCACGTTCAGGTGATTTAATACATAAAGTCTTTCTTCAAGTTACCTTACCTGCTCAAAAGCCTTATGATTATTATATTAACGATATAGGTCATTTCATCATTTCTCAAGTCGATATTGAGATTGGTGGACAATTAATGGATCGACATTATGGTGATTGGCTTCATATTTGGGCCCAATTAACAGTAAGTGGAGCTCATTGGGAAGGCTATAATAAGCTTATTGGACAGACACAAACTAAACCCGGTGACGGACAGCTCGGTGGTTTACAAACCAGTAATGGTGCAGCGACTCAAGTTGATCAAGACCGGACACTATATATCCCATTAGAGTTTTGGTTTTGTCGTAATATAGGCTTAGCACTACCACTTATAGCACTACAATATCATGAAGTAAAGTTAACAGTTACATTTGCTTCCTTAAAAAGTATCGTGCGGGGCGTTGGTACGTCAGGAATTTATCTAATGTATCTTTATGGATTGATTATATTTATCTAGATACTGATGAACGCCGTCGTTTCGCTCAAGTCTCTCATGAATATTTAATTGAACAGGTACAATTTTCTGGAGATGAAAGTTTTGACGGGAATACATCATCGACAGTACCAGCATCCAAGACAGTTACCCTTAACTTTAATCATCCGGTCAAAGAACTTGTTTGGGTACTAAGAGAAAATTGGAAAACAGATTATAATAGGTATTCCAGTTTTGGTGATACAACAGGTCCCTTTGTAAAGAACCCCTCTCTACCAGGTATAAAATTAGATCATGGTTTATGTGCTACTGCTAAATTGCAATTAAATGGTTCTGATAGAATTGCTACGCGTGAGGGCAGATACTTTAATGAGATACAAACTATGATGCATCATACGAGAATCCCAATATCTCCAGGAATATATGTGTATAGTTTTGCCTTGAAACCTGAAGACCATCAACCGAGTGGCACTTGCAACTTCTCACGTATAGATAATGCGCGTTTGGTATTAACAATAGGTGGGCTAGGTAAACAAGTAGGACGATCACTGGGCGTGAGTGCATCAGGGGGAATTATTAAAGTCTTTGCTGTAAACTATAACGTTCTTCGTATTATGAGTGGTATGGGTGGATTAGCCTATAGCAATTAAATTTTATGATCCATTATATGATATATACTACACATTTAAGTTTTGGGTAGTTTTTATCCATAATAAATAAAAATAATTGCTTGAAAAAAATGAAGATAGTAAAATGTTAATGAAAACAATTAATATTTTACAACCAAATATGGATCTATCACATTGCAACATTGAACACGTAACACAGAGTGTGGGCCATCGAATTGATTTAAACAAGATTTATAATAACATTGTATTAGATAATGATATCGTGGGAATGAGAAAATCAATTACGGAATGTAAGGGGAAATGTAGGCATTATAACTCACTAGGCATGTTCTATAAGTGTTTATATGTGTACCTGCCTAATCCACATGGGTCTCAATTATTGGCAGCAAGGGTGTATACTAATGGAATTATATATGGACCGACTAAAACAGTACATTCGATTCGAGATATGTTAATTAAATTAGGCGCCAAAGAATAAGTATTGTTTTGTTCAACAAGTTCTTTATTATTGCAATTAGTTTTATCGTAATAAAAAACGGTTAGAGTCTGCAAACACACTCTTATATCATTGTGATAATTAATTATGTAGTCACAAACCCTTTAAAAAAGAGCAGTAATTGATATTCTCCATCAAATTATGGCATCTAAGTTTTATTCCAAGTTTACAAAGGAACAAAAATCTATATTTGTTATAATATAAATCGTTCATATATACCATAGGTAATTACCTATGGTATATATTTACATATGGTTAAATGCACTAGATATATCTACATTGATTTAACATATTATTAATGAATTTATTTAGATTCTTCGGCTTCTACTTCAGCTTCTACAGTGGTAGGTACCTCTAGTTCTACTTTAGGGACAGCAACAGTAGCTGCATTCTCAACATCTGCACTTTCTTGGTATGTTACCTTTTCCTCATCAGTAATTGATTTCCATAATTCGGCGATCTTCGCCATCTTTTCCTTGTGTTTTGTAACTTTAATGACATCAGTAGCCATCTGGTCACGAACAAAAATGTTATAGGCTGACTTCTTACGACGTGGCTTATTAGAACCATTTTTAGCTCCAGTGTTTTTTCGCTTTTGTGAAAACTCTGTAAGAGGTGTTGCGTGAAGTTCGAATAATTCGCATATTTTATCAGCGAAATCTTCTTCAATCTGATACTCGCTTGTTACCTCATCACGGAAACCCTGCATGGCACTTGAAACTGCTTCTGTTGCTTTGGTGTTAGTGGACATCTATGTACTAATACTAACATACTCTCTAAGTGATGATACGATTACTTTTTATATTATTTATACATTTATTATATTTATTACTATATTTATTACTATATTTATTACTATATTTATTACTATTTATTACGATTTATTACTATATTTATTACTATTTATTACTATATTTATTACTATTTATTACTATATTTATTACTATTTATTACTATATTTATTACTATTAATTTTATTATATACATATAATAAAATTAATAATAATATTACTGTTTATAATTAAAACTAGTAATATTAGACTAAATAATGGACAAAATCTCAAAAGATGAATTAGTTTTAGAAGAATGTGATATTAGTTCTATGATCATTGAAAATGTAAAGAAAGAGCCTTTTAAAACAAGTGAAAGTGAGAATGAGAGTGAGAGCGAGAATGAGAATGAGAACGAGAGCGAGAGTGAGAGTGAGAGTGAGAGTGAGAGTGAGAGTGAGAGTGAGAGTGAGAGTGAGAGTGAAAACAAAGATGAATTTACATTAGATATGAACTCGGATGATATTCATACTGAAATTGAAGACATGTTAGAAGGAACATGTGCAGAGATTATTGAATTAATATCATTGGACCCCCGTCGATATTTATATATAATAGAAAATTACAAAAAAATGAAAAACGGTATGGAAATTTATTTACCTGATTTATTTAATATAATTATTCGTAGAGAAAACGGTAGGCTTCGTATTAAGTTTAAACTAAGTGATAATACACAATGGTATGAAGTTGGGTATCAAGGTGATTCATATACAGATGATGATGTATATGTTGCATTTTTTGACAAAGTTAACTATGCATTAAAAAGACCGATTGATTGTCATCGTTCCATGTTAACTGATACTTGCAAAGAAACAACATCTTCTATAAGCCCTGTATCTTCAAATGAAATTCCGGTCCCCAGAACTGTTGTATCACAGGGAAATCAGGATAAAATAACGAAAATAGATAAATTTTTAGGTAGAGGTATGGATAAAAATGATAATTTAGAAGCAATAGACTTATTTGATCAACCGAAAGTACAAGCTAAACTTAACGACGATATTAGGGAATCCATATTAAAAGATTTAGAAGATTTAGAAGATTTAGAAAGTTCGGAAACATCACGAACTTTAAAAAGTTTAGAAAGTTTAGAAAGTTTAGAAAGTTTAGAAACTTCAACCCTAAAAAAGAATCCGAATAACGCGTTAATTAATGGATATAAGAGACAATTAACTGAACGGATAAAAATGTCACAGCCATCATTAGTGAATAAATTACACTCTTTGGAGGGATTATGTAATAATCCCACACAACTCATGGAATTGCAAAAATTGCAATCATTATTAAAGGCTGGTAAGATGCAATCTGAAGTGGTAGAACTTTTACCAATGTCTACGAGAGGGGAACGCATAATATTATTAGATTTTTTATCGAGGCTTAATGAATCAAATAATGTTGCTCCAAAACTTGATCTATCACAGGATGACAGGGATCTTATTAATGAATACGGGATTGACTTAAATGCTTTATAATAAAGTTAAAATTGAACACCGTCTAAGTCGTAATGGCAAGTGCTGTATCGGTTAATATCTTATGTACATATAAAGGACTACTTGCAAACCTATCTGAAACTAGCCTTGATAATGCATTGACAATGAATTGTAATAAAAGGGATAATGGATTAAATGTTAATATTTTACGTGAAATTGCAAAACATTGTCATATTAAAGGGAGGGCTAAATTATCTCGTAAAACATTAGTATTTCAATTAAAAAAACTATATTATCCAATTACAATTAAAACAATTGTAAAACCTTTAAAACTAGATAACATATTATCTCCGTCAAAAAAGTCTATAGATAAAGAGAGCCGTATATTATACGAAAGTCTTATGTCTAAGGTACAGTATTCATCTGTTCTTAATTTGTCAACAGTAAATGGTTCGCCGTGTCTGGATATCCGTGCGCTAACAAGACATCATAAAAAATTAAGGAATTCATCTGTATCATTATGTAATTATGGATCAAGTATATTTATACGAACATCTGATCAAGATTTATCAACGATTCATATAATGATATCTGGGCCCGATGCCACACCCTATAAAAATGGATTATATCATTTTAGTTTATGTATGGGTTCCCAATTTCCATCAAAACCACCAACTGTAATGTTATTAAATACATCAAATGGAAGAATTCGGCATAATCCTAACTTATATTCTACAGGAAAAGTCTGTTTGAGCATACTCGGAACCTGGACGGGTGGACAAACATGGTCATCACAAAGGACCTTATATGATGCTATAATTGGAATACAAAATTATATATTCTCTGAGAATCCATATAGAAATGAACCTTCATTTAATACCACTAATCTATCCATATGTAAAGCATATAATCATATTATACGTTTAAGCACTATGATAGACGGTATGTTATATATGATGAATAAGCCTCCGCCAGAATTTATCGATGTAGTAATATTTCATTTTCATGGACCTAAAAAATATGAAATATTGCAACAAATACAGCAATGGAAAACTGAACTAGTTACTATAAATCATGATCTAGTTACTGGGTATATGAAATCTGGAACTTATTATAGTGATAAGTTTCGGTTCATTGAGTTATTTAATAGTACTGTATCTAAGATTAACGATTTGTATGAAAAAATTATGTAAGTGGCATATTATGAGAATTATACTTATTTAGTGAAGGGTTTCCAATCTTAAATGTAATATTAAGTCTAGAATTCTCAAGAGAACGTAGATATGGGATTCCTTTAATAGTATATACTTTGACAATCTTCTTTTCTTTTAAAGTGTTATAATCAGCATCATATCCAATACTTAATAAATACTCACGTAATAGTATTATCTGTTTTTCTGATAAATTATGTAATTGTGTGTTATTAAATAACTTTTCACATCCAGTCATGACAAATAACTCAAGAAAATTATTCTGTTCTTTTACTGTGCCAGGAGTTATTCCTAATCTAAAACTAAATGGAGGCATTGGTGAGGTATTAAAAATATTATTAATACATGCATTTATATCTAATTCTGTTTCTTCAAGGCTCATTATATAACATATCTTCTATTATTTAAGTAAAATGATTAAATATATTATTTAATGGGTATCAAGGGTTTAAATAAAGCAATTAAAGATACTGCATCTGAATCAATATCTATATTACCTATAGATAAATTAACAAAGGGTGTTTATGGGGTAGATGTTAGTATTTATTTATATCCAGGGTTATATAATCAAGAAAATAAGGGTAAAGGAAGCCATATTAGAAAATTTTTAGAATTGATAACAAATTGGCGTATGGCCGGTCATAATCTAGTTATGGTATTTGACGGAAATACACATGACGTTGAAGCGAAATGCGCAACCATATCAAAACGACGTAATGAACAGGAAAGAAAACATAAAATAATTATGAATATATGTAATGATGTATTAAAAACTAATAAACAACAGTTAGTTGGATCTAATGTGTTATTAACACCTGATATTATAGAGGTACTTAATATTAATGTTAAGACTCTCCCTATTAATGATTATGCTCATAAAATTATAAATAATACAAATTGTACAGATGAACAGGTCATACAATTGGATAATGCTACTAAGAATAATATTACTATTAAAAGTTCGGATATAGAAGATCTAGTTAATTTATTTAAATATACTAATACACCGTATTTAACTGCAAAAGGAGAAGCGGACCATTTGTTAGCTGATTTATATCAAGAAGGAATGATTGATGGTGTTATTAGCGAGGATGGTGATATGTTAACACATGGTGTTAAAGTATTAATTCGCGGTATAAATGATTCTACCTGTAGACGGGCAGGTGTTGTTAAACAATATGAACTTGATAAATTATTAAATATATGGAACATTAACTATGAGCAATTTGTCGACGTATGTATTCTTGCTGGATGCGATTACTGTACTGATAAAATTAAAGGTGTTGCATGTAAAACCGCTCTGAAATTAATACGACAATATGGCTCGGTTGAATCTTATATAGATAATTTAAATGAAAAACAATTGCATACTGTACCCGATGGATTTATAGAAAAATATCGTGCAGCTGCACTGATTTTTTGTAATAGTAATGAAATATTACCTGAAATAAAAACAGCATTATCGTGGAAAAATGTAAATAGTGTTGATTATCAACAGAATATATTGACTGAATGGTTATTACATAATACTAACTATACAAAACAGACAATAGATAAGAAAATACTCATTCTTATACATGGATTTACAATAGTTAAAACTCTAGTCAAATCAATTGATAATGTTAAGCCTATTGTTACTGTTAAGCCTATTGTTACTGTTAAGCCTAAAGTTACTGTTAAGGCTAAAGTTACTGTTAAGGCTAAAGTTACTGTTAAGCCTAAAGTTACTGTTAAGGCTAAAGTTACTGTTAAGGCTAAAGTTACTGTTAAGCCTAAAGTTACTGTTAAGCCTAATGTAACACGTAAACATTAAATATAAAAATGATCAAATGCGTTAGTTTAGTGTCTAGTAAAAAACAAATCAAAGCTGCCGAGAAAGAAGGTGGAAAAAAAGCACAGGATATTCTCGGTATAAATAAAACAGGTGGAATGAGTTATTTTACACTAGAAATGCCTTTATGTAAAGGGCGGCCAGACCTTCTTCAAAAGGCAATGGATGCAGCAAATGTTCCTGTAAATATAAACACTACTGAACATAAGGGAGGAGCAAATGAATTAGCAAAATGTCTAGTTACATCGGATAACATCACACAAGTAGTGATTTTATTTCATGTACCTAAAAATCTAGCTGATAGTAAACTAGCTCTTAATGAATGGTACACACATGTAACTTCTGACTTAAATGGTAAAATAGTAAGTAAATCAGATGAATTTTTGATGTATGTTGCCAAAAACGATCCATTTAATGGATATTTTGCTTTAAAGATGAAGGATCAAGCAATTTGTCAAAGTGTAAACCTGTTAAGAAAACATAACTTAATTATAGATGATGACAGTGATTGTGATATGGAAGAAATATATAAAATAGCTGAATGGGATTAGACTTAAGTCTGACGCAAATTTATCGTCTAAATATCTCATCGTTATATTGAAAAGACATTATTAATTATTTTATATAACAAGTAATGTCTTTGACTTGGGATTTGACCAGTTATCTTCTTTTTAATATAAATTTTTGTATTATCATTATATGTAAAAACCCTTACATTTTGGGTTATTACCGCAAGCTAAAATAGTTTCTTGTATACTTATTAATTGATAGTAACCTATATTTGAATTTTTTTGCTAATTTTTTTGCTAGTTTTTTCTAATGTGTTAACAGTAGCCTCGTTTATATAACTAAGAGCGTTCTTTTGTGTGTCTCTACATTTTAATTACATCTTATAATGATGAAATTAAATGTAATATCAGTATTCTGTATTTGTCTTTTTTTGTATTATTAAAGGTATCAATATTAGGATGAATATTAGTACCATTAAACTCATTAAGACTCTCATTAAAATTTATATTCTTGAGATTAAGTACTTTATACATAATACTTAAAACAGCCGCATTAACATGTATAGGTCTTTGTTAGAAGCTTTATTATCAACAATTTTTCAAGCAATTTCTTTTAATTCGCTTAAAATTTCATTTGCATATATGATATTATTTCCAATATCTTTTCCTAGAAGTTATTAGACGCTTTTGTGCATAAGTTAGATTAGGTTGGAATTTTTTATATTTTCCTTGATTATATAAAATTGTATAATGATTAATTTATCATGATGATAAATCGGATTTTTATATGTTCTTATTGTATTATTTTATTATCTAAAAATTAATATCGTTAACTATCTAACTATCTTATTATAATATATTAAAAAAGACAATACATGCAATAATAAGATGACAATATTCTTATTACATTCGTTAAGTTCTGATGACGTAGAAAAAGAGTTCCAACTAAATACATTAATAAATATTACAGGAGATTTTTATATTTATGAAAATGATATACCTATTGACCAAAGACCAGTGTCTTATATAACAGTAGATACTGATCATGTTGCAGATATAATAAACGGTAATAAAACACTCCCTTCAAACATTGGAGTTAAAGTTAAAATAACCATAAAAGATAAAATTAAAAAAGAACAATTAATTGATGATCCCGTAATAGATGCCTATATTAAAAAATATAGGTTAAACCATGACAACACAATAGTTGTTATATGGGATCAAGAACACAGTATTAATATACATTATATAAAAACTGCAGCAAAGAAGCTGGTAAAACAAGATATGAATATTATAATATTTAATATGAATAGAAAAAAACACGAACACGACAATGTTACGTATATTGAAGGTTTATCACGTCAATTAATCTTAAACATAAGTTCACAATGTAAAAATCATATACTTATTGGTAATAATATGGGTTTACTATGTGCAAAATTAACCAGAAATTTACAATGTGTATATCCTAGACCTTGGAAGATTAATGATCGTAACTATTCATTGAACCAAGAATGGTATAGTGTGTCATATAACTGGCCATCTACAAAGTATTTTGATCATATATATTATATCAATCTTAATAGACGTCCCGATAGGCGTCGACATATAGAAGAACAACTTTCCAAATTTAATTTATCCGGAACTAGGGTTCAAGCTGCTGATGGCAAGTATCTGAAATGGAAAAAAGAATATGGAATATGGTCTAAGACGTGGAATGAAGGGGCATTTGGATGTTGTTTAAGTCATCGCCAAGCTTTAACACATGCACGTGACAATAAGTTTGAAAATATTCTTATTCTTGAAGATGATGCTATTCTTGCAGATAACTTTATTGATGTTTTGGAAAAAGCATGGAATTCATTACCAGAACATTGGCACATGCTCTATCTTTCTGCGAATCATGGTAGAAAAGGTATGCCTATGTATCCTACAAAAGCTGACAGAATATCTAATAATTTGTTTAAATTAAAAGGAAGTTATACAACGCATGCAATTATTCTTAATAAAATATCGTTTGATATCATATTAAACCATTTGTCGGCACCATATGGTCCACTTGATATATTTTATTCGTTGTATCAAAAAGTATTTCCTTGTTACGTTTGCAATCCTGGACTAGCAAGTCAAATGTCTGGTCATTCAGATATAATTAACACTGATGTTAATTATGAAAACCGTATAACAGGTATGATAGATTTAGATTAAATATTAAATTTTACCCAAAGTATTATTTTAAAACCATAATTTAATTATATTGTCATCCAATTATCTGGTAGAATAAAACCTTTTATGGCCCACCCGGCTATAACTCCTGTAGGTATAGGCATTATTACATCACCTTGTCCAGATTCAATAGATATGTGTCCATCATGAATAATTATACTAATATCAGCATACTTGAACTCAATTGAATCAATAAAATTACAGGGTCTTTGAGAAACAGTCCAAATTTCAACTGTATTATTTCCGTCACATGTATATTCCATAACATACTCAATATTTTTGTTAAGATATAGACTCATAAAAAAACTCATTTGATCATTTTTTCTAACTAATAAGTTAATCGTATAATACTTGAACTAATTATTTCTTTTTTTTATATGATAAAAAAAAGGAAATAAGATGAATGGTTAGGCTAACGTTATAGGTAAAAATGATGTAAAAAAATGATATCCATTTACATGCATTTAGATATTATTCAAAGTACTTTTCTTTTCCATTATGCCATTTAAAATATGATTTAGTTCCATCCTCACCCCATTCCTTATGTGCTGGGTTTTTTTCTATATAACTTACCATTTTTATAATAATCATTACTTTTAAGCGTACCATTTTGATGCCATGTAATAATAGCAGGCCTTCTTTCTCGATGCATCACACCATTAATATACCACTCCTTACTTTTAATCTGCCCATTTTTATACCATGTCGTAATAGCAGGCCCCCTTTCTCGATGAATCACACCATTAATATACCACTCCTTACTTTTAATCTGCCCATTTTTATACCATGTCGTAATAGCAGGCCCCCTTTCTCGATGAATCACACCATCAACCTCCCAATTTCCAGTTGAATCAAGTTTGTAATATTTTTTGGAAGATTCTTGTCCATTATTATATAAGTCTGTCACTACCCTACCATATTTCCAGCGGGAGTCCCGACGAGTAACTGTCATGTCTTCAGTAATATCAATGTCTCTATTAGGGGTTTCTAAACCTGTGCTTTCGCCCCCACCCTGAATTGTAGGATAAAGGATTGAAAATACTGAGACAATGACCATTAACAATAACAGTAAAATAAAGATATTTATTATAATAATATAATAAAGGATATTCAATCAAAAAGCAATAATATTATTTTCTTATTGATTTAATAATTTTTATGTTTAATAATTTTTATGTTTAATAATTTTTATGTTTAATAATTTTTATGTTTAATAATTTTTATGTTTATATTTAAATATGAACATTATATTTGAAAGGAATCATGTAAGATCTCGAAAGAAATTTAAATAGATACCTTAATAGACTATGTTTATTGTATATAACAATTTAAATTAAATTATTAGAGCTATAGAGTATAATGACTTGTCATTATACTAAAGTTCCATGGGTCAATTAAAACCTTTTTTCCCTTTGAACTTGGCTAAAAATGTTCGGTCACGTTTTTAATGAGTCAATAACACCCAAATAAAAATATGGATGATCCTATAGTAGATGCAATTACCGCATTAAATGTAGCCAGTGCTATAAAAACAATTGAAAAAACAATTGAAACGCATAAAAAAAGATTATATATCTTAAATCAAATCCTCCTAGTCCAACTTTTTTTTGATGCTGTTAAATTAGGAGCCAGCTTAGAAGAGCTGCAACATTTTGTTTCTATTAGCATTGGGCCTAGTGAATATGACAGTATGAATGGCCTATTAACACATATTTATAGAACAGGTGATTTAGGAATTATTAAATATGCACATGAAATCGGGGTACTGCCTGATTATTCTCGATTCGCGAGTACATTAAGCGCACCAATAGAGACTAAAAATACAGAAATATTAAAACATTATATGAGATTTTATAACCATAAAGAACATACACATGATTATCATGATACTGACTTTTTTCTTGCAATAGAAACACAAAATCCTAATATTATTCGTTTTGTTATTGAAAATAAAGTTCCTATGCTAGCCTACAGTATATCTAGACTAAAAGATAAACCAGAATTAGTTGCTTTATTGCCTCATATGTATCAACATAAAATACTTAACTAAAAAGTATACTTTATCAAAGATCTTTGATAAACTAAGTATATGTGAACATTATTATTTGTGAAACCGTGTTTCACAAGTATCTACAAGTTTAAATTCAAATGCTAAAGAACGGAGAGAATTATATGCCCATGGTTGGTAATCCTTTCTATCATCGTAATAAGATCCATAATTTGTATCCCATGTTTTCCATTTTGATTTTATTGTAGTATCAAACAATTTTAAATCGGGTTCAGTAGACAGTTGATAATATATGTTATTTGCACTAACAATAAGTGTAAATAATTCCTTTGGCAATAATCCAATTAACTTTAGAGTTAATATATATACGGACTCCTTCTCCATATGTATTAGTTTCAAAACATCTATCAACTTGTGTAGCAAACAATTTTGTAATCACAATAGGTACCGAGGTGTTGTCTTCCATCACATACTGTCAGAAAATGTGTTTATTTTCTCTCCAAATGTACCATCATTTACCGTTTAGTGTAAATAAAAAATGATTCATTGCGATGTGTAATGTCCGAACTTAACATTATGAATATGCCACCAGAGGATGATGAAGGGACAGTTGAATACAAATTACGGCTAACAAATCTATCTGAAAGCCAAATTGGACATAGAGCATCACAATTGCAATATAGGCTTGGTAATGCTGACCATTATGGACAAGCAATATACATTATAGGTGTATCAGATGATGGGTTTGCAGTAGGATTGCAACGACCTGAAATGACAGAAAGTATAGATAATATGAAAAAGATGGTAGAATTGGTTAAACATGCTGATATTTGTTCGATAGAAGAAACAGAGGTAAAAATTTATGCTAAGGACGAAGAAGATCTATTACAAAAATTTATAGTTAATCCTATCTTTCAAGGAAATAGTTGTAAGTCTACTGATAATATAATTAAAAAGCGTATTATTAATAAAGAGGGTGAAGAAGCGGGACTGCCATGCTTTACAAGATATGTAGCGGAAATTATAATAAGAAAGATGATGTCTAAACACTGGGAACTTAAAATTGTAGTTGCAGGAAATGTAGACTGTGGTAAAAGTACATTATTGGGGGTGCTATCAAGTGGTAAATATGATAATGGTCGAGGTAGTGCTAGATTATCTATAATGAAACATAAACACGAAGTTGATACTGGACGTACCAGTTCTATTGGACAGGAAATAGTAGGATATGATAGTAATGGAGATAGCGTTAATAAGATGCTATCCAAATTTGGTCATTCATCTAAACATGAATGGAGCGATATTGTACAGAAAAGCAAAAAAATAATTACTTTTTTTGACCTACCAGGTCACATAAAATATTTTCCTCAAGCTATTCTAGGTATTACTAGCAACCTACCTGATTATGCTATTATGGCAATTGGTTCAAACTTGTCTAGTTCTGTAGATGCTGAACAGGGTACCAAAGATTGGATTAATATGACAACAGAGCATCTAGGAGTTATATTTACATTAGGCATACAAAGTATTTTGCTAATTACTAAAATAGACAGTACGCCTAAAGTAGTTACTGATGTAACTATTGACCGTATAGATAATAAGATTAAGAAAAAATATGCAACATATAGAATTAATGATGTCAGTGATGTACATAGATGTGTACAACTAATGGAAAAGGGTAATATTGTTCCAATTATTAAAATCAGTAATGTTACAGGTGAAGGACATGACATTCTCAATAAGTTATTGGTTATGTTACCTCCTAAAAGAGAATATGAAAATGAGTCGCCACCTGTTTTACAGATTCAGGAAATTTTCCGTAAAGTAGAGGGAACATCAATAGTTATTTCGGGCCAATTGATAAAAGGGTCTCTGTTTACATCATCAGGCAATCGGCATTGCAGGATTAAAATTGGACCTCTTCATTCTGGGGAATTTCTTGAAACTAGAGTGCGTACACTTCATTGTAAGCGCATGGACGTAACACGTGTTAATGCAGGTTGTTACGTATGTATAGGTTTACCTAAAAACGATGAAATTAACCTGCAACTATCTAAAGGTATGTTTGCTATTGGAGCTGAAATGCGTCCTCCGACCACATGGGAGTTCTGGGTATATGCAAAATTATCAAAAAATAAATCAACGCATATTAATCTTGGTTATACCCCTCATTGTCATATTGGTCATATTAAACAGACATGCAAAGTTTTATCTATATGTAAATGGAATCCTAAATGGACAGGAGAATCCACTATTGCAGACCATTTTGTTTCACCTCCAGAGGATACATATGTAACCAATGGGTCGTCTGGTACAGTAACCATTGATCATCCAGACTTCAAGCCGGTAGACCGTTTAAGTGCAGGTGATCATGCACTATTGTTAATTCGTTTCTGTTTTAAACCGGAATTGATATTCGAACATAATAAAACACTCTTATTTAGAGACCAAAAAATTAAAGGTGTAGGGGAAATTATCGGTGTAACACCAAGAAAATTCTCTCCTATAGACAACCACGAGGTAACCAAGTCTCATAAGACACGCATGTCTAGAAAAGAACGACGAGAGGATCGCGATTCTAATGAGTATGTTATAGCAGCTAAATCTGGTAAAAAAGCACGAAATGCCCTAAAGTCAGAGTCAGCAAGACCGCTTAAACCAACTATTATAAAGTAATTTCAATAAAAAAATTGATTAAAGTGTAATTATATTAATGACAATAAACTTTAAAGGAGGTTCAAAACATAAAAGAAGGAAAAATCACGTAGTAAAAACTCGTAGACCAGACGATATACGAAAGAGTGACGATCCTACAGCACTAGAGGCTTATGGAAAAGTAGGAAATGCTATGGGTAATAGAAGATTTACAGTCTATTGTCAGAATCGTTCTAATTCGTCTGAACTTGTAACGATGTTATGTAAAATAAGAGGTGGTTTTCGTAGAAGAGTAAAAGCAGGTGATTATGTGTTAGTTACCTATTTTGGATTTAGTGACCAAGCACAAATCGTTGATGTATATAGTATAGAGGAACTAGAAGTATTAAAACAAAATAATTATTGGGATTTTCCTCATGAAGACATAGTTTCTAATTTCAAAGAAACTGGTAAAAATATGGCGTCTGACTCTGAACCAGAAGATATTGCTGCTTCTATTGATGAATCCGACAAATCAGAAGCTTCTGATGATGATATTGATTGTATTTAATATTATTTAGGTAATGTGATTTTTTTCTTAACAATCATTTGTTTTTTCTTTTGTGTTCCCATAACTTGTTTTATTATATACATTATGTATAAACAAAATCCTTCAACATGATAAATACCTTTACTACTTTGTCTCAGAGACTTGTCTCGTTCGGTAGCTTTTAAACAAATCAATTGCTTTTCTTTATGGTATTTTCTAGGTATTTTTTTAAGCACGGCATTTAGTATATTAAAAAGTATTGTTTCGTGTGGGACACAGTAGTTAACAAGAGAATATATAATTTCTCTTATTTTATCTAATGTGTTAGCTATATCTGAACCTTTTACTATTAAAGTTACAATATTCTCACATTGTTGTTTCGTTGGATCGCAATCAGAAATATTAAAAGCTTTTTTATCTAATAAATAACGTTCAAGATAATTAATTGCTGTTTGTAAACTTCTATTACACTCCGTACTAATTTCATTAATTCGGATTGTTTCTTCTTCTTCCGGACATTTGCCTGATTCTTTTGTATATATATCGTTTAAAATACTATTAATCTCATTAATAGTAGGTGAATTAACTTTAACAATACAACACCGACTTCTTAATGGTTCTATTATTTTTCCCTCGTTATTTGAGATAAAAATAAATCTACATGTAGTGATATATGTTTCTAATGTTTTTCTAAGTGATTCTTGTGCTTCTGTACTAAGAAGGTCAGTGTCCTCTATTACAATAATACGGTATTTAATATTAGATATAATGCTGTATGTTATTTCGTTAAGAAATAACTTTAATAATGTACGATCATATATTGTATGAATGTTGGGATTAAGTTGATAATGATACCGACTTGCTAATAAATTTATGGTTGATTTATCTTCTGTCTTACCCTGTATTTTAAAATACATTTTAACATTGCTTGTGTCGAATTTTCCATATTTTTCATGGATAAGTAAACGAATGAGTGTTTTTTTACCACATCCTCTACCGCCCTCTATAATCATATGTTGCATACTTGTGGATTTAGACATTGCTTGTAAAAATTTACAAACATTTTTATTATGACATACCTCTTGAAATGTTTTTGGATCATATTTATCAACTAATAACGCCATATAAAAATAATACATATATCATTTTTTTTAGATTATATAAACCTACGAGTCATATCATTACTTTTGGTGCCGGCTGAACTAACATTGACTGGACGATCCAGTGTTAAATGCTGTTGACTATGATCTCTAATAAATGATAATGAATGTTTAATATTACTTATAACGCTTGGTAACATTATATCCAAAACTAATATATTAAGTTCCCCTATTTGTCTAGCTATATCGTATTGATGATGCTTTGCATGTTCAAGATATATTGGCATCATTACAGTAATCAATGATTCTGTATTTTGTGCTTCTGCATCTATTTTATATAATCCTCCACTTTTCTGATAAACTTGATTACATATAAGTTTTTTAAGCTGTTCAATATTGGAATCACCAAAGAACCCATCGCTTAATACAGACCGTTCAACACGTGATTTAAGTAAATCACGATATATTGTGTTTGGTCTGTTTGTGTCTTCATATAATTTATAGTCATCATATTTTTGGTCAAAATAATGTATTGGTCTCCGTGACTCTAAAAAATTATTAGTAAACCCTGTGGGATTATTATCTGCAAATGCTGGGGCATATAATCTATCGTCCATATATTCATTGAATGATAATAATATTATCATATCAAACACTTAAACATGACGATAATTTATCCTCATAATGAGTTAACTCATTTGTTGGTTTGTTAATAGGTTTGTTAGGTTGTTAGGTTGTTAATAGGTTAATAGGTTAATAGGTTAATAGGTTACCGCATAGCGTTAGGACACTGCCCAATATTGAAATATCATGAAATTCAGTACAATGTTAGTAATTTCTTTTCTCGGGGAATTGATCGATCCGCTCCTTGGCCAGGTAGTAGACACTTACTAGGCATGACTGAACAAACACCATCAACACAAACTCAACAAACACTTATGGGCGAACGCCAAGTCTCGTATATGGGTCCCCCACAAGAGGTTCTTGACATTGAAGCACTTGTTAAGGCTGAACAACGTCAACGAATTTCACAAAAGCTTTATTTGCGTAAGCTACAAAAGGACCGGTTCCGCAGCTGCCATAGTAGCAAGACTGAGGCCCCTCCTCCTCAAATGAGGCATCATCGACAGGTTTATGGCGTCCCTTGTCGATAGAAACCTCTAATCTAATCTTCTTTTTAATAAGTACTATTAAACCATTGTTATCAAAAAATAGTACTTTGTTTATTACATTCTTTTTTTCCATTACTTATAAGTAATGGACAGGTGAAATGGTATCTATCAAAGATTACATATTATCAGGGTCCTCTAATATGTAATCTTTGATAACCTTTCTGAAGATGGATCGACCATACCTTAGCTACTACTCGTAGTGCAATAGCTAATAAGATGGTTATTTATAATTGTGACCCACCTGGCGAAAAATATATAACTTTGATTCGACAAAGTTAACTAAACCGTAATGTGTCTGTGGGTGTTATTTCTAATGAAGACCAATGGTGACATGGAAACAGAGAACCGCATAGAGATGCTTAAAGAACTCTATAAACGCGTTCGATTTCGTGTTGTATATTTGGAATGTTGGCCGGACACTGCAATTGTTCACTATATCCGATTCCATTCTGATGGAGATGCTGAGGAATCCATGCAAAGAATCGAGGAATCTGTAAGCCCCATATTAAATGAGATGGAATGGCCTGAATAGCCCCTGAGTATTATAGAGGAAAAACATATTTATGCATTAGAAGAATGTCGTGAACCAAGCATTACTGAAAATAAAAATACCAGTGATTTCGTAGAATTTTTCGAAATGGAAGTGGAATTCTTCCACTTCCATAAAGAGCTAAGAGAGAAGGAAGAACAAGAAAAAAAGAAAAAGAAGATAAAATGTGTTATTGTGCCAACGGTCATCCATATGCGAGTTGTTCCGTCGGGACCACTCCTCTGGGTTGAGGTCGGGTCATTCACATAATATTCCAACCCTCTTCCACCATAATGTCTTTGATATTTGCTGCAGAGTTGTTTATAAGTAACACAAGTAAATATTATCAAAATGGTAAAATAAATATACAAAATATAATTCCTTCCAACATTGGCATATTATCTCTGTGGATAATTATTGTCTTCATTTCTTAAAAAAATGAAGACAATGCTAATAGAAAGAATGTTATGCAGTTGCACACACGAAGATCATAAAATCAATCATTTGTTGGAAAACGATTGCGGTTATATCAATACGCCTGTACGCCTGCACCGAACAGATAAGGAAATAGAAAAATGCACAATCACTTCCGTTGAAAGTTATATATATATATATATATGCCGTTAAACATATCAAATGGCTCAATAAATTTAAATCTACCGATAATCACAAAGAGATAGTTTGTTCCGAATTTAGTAAGGTAATTATCCAATCACCTACTCTAGATACTAATATCTGTGTATTCAGAGGAGTACACGGACATTTGGATTTCCTCGTCGGAGATACCATAGTTTCAGATCGTTTTCTATATACTTCTCTGTACAGATCATATGCAGAGTTGTTTATAAATGACACACGTAAATGTTATCAAAATGGTAAAATAAATATGCAAAATATAATTGCTTCCAATGTTGGGACTCTGTTAATTATAGATGTACCAAAGGGCAGTCATTATTACGAATATTTTGCCATTAATGATATGAACACAATGCGGCAACCTAAATCGGAAATTATATTCAACAAGAACACATCGGTTCTTGTAAAACATATTGACAAGTCGAACAGTATGCATATCATACATGGACAGATTAGAAGTAGTACAAGCCGTGTATTTCTGGATTATTATAGCTAAAAATAAAGGTTACTTTCGATAAATCCAAATCAATGTTAGAAATCGATGTAATTTATCACAAAAAAATGAACAATGGAACAATTTCAATGGAAGTTAAATCAGCTCTTAAACCATATTATGCCACATTTGCGTATCCGTATATGAATGGTCCTCTACATTTGGGTCATCTGTACACAACACTAAGATATTATTTTCGGTCACATTATCAATCAATGATCACAGGATGTGACGTCTTTCTTCCGTATGCATTTCATTGTACTGGGATGCCAATTTATGCTAACGCAATGAAACTGCAAAATGATGATGAGACGGTTCGTAAAATTCTCCTAGATACAGGTGTAAAAGAATGCGACATTTATAAATTTAAGGATCCTAACACATGGATTGAATATTTTCCAGTGGAAGCAGCACGTATTCTAGGTAAACTAAATCTAAAGGGATTTAGACCAGATACCCATTTTATTACAACCAATAGAAATCCATATTATGACAGTTTTGTCCAATGGCAAATGAATACATTGAAAAAAGCAAATGTATGTGATTTTGCTGACCGTCCTGCAATATATAGTAAATTGGATAATCAACCATGTGCAGCACATGATAGACAAACTGGCGAGGATGCTATTGCTGTTAAAACATGTATTGTTCTTAAGGATTCTGTATGGATTGCTGTAGTTCCAGAAGAGTATCCAAAACTACAAATAACCTCAGGAAATATAGAATGGGATAAATCACAATATAAAAGAGGAGATGGGATGATATCAGGTTATCTTCTTGATAATCTTAAACTTCAAGGAATTGATGAAGGTGGAACGGAAATTTATTTGCCTTCTGAAAAAGTTGTAAGTAGGAGTGGTCAGTCATGTTGTGTTGCTATTACCGGTCAATGGTACCTGAAGTATTCTGATCCAATTTGGAAACGTAAAGTAACCCATTATATTAATACACAAATTACTATTCATGATCCCGTAGCTAAACAAGAGCTCCTTGCTGCAGCAGAAAATATGTATGATTGGTGTATATCCCGTGAATTTGGGTTAGGGACCCGTATTCCATGGGATATTAAATTTAATGTTGATTCATTGTCAGATAGTACTGCATATTGGGGTTATTATACCGTTGTACAGGAACTTCAGAAAGATATACTTGGGAGCACGCCTGGTCCATCTGGGTTGATACCATCACAATTGACAGAAGATTTTTGGAATTATATATTCCTACGTACAGAGGTATTTCCTGAACATCTAACAGAATTCACTACAACTATAGAGAAAATGAAAGATATGTTTAAATTTCGAACCCCAATGGATCTAAGAGTTTCTGGAAAAGATTTGGTTCATAATCATCTTGTTATGGCTCTATTTAATGGAATTATACTAGGTGAACGTTTTATGCCAAAGGAATATATTATTGGGGGTTACCTGAAGCTAAACAACAAAAAAATGTCTAAATCTACTGGTAATTATATCACTATTGGTCAGGCACTAGATAAATACCCTCGTAATGGCATACTAGTGTCATTGGCTGAGGCCGGTGACAATATGACAGACGCTAATATACGTATGGATTCAATTAATCAGGATGACAAAAGTATAACTAAGACACTTAGAATACTTGATAAAAAGTATATTCATGAAAAAAGTATGCCTCAATTTGATAAGGAACTATATTTGAATAGTCTGATTGATTGTGCACACTGGGTTACATCTGCATATGGTAGAGGTTGTTTCGCGGAGGGATTGCAACATGGTTGGAGACGCACACTTAAAATATATGAAGAATATCAGGGGAGCTTTTCAGAGATTGATGATTATGCAAAAGATATTATAAGATATTCACTATATCCTATTTTCCCTGAAATAATAACAGGATATGAAAATGCTGTCTTAACAGTTAATATATTTAATGAACAGATTATAGATCAAGATATTATGAGTCTCCGGTTTCTTCAAAAAAATCTACAATCTATTTGGAAAAAGTGTAAAAATAAAAATAATATTACAGAGGTGTCTCTTCATGAACGTGTTACGGAGAAGCCCCATATTATTACACATATTATAGAAATTCTAGGACAGTTAAGGACTGTTCCTTTTAAGATTATTAAAAATACTAAACAAATCCATGAAAAATGTGACCCTTATAAAATTAAACCATGTTTTACACTCTAAACACGTTATTTAAAGGGGAACTTATTGATGGATTATATGATTTACAAAATGTACGCGATATTCCTGGGGTGTTATTTAAATATTTTATCATTCTATATCTATTATTCTTCCATAATAATAATTTACATACATCTATAGGTATATCTATATACGTTTTATATATATCTGTGGTTATAGTAAAAAATATTTTTTTAGTAATATCTAAAGGTCTGTAAATGCTCAATAATTTTGAAAGTAATTGCCATTGTTTTCGGAACAATAACATTAAGTAAATTTCTATTGTGTACGGACATAGAGCTTTATGTATTAAATCTTCAATACCATCATAGTTATAATTACTTATATTACTTTCTAAGCGTGTTTTATAACAATTAACATATGATACACATTTACTATACATTATCCACAAACTTTGCAATATATCATCATTAATTACCTTTAAGTTTCTATAATCTTTGGTTTTAATTGAAAAATCTACTAATATATTTTTTTGCCAATAACATATGTTCATAAACTTTAATTTTATTGCTAAAATAAAATGATGTGTAACACAGAAATCTATTATAGTATCATATGTGTAAGTTTTATGCATAATATCGTTTAATAAAATATATTCAGCTCTATCATTTGCAACGATTTCCCAATAAAACATAGATAGATGTTTTATGATACTAAGTTTCATAAAACCGTTAATATGTTCTGTATTAAATATTAATTGATGACAATATCCGTCATCATCATTGACTTTATTATTAACAATATTCTTATCTATGACATTAAGACTTGCTATAGTCTTAGTTTTATATTTTATTATTATACCATCGATATCACATATACTAAGGTATACGTTACTAGTAAAGACATGACCTTTGACGATAAGTGTATAATCTAGTGGTATAGTAATGTAATATATTAATCTGTATTTGCTTCCAGTTAAAGGGTAAAGATTATCTGAATATGAGTTTAATATATTAACCGTAAATTGATGAGGTATAGCGTCAGGATCATAACCATAATACTTCCATTCTTTATGTATTCTCTTTGTAAATTTTGACAAAATAGAAATTTCTGTCATCATTTATAAACTTATCAAGAACAATTTATTATTAATATAAATATTATAATATTATATTATATTATATAATGAACAAAGCTAAACAATTAAAAACAAGTTATAAAACTGCTGAATGCAGAAGGATGAAAGCACATTGTGACACAGAAATGGATAACATACTTATGGAGGACTGGTGTGACATTGAACCAAAAAACTATGTCCGTAAGGGCACTGTTAATCCCCAACAATGTTTTGCACTACATCATTTAATAACTTGGATGGAAACCGGATTGAATACAACAGGTGAAATTAAGGATCCTACCACAAACGTAGTTATGGATAATGAAACAGTTATTGAATTATGTGGCAGACATGTTTATAATGGAAATGACTTACCAGCTGTATTAGGAGCATATGTTATGGCTTTAATTCCAGACGAGGTTCCACAAGTTCCACAGGCTCCACAGGTTCAACAGGTTCAACAGGTTCAACAGGCTGAATTCGAAGAAAGATATATGCGAATTTGGAATGTTATTAATAATAACTTTGAGACAGACTATGAGGAGGACTTTTACAGAGAAATAGCTCAAAGTATTGCTATAATTGATCCAGTATTGGTTGAAGTTGTTGAAATATATACAGTTCTAAACGAATACATGGATATGGATGTAACTACTGATGAGTATATGCGACCGTTTTTAACTGAATTGTTAGATATCTTTGATCTCAGTAGCGCGGGGGCGGGGCTCCCCCCACCAGGGATATAAAAAAATGATATTTTTAATACACTATTGGTACTTAAAGGCTTTTAATTCTCGGAAAAAACTTGTCACCGGTACACTGATATAGATATTAGTACTAAAGAACAATATTATATTGTCTAACAACAAATGATTGATCGATTTATACTAGATATTCTAGAAAAAGAATCACTGCATGTGTCACATTATATCAAACCACGTACATACCATGTTAATAAGAATTTAAGTTGCGACACAACGGACTACGTAACGAATATTTATTATATTACAGATAATGAACGAAGTAGTCATGTAAGATGATAAATTCCATATTATTATCCAATAAAACTAATAATTTTAATGTCCCTGTCTGTTGGCTATTTGTGTTTTTTTATATAATGAATTATCACTTGATTTCGTACAATATTATAATCTATACCATTCAAAATGGTAGATAATATAGACTTTAATTCCTGTTAAATACTGGCATTCGATGAACTTCATAGAAACTAATATTGACGGAATTGTTAATATATGATTTTGACATTTATTAAATTATATAATATTATATAATCAATATTGATCAAAGAATAAAAAAGAAATATAAAAAAACAAAATGTGTTAAGATGAAACAACACTGTGATACAGAAATGGATAACATATTTATGGAATACTGGTGTGACATAGAGCCTAAAAATTATGTTCGTAAAGGTTTAGTTAATCCCCAACAATGTTTTGCATTACATCATTTAATAACTTGGATGGAAACCGGATTGAATACAACTGGTGAAATTAAGGATCCTACAACAAACGTAGTTATGGATAATGAAACAGTTATTGAATTATGTGGCAGACATGTTTATAATGGAAATGACTTACCAGCTGTATTAGGAGCATATGTTATGGATTTAATTCCACCTGAGGACCAAGATGAGGAAGACGTGGAACAAGCTGTGGAACAAAATGCAAGATTACAACGAATAGGACGTATTTATGAAATTTTATCTAACTATGTCGATAGTGAAGATTTCGAAGAGTACTCAGATTTTTTTATGAATATTACTCAAGACTTAGCAGACGTTAATTCGCAAATTCCATATGACAGAATAATGAATATCCTTCGAGATTATTTAGATCTGTCGGATATAGAAGAGGATAAATCTACAGAAGATCTAGAACAACTAATTCATAATATATCATTAGAATTATACTAATTACAAACTATTAAGTAGTATGAAAGAAAACATTGTACATGAGATATGGCAGTAAAAATAATGTACATCTATTGATAATTTGGATAAAAATATTTAAATATAATATACAAAAGAGAGCATTTGATAGAAAAAACAGTATTTAATTGTGGAATTATGAGTATACATTTACTAGGATAAAAAAAGTTTTTTTATCTTATTAATCTGATTTTCATCCAAGTCTGAGTCCAAATTTACTAGAACATTATAAGGAATATCGTCTGTGTTAAATTATTGCTTTTTAATTCCTGTATTAACCCACCATATATTTGATCTTGACATTTATTAAATTATATAATATTATATAATGAATATTGATCAAAGAATAGAAAAGAAATATAAAAAAACAGAATGTGTTAAGATGAAACAACACTGTGATACAGATACTGATAACATACTTATGGAAGACTGGTGTGACATAGAGCCTAAAAACTATGTTCGTAAGGGCACTGTTAATCCCCAACAATGTTTTGCATTACATCATTTAATAACTTGGATGGAAACCGGATTGAATACAACTGGTGAAATTAAGGATCCTACCACAAACGTAGTTATGGATAATGAAACAGTTATTCAGTTATGCGGTAGACATGTTCATAATGGAAATGACTTACCAGATGTATTAGGAGCGCATGTAATGGCTTTAATTCCACCTGAAGATGAAGATGACGACGAATGGATACAAAGAGTAGAACGTATTTCATTAATTTTAAATAATAGCTTCGAGATTGAAGAGGATGAAGTAGAAGAATTTAGAATTCTTGCTAAAAACTTAGCACACGTTAACCCACAAACGGCCCGTCGAGGGATAATTAAGATCCTACGAGATCATTTAAAGGCAGATATAGTTGATATAAATATGACGGATATAGAGCCATTAATTAGCCAGATAATAGATGAATTATACTAATATATATGTAAATGTGTGTTAATGTATTAATTTTAAAGGAAATACTGAACAATTAAAACGTAAATATACCATAAAACATATCATTTAGATCAGAAATTCCCAATCTCTTTTTTGTGGAATGGTATCATAATAACTACCTAAAAATGTATAGTGTCATTACATATACATTCTAATGAAGATTTTATATTAATTGCACTATTTATTGCATCTTTGTGATTTTCATGTATTGTATTGAAATCACCTATCGCACATTGACTACCATCATATTCTTTAAATAAATTTTAAAGACCAATCATAGTTTATACCCAAGATTTTTACTGTAATTAATCGGAAAATGAATTCCCAATAAAATCTTACCGTATCCAACTTAATCTCAACTGTACCTAATCCGGACCTTTTCGACAATATGTTTCTGTTGAAGAATGTATCAATCTTTGAACAGCTTTTTAAAACCCTAAACATTCTAAAGCATACCTTTAGGATCTCCATTATTGTGTTTTAGGTAAGGACTAATCTTACATGTTCCTTTTCTCCAATAGAATTAAGTTTGAAGGATGATCGACAGGATTCTGTGAAAATACAACAACATCTTTAACACTATCTATAATTTTTTAACCACATTACATATAGATTCTATTCTATAATACAACGGATATCCTGATTTGTCAAACATATCCTGATTTGTCAAACATATTCTAATTGTTTGACAAAGCAGGATATTCATTACAGGTACATTACAGGTACTGACAAAATTAGATGATGTTGTCTTATAGATTTTTATTAGCAATATTTTAGTTTTTTATAAAAATTGCATTGGTTCTCAGTTGTTAACTGATTTCCATCAAGAAAATCATAAAAGTTGAGCTTTATCTCAGTATCCTTTTTTTTTTCAATAAAATATGATGATACCATTTGACCATCATATTTTATAAGAAACTTGGGTGATATAGACATATAATTTATAGAATAGTAAATTCGGATGTTTCTTGTTAAGTCCATATCTCTACACTCTGTTAGATTATAATTGTCTATTAGGTGTTCCGTAAGAGGCATATTGTTGCCCTGCGTATCCTAATTGACCTTGTGTATGGACTTGGCCCATATTACCATTACCCATCATATCATTATGTCCACCTGGTAGTAGATTATCAACATTATTAGTTGTTTGACTATATCCACGTAATGTAACATTGTTCACTCCAGCAGTTGCATTCCATTTAGATACATTGTGATTACTTATGTCTCGTTTATTATATGTTTCTACAGCACTATTTTCTACAGGACTATTTTCTACAGCACTATTTTCTACAGCACTATTTTCTACAGCACTATTTTCTACAGCACTATTTTCATCAGAACTATTTTCATCAGAACTATTTTCATCAGAACTATTTTCATCAGAACTATTTTCATCAGAACTATTTTCATCAGAACTATTTTCATCAGAACTATTTTCTAATCCACTTAATTCTGTTACTAATGAAGCCGTACGGTACCTACTTAACGTCATCATAGATACGCTGAAACCCATTGCTATTAAAATAGCCATATTCCAATTTTTCCCTTGAACAAGAACCATAACAAGTGTTAGTATAAGTATTTTAAATACAGGATATTCAAATAATCCGGCTATGCTTGCAGGTAGATTAGGTGCAGCTAATCCTGCATATAATACCAAAAATAGATTTATACTAGCTGATAAGTAAGGATTTGTCCTTAATATTGAAAGATTATTATTAAGTGTTTTAACTGATTGAAGTAATACGTCCATTATATATATTATCTAATTTTTTCTTAAATTTAGTATATGGGTAATTTCATATCTTCTATAACAAGTATAGGTGTTCCACTTTTCAATCATCTCGTAACTATACCATTTATCTTTCATCCTCATCGTTGGGGAGGATTGCCGTTCACTAATCCAAGCGGTCTGTATTTAACATTTATTACAGTAATAATAAACGTGATATCATTGATGATAATAGGGACAGTTTCTGGTATTATGTCGACTAAACAGGCCTGTAGAAAATCTAAGATATTTATGTCAATAAAACGGTCAATATGGGTTGTTCTTGGCTATATAACAGGTAATATAATACTTCATATACTTCCTTTCTTAAAAGTACCGTTATTACCATTTATGATTACAATTCCTTATGGCGGCTGGCTTGTTCATGGAATACTTGTAGCTTTACCTATATTATTATTTGGTTCTGTAGGAAATACATTATTAAGAGATGAATTATGTTCGAATAAATAATATATATATATATATATATATACATGCCTAAAGATTTTAAACAAAAATATAACTTTGAAGTTGCAAATTTAGCAGTACTGCGCTCTATAAGTCCAGATTTACAAATGGACGAACACGCTAAATTGACGTTAAATGAAATGACACATGAATGTGCTGTTAAAATATGTGGTGCTATAGGTAAACTTATGAAGGACTCCGAAGCAATAACAATAGATTCACGTGCTATACAAGAGGCTACTAAATTAATACTTTCAGACGAGATGCAGAACGCTACTATAACCGCTGCAAACAAAGCTGTTACTAAATATACATCTAGTGACAATGGAACAAAAGCTAATCCTGTGACTAAATCGTCACGCGCTGGGTTGCTTTATCCTGTGTCCAGATGTAGACATATTCTTAAAGAATGCGTTGCAGGAGCTAATAAACGCATAGGTGATGCAGCTCCAGTGTATTTGGCTGCCACTTTGCAATTTATAATGAGTGATGTATTAGAATTGGCCGCAAACAATGTACAGGATACAAAAAGAATTAGAATGGGTCGAAAAGATTTAGTAGCCGCTGTTAAACAGGACGAGGGTCTCAATGAATTATTTTCAGGAGTATTTTCAGTGTACTCTTTACCTGATATTCATGTCAGTTTTTTACCAAAGCCTAAATAAATTAAATAATTCGTTTATTAACCATTATAAACATTATAAACATTATAAACATTATAAACAGAATAATATTATTGGTTGTTTTATAAAGAAATTTTGATAGTATCGAAATTTCTGTATAACATCTTCTATTTAAATATTGATTTATATATCTATTTGTCGGCAGTTGGTTTCTTTACATATTTTAATGCATATCCATCTTTAATAACAGTTTGTTTCTTTACATATTTTAATGCATATATTTTAATGCATATATTTTAATGCATATATTTTAATGCATATAATGCACATTCATCTTGTTGAACAGCAAGTTTACATATTTCATCAGTTTGATTATTTACATACCTTAATGCACATCCATTTTGTTGAAGTGCTAGTTTACAAATTTCATTAGTTTGATTATTTACATACCTTAATGCACATCCATTTTGTTGAACTGCTAGTTTACAAATTTTATCGGTTTGATGTTTTACAAATGCTAATGCTTGTCCGTTTTGTTGAATTATTAGTTTACAGATTTCATAGTTTTCCCATATTATATGTTCATTAAATGGAACAGGTTTATCAAGTATAATTATTTTGTCAGAATAATACTTATCTTTAAATTTTACTGATTGAGCATCATTAGGTATTTCAATAGTGCATAAATGTGTATAATTTAAACACGTCCATGACATGACATCTTTGACATCACAATAATAAATTCCTCCTCCAACACATTTTTTTTACAGTACTAAAAGGAATTGTATCTACATTTAAACCGAGTTTTAATTGTAAACCTCTGTTACACATATTACTGTTGATCCATTTGATAAACATTATAATTTAACAGACGTCATTTTTTTACCGAAAATTTATATTAATATAATTATATTAATGAAGTGTTCTTTATGTGCCTCCATAAAAAATACCAACACAGGCTTAAAGTATCTAAATCAAAATGCATATGTAAAAATATAAAGAAATTATTGCAAACTATCCTTTGTTAGATAATCGTTCGATACAGCTTAAACCAGAAAAGAATTTAATTACTTAGAGCATTGATGCAGCTAATTCAATATCATTCCTCTTTAATCTTATAGCTTTACGATTAATTATAATATTAGCTGAATTTAACAGAACTTTAAGAATATAGGCTTCGACGCTAGTTTGTATAATATCTACTGATTCTGGGGTTGCCTGATAACGTTGGTTAGAATTTTCAATTAATACTTCACGAAAATAACGTGCAAAAGTGGCCTTAGCTATAACATTGCATTCTTGTTGTTTTTGTAATTTTCTAATTGCTCTTAGTGCACTGGTACCCTTGTGCCACCGTCTGGGTACTTTTATTCCACCAGCAGGCGGAACATATTTACCTGAGTCAATTTTATCCAGTGTTCGCTCAGCATCACCTCTTAAATGTACTTTAGAATTACAAGATTTAGGGTCTTTACGTATACAGTTTTTAATTACACGAGGAACTGTATTCATATCCCCTTTCCGTTTGACTTGTCCACAATTACGTGCATAACTAGCCATATTTAGATGTTCTAATGCTTTAAAAACATGTTTGGGTTGCAACCTTACAACTTTGTCATATGTCATAAATGGTACAGCTGCAGCTGCTATTTTTTCAGTAGTTCGCTCTAAAATTCTACGAATGTTTTCATAACAATCACTACTGCATTCCCTTATACCTGCCTTAAGAACAAGTCTTTGTAAACTTGGGTTTTTAATCTCATTTGATTCCATTATATAATATTATATATAATATTTAACATTCCTTAATTAGAGTATCTTATACCTCTAATTAAGGAATGTTAAATAATATTTAACATAAATTAAAATCAGAAAATAAGTATATGAACTTATTACAACAGATTGCAATTATTGTATTGTTATCAATGGTTGCGTATTGGGTATTGATATCTGTATTAGCAGATAAACAACCGCCTCTAAAATCCAAAGGAAAAATATCCGATATTCAACAACAGGAACACCAACAAGGACAACAATCACACCAGGGACAACAACCTCAGCAGAGACGACAGGGACAACAAGGACAACAAGGACAACAAGGACAACAAGGACAACAAGGACAACAGGGACAACAACCGCAACAACTGCAACAGGGACAACAGGCACAACAATCGCAACAGGGACAACAAGGACAACAACCGCAACAGGGACAAGAACCTCAACAACAGGGACAAAAGGCACAACAATCGCAACAAGGACAACAAGGACAACACGGACAACAAGGACAACACGGACAACAAGGACAACAAGGACAACAAGGACAACAAGGACAACAAGGACAACAAGGACAACAAGGACAACAAGGACAACAGGGACAAGAACCGCAACAGGGACAAGAACCGCAACAGGGACAAGAACCGCAACAGGGACAAGAACCGCAACAGGGACAAGAACCGCAACAGGGACAAGAACGTGGAGCGCCTTTACCCGTGCTTATAGATAACGAAGGAGCGAATTTTGGTATGGGTGTTCATACCAGTACTATGGTGGGTGGCCCAGTAGCTAATGGAACAACCAATACAAATATATTATCATTATATAATAAAGATGCTACGGGTATATTACCAGTAAATCATAAAAAATTTGAAAGTTCTGCTAATTTTACCTCAGATGTTACTAATTTAAACCAATTTTACAATAATAATCCAGAAATATTTCACAAAGAGGATTCATCGAGCTCTGTCTATGTTCCTAATCCGTCAGATTGGGATGCCCAATCAAAAGCATTATTTAGTATGAAGGAAAATGAAAGTGTTGTCCCAGTTCAGCCGTATAATTATGAACAAGGCCCAAATAATCCTATGTTATAATATTCTTAAATGAATAATTGGATTTATAATTAGGTATTTAACATATCGTTTTATTCGCAAAGAAAATACGTTATGGACCCAATAAATAACGATCCTATTTTAAGGAGTATTGCATATAATAACTGAAGTTGTTACTAATTTACTTTATAACATCAGATAAAATTAAATATGCTCTGAACAAATTCAGAGCATATTTGAAGGCGAACCTAAAAATTACTTTAGTTTATTCCATATTTAGTAAAGGCGCATGGAGAATCTGTCTGAAAATGCATCAATAATATTTTATTATAATAATTTATATACCTACGATTACAAATACAACAAAATACATCCTTTTGATTTTACAAAATTGTTTTTGATGGTCATAACATAACATAACATAACATGGTCTATATTCACAGAGGTCTGTCTATGTTCCTAATCCTTCAGGTTGGGAATCCCAATCAAAGTATTATTTTTTTGTAGGAAGGAAAATGAAAATGTTGTCCCAGTTCAACCATATAATTAAATCCATTATATAATTATAATGGATTTAATTAAATTAATAATTGGATGTATAATTTGGTATTTGACACATCGTTTTATTCGCAAAGAAAATACATTATGGGATCCTATAAAAAATAAAGATGCAATTTTAGGGAGTATTACATATGGTGCACGACAAATATTACTTCCATTTATAACTGAAGTTGTTACTAATTTACTTTACAACATCAGATAAAATAAAATAAAATTAAATTAAATAAAATATGTTGGATAATTTTATCCAACATATTTAATAGGGGCTCTATGAGAGCAATGATAGGGATAAAGACGAAAGTTATCACAACGTGTCTGAAGAATATTATCGTAATTGCATGAAGTATAATATGCAGTACGAGATTGCATTGCTGCAGATTCCGTTAAAATGTGTCCTGTGTCACGTTTAGTAGGAAATGGTGGTATATTAAACCCATACATATTATTAAAACATTGTGCCAATGGGCCCGCATATTCGTTAATCGTTTCAACCATTTCACGTCCTATCACAGTGTGAAGAAAAGAACAACCCATCTTTCCACAGTCTTCAATACCAACCCATTTTTTTATCTAAATCTCTTAAAAAGGACACAACCCATTCGCCACACAGTAAACCTATTTCTATTCCTTCTGGAGGAATTTGGAGCTGCATATAACAGTTATCGGGATCTGGCCATGTTTTCGTTGATAAAGTTCTCGGTCCTTTGAACTTACAGATAAATGAAAGTTTATCGTCAATGTACCAAGGAGGATACTTATTTCCCATCATGTCGCGGTGACATATTTCTATACAATTATATCTTTTACATAGATGGTTAACAAGTATATCACGTCTGGTCTTGCAGGTTCTTCCAAGCTCTGTTTGTAATTTATTCCGTAGTTTATTAATTTTTTCTAATTTTTTGTTTAGTGTTAATATGTTCTGCAGTAACAGTCATTATTATATTTTATTATTCAATTTTTGTTTAGTATATTCATTAAATCTATATAGTAGGAACACCAATAATAAAGATTATATTTTATGCAAATATAATCTTTATTATTGGGAAAAATGATAGTTCCCCCCCCCTTGAACGTGTAGTAATATATATCAATGAATTTTCTCAGACAAACAACAAAAATGTATGGACAACTACCATTTATTGTTAGAGACACCCATAAAATTGTAACTTGTGTTGGCTGTAATGTGGGTGTATTGACAGGAATGATACAATATGCAAAAAATTATAAACCAATAATCCCTGATACAAAAAACGATAAATTTAATGATATTAAGGGCTCTTCTATTGAAATAAGTAATATGATGTATTATACAACAACAAATTGTATTGTTGGAGGAGTTGTATGGTGGACATTCCCTATTACAATTATACCGATGATTGCTCATTGGTTATATAATATAGATGACTTGAAAGAATTAAGGGAGAAAAAAGAATAACTATAAGCTAACTTCTACAAGACATAATTTATATTTAATACATTGCATTAAATATAAATTTCTAATGCATATCCAATATAATTAAAAATTATATTGTATTATAGGCATACAGAGAATCGAACTCTGATTTCCAGTTTATCAAACTGACCTCCTAACCGTTAGACGATACGCCTATTTGCACTATGACTTTGTATAATTCATTACAAATTCATTACAACGTCAAAGTGTAAATATATATTTAATGTTTTAAGGCGACTAGAGGAATCGAACCTCTGGCATCCCTTAGACAGAGGGATATTTTACCACTAAACTAAATCGCCATTATACATATTTAAGTTCTTACCAGGAATTGAACCTAGGGCCAGTGGACCAAAACCACTTGTGTTACCATTACACCATAAGAACAATGATATTGAGGATATAACAGGAGTCGAACCCATTTATCTGAGATTTGCAGTCTCATGCCCATCCGACGGACCCTGTATCCATTTAAGCTCCCACTAGGATTCGAAGCTAGAATTACAGTTTCGTACACTGTTGTGATAGCCGTTTCACTATGAGAGCACTCTGTTACGAGGAATCGAACCTCGACCACCTGGGTGAAAACCAGATATCCTTCCATTGGACCATAACAGAAAATATGTTATCTTATTTAAGGCTCTACGGGGAATCGAACCCAGATTAATCGATTAACAATCGAGTGTAATAACCATTATACTATAAAGCCAAAGCCTTTAAAAGAATTCTAAAAGGCATAATAGGCATACAGAGAATCGAACTCTGATTTCCAGCTTATAAGACTGGCGTCCTAACCGTTAGACGATACGCCCATTTTGTCTAGTAGAGGAATCGAACCTCTATCGTCTCAAGCACTTTGAGAAATTCTACTTATGAATTAACTAGACGCTTAATATTAAGGACTTAATTTAATATTAAGGACAAATAGAGGAATCGAACCTCTATCACTGTGTTATGAATACAGTGTTCTACCATTAAACTAATTTGTCAAGTAGGCATACAGAGAATCGAACTCTGATTTCCAGCTTATAAGACTGGCGTCCTAACCGTTAGACGATACGCCCATTTGTCTCCGAGACAAATACTTTGAACTATATTAAGGGACCACTAGGATTCGAACCTAGACTATACGGCTTAAAAGGCCGATGTGCTAACCATTAACACTATGGACCCATAGGCATACAGAGAATCGAACTCTGATTTCCAGCTTATAAGACTGGCGTCCTAACCGTTAGACGATACGCCCATTTGTCTAGTAGAGGAATCGAACCTCTACTGTCTCGTACATAGCGAGAAGTTCTACCATTGAACTAACTAGACATTTAATTTTAAGGCTCCACGGGGAATCGAACCCAGATTAATCGATTAACAATCGATTGTAATAACCATTATACTATAAAGCCAAGCCCTTACCGGGATTCGAACCCGGAACTGCAGTTTAGAAGACTGTTATGATAGCCATTTCACTATAAAGGCACATAGGCATACAGAGAATCGAACTCTGATTTCCAGCTTATAAGACTGGCGTCCTAACCGTTAGACGATACGCCCATTACGTTCTACTATTTGAATAAATATATTAAGGGACCATTAGGATTCGAACCTAAACTATACGGCTCAAGAGGCCGATGTGCTAACCATTGACACTATGGACCCAATAGGCATACAGAGAATCGAACTCTGATTTCCAGCTTATAAGACTGGCGTCCTAACCGTTAGACGATACGCCCATATATTTAATATCATTATATTAAATATAAAATTCGACCATTTTAAATGATAAAGAGATTTGTCTCTTCATAATGGATATTACCTGCTGTTTCTAAGTAGTTAGATGGCTCTAAAGATAAAAATAATCATTTTTTAAATTTAATTAGGCACTTTGTAATTCTTGTTTGGTTAATATACATTTTCTATTATTTTTTTCTTTATCTCCATAGTCTGAATATGTATGAGTAGTAGTAGCATCAAGTAAGTGCATAATATGAATATTTCTTATTATTGTATTATCTACTAATTTTTGTTGGCCTGCAAATTGGGAACCATAATAACCATGTCTTATCATATCAGCTGAAGTAGAACCAGCAACGTGTTCTGTTACCGTAGTTAAAGTATCCGCATTTTGTATTTCTAATTCAAGTAATACCATGTAAAGAGTAGACATATTTTTTTTCGTCAGATTAAGAGCTTCTGAACGAATACATGCATAACCCTTAGCTTCATTTGGACTCAATGTTATATAAAAACCCATACCTAATCGCCCACCACCTTTCTTCCAATCTATTGCTGAATCAATATCATCAATATATTTTATAATAGTTCCATGAAATGCTAATACAGACGTTGGCTTATCCTTAATATGATATTGTGCACATTCTAATAAGTTATTACCTATTTTATGTACCCAAGGGCTTTGTGGACCGGTGGTATGACCATCCATTATTTGTGTATATTTAGAACTATTCCAAGAATCTGGTGTAATATATTCTATTATGGGACTACCTTTTTCATGTTTTATATATTTAGCCTTTATACTATCTGATGGTGTTGCAGCACTATAAAGTGTATTTATTCTTGCGCTTATAAATTGTTTATTATCTTCTGTAATTTCAGTATCTTTTGGTAAATCTGATAGATATCTAACGGAATCTATAACACCTGATATAAGGGGATTTTCCATGGATTTCATGTCCTTTATAAAACCCATCGTGTCAGGAAATGTAGGTTTTGTACTCATTATTAATAATGATAATATATCAGGATCTATAGAACGTAATATATCTCGGCATATATCCACTTCAGATTTGTACTTACCTAGTCCATTTATTTCAATACATTTATATGGATCAAAAATATCTTCTAAGGCACATTGTTGTACCATGTTATCATATATCCCACCAGCCATTAAATAATCTATTATTGGTCCTCTTTTCCATCCATACTGTCCACCTATTGTATTCATTGATATAATAGGTATGGAATGAGGAACTAATTTACCTGATGGCACTGGACCATGTTTAAATAATTTTCCTTCTTTAAAAGATTTAATAAGTAACCATACACCCAACATAGATGTTATATGGAATCCTGCGTGGTATGGAATATATGCATGAATAGTTTCCGTTGTAATTGACGTGATCTCTATATCTATGTAACTTATTGTGTTTCGCCCGAATTGCCGTGATATTTGTACATTTCCTGGGGTAAATACATCAGGTGATCTAATAATATTAAATTCATTGTAACAAAAAGGACACTCCTTTGTATTGTTATTAAATAAAATAGCAATATCTTTAGTTGAAAATATACCATTATTAGAACATGTTGGTTTGCATGAAGATACTTTAATGAATTTTAAATTTTTATAATTTTTAAAATTAACATAAAGTGATTTATAAGGAAAAATAGATACTGTACTCTTAGGGATATCTGTTATGTTTGGAGGTAGTTCCTTAAATTGATACTGTGCTAATTGACATGAATATGTATTCCTACTAAGTTTTTTCCCACATGTAGTAGTAAAGAAATCTTCTGTTATTTCTATTATATCAAAGCTCCACTTTAAAAATTCTTCAATATCTGCATGATACGGACCATGTTGTTGTATATATTTATCATATGTAGTTGTATTATTATAATATCCCCAAAATATGGATGGATATGTCATTGTATTATAAATCAATGATGGAACTGTTTTTGGAACGGACGGAAGAATGGATGAAAGATGTGATACTGTACCAGTAATATCTTTACATAAATATTCCAGTACTTTTGATCGAGTACCTTTTCCAGTATAACCTTGAGAGAGAGCAACTACAAAAAGATCTGACCCATTCATGCCTCCCTGACTCTTTGATTTTCCCTGACATGCTAATTTTAGTTGCAATTTAGTATTTGATGATCCGGTCACAATTGAATCCGTTATGGATTTTTTAACGGGTTTAACGGGTTTAATAGACTTAACAGGGTTTACTTGTTTAACAGGTTTAATAGATTTAACAGGGTTTACTGGTTTATTTGGTTGTTTGTGTATCGTAACGGGTTTAACGGGTTTACTTGGTTGTTTATGTATTTTAATTGGTTTAATTGGTTTAATTGATTTAATTGATTTAATTGATTTAATTGATTTAATTGTAGGTTTAACAACAATACTAGATGTATTGGATATACATGGTTGTGCTTTTGGATGTTTTTTACAGCTGGGATTTTGTGCCATTTCATTTAATGGACATGTACTTTTAGATGCTCCCATAGAGCCACATAATGAACACTTTCCTCCTCCATAGTGCAAATGTCTAGACATATATATTTATATATTATAATGTTCTATTTCCTGATTTGTTATAATACATTTTTTATTATCTATACTATTGTATTCTTTAGAAGATGATGTATCAAGTATATGCATGATATGTATATTTTTTATAATTATATTATCTATTACTGTTTGATAACCAATAAATTGGTTATATTTAATATTATGACGCACCATATCCACTTTATTACCTGTGCTATCATATGGAATTCTGTCCCCAATAGATAGAGTATTTGCATTTTTAATATGTAATTCATATACTACAAAATAGAACTTAGATAATTCTTCCCTGTCCCGGTCTAATGACATTTCTGCTTGAATACAAGCTAAATGCTTGGCTTCATTTGGATCCAGTGAAAATCTGAATCCTTTTATAAATCCATCTGTATGATCTTTCCAGTTTTTAGAAAATATTGGATTCTCCGTATATGGTAACACTTGTCCATGGAATCCAAGTACAGTAGTTGGTTCATCTCTTACATGATGAGCAGCTGCTTCTAATAATGTTGTGTTTTTATGATTTGACCAATCCACTTGCTTTGCTCCTTTTATTCTAGGAATTAAATACGTATATCCCATAGTATTCCAATTAAAAGTATGAATATAATCTAGAAAAGATGACCCTTGTGTATGCATTATATGCTCCATTTTGGTTGATAGTTTAGCTCTTGTGCCATAACGTACATTAATAATATCTCCTATCTTATCAATATCCATTGGACTAAATGGTCCAGTAGTACCAGATAAGAATTCTACTACATGAATTACAGAATTAACCATTGATGTAGTACTTGAACTTATAGAATCCGGTAGAATATTTTTTATATTTGTTTTACTACTTAATATTATCATCGATAATATATCAGGGTCAATTGATCTAAGAATAGAACGACACACATCAGATTCACTAATAAATATTGATTTAGTACGTTGTTCCGTAAATTGGTATGGATTTAATATTTCATTTCCATTACATTCACTTACTAAATGATCATAAACACCACCTACCTGTAAATAATGTATAAGAGGACTTCTATCCCAACCATGAGCTACAGATAATTTATTATTCGTTTTGGTATGAATAGTACCAAACACAATACCGTAATAATCTTTATATGTTACTGATTGTCCGATTACATACAATTTACTTTCGTAAAATGCTTTAATTAATAACCATACACCCAACATACATTCAATGTGAAATAGAGGATGATATGGTATATATGCCATCCGTATATCTTGTTTATACGGTTTCATTACTGAACGCCCGGAACTATCCTCTGTTTTAGTAATACCGCCTTTCATATCAAACACCAAAGATATTATATTTGAACGGTCTATACGGCATACTACACTACCATAAGGTGGACGTGAAGGTGAAATTATATTAAAATCATTTTGACAGTACATACAACTGGTTTGTCCCATATTAAATAGGCCATACAGTTCTGATTTTTCATATATGCCACTATTGGAACAATTAGGTTTACATGTATCTAATTTTATAAAGATTTCATCTTCAAAATCTTCTTTTTCGTCTTCATTATTATACGGGTCTCCTGACATCATACTTAAAGCATTATCAGGTAATGACGTATATGGTATAATATCAAATGTTCCAGGTGTCATTTCAATCTTAGTTATAGAAGTAGATTCATTATGATTATATTGAACATGTTTATTCTTATATAAATTTATTACTGTATAAAAACTCCATTTTAAAAATTCTTTTATTTCAGACCCATATGGTCCATGTTCTTTATAATACTCCTCAAAATCAACCGTACTTTTATATCCTCCCCACTTTACAGGACTCGTTAATACTGGTGGAATATAAGTTGTTTGTTTAGATACCGTTCTTAATATAGTAGGTTTTATAGGTTTTATTGTAGGTTTTATAGGTTTTATTGTAGGTTTTATAGATTTTATAGATTTTACTGGTTTTATAGGTTTTATAAGTTTTATTGTAGGTTTTATAGGTTTTATTGTAGGTTTTATAGATTTTATAGATTTTACTGGTTTTATAGATTTTACTGATTTTATAGATTTTACTGGTTTTACTGGTTTTATAGATTTTACTGGTTTTATTGGTTTTGTTGGTTTTATTGGTTTTGTTGGTTTTATTGAAGAAGTAAGCGCGTTAGGATGCTTTAGTGGATTTGGATTAGCTGCATTTAAATTTAAAGGACATGTTGTTTTAGACGTCCCCATAGACCCACATAACGAGCATTGTCCACCACCATATTGAATATATTTATTCATTATATATATATATATATTATTTACATGGTCTATTACCTTTAATAACATTAATAATATCACCATCATCTAATATCTCTAATACTTCAATATAACATTTTCTATGGTTAAATGCTGCACTAGATCCTATATCTACTTTCCATAAACTATCGTTACAACGTCCATTAATTCCATGTTCTTGTACTGTATGACCAATAGCCATATTTTTAGCTTTCCATTTAGTTAAACTTTTTTGAACTAATTCACATTGGTCACTATTATTAAAATCTCTGTGCCAAAACAAATCCATTATCGGATGATCTTTATCCATTATTGTATTTCCTAAAATATATTCCCTTACATGCATATTAATTTCTTCCAGACTATATTTATCAGCTAATTCTGCTTTTATGCCAGCATGAGAAAATAACCATGAACCAATTTTAATAACAGAATTTGTATTACATGCTAATTGTTTAGCAATCTTACCTCCCGGCTTAAAATATTCTTTACGTTTACCATCAAAGTCGTCTTCTCCTTTTTTACTAACATATCTAAAATCACCCATAACATTCATAATTTCATGATTACCCAATAACATATGTACAGCACCTCCCGCCAAGGCAGCTTTTTCTTGCAACATATATAAATGGCGCAATATTTTACTCTCCGAACGCTCGTCTCCTTTACCAGTTCTACTTTTACGGTCAATTAAATCTCCTACCTGCACCAAATGCGTATCTTCTCCTATCCAATCATTATGACAATTTATAACTTTAGCTGCCAACAATGATGCTTTATACGCTGCCCAATCACCGTGTATATCACCTACAACTATAATTCTACTGACAGCTGGTATAATAGTCATTGGTAACCGTGTACAATATTCCATATATAACTATATAATGAAAATAAATGATTGAGTATTCTATTTAAATGATTGGTTTAATATCAGCGTGTATTATTATGTTTCTTGATACAGTTATTAACATTTCGTCGAAGTCAAAATGGTTTCTAATACATTCCGTAATTAATGTCATAGTTACCATAAGTACATCTAAGTGTGCCTATAACGCATTTGTATATCCATTTAATTATTTACCTACAGATAATGTCGTATGTTCGAGTTTCCCATCCATATTAGTGTATAGTTTACATATTTATCATATATTATTTTATAAATGTAATATTCTTGACTATACACATCATATAGTAATGATGACACTGTTGAGTTTTCCAATATATTATGATACTCCAGTATATTATATACTTGCAAACTATTCCTTATTTTTTACATGTGGATTACCTGGTGGAATTGACTACTTTTTAATGTATCTAGTGACATGTGATAAAATACAACCTATAACAGAAAAAAAATGGAATAATATTCTTAATACATGGGTACGAGCTCCAGGTATTATGTATGGTGCATTCATATGTTATCAACAATATTTAATTAACTATGAGTATCCTTGTACATACATTGCATCAGCATGTGTACTTATATGGAATGCACAATATTTTTCTAACAAAGTTGCAATGGCATATGTTTTAGCTATGATACCAATTAAATAGTAGCATTTTAGGTAATTAAATAGTAGCATTTTAGGTAATTAAATAGTAGCATTTTAGGTAATTAAATAGTAGCATATTTAAGTAATTTATATTTCTGTTAATCAATATAATATTATTTTGATTATATGTGTGGTATTACATCTATTATGGGAAACCATAAATGCTCTAATTATATGTTAGATTACCTCAAATAATTACAAACAGAGATATGATTCAGCTGGCATTTGTATCATTAAGGAAAAATGAATTTTTAACACGTAAAGTAATTATATTATCAATGATTTCTATTTGGTTTTCGCAATTAAACAATATTAATTCATTGTTAAGAAAAGAATATATAAAATCTTTAAAATCTTTAAAATCTTTAAAATATTTAAAATCTTTAAAATCTTTAAAATCTTTAAAATCTTTAAAATCTTTATCTCATGATATTACAAATACTATTAATAACACATAATAATAAAAAAATGTTTGTAACTTATTTACCAATAAACAAAGTACGTTTGTCCTAGGAAAAGGTAAATCCGAGGCTGTAGCAAAAGAAGGTGCTTTAAAAATTAAAGAAATTAGTTATATTCATGGAGAAGGCTACTCTTCTAGTAGTTTAAAACATGGACCATTGGCTCTTATAGAAAAAGGTTTTCCTGTAATTCTAATAGGAATAGATAATGAATTTTATAGCAAAATTGAAAATATATAAAGAACTAAAATGTAGATATGCCGAGATAATTTTTATTACTGATAAAAAAACGGACCTAAAAAAATTTAATTGTTGTTTCTAAGAATAATATTTATGCAGATTTATTATGCATAATACCTCTACAATTACTAGCATATGAAATTGCTATAAATCCAGACATGTCAAATTTTTTGGCAAAAGTAGTTACTGTTGAATAAATTAATTTTCCTTTATTACCCCTATGTATTAGTCCTAATACGATATTCCTTTAACAATAGACTTACTTTTTAACTCATTCTATAATTATATTTCAAATATAATTATGGCGCCATTAGTCCACGAATGTAAACTCTTCATAATTACTATTTGTATAAATTATTTTATGCAATTTATTATGATATTCATTAAATATTATGTTTTTTAGGTCTTTTAGAGTTGGTTTCATAGATATAGAAAAATCTTGATTGGGACCTGACAATAATCTTATAAGTGTTTTATGTGTATTATCTGATAATAGTAGTTTTGTACCATCATCATATATTAAAGTAATAGTGATATCTGAATTATCTTCGTTGATATATTCATTACCGTCAAGAACAGGTGGAACTTTGTCCATAGTATAATATACTGTTCCATACCATTTATAAGCTATATAGTAATCAGTGCATAGTTCGGAAACTATTTCGGATAATACTTTATCTTTATCTTTATCTTCATTGTCTTCTTTTTTTATCCAATATGAATACTTTAAATCATACCATATATCTATTATATCAGACACAGCAAGCAAAACTTTAAATGTTATATTTTTTCTATAAATATACATTGTTCCCATTACACAACTTATAAATAAAGTATAATTACTAACCATTAATTGTCATTATCAAATCATTTTTTATCAAGATAAACTTTATATGAATGAGGTATAAGATTAAGTGATTCCATTACCAATAATGATTTTTCTGTACCATTATTAAAATCACCACATAAATATATAGGATATTCATCTTTGTTGCGTGTCATAACAGTATCAATAATATTTGTCAGTTCATTAATATGATAACCGTTTATTTGTGCTTGTGTTTTCATTGTTGCTCCATATGCTTTTAAATGAATATTAATAATCCATAAATGAAGTAATGGACAGGCTAAAAATTTCATTAAATATCCATTACTATATTTCGGTGATCCTATTCTATTTATAGAAATAAAATCAATACATTCCCATACAGTAGTATCATATATCATACAACCAGTATAACTCTCAGATGTAGCTGTTAGGTTAGAATTAATCGGCGACAATTTGTCTAATATTAATTCCATATTATTTTGTAATACTCTAGATTGTTTATCTATATCTTTTTTATGTAGCTGTAACGCTAATTCCTGCAATATTAATATTGGAACAATATTAATATAGGGTTCAAAGTATGTACATAAATTATTGACCACCTGAATAAAACGAATATCTTTAGCTGGAACGTTTCTATAACATAATCCTTCCAAATTATGTGTTATTATATTAAATTTTGCATGTTGTTTATCTGGACTTGTTGCATCAATAATTATATTTACACCATTATGGTCCGATATATAATTATCTGAATTGCCTATCATCTGTATAATTTATGTATTTGGTTCGAATTTTTTACTATTATAATAAATACGTACTACACCATCCAAACTATCTTGAAAGAACTTCTTTCCTCCAGGACACCAGTCACCTATACATGCTAATACACCTGCTGCTGGGATGGGAAGCATCTTCACATCCCAGCATTCTATTTGCATATTGAGTATCATCTATACAACATATTTGTTTAACTATAATAGAAGACATATATTATAATCTATATAATATTAAGTATTAATATGGTTCTTATCTAATAAAATTAATATTGTGATTTAATGTAGTATTTTTTACGATTTAATTTATAATTTATAATATTAATAACTATATATGACTGAAATAGGTGCCGCGTGCAAAGCACGTGATAAGATAAAAAAACATCATAAATCAGTCTTAGATAACATTAATTCGAAACTGACTTCTAAAGTTAAATCAGTAAAGGATACAGGACATAAACACACAAATACAGTAAAGAATATAAAAAATAAAACTAAGAAAAAATTTATCAAGATGAGAAAAACCTTAAACGCAAAATACTTAAAACTTCCATGGAAAAACACACGACCAGATATAACATTTTTAGCGGAAATACTATTACTAATAGTATTATGTGTTATCTTATATTATACTTGGCCATATATAACTGGTTCAACCTTACCGGGTTTTAATAATAAACAGTTTATGAAGGCATCTAAACTCCCGGCAACAGCATTTAATGTTGCAGAGTTAGCTAAAGTAAATATGGAGGTTAAATCTCTTTCTGATTATGCTGCCTTTTTTAAAGGTAATCCATATTCATTAGAAAATTCAGGTATTCGCGATTTATTAATATCTGTTGCGGTTTTGCCATTTGTTATGTTTTTTATTCAATTTATTCTTCCTCCGTTTGTGATAGCGTATGTCTTATGGTTTATGTATAGATTTTGGCCATATGTAGGTAAAGCTTTATGGGGATGGTTTGTAGCTATGTATCAATATTTTACTGCACTTATACAAGGAAAATTGGGATGTAAGTGGTACATTCGTACAGTAACTGGATGGCACTGTAAAACTCCGAATTTTTCTAAATATTTTACGACATGGAGACGCAGATACGTAGATCGTCCCATATATTATGAAAAACTCAAATATTTACGTAAATATCATTGGGCACGCGAAGAATATTATACTAAACCATTGCGTAAATATATAACATTACCATATCAACGTTACCGTATTAAAGCAAAATATGCCAGAAAATTATATATTAATAGAGCAATTGAAGTATTTCTTAAAAAATTGCGTAATTCATACGCTCGATACTATAGTCTACCTCGCAAGGAATTTTATAAGATGTTGTTACGTAACAATCGTGATTTGGCAGGAACCTTTGCCAAGGCATTACAAGCGAAAGCTCAAATTGAAGGTAGACCATATAGAAGTTTAACAGAATCAGGCAAACAATGTACTTGTCCTGCAACAGATACACCATTAAAAGAAATTAAACAGAAAATGTCTAAACAAGTAAACGAAACAAAGAACGATATAGATACTTTAGTAAAAGCAACAGAAGCTGTATATGATAAGGCTAATAAGGTATCTGAGGCAATCAGTTGCGAATCAGTTGACATAGTTGTTAAAAATAGAAGGGGAATCGCTACTACTGTATTAATAGCCATTTTTATAGTAATATTGATAATATATGGATATTCCTCAATATATGGGACACCCTCTTTTATTAAAAGGGCAATAATGCCCACAATGAAATATGTGATACGAGGTGCGTCATTAATATCACAAGGAAAATCATACAATAGATTACCGTTAATATATTTAGGTGCCTTTGTATCAATTATAGTTGCAATAAAATTCAGTTAATAAATTCAGTTAATAAATTCAGTTAATAAATTCAGTTAATAAAATTCAGTTAATAAATTCAGTTAATAAAATTCAGTTAATAAAATTCAGTTAATAACATTATAATGTTTATTTAATGAATTAATTGATTTTTTCCCATCAAAAAATTGAAAATTTTTGTTCTTGCACGATTTGTCTCAAGTATAATCGTCAAATACATATTATAATAGATATGTATTAAGAACATACATATGTATGATTCGCAGACAATATTTGCCATCTGGCCTGGCTGGTGTGAGGGCTCGTTTTAAGCACGAGATTAGGCAGGTTCAATTCCTGCAGGTGGCTTTAAAGTAAGACAATAAAGTCTGTCTTACATCCTAAGATAACATATATTTGCCATCTGGCCTGGCTGGTGTGAGGGCTCGTTTTAAGCACGAGATTAGGCAGGTTCAATTCCTGCAGGTGGCTTTAAAGTAAGACAATAAA